>JAABUW010000017.1_pt1 | contig 345154 bp, 253 predicted proteins | sample 5560081 | NCBI WGS metagenome assembly JAABUW01 (sample SAMN10711882, study PRJNA513363) | rock metagenome | isolation source: Antarctica rocks | place: Antarctica: Victoria Land, Knobhead sud | reverse complement strand
TCCCCAGAAGATCCCGGCTTGGTCCCTGGACGGCGGGTTCTAGGGCCCGGCTTCGGGGCTCTGCGGGCTTCAGCCCTACGAGTGGACGGTTAGGGGGTTTGGACGGTTAGGGGGTGACCCCTTCTATGCCAAAAACTTTTTTTTGACACCCCACCAAATCCAAAATCCAAAAATTATAATCCAGGCTAATACATCACAACCACTAATCATAAACCCGTTAAAACTTCAGAGTATATTAACAAGGTATAGCTCTAGTACCTAATAATTATTTAAAGAAATAAAAGCTATTGACGTAGTAGTAAAAAGATTTCCGTTGATTTCGCGCTGGATTTCTACGAAGGCTTGGCGTAAGTCGGCGAAAATCCTAAAATCGCCGACCTTCGCAGAAATCCAGTACGAAACTAACGAAAAGCTATATACCTTAATAACCATAAAGCCTGATTATCTTAAATTCGAGCATATAACAAAACTGTAGTTCGATTATTATTTCTGAGATCTTGGTGAGCTTAGAATGGATGGTTATGGTGTATCAACCTAAATTGTAATTTCTGGATCTTGGATTTGGTGGGGTGTTTCAAAAAAAAAGTTTTTGGCATATCATTAGTTAAATAGGGGTAAAGAAAGGAGGAGGATTTATAGATGGATTATAGAACATCGCAATTCTCATCATACCCTACTTCCATCTTGGCAGCACTATACTGTGATCTCTAAGTCCTGAGCTTGCACCCATATTGCGCCCTTCTGCCGCGATTTCATGCTTTGTCGTGCTCAAGAGCGCACGGTAGTGAGCCATGCCTGAAGCAAATCTAGGCCTCGACATCCGCTTCCATAATCTTGCGGCTCCATCTCTTCTCTGCATAAGCATCTCATAGCCCGAGCAAGTGATCCATTCTTCGCAGGGCTTCACGCCGACCACGTTCAATGCACAAGGACAACCGGCTTCCCCCTCTCCCACCCATCCAAACTCTCTTTGATGTTGGTCCAATATCTTAGTCGCACCGCCTCATCTTTTGCCCCTTCTATATTCTCATCTCTGAATGCTTGGTCTAGGACACCTTCGCTCTGCTCGATGTTCCTATAATTTTTCTCCTTCATCGCCTCCAACTCTCCCTCTTCTTGCGCAGCCTCAATCGCTTCCCGCACTTCCAGCACTTCCATTAGGAGTTCAGGGTCTTCCACCTTCAGTCTCTCATCCTCCGCAACATCAATCCCTCTTAGTGACAACAGATACTGCGCCCGCCGCAGAGGGTCTTGTAGAGTCTTATATGCTTCGTTAATCAGAGCCGACGTCCCTTCCGCCTTTGCCTTATCAGTACCAGAATGTCTGTCCGGGTGCGCTCGCGCCTGTAGCTGTAGAAACTCCTTGCGAAGCTGCCGCGTGTCAACCACGAAGGGGCCGTGGGGCGGAGGACCACTGGGTAGGGTTTGGGGGAAAAGGTTGTAAAGAATGGGTGTGTCGGGCATTTGCTGCGCGCTGTTTGTAGCATCTTGGGCCGTTGCCGCTGAGGAATATCTTTTCATGATCAGGCCTGAGTATGGTAAGGGTCTTAGGGACTTTGGGCGAACATTTGGTTGCAAGCGAATATGACGTTGGGTGGACGATGTGAGTGAGATGTAGCATTGGAAAGCGGAGAAGAAGCGGCTGATGTTGCTGGCGGGAGATATCTGTGAGATTGCTGCCGAAGATAGCATTCCTTCAATTCGATGGCGCTAAGCGGAATGTCTTATGAAGTGGATGGGGACGAAGTGAAAGTGAAAGTGAATCCAACACTGACACTCATTCTGATGCCGAGGTTGGTTGGTTGTTTCGGCATGCAGGGGAGTCTCGGCCCTGGGACCACCCCAGAGCCTGGCTCGAAGCTAGATCTAATGGGCTTAGCCCGAACCCCTAGAGTCAAAATCGAACCCCTAGGACAAACCCCTAGGGTGCTGGCAGCCCCGGTTCCAATGCGTCCGGCGCCAAGATGTAAATGAACATTAAAATGTAAATAAACAAAGCCTTATTCGATCCAGCTTCGGGTGTGTCTTGATCTCTCCCTAGGAATTAAACGTATTATTTGCTCAGGCAAGCTTTCTTAGATTTTTAGAAGCTGGTGTTAATATAGTATTGAAGTACACCCGTAGTAAGGTCCTAGAGGTTAGAAGGGGTCACCCCCTAACCGTCCAAACCCCCTAACCGTCCACTTGTGGGGCTGAAGCCCGCAGAGCCCCGAAGCCGCGCCCTAGAACCCGCCGTCCAGGGACCAAGCCGGGATCTTCTGGGGATAGGTCCTGTCGCCTAAGCAGCGCACTCTAGGGCGCCATTTCGGGTCTGCGGGCTTCAGCCCTACGAGTGGACGGTTAGGGGGCACGGGGGTTTGGACGGTTAGGGGGTGACCCCTTCTACCGGCTATCGTATAAAAGGGCCTCTTCGTGGAAATACTTTAGGCTCCGATATTCTATAGGCTGCCGAAATGGCTTATAGTATATAGTCTTATCTTTATCTAATTACCGCCATACTTACAGCGGTCTCCGGGCATCAGGACGTGGTGTAGGTATATGTTCAGATCTGGCGCGAACGCCGTGTTTTGGGTATAAATGGGCCTAAACCTAACTTAACGACGTTAGCTTAACCCGATAGATTTCGTTTGGGTCCAGAAGATAGCTAGCGATGAGCCCTATTAGATAGGGAGGGTTTGGCCGCTGTAGAAGCGCATCTTAGTAGTTGAATTTCAAAAAATGGTTTCAAACGTGCGGTGTTGTTTTTCTCTAATGCCAAGGTGGCGGGCAGATCTCAGCCTTAGGGTATATTGACCCCGTAGGATATCGTACTATCATACGATTTTCATAAGGTGTATGCATGATGGTCTATGGCTTTGGACATATGATATGGGTTTTGTATATATCGGAGATATCACTAGTCTTAAGGCTCTATCATTGAAAAAGGATACTGGGCTCCCAGGGTCATGTTTTTGGCTCTCTCGGCATGGCCAATTTCTGCATGACTTTCATCTTGTTCTTACTCCAAACAAGAGCCAAACCTGAGTAATTATATTCGTACCGGGGCGGAATCGGTTGGCCCTAGCCAATCCAAGCGCCAGTGCAAAGACTCCTCCTCCAGGATTGCAAAGATTTAAAGCAAGACTCAAGAAAGTTTAATATTAGTCGCAAATTCGCAGGCGCAGCATGGCGTTGATGAAAATTGAACATTGCACGCTTGTGGTACCATACGAGCTGATCTACTACCAGCATCAACTGCATGCTCAGAAAGACGATCCATTCTCTCTGGATGATGACTCCATACCGCAAGAGACACAAAGTTCTGGATACATCTCCCCGTCTTGCCGTCTCAATACCAACGAGTCTTCCCCATTCCATATGTTCAAATGCTGCTACAAGCTATTCGCACCACAATACCTGGAGAAGGCTTCTTGGTCTGTCCCGAATAGCCGGCCTCGAGCATCGCTCCTGTTACTGCAAGACTTGGGCATCGGCGTTGTTGGCGACGTCGTCATACAACGAGCCACTGTGGTTTTATCTTTAATGTGGTTGTCCAAAGAAAGGAGGCTTAGCTGCTTCAGCTTATTGGTACGTCGACCTCTGTCAAAAAATTTTGACCGTCCGCGACTTCATCAAGGCAGACAGACCTCATTGCTCGCGCCACTGGGTCAATCTCTGCAGCTATGATAAGCCGCCTCATATCTCAAGCGCGCAGTCTCAACCCTTCACAGCAACCTGGACTAAGCAGATGAGATACCCCTCTACCTCCCGATGTTTGTCAAATGGGGTTAGTGTTCCTTTCAGTAAAACAAGCCCTGTAATCCTGTCAGCAGGTGGAATGGCATAATAGCCCATATTGGATGCTGGAGCGTATATTATATAGTATGATTGACTATTTTCTAATAATAGGCTACTTTCTGCACCAATGGTAAATCATTGGGAACAGCAGACGCATGTGCATTTGGGCTTCGATGCCATCGAAAATTTCAATCTTACAGCCTGCAGAGGATACACCAGCCAATAAATGCGGACCAAAGAAGTCCCAGCGCAAGTAGCCAGCCAACATGCCTGTCCGACGAATACGAAATTCGCTGATTAGCTTGCAAAATCCAAAGTATAGAGTACCATCTCGACATCTCGTTTTTGTATCTCTCCCCACTCAAATATGATCTGTTCTGTAGAACGAGTGCCTGCTGCGATAGCCCTCCCTGCTCCCTTTCGAAGGATGACCGGATCTCCCCTGGCTGGCTTGAAGGACTTACACCTTCACACCAATCAAGTAAGTTATTCGGAAGGACGGGGTTCCTAGCAGCGGTATCAACGGGATGCTGCACCAACCCAGTCCCGGATCCTAGGTCGAGCCATTTCGTGACGACAAGTCCCATACCATCACTACCAAATCCGTCAATTTCCAGCTCGTAATCCAGGTTGCAGCGTATACACTGTCGGACTTGGACCTTTGGCATTTTCGACGCATCTGCACCGAAGATGACCCAATATTCTATAAGCGAACGAAGATCGTGCTTGAGATGATGACAAACCCATATGCCCTCAAGCTGCTCACGCACAAGCTCGAAATCCTTGTGATAGCAAACCGCGTAATTCTGGATCCGCAAGCATAGTCGCTCCGGATGAGCACAAATCCGTGCATCTACCGACAACAGCGTCGTCAGCTGCTGCCTGACATCACTTTCAGTAGACTCTTCAACTTCAACAAATGATAGTGAGTCTGTAGATATGCCGTATCGGGCGCCAAGACGATGCCGTTCCATTGCTAGCTGAAGGTGATGAAATTCGAAATTGTAAGTGGAGATCCCTCTATGGACGTGCAAGTAGGTCCAGAGCGTCGGTCCTCGCTGCTTCTCAACGCAACGCAGAGGGCGTCTGGGCTGGAATGCTGGACCAGGCGGACCAACCCTGTTGCGTGGATGAAGATTTGAGCACCAATGGCAGAAGAACCAGAGGGGGATGTCACGGGCAATGGTGGTTAGGAATCGTTTACGTTGTAAGGCTTCGGCACTGTCGCGACGCAATAATTCCCAGTAGGTGCTGCCGAGGAAGGTGGATAGAGTGCGACTACTGAGAGCGAAGCTGGCTGCATCTGGCGTATACAAGCAATCTGCAATCATTTGCACAATTTCGAGCGGTAACTCCATGAGACCGCCTTGGAAGACATCATTTTGGTTTGTTGAGGGTTTCATCGCAGTGGCAATGATGTGTGGGAAGTTGTCTCTTGCTAGTCGTCAAAAATAAGGAGCTGACGTTCATCAGAGGGCATAGGGCTGTTCCCAATGTAGTATAGCTCGGTCCCAGCTAGTCACCGTTGATGCCACCTTCAAGTTTCCATTTCGTTGTTCTGTCTATGCGATGGCACGATGAAACGCAAGCTTTTATGGCTGGCTGCTGCCAGTGTAGCATACGGCAGCCCCCACGTCTTCAGTGTTACTGATGACCTACTTGCATACCCCCAAGTAAGCCGCCTCAGCGTCGAGCTCTCGACTATTGACTGATCAGCCACAGTACGAAGTCATATTCTCGGACACCTTCATCTCAGACAAAAACGCCGAATCCTCGCTAGCCTACACAGATTCCCTCTCCTCCGCCTCTACCGAGACCGCCTCCACGCTCTCCAAAGATGCCTCCACCGCCCCCGAACCAGCTACCGAGCTCTCCCAACGGCGGCAGCACTCCGACTCTCCAGACCCTGAAACTCAAGAAGAAGCCCGGCCCGGGAATTATGAACGTATGATCCTACAGAACAGGCCTTACCTCTGCTCGATACCGCACGTCACGCCCCCAACCTCAAACCACACAACCCACGCCCAAGCTGCCCAAGAAGAAGCCGCCGAGCTGGCGCGGGCTACGGATCGCGGCTATGACCTCCTTAAGGCCATGAGTGGGAGCTGTCTCTACTTCATCAGCGGCTGGTGGAGCTACAGCTTTTGCTACAATACCCATGTGAAGCAATTCCACCAATTACCACCAGGAAAGGACACGCCTATATTCCCGCCGATCGAGGATCCTGCGACGCCGAGCTATGTGCTGGGAAAATTTGGGGAAGTGAGAAATAAATTCGCTATTGATGGCCGCACGGCTGATAAGGCGGCTGGCTTGCCACCGGAGCATGGTGAAGAGGGGCGGACGACGGAGATCCAAGCGAAGGGGACGTCGAGTTCGAGATATCTGAGTCAGAAGCTGAGTGGGGGTACAACGTGCGACCTGACAGGTAGTCCGAGGCGAGTAGAAATCCAATTTCACTGCCATCCGCAGAGCGCAGATCGCATTGGCTGGATCAAGGAAGTGAGCACGTGCTCTTACCTAATGGTCGTCTACACGCCTCGGCTCTGTAACGATGTCGCATTCCTCCCACCGAGAGAAGAAAGAGCAGAAGGAATCATCTGTCGAGAAATTGTACCCGAAGCCGACGTTCCTGAATGGGAGTCCCGCAAATCAAGAGAAGCGGAACGCAAGCTCGTTGGCGGAGGCGAGGCTGTAGGCAGTGGCCGCCCCATCGTCGGCGGCATCGAGGTTGGTGGGATGAAACTCGTCGGCCGCGAAGGCAAGAGGTTGGAAGCCCCTCAAAATGTGCCGCCTGGCAGTCATAACTACGGTAATGGCGCCGGTGGTTTTAATGAAATCACGACTGTGACGCTCGTCTCGCAGGACCCTAAAGAAAAGGGCGGCAAGATCAAGAGGATATCCGACCAGGATATGAAAAAAATAGGCTTAGATCCAGGCGTTGTAGAGGCAGCGAGAAGGGAATTGGAAGATGTGGCAGACGGGAAGGGGTGGAGGTTGGAAGTTTTTGAGACAGAAGGGGGAAGGGAGTTGAGGGGCGTGGTCGATAGTGAGGATGACGAACATGAGGGGAATGAATATAGAGGGGATATGGATGGTGGGGACGGGTATGGGGGGGGTGGAGAGGATGAGGAGGAAGAGGAGCCTGAGGGCAGCCAAGAGGAGTACAAGGATGAGCTGTAAGATCCTCTATAAACGTTACATGCATCAAATTATTAAGAGTCACTTGCTGGGTTACCTGTTTCGGTTTCAATGTGTAAGGTAGGGACAAAGGTCTTGTAAACCATCGGGCAGCATTAGCGGCAGTCTGGTGTGAGAATTCTTGGACACGGTGAATTCACTTTGTGCCTCATGCTCGGCGTCCTTGTGCTGGATACACTCTGGCAGGTTATTAGCAATTGAACTTTGGATCCTGGTTGGGGGTTGGTCAACGCGAGTAAGAAAGCTGTCCTCATCCATGTTGACTGAGCTTCAGAAATCGAACAACTACAAGTAGAACGCCGGAGAATTCCGGCCTTCGCTCGAAATTTGAACTCAGTAGATGTCTGAACGTCCTGGTCGAAAACAAAATGTAATAATATGAGAGGGACATTCCAGAACGTTCGTGTCGTCTAATTCGTCTCCAATATCTAATCGGGTATCGTAGTCATCTGCGTCTTCTATCTAGATCCATGGCCATTGAGCAATAAGCTTCCCAACCGACCCTTGACACCAGAACGCCGCCTTATGCATATGCTTCGCTCATCGAGTAGGGAACACGCCATCATACCAGCAACACAGCGTTCAGGCACCCATCCATCTCCGGGTTGTTAGTAACCTGCGCCCATCTTCCCCAAACGACCTTTCCCCCTGCTGTGACCATACCCAGTTCGCTGACGTTGACTTCTATTATTGTGCCTTTCGTGAGGACGCCAAGCTGGGTGTACATGGGATTCTGCGGGTTCTTCTTGACAGAGATAATCGGTAGCTGAATCGTCACCTTCAGCTCCGGATGAGTAACATGCGCCTTCTTATACCTCAAACCCATCGGTCTTATGAAGCGCTCGTATTTGACAGGCCGCCTGGTAAAATCTGGCCCAACGAAAGTTGGCTTCGTAATCATTCTAGATCACCCGTATCAGCTCCACACTCAATCATAAAGCATACGTGAGCGAGACATACCTCTTCCACCCCTTCTTCGCTGTCTTCTTCCCTGTCTTAACGACCTTGAACATTTCCTCTTCGCTTATGCCCTTTACTTTCGGCAGGGGAACGCTAAATTTTGCGGCTTTCTCATTGCGCTTGTTTTTTATGGCGGAACTGAGCGCTTTGGCGTTTGTGGGGTTGGAGCGGTCGAGGAGGTATTGGGGGAGAGGGGTGGATGAAGGTTCGGAGGGCCCAGCAGATTTGACGTTGGATTCTTCCTTTTGCCGGATCCGTTTCTTCATCTGTATCTTTTCATGGTGGCGCTTCTTTTGGTACCTGGGGAACTGTCAGCCGAACTCATACCCCTCTACAAAGGATGTAGAAGGTGCCATACAATTTTGCCCGAAGGCCTGTTAGGTGCTGGCTATCCTTGCTGACTTTATGGGATTCGCGCGCTGTGCGCTTTCTCGTCCGCTCTTCATAGTCGAGTCGTCGACCATGTTGCTTTTGGAAGCGCTCGATATACTCGTTTTGAGGCATCTTGGCTGATTGTCACTGCTGGAGGATTTGAGCAAAATGGTTTGATGTTGCAGCGGTGAAATCTTGGCACGCTAGTGAAAGCTAGCGTGAAGGCGGTTTTGCTCCACTCTATCCAGAAGATCGCAGCATGGAATTCGCTGAAGAGCCGAAATCGCATCTATCAGCGCTCCAGATGAGTCACATTTGAACAATTGGTGGGTCTAAAGTGAGCTTGAATGCCTGATTTAATGCTCAAATCCAGGTCACTTCCTCTTCAAGCAAAGCTTCCACTTATCCTGATACAATAATCGCGCTTCATCTACTACCACACTGCCGTAAATGTCCGCCTACAAGTACGATGGGTAGAGGGAAATATGACCATTGTGGCTGATCCTCGAGCAGAAGTAATGATTCGCGTTGGGGCAGTGTTTTCAGCTCCCCTTCCTGAAGGAATCACCACCAAGACGCAAGTCCTTGGCACCTCGGCTTCGCTTTCCTTTCATCCGACCTTGTAATCGTAGCACCTACTTTAATTAAGCCAAAAGCTTAGCTTAATTAGGTGCTACGATTATAAGTACTTACCACGGATACACATAATTGTAGCAGCGCTTCACTAGCGCCACTTGGAAATAGAAGACCCCGCTTTTGCGCCACGAAACGGTGTTGCTTCCTAGCGAGGCTGAGCTAGACTACGCCTTATGTCTCCTGCACGTCTTCTGCAAGATGCGTTTGTCATGCACAATCCTACACACTAGTGCTCCTGAGGAAAGGAATAGGAGTCGCTGATCTGGATGGCTGTTATGTGGGATTGTTGCATTAGCCCTTACGCAAGCTATATCATACGGACTCGGTACAGAGATGGCAAATGCATAACATATCAGTAGCTTGCCCGAGCCGGCAGTCTGCCCACTAAATCAAGAGCAGTCCGTGCTGAGCAATACTGGGTAGGGAGACCTCCCACATAGCACATTAAAGGCCAGCGCACCCCGCTAACATCAATTAAAGAATACTGGTACATTTCGATGGGAGGAGACTCATACTCACTAAACAATCGACGCTTGCAGCATCTAAAATCTTACTCTTACGATCATTGTACAGCCTCATGTACCTTCAAGGCACGGATCACCCTCCCCCACCAATCCCTAGCCGTGCCACTGGTCCGTGCCTTGATGCGCCTGCATGGAAAGGAATCCTTCTGCTGTCATCCCCCCTCGTCTACTCGCAACCAAATTGACTTCCACCCCAGCGGCAAAGTCATGCGCTATCAAGAAGCGGGTGTTTCACGGATAAGGTATCGTTGAAAGGATGAAAGATGTAAAGATGTAAATCGTGGTGGTGAACGGTAAACTCTATATGTATATTGACTCTCAAATGGAGCAAATTCACACTGTCCCATCCTTTGAATCGCATCAAGCGTTTCTAATGTGGGAACGTTCAAACGGATCACTACTGTAGGCAGACGGGGTCCTTGTCTCCAATTTACTCACAATGAGTTCATACGAGAATACTGGCAGATTCCCTAAAGAAACTCTTCTAGTATGCGTCCCCGTCTCTGCCAATTGAGGCTCGCTCCTATTGGGTCTGTCCTGACTACAATGATCCTTAGGCATCCTCTATTGCACTGTTCGTCATTGCAAGTGTCGCAACCATAGCTCGTACCACACTTCGGATACACTTTCAGAAGCGCCTATTCATTGATGATGGTCTACTTCTCTTTGCGCTACTACTCGCATCGGTCTGTATCGGGCTCTACGTCCACTTCATCGACGCTATGTACCTTCTACAAGCCTCTGTCGAGGACCGAGTTCCACCCGGCATATCGCAATCAGAGATAAACGCCGCTACATTGCGCTTCCACTTGTTCAGTGACATCTTCGTCATGCTGTCTTGGACTATTGTTGTTGCTGTCAAATATAGCTTTCTCTTCTTTTTCAGGACACTCATCCGCCGCATCCGTGCACTGGAGATATACTGGTGGTGTGTCATTGGTGTAACGACTATCACGTGGCTTGCCGGTTGCATCGGCGTCTTTGCTTCGTGCTCTCATTTCGATGACAGGGCTTGTATGGCTCAATCAGCCCAGATGACAAAACAACGTGGTGGCTGACCATGTCCTAGTGAGCTGCGCCACTGGTACGAATACGACAACCGTCGTCTTTTACATCGTCCTGGCGTTCTTGGATGTTGCTACTGACCTAGCTAGTAAGCCAACTTGGACCATCGCTCTAATTTGGCTGTATAGACTGACATCTCATTTTAGTAATCGCTATACCCGTGACCATTCTCAGAAAAGTCCAGATTAGAATCCGCACAAAGCTACTTCTCGGTCTCTCTCTGTGCCTGTCAGCCGTCATTATTGTGGTGGTGGTCACTCAGATCTCTGGGCTTCACGTCCCCGGCAAGAGTACCATCGACATTGTCTGGGAGATCTACTGGCAATTCATAGAAGGCTGTGTCGCCATTATAGTAGTATGCGTTGCAGCTTTCCGGTCTTTTTTCATTCAACACAGGAGCCGCAATCAGTCACCGCCGCGATCTCCCTGGTATCAAGGCGTCAAAACTTTTTGGTCAAACAAAGCCTCGGTCACATCATCCGGGGAAGGCTACGAGTTACCCACTGTTCCTGGAGCAAGCTTGACCGGGATGAGGACGTATATTGAGGGCAGTGGGAGAGAGTATCCGCGTGGATCCAACAGCGCACAGGAACAAGAGGACGATCTGTGGCCTCTGCGAGATACTGCTGCAGGACAGAGAATAACGGTCCAGCATGACATTTCGGCTCATTGGGAGAATGTGATTGTTCCTTCTCCGTCTGATATAAATCAAACAAGCTAATAGAGATGTGCAGTCGTCTAAAGAACGTCAAGTAGAAGCAGATCACAGCTTTGTGTAAATCCATCATATAGCATCAAGGACGTTTAAACCTATCACATCTTCTGGCAAATGCGGAGCCAATTCAATTGAGCTCAAGGCAACCCGTCTTGGCGTCATGACAAGTGGCTGTCTTGGGACATCCCTGCAACCAGATTGACGCATGGCCCATTCTAGCCACGACTAGGTATCTGACCTTAGGCTTGAGGTTTAATTTGAGTGCTGAAAGGTCTACACGCTGCTCGACTGCGTCCATTTAGTATACTCTTCAGGCTCGGCAACCGGGATCCATCAACTGATCACGATGTAACTTGAGTGCTAACAGGAAGGTTTCCTACTCTACTACTATTCTTTGGTACGCTTCTTAGGCTCTATAACTGGAATCCATCAACCGTTCATGTTTAATTCGAGGATTAAGAGGTAGCCTTTCTACTCTACTACGTACATTTATTCCCCTTTCCTCGTTCTATAACCCTTAACACTACCACGTAATATAACAGCCTACCTACAAAGTAAGCTATCGTATACTTAGTAACGAGTCGCAAAGGCTCTTCATGGAACTTCGAAACCGCACCCTGCTAGGAATTAGGATACCTCTAATCTTGGTTTTTCAACAAAAAGCAGCTATTCACAATTAGGGAGCAGCATCAACGACTGGGTTCTTGGCAGAATCTCTTACTCCTGTTTCTGATTGACTTCACGTCTCTTAATCTACCCAGTAGCAGTCACCCCCAAACGCAATTCTTTCTTTCTCCATTACTCTCTAATTCTTACTTAATACTTCCTCACGGAGACTACTCTTTGGTCTGTACCTTTCTATCATGACGTTGCTGGAACCATGACTCAAGCTAAGAGAACTAGATTCAGAGGTTCAATACTTACAAGAGATGCCTTGTTGAATTACAAGAGGTGGTTGAATTTCTTCCTATTCGTTGGGGCGACGTGACTTCGTCTGGAGAAAGGAGCGAATGGGGGATAAATGAAGTTGGAACATTCGATGTCAAGCTATTGATACTTTGAGAGATTACAGTGATGTCGCTCATCAACCGTTTAGATCTCTAGCTCCTTTACTTGCCGATTCTTTTGCACGCATATTTGTAAGGGAGATCTCGGAGACCCATAGTATTTCTTTCGTTTTGCCTTGACAAATGTCCATCTTCTTACAACAAGTTTATCCCCCAAGTTCCGACAACCTCCTCGGAGGACGAGGATGTCAAAGACCGGATCCAAATACTAAATCCCCGCCTCCCTATCTCAGACTACATCACAACTAGCATTTAGATGCTTGCGTATGAGCAACCGCCATTCAAATCCTGCACCTACCTAACAAGTCTCATAGTATCAGACCAGCCTCGTTCCATATCCTCAAACTCGCCCGGCTGCACTAAAATTGGCTCTTCCATCATTCGCCCATAACCCCCACTCGAGGGAAAGCACGAACAACGATGACACAAAGAACATCGGGTCTGCAACATGACCTTCTGATACTGAAAGGTAGTGTCTGCAAAGCGTGTTAGACATTGGTTCCTCTTAGTACAAGCATTGCATTTGCAGTTCCATCGTCGAGTTTCACTGGTGCCGTTTACCGAAACGCACCCTCGCCGGTAAAAAGCTGATATGAAAGGATCACTTAGTCGTAGATGCGGGCATATTGCAGTATTCAATGTCCCGAGGCACTGCGGCCACATTATCGTTATCCAGATCCGAATCGTCGAAGATGTTAATTAAGTATTGAGAGTTCCACAGAGCAGTCCGCAGACCAATGAAGACATGCAACCCAATCAATCACAGACCCTGCAGGGGCTAGAGGGTCTCGATATCTCCTCAAAGGACCCGTATTTATCGCGGGTCGTTGGTGTGTGGTTTACCACTATGTGAGGGCAAACCCACACTCTTCCCGTATCGTCCGATATATTTCCCGCTCGGTGTTGCACATGGTGAGGGATTCCTTTGAGAAAGATTTTTTGGTATGGGTCGTGACACACGGGCTGCAGATTGATCCGTCAAAGGGAAGTTACCCGTCCCGTTCAAGCATGTAGAGCATCTCCAGACACTCTAATCGAAAAAGTTTAGTATCGTCACGATCCCAACGATTCTATAGTCTGCCGTTCATAGTGGATAGAATGCTTCGGATCTCCAAATCGAGAGGCGCCAAAAGAATTGCGAAAGTAGCCACATGTGTAGATCAAGGACTTGAAGGCTATTGGCGATAGCAATGCCGTAATTTGACATACAAGCTCGACTGGGAGATTTTGTAATGCACTATTACTTCGGACGGCAGGATTCTGGCAGCTTCTGCTGTTCGCGCGGTCACACTCTTTATAATGATTGTCCCGAGTTGGCTCTAGGCCTGGTGGCTGCAATTGATGCAGGTCCAGGACAGCCGCAAGCCAGTGACGGATTGTGGCATTAGTAGCCTCCTGGGAAGCGTCCTTTGAATCCAAATAGGAGATGGTTTGTCCCATGCTTGATTGCTAGAGTAAAGAGGGCGGTGATTGGCAGTTTTTACAAGCAATTCTATATCGACACTGATTGGATGTACAAGATTACATCGGTTTTCAAAATTTCATGTGGGCGCTTAGCGAACGTTGACCTTGGCATCTGAGGAGCGTGGAAGCATAAGTGAAGCCACTTATCTATTCCCCTCACATAGACCAAGACATTGACACTGATCCGTGGTTCGGCGCTGTGTGGGGCCAAGAGAGACTTAGTTTGCCTCTTGTTTGCAGAAATTCATTGTGCATGATTGTTTTGATGATCCTAGCATGGTACGGCATCCATATCTTGGATGGATTAGTGAGACATTGAGCTAAAGAGCCATGAGAGCAGTACTCGTATTGGGGATGAGCGCGGAGAACTTGTATGGGGATGCTGAAGGCTTGACGAGACTTGATGACCGTTTACCCACTCCGGAGTGTGTCCTTGGATACCTTGAACGGCGAAAAGGGTTATCGGATGGCGTTCTTGCGGGCATGTGAGCAAAGGCTGGCGTCGAGGTACGATGTCGGAAAGGTTGAGAAATTAGGTAGAATTGAGGCATTCAATGGTGTGCGTAATGGAGGCTGTATCTCTGAGCAATGGCTGACAGTTGCAAGACTTAAGGCGTGTGACGGAGCGTATAGTGGAGGATATTGTCTGAGCATTGGCTTCCGTCAATGTGTGAAGCCAGAATGATTGAGGTAGTTGGTAGATCTTTGGCAACTGACGGAACATGTGAGGAGCGTGCGACGGAGGTTGCATATCGAAGCAATAACCTGTAATTGCTAGACCTGAGGCATTTGATGGAGCATGTGGTGAAGGCTATTCAGCTGGGCGATGGCCGGTATCGAGGCATGGTATCGGAACGAGCGAGATCACTGCTGAACCTGAAAGCATGTGAAGAAGCATGTAACGAAACATGTGATGAAGGTTGTTCATCTGGGCAGTAGGTGAGACCAAAGTATGATGCCGGAGCGATTGGGACGATCGGTAGACCTGTAGCAGTCATCGGAGCGTGCGATGGCGATTATTTACCTCATCACTGGCTTGCGTCAAAGCATGGCCTCGGCACAATTAAGACACTTGGTAGATCTGAAAAGTTTGGTGAAGCATGTGATAAAAGCTGTATACCTAAGCGATAGCTGACAATTGCTAGAGCTGAGGCACTGATAGAGCACGTCAAAGAGGTTGGATGTCTGATCAAAGACCGTCTTTGAGGTATGATCCCCGAATGATCAAGCCAATCGCTGAATGTATTGAAGTTGTCAAAGCAGTCAATGTAGTCCAAGTGCGACTCAAATTATCACTTGACACTGCGATATCATGCTCGAGCAATAAAAAGGTTTCATGAGATGTGACGGCGCTGCTGGATTATCGACCGATTCCATTCTTTTGGTACTCAAATGGACCGTACCTGGGCATTACGAAAGTGAGCCCCAGCGTGATAGTGGGAGAAAAGGGTAGATAGCCTCTATATTTAAAGAGGCGGTTTAGCTCAGTTTCAGCAAGTTCTGTCAACTAGCCACCAGCAGCAGCCCACAACATCGGCTCCATGTACGCTCCTAAGAGGTCCTTAAAAGCCAAAAGCCACTCCATATAACTTCGAACGGTGATCTGTAGGGCTCAATTTGGCACCAACATGGCTCTGTCCACGCTCATCAAGAGGGCCAAACACGTCAAATGCTCATCCAGTAGGATCTAAACAACACCCCTGAGCGCTCAAGTTCATCCGAAGATGGGCTCCATTGGCACTGATGGATCGTTCAAAATTGGTCAATCGTAGCTTGACAATTGGCATTATTGCTTGCTAATAGTGGCCTTAGAGCTGAAAGCCGTCCCATTGCTGGTAGTCATAAGTAGCCAAGAAGGCTGTGGGCCTGAAGCAAAGACCTCTACAAAGCTCCCCCATCATCCCGGCTCCACAGCTGGACAGTTCTATCGTGACTCGAGCTGCAGATATATCTTGCATCTTTCGTCACATCACAGCTCAGCACATTACCCGAATGCCCACTCAGTGTCTTCACCAACGACCAGTCGTCCGCAGAGAAAATATTCACGTTCTTGTCAAACCCACTCGAGACGAAGAACGTCCCCGACTTCTTCGGCGTCACATCCCCCTTCTCATCTCTTTGTAGTGGCATATTGCAGTCTCCGCCTTTGAACCAACGTATATCCGAGACGTTGCCTTGGTGAGCACCCACTTGCCCCTGCTGTCGAACCATCCTCACGTCCCAGCACTTGACCCATCCGTCACCAGCACCGGAAAGAATCCTGTGGCCATCATAGCTCCAGTCCAGAGCGTAGATATCTTTGATGTGTCCATCGAGAATCATGACTGTTCTGCCCGTACGCAGGTCCCATATTCGGCCAATCGCGTCCAGGCCAGCGCTGGCTAGCGAGCTTCCATCGGTATTGAAGCTTAGTGAGTAGACTTCTCTTGAATGACCTTCTTGTAATAGGAGCTCTGTTGTTGTCGCGACGTCCCATAATCGCCAGGTGGTATCGTAGGAGGCAGACGCGAGATATTTGCCAGATGGATGGAACTCGATGCGACACACTCGCCCGGTATGACCTGATAGAGTAGAAATGGGCGTATCCTGTGTCAGGTTCCACAGATGAATGTTTCCTTCTCCGCCACTACTTGCCAAATTCACAGAGTCTGAGGATACTGTACTTCCTGGGAGAGTCGCTTCAGGATACCACGAAATGCCTCCAACGCGGTCAGTATGGCCTCTCAAGACTTTCTTCTCGCTCAAATCTGGCACGTCAAGTAGTTTGATGCCTCCCGACCAGTTCCCAGCAGCAATGATCTCTCCATTGGGTGAGAAGCGGGCAATGCTTACAGGCCGATCACCGGCGATTTGTATGCCGACAGATTCAAAGTTGACCAGCCGTTCTTTGATAGCTTTTCGATGCTTGATGTGTGTGCGTAGCGGTATGGTAGACTCCAGCTTTTGATTCGCGATCCGGTCCCTTGCCCTCGGTAGTGAATATCGGGATATAGCTTTCCGCGCCTCAAATAGCTCCGGCATGCCTTCTGTGTAGAATTCTTCATCCTGCTCTCCTTGAGCGCCATCATCTTGTTGCATCTGAATGTCGCCCTCCCCATCCTCTCCGTCTACCTCGGCTTGCTGCGTCAAGAGCTCCCTCAGCCGGTCTCTTCGGTCTCCTGGTCCTTCCCCAAATAGCGTAATGGGCTCCCCCATCTCCCGTAGTCGTGTCCGTACTCTGCCATCGTCGGTGGGTACCGCTATGGCTGCCGCACGCCGCCGCCGTTGAAATTGATTCAAGATGGCTGATGCTTTTTCGGGTGCGATGCCAGCTACTGATGTAGGGAGGTAATGATCTCGATCGATGGCTAGAAAGGTGTAAGCATGCTTCGCGCTACCCGGTCGAGGCAAGCCATACGTATGTTGGCGAGATCTATGCCCATCTCTGTGTCCTAACACCCCAGAGTACCCCATCAGCCTACATCCCATCGACCTCTCCGGGCCCAGCTGCCCCGTAAGAGACTCTGGCCGCTCTGAAATCTCCGTATGAACATCTCGAAAGACATAAACTCTAGGATTGGAAGCTTACCTGCGGTTCATCGTCCTCCACGTATGCTTTCCTCGATGGATGCATCATGACTGCGTTTTCTCTTGTCGGTGTTCAGAAGCTTGAGAAAGGAACGCCTGTGCCCTAACATGCCTCAAACATGCCAGTCAGAAGTCCTTAAACACGCAGTACGTGTACCAATGAAAAGAATGGAGGAATTTTGATAGCGGCTGCGGCTTACTAAGCGCCACTGCCGCCAGCAAGGCATCCCTCCGACCAATTCGAATTTTGGCTTTCTTCCTCGTTTACTAGGTATTTCTTCTATTCGTCGATATCGGCTCCTGAAACACCATAATCCATGCGCTCAACGTCGACGTCAGGGTGTATTTCGGTCGATGACCGAGTTCTGCTGGCACGACCATGCCGCCGAATTATTTTGTCTAGCGGAAATTGGTCGCGCCCAAAAATGAAGCAATAACGTGTCACGCCTTGTTCTTCCTCATAATCTCCATGCTTTTCCAGCGGAGCCAACGTTTTGGGAGTGATGTAAAATTCCCTCGCTTTTGAGATGGAAAATCGTCACTAAAAGAAGAGTGGCTCGCCAAAAGAGCCATAAGTTGACGAGACTGACGAGTGTGGTTGGACACTTACGTAATTCTTCAGTCCCCTCTGTGTGGAAACAAGAACGATTGGAACGGAACACCCTTAACATGAAATGCTGCTATGCTGTGCCTGAAGACGATGGCGATGTTGTTTTGGCAACGTTGATGTGATGCACATGAAACAATGGTCTGAAACCCCTACTCTCTCAGTATGGCAATACTACCGACCACAGATATTTCGAACATATCAGCTGTAACTTGACGGTATCTCTTGTAAATCTGTTCGCATGCAATTATGGCCAGCATCCTTCAGTCAAAATTGCTGGCACTTCATTAATTGGCGGCTATACGTTACCTAGGGCAATGTAACGCCCTTTGGTACAGCGAGCTAAGAAAAAAGATCCAACATCCACTATGTATCGACTATCTCTTGGGGCTGGAATTGCTATCCTTGCGGCTACACGGTAAGACTACTCGCTCACATCACGATCCAAGTTTTAAACGGCGTGTCCAGTACGTTGGCGTAGGTTTAGGCGGATTGCCGACTTCAGCGCTTTCCAGTAGCTCGGGTTTCGCACCTAATTCAAGATCTTTGACTGGTTCGGCATCTGCAACCTTCACAGGGTCGTTGACTGGTTCGAGAACCGCAAGCAATTCAGGATCCACCGGGTCTGCAGCCACAGGTGGTTGTACTTGGACAGAGCCATATGCCGTTCCGTCTCTCAACGCTGCTACCCACACTGTATAGGAACTACCACTACGACTCTTGCATCCATCAGTTGTTATGGATGTGCCGATATTACCTCATCTAGAGTGTATTTGGGAAACGGAGGAGTAAGTCTTTTTTTAGAACATCATTTTCGTATTGAAGTATTCACCACTCTCATAGGTACTACACATCACCACCACAGTGACCATGCCCTTATCTACTACTTTTTCCATGGTTTTCAGTACTTCTAAAGACGAAAGACTTGTAGTTCACAAGACCAGATCTACAAGGACTAAGGCTTCTGGATCTTCGAACACTGGTGCTGGGTCTGCTGCTACATCATCTACTGGTCCAATGACGACTGGGACTGCTACAACGGGTATGGTGACCTCAGCCGCTTCCAGCGCATCAGCAGCACTAGCCCCAGCGGGTTGCACATCCACAACCTCAGAAAGGGTGTTTGCCCCAATCAGACTGCGACAGCAACGGATGTTATGACTACTATAACATCAACTGCCTCAGTCGACTGTGGGAGATGTAGTGCTCTCACTACTACTACTATACTTGGGGTTTGTGCTGTAAGTCTTCGCCTGATTGACTCTAAGACATGTTTGAAACAAACAAAAGGGCTGACAGCGTTCCTCCAGGAATTTCTGATCAAAGCAACTACTACGACGAGTATGATGGAATCAACTTCTACCCTCAAGGTTTGCAGTACGTCTGGTTCCAAACACAAGCGTTTCATAGCATGAGGCTGATTGAAGCATTTCCCACACAGATTGGGGCTTCGGGTGGATCTTGAAATGTTCCAGGGCGAACTTTGATAGATCGTCTTCATTCTTGTCCATAGTCTTCGCAATTCTCGATTTGGTGAAAAGTCTTCCGTCGTTTTCGTTCGTGAAGCAAGACAGCTTGCTGCAAAGTGATCACTCGTGATTCTGGAGCAAACCCGCTTTTTCGATTGGCGGTCCGTGCATTGAGCGAGAATGACTGATTACGCAGTGAGTTGCACAGCTGATTTCCAGCTCTCGGGGAACCACTCGTATCCGTCCAATCAGGTGTCTTGCAAGTTTCTTAGCGAATGCGCATTCATGTGAAGCTACAGCCCTTCACCTTGCGCATTCGAAGCCTTGGTAATTGATATTCAACCATGATGGTGGATACAACGTTGGGTAAGGAGCCAATGTTTGGGCATGCCAATTAAAAGTGAATGGAGTATTATCAGGTAAATCTAATTCTAATTGGTCGTGCTGACCAGCAGGGAATGTGACATGAAAGCTGGCTGGACCTGCAGTGGCTTAGGATCCCTGCTTCGTAAGGTCTGCCGAGAGTCCAGTGACAGCTCTTTGAATTGGCACGATCTCGCTCTGTCAATTGCGTTTTAATCATTGTATACTTGTACAATAGTAATTCGCATGTTAAAGATTTTTTGATTGAAGTTACACGGAGAAGAATCCTGCGAATCTCACGGCTGGATGCCGTAAAAGGCCACATAGCCACCAAGCTTCTCGTTCTCTCCTACAACTTCTCTGACATCTTAGCGTTCGATTCAAAAAAAACAACCAAGAACTTCGTAAGAATATTTCTTTGGTGCCACTACCAGAGCCATGCACACCTCAACGACCCTGCCCGCCATTTCGGCCAGCATCATCGCCTCCGCCACGGCAATCATCCCCACACTTCCTGTGGATGCCGGTGCGACCAACATCTCTTCCCACTCACTTTCTGATCTAGTCTCACTGATGCGTCGCAGATTGCACGTCCACATCCACCACCCTCGCCTCCTGCTTTCATGGTGGTCCAACAGCAACGGTCTATGACGTTACCGTGACAGCGACTGCATCCATCGATTGCCGTGGCTGCGATGTCCTTGCCATTAGCACCAAACACCATGCTTGTCCAGTAAGTTGTGGATTGTCCTTCTAGTATTTTGACTTAGTCGAATGTCCAGCTGTACATCATCGAGCCGACCACGACCATTACTGTAGCAGCTTCTACCGTCTCGGCTTTTGTTTGCGAGTAGACTGCTTAGGGGTAGGACTCTTGAGGCACACTGTGAACGACTTCTTCTTCTGCTGTGGCTAGGCATCGATTGGCAGCAAGGTTTCCCGAAAGCGGCTCTAGGAAAGTTGCATCCCTCTTACTCTTTGAAATAAACCTTCTGCGAGGTACATTATGACCAGACTTTAGAATGTTGAACTCGAACACAAGTCTGGGTTTTCATTTTGTTGCCTTTCGGAGTGAGTCCTGTATGTTTGTTGAGATTCGTGAATCCAAAGAACTTCCTCTCTGCAGGAGTCTGGACATTGGCTCCGGTACAATCGTTTTCACAAGGAAACGCATATTTTATACTACTTGAATCTAACACTAGCGGCTTGTATCAGCCTTAATTATGTCAACAAGGCCTGGCTGCGAGGGCTCTAGCAGGTTAAATCTGGGCTAGCTTCGGGAGGTGCATTAAAGACGAAGCGGGTATTCAGGTGAGCTATAAGTCCTAATTCGGTTCTATCATTTACATACTTTCTATCTGTTCAGGCGAAGAACACTCCCGATCATCTATCTAGCGAAGAGCTTTTCCTTACGACCACCCTTTTAGACTTCCTCGGCTACCGACTGTAGTCTTCAACCCTTCACAAACCATAAGGTGGCTCAGGTGTATACCAATGGCGGCTGAGTAAGAGTGTAAAGCTTCAATCCTCCCCTCGATACCTTGCCTCCCCTCAGCAACGCATAAATCTCGCTGGGATGTACGACATTGAGCAGAACCATTACGCCCAGCATCAAGACGCTGTCAAAGATGTACAAGAACACTTCATGCGACAGTATATACCCAGCATTGCCCTGCACGTACTCTATCACTCGAAAGATCGATCGAATCATGATAAGGATGCTGGCGAAGTAGAGTGCATGAAGGTGTTTTCTCCATGGAACATCGTGGGAGGCTGAGCGTGCAGTGGGAGCTTTTTGCACGCGTAGGTGGAAGACGAGAGTGACGATCATGAAGAAGCCAAAGAAGAGGATTTGGAGGACGAGGCCGCCGACGACGATGTGCTGTCCGTTTTTGACCGCGGTTGGGGTCTTGCCAGCCATAATGCTAGCACCTGATAGTGTCTTAGCGCGAACTGAGATGGAGCACGTCCATGGGTACTTACCTGAAGACTGCATTAAGAAGCTCAAGACGTCTCCAGTGACAAATGTCTTCGTGAGCCACTTCTTCTGTATGATCGAGTGGTGTTCCTGTTCACCAATTCAAGTCAGCATCTTCTCGGCGAGACAGTGGGTTCAAGACCTACCCCATCCACAAGCAGAATGATGCGACCTAATTCCATGTATATGGTAGCCGCGAAAAGTGCTGGCGCTACCTAAAGAAGGACGGCTTGCACGACATATGGTCCCAACGTCCAATGCGGGCTCTGCTCGCTCGATATGGCACGACCAACGTAGCCAACATACTCAACTACGATCAATATTGGTCAGCTTCATTGTATAACCTTGTTGTACAAGGGGCCGGTACAGAAGCCTCCAATCGCTAATGGGATGGCAATATAAGCACGTGTCCGAGCGAGCTGATAGAAATGTAGCATTGTTGTAGAGAAAAACAGGACGATGAAGATTATTGCCGCTGCCATGGAAGGGTCATAACGGTAGTATTTGAACCAATCTTTTCCCGTATCGTCCGACATTGTAGCGAAAGCGCGAGGGAGAACGAAGTTTATAGACTATTAATAGAGTGAGAATGAATTTTGGTTTCGTCAAGCAGGAAAAATTAGAGCACTGACGAGAAAGACGGACGATTGTAACGAGTTGAATGAGAGGTGTTTACAACTACCAGAAAGTGACCCCTATCAGTATTTCATAGCCTTGAGGAAGCCGCCAGGCTACTTGAGTCTAGCTTCACCAAGTCACGTGGCTCAGCCCTATCTACACTAAGAAACCCAAAATGATACCTCATAACAACAACACCCAATTGGCAGGACGTGGGCTATCTCGGACGGGAACACAGGTATTCCTTCATGCATAAGGTACCTCGTAGCCCTTGCCTCAAGCGGACAGGAGCCAGTCGCGTGGGAGATTGCAGAACGGATATTTCATGTGCTCTCCTTTCCTGACGCGTCATCCTTAGCAAGACTTCATCCACTTCCAACATCCAGCCTGCATACTGCTCGTACACTTGACCCAAAACCCTCCTCGTTTACACATTGACAATACTACTGGCACACAGATCTGTGCAAATTCTATTGTGCTTGCAACCTTAGGGGAACCTTCCGTATTTCAAGACACGGGGCACTGCCCTTTATCCATAGACGAGGTGCAGACGCGGCGTGCTACCGCTCCGCTAAAGATAGCAGATGACTTCGGCAACATGCCATCAAGACGCTTGCACCAAAAATCGCGACATGGATGCGAACAATGCAAGACAAGACGAGTCAAGGTAAAGCTGGCAATTAGCGCTAGACGCAGCTTCGCCATCGAGATGCTTACAAAATCATTTCTAGTGCGATGAGCAATTACCCTCATGCAGCAGATGTTTGCGTGGCGGCTGGGGATGCAGCCTGCGCGAATTACAACGTTACGGCTCCTTACCGACACATTCAAGCGAACGTGCGTCCGACTCGCCTGCAGAAGCACCCTCTAGGGCCTCCGATATCTGCGTTGGCTTAACATTAGAGAGGCGCATACACGACCCGTTACTCGAAATGCAAGCTCCACTTAGCTCGCATCTCAACTTACTAGATCTGGAGCTTATGCATCACTACTCTACGGTGACCTGTTACTCGTTTTCAGTATTGCCGTTCAAGCAGAACACATGGCAAGATGCCGTTCCGAGAGAGGCACAATCGTATAATTTCTTAATGCACGCCATGCTTGCGATAGCTGCTGTCCAGCTCGTACACGCTCGTCCGGATGGGCATCAGTTGTACAAAGAGGCGGCAAGAAGACACCAAAATCTTGCACTCAGGACGTCCATACAACATCTCCACAACGTCACACAATCAAATTGTCATGCTTTATTCGCGCTCTCGTCCATCGTGGCTATGCTGGCTTTGAAGTTCCCGTATCCATCCAACAGTCGATCGTCATCGGCTCCTGTGGACGAAATTGTCGACTTCTTCCGACTGATAAGAGGCGTCAAGACGGTACTTGAAAGCGCCTCGGATTGGCTCCTCGGGGGCTGGTTGGCTCCTCTTCTCCACTATGACTGGGACCCTACGCTTGTGCCTCTTCCCGATGACCTCAGAGTAGCGTTCGATGAAGTAGAGGCCAGGAATGACGCAGTGACAGGAGACCTCAAGGATCGAAAAGCATACCATTTCGCCCTCCGAAATCTCAAAATCAAGTTTCAGACAAGCAAGGTTATGGAAGAAGAACCTGCTTTGGTGTTTGCTTGGCCCGTTGGCGTTCAAGAACATTACATCTCAGCACTCCGAAGACATGAGCCAATGGCAACCGTCATCCTAGCCTACTATTCGGTCCTCTTGCACACTGTTGATGAACAGTGGTGGGCAGCCGGGCGAGGAAGCCATCTCATCGAAGCCATTTCTCGAACGCTGCCACCAGAGTGGCTGCCACTAATTCAATGGCCACGCGAGTCCGTTCAGTTGGGCTGGCGGTGCGTGGTCGACAGAACGCCAGGCTGTAATTCTTGGCGGAGTCTCTGCGTGCCGCAAAGCATATCCGATGACACTGGAAGTGGGAAGAATAACATGCTACAGCAAGACTGGTATCAGGCAGACTGTTGCGTAAGATAGTGGGAGAGCGGGCAGACGGGGAAGCGCACTGGAAGTCAGATCATTAGATGGAAAACCTCTATGCAAATATTTCTCGGATTTACAGGTATATAGCCTTACAATTTAGATGGAGCTTTCTTCGGATATCATGGAGGGTCCAACACACCGTCCTTGTCTCGAAGGAATAATATCCTGGGCTCATCTGGACTTCTTACATCGGATAGAAACACACAACTGACTCCACAAGCACACCACACACCGTGTCTCAAGGACTTGAGACGAGGATTGCACAGGTCAGTTGATACCAATAGCACACGAAGCAGCATTCTCAGGGGCGGCGAAATAGCATCGAGAATTTCCTAACAAGCCGGGCAACATTGTAAAAGTTCTGGGGTTGGGATCAGGAGATACTCCTCAGCTGACTGCTTAGACGAGCAGCAGTTAGAGTAACACCGGGTAGAATAAGGCTAAGAAGAAGATTTTGGGGGTTGGTTTGAGCGCTGCATGGTCAATTTGGTTCATGCAAAACCAAGAGATGGTCCATTGTTTACTTTTAGAAATATCGTTGTTTACTGCTGACATCAAACCTTTCGGTGTTTTCGAAACATCCGCTGACTTTACATTACAATCATTCGGAGATTGCTTGCTTGCCCCAGACATGTGTATGTGGCGGCTGATGTCCCACGGTTTGTAGAGATATGTGAGGTTTGACCAAATTTCTTGACTTGCGTTCGGATGATTTGGAGCCAAACAGCTTGGAACGTTGTTGCAGTGTCACCCGGCCATTTGCCGTCTCCCTGAGCTAAAACACCATCGCGTTGGGGTTCTATAAAGTGTTGCCTTTGGCACTGCCTATCTCCCAGATCACCACATTCATCCGGAACCAATCTGGAGACATTCAATCGATATGCCTCCCGCGAAAGATCCCAAAGAGAGAGTAAAACCATCTTCCAGCGGGAGGACCACCAGTGGTAGTCCCGCCTCAGCCGTAGACCGTACTAGGAAGACTCCTTTCACACCTGGCCGCGGTACCGATGCCAGCCTACCTCTACGTCCTGGAGCTAGCCCTGCCCCATCAGGGAGTTCCACGTCTCAAGGCCGTCCCAGCACCTCTGAAATAAGGGACAAAAAAGGCGAGCCTGCAAATGATGGTAGCAAAGGCGTATCTAAGTGAGTCGGATCCTGCATTAGACCGAGGAGCTGTCTCTAACCGCCTTGCGTTCTAGGGCGACTGCTCAGAGCCTCACCCCCAAGACCAAATCCCGGAGTGGGATCGCTAGCAATCCTCCTGAGATGGAGCACCCAAGCCGCCCTGCTGAGAAGACCCTTGCCCAAGCCAAACCCCAGAATGGAAACGGCAGCAATAATTGTGACAGGCAAACTCCGAGGCCAACAGATCAGACGACGTCTCCCTCTCCTAAATATCAACATCGACTCACGAATCGTCTTGATCGCAAGGATGAATCCCCTGGAGCGCTAATGAATTCAGCATCGCTCTCCGAGCACTCTACGATCGTAGGCAGCTCGTCTTGCGATATTTGGACGAACTTTTGCATCGACGGAAATGCGAAGCAGACCTATGCCTTTCCAGAAGGCAAAGAAGTCACCGTGCAGAACCTGACAGACAAGCTCATGATCAAAGACTGGCAGTCTTGGGAGAAGCTTCTTCAGAACCTACGCATCAAGACAACGTACATCAAAGATTCAAGGAACGCAGATGGTTCCAAACTCAAGCCACTAAAGATCAGGGGCTTCGGGCGCCAGCCGGAGCTCAACGAACACGGAATTCCAAGACTCAAGGACAAGAAGCCCCAGTTCATTGACGGAGCTGAGGCTAAACCTGCCAATGCCAAAGAGCTGCTGTTCCTACGGAACGGCGAGATGATCAGCGTTGATCAATATTTTCTCACCCGTGAGTTCATCATCCCCATCCCCATGCCACAGCTTACATTCTATCTAGAGCATAAGGTCCATTTGAGTGAGACTAGTTGGGTCCTGGACTGCGGTACGCTATCTAGCTGAACGCATTTGGAATTATATTGACTCTTATCTAGGCAGAAAGAAAAGGCCTACCTGGATTCCCGCCGAAAAGGCTATCGTCTTACCCGGGCAGACACTTCGCCCAGAGATTGCTGAGAAACTTAGGGGCAAGTGGCAATTGATACCGCAGCTCGTGAGTTACCCTTTATAGAATCTACAAATTCATTGAGACCATCAAACTCACATACATGTTCAGGGAAGCTTCGGGGTTACTAAGGTACCAGGCAAGCAGCTTACCTCAGGAATTGTTCTCACAGCTCCCAAGATCCAGTACAAGGATACAGAGGAACAAGCCAAGTCCGCCACTGCTTCTTGGAACATGATAGCAAAACAGGCTGTCGATGCGAAAGCGCTCAAATGGACAATCTTGAAGCTCGGTGATGTGGGAAAGCTACCAGATCCGTCAAAGATTATCGAGGCACTTGCAAGGCACGGGGTAAGCATGCAACAGCCCGCTTTCCTGAAAGACATCCACAGCATCATCTCGCAAGGTGAAGCTTTTGACCAGGGACTCCAAAAAGAATTTGGGTTGTTCAAATATGAAAGCATTCGATTGGTCCTGGTCATCTTACCATCAAACAAGGCTGCCACCTACGCGAGGGTAAAACATTGGGGTGATTACAAGAATGGTACGTTCGTGTTTGTGTATGCCGATCACGGTACTTGGGTTATTGACGGTCCGGCCTAGGCGTCCATACGGTATGCGTCAAGTCTGAGAACTTGAGAAACTACAGTCAGGCCATTGCATCGTTGCCAAAGTCCAGGGCAGACTGGAACAAAGACCAAAAGGTCGCTCTGCGTTTCTTCGCCGGTCTCGCTCTCAAATACAACATCAAGGCTGGCGGTGTCAACCACAAAGTCAACTCGACGATGTTGCAGAATCCGAATGACAGTGGCCCCATTTTCGTCGGCATCAACGTCACGAATCTACCATCAAACTCATGCAGTATCGCCAGCGTTGCAGCAAACTCCGGCTCCGACCTCAGCAAATGGCCTGGGAGCATTCGCTGTCAACAGGGCTCAGGGAGTCTGGTACAAGATCTCGAAATGATGATGAAGGAGCGAATGAGTGCTTTCGTCGGCAAGAAGGCTAGACCTTCAAAGATCATAGTCTACCGTGGCGGCGTCACAGAAGATCAATACCAGCGTGTCCTGGATGATGAGTTCCCAAAGATTAAGAGGGCGCGAGACACTGTCTATTCTGGTGAGGGGGGGCCAAAGATCACCATGCTCATTGTTAGCAAGGGCCATCAGAACCGATTCCATCCTGTGGGCAATCACATCGTCGGTGTTGATCGCAGAGTCAATGGCGAGAGTAATGACTCCAAAAACGCTGCGTCAGGACCAATGGTAAACTCAAGCCGTCCTACGCCTGGAACGATAATTGAAAGAAAACACGATTTGGATGGGGCCTGGGACTTCTTCCTTCAATCACACTACGCCCCAGACGGAATTGCAGGCCCGTCAAGCGCAAAGCCTGCTCATTACATTGTCATCAAGGAAGAAGAAAAAGTATGTCGTTTCTTTACATAAAACTTGCCATTGATAGTGCTTCTTGAGTGGCAAATCATGTCTCGGGAGCATATTGATCTGGATATACCCTCCAAAAATTTGCTCTTCAGCTTTGACGGGCGTGGTAATGCTGATACTTGAATCGCGTGTAGCATCCCGCCATGGACTTACAGGCAATGACCAACGATCTCTGTTATAGCTCTGCGACGTCTACAAGAGCAATGTCAATCTGCATTCCGCTCTATTATGCAAACCTGATCTCTCAACGCGCACGATGGTCCCTTGAAGAGTACGTCATTCCAAACCCAGATCCAACGGACAAGACCAAGTACACTGTAAGGATCAGCGATTGGAATGGCCTTCATGAGAAGTAAGTGTTCTTGTCTGAAATCTGGGATGTCACATACCGGGTCTTGACGCTGACTTTTACCTAGCTTGAAGAACACGATGTTCTACGTGTGATTGGTGGATGTGACGAGTGGAGGGGATGATACCCTCTGGTAGGGGCTACAAGCACACTCTGATGGCACTTACCTTTGTTATTGTTGGGTCTGTATCCACCGTATCATTTGATGAGGGATACAGTCTTTACCGTTAGATCACCTCAGGTGAACGGAATGTTCTTGCAAGGCGTTGTTGTTCTCGTTGGACAGAAAGGTTGCACACAATCTTTACAGTATTAGTCATAGACTCAGCCGCAGAGGAAAGGGTCACCTGTAGTCCTGTAGGGAGAAATACTAAGGCTTGCTTCCCTAACATCAGCCGAACCAACTTGAGAAAAGTTGCATTGTAGTAAGTTTGAAGAGGGGTGACATTGGCCATGACTATAACAATTTCCGTGAGAAAAGCTCACTTAAAGTAGATCCATGGCCTCGAGAGTCCTAACATGAGACTCGTTTACACCAGCTCAAGAAACATCTAAGAATGGACTCATCCCACTTCAAAGGAAGCATCTTTCCATGATACGGCATCAACTACCACAAATCCAGTCTATCGGTCATCTGTTCTGGCGTGCCATGTGCTGCCATTCCATTCGCTATACGTGACATGTGTTCTGCCTTCAAACGATATCACCGAGACGATCTAGAAACCGCTCTGATCCAATCTTTCAAGAATCCCAACGTCAAAAAAGTGCGTACATCTTCTCCTTCTTTTCCTCCTCCTTCCTCTCTTTCTCCGTTTTCTCCCCAATCTTCTTCTTCTACCCTTCTTCTTCTCGTACTACCTCGTCATCTGCGGGTAGCGTCACACCTTCGCCTACGTCGCTGTCACTGCTCCCACTATAAGATACCTCGGTTTCCGCCAAAAGCGCTGCGGGACTCGCATCTGTATTGTTAATGATCCAAAAGACATTATCAATTTTCCCATTACCACGGCAGCCATAGTGCGGTTTAGGGATGAGGGTGTCTTGGTGCAGTACAAGCAGGGATAGACCTGAGGTGCCGCATATTTTGCAGAGTTGTCGGCTTATTAGATTTGAGCTCCAAGGGCTGTTCGACCTGTATTTGTGTATTCGTTGTGGTTTAGACGTGGAATGAACGATATTGTCTTTCTTATAGCTTTGTACCTTTTGGGGGTTTGACCGAGATCTAGGAAGAAGTACTGGAAGGGAGTGGGCGAGGAATAGAGATACGATGATTTATTTGGGAACTGGCTATAAGGATTTACCTAAAATACTGTGGGAGATGTTCTGGGCTTGTTGAAAATATATACTGACGGGATCAACGGATCAACGACGCAACGTAAGAGGCTGATAGGCTCACTAGCCTCACCGTGGAAACAAGTCGTAGAAAGAGATTTTCAGTCTCCAAGCTTGGGATATGTCATTAGATATCGTCGAGCTAAGGCTCCGAGTTTGCCTTGATGTAACCCACGCTTCAAAAAGCACCGGCCATGAATAATAAATCAACCCATTAATATGTAGTTTGTATTCATTACTGCATAGTGACGAAAATTTCAATAAAACACAATCTAATCGTAATACTCTCAAGACCGTAAAGAGTAGAACCTTTGAAGCATATATCTCATTTGACTATATCTGCACCTCTTTCCTCGGTAACATCCCAAACTGAGTCACCTTTCTCGGGAAGAGAATTATGATGTTTCATCAGACGAGGGTGAATCTTTTCAGTTCGTACCGTCGGAAGATTTCCCGCCTCCCCATGTACAAAAGAAGATACAATCCATTTGGCGACTCTATAGAATATCAGTACCGTTTTCATTGTCTCTAGAAGGTAGGACTCACCACTTCCTTCGCATTTACCGCATCCCCCGACCATTGGCCCTCAACAGTGCAGCTAGGAACAGCCCCGGGTGTAAACTTCCGATCACTCGGCCATTGCTGCGCTGCAAGTGCGAATTGGATGTAGTCGTTGTGTGCTTCGGGAACGCAGACGAGCTGATCTTCGAGCTTGCTCTGGGTATGGAGTGGGACGGTGTAGTTGGCCTGCGTTCGTTCCGTGTAGCCAATTTGCGCCTTTTTGTTATCTGTCATCGTGACTTCGGGGTCGAGAAGTTTCCAGAGTCATCGAAGGGCAACTTCCATTGCGTGATATGAATGCCGCAAGTGCCTTGCGCGTAGGGGGCGGTGGCTGGTGCCGGTCCTGCTGTCGAGGGGCTAGGGTCTACTGGAGCTACTGACGAGGATTTGGGGTGGGCGGCGCCTGCTTTCTTTGGGTTGTGGTTCTCGTCAACCTCGTTCCAGATGACCTTGGTCCTCTGTTGGCGTTTCCAATTGGCATGGTCAATTAGGTATTGTTTTGCTGCCGCGGCTAGCTTCCCAGGAGTGGTGTCGAATGGCACGGGCTTGTAGGCGAGGTAGTTCGCTAGTACGCCGGCCATCAACGGTGCGGCGTAGGAAGTACCGGATTTGGTTAGTGCATTATTGGAGTCTTTGTCTTGAGCCTGAACACCCATACCTGGTGCCCAGACCTGGACGTGATCGCCCCCTTGCGAAGTAGGAGACGGCGTCCCTGTAAAGTCGGTGTTGCCTACCACGATCAAGGGGTAGTCTGGCCCCTCGAAGATAGCAGGGGCTGTATTGACATTTGGTCTGAGGTTACCGTGATCATCATACTTCTCAGCATGGTTGCCGGCGGCGACGAAAACAGGTACGTCATTATCCAGGAGAGTTTTTATGTAGCCTTTCATCGCCACTCGATCGCCGCCCATGTTGTTCGGATCTATAGGATCACCACACGAAATCGAATAGGTAACAACGCTCTTTCCTTTGCGTTGTTTTGAGTTGATGTCATTCCAGACTGTTCGTAAATACAAAGTCAGCACTGCATTGACGTAGTACTCGTAGGCGCAGAATCAAGTAACGGATTAAGCGAGACGCTAAATTTCGAAGCATACGCATCCAGGCTTATTAATTAAACCGCGTACGTAATTCTTATTCTAATAACGTATAAAGTAGTAGAAATTAAAGCTATATATAAACGCTATTTTATACTAAAATCTTAATACTATTAAGTTATTATTTGGTCGAAAAACCACGGTTTTTAATTATATCCCGGTACTATTTAGGTATAAAATATATTTATTTTATATAAACCTATTACTCTATTAATTAAAGTTATTTATACTTCGCCGCCGGCCATATATCTTTCGAGGTTAGGATTATTTTATTATATACCCGGATTTTCTATTTTATCCTCTTTTATATATATTTATCCGGGTTTAAATCAGGGTTATTTAATAATTATATTAACGTCTCGATCCTATACTCTTTTAACTACTTTAATATTTATTTAGATCTATAAATCCCGGCCCCGTCTTATATAAATATCGGGCGTAGTTCTATTCTTTCTAACTCTCGGTACTAGGGTAATACGAATAATATAAGGATCTATTTAATATAATTAATACTAGTAATTAATTTTCTCGAATTACCCCGGTTTAGGTCTAAAGTAGTAGTCTTAATACTACCGGGAAGTAGGTAAAACTCGGAAACCTATTCACTTATTATCCTACCCTAAACTATAAACGACTAACGGCCGGGATATTTATAATATTATATATATTCCGGGTAATAGCGCTCGTTCGTTCTTTTTATTATAAATACGCGGTTACGCTATCTACTCTCGAATAAACTTTTATCCGAAAAAATCACTCTTATTTAGTTTTTTATTATTTAATATAAATATTCGCGCGCTTATTTAAATCTTTTCTTCCTATTTATCTACGAAATAAATAATTTAAGGTAGGTAATATACCGTTAGAAACCTACTCTCCGGAGAATTTTATATATAATCGTTTTATAGGCTTAAATCTCTAGGCCTAATATTAATTTTATATAGGATTTACGCTTATCGTCTACTCTACTAGTAACTACCTAGATAAGGGATCTTAATATTCTTTCGTCGATTTTTTCCTTCGCGCCGGAAATAGGGTTTTTCTAGCTACGCGCGACTCCGGATCTTAGTGTTCTACGTACGGTTAGGCTTAGGATTCCGGTAACTATCGAGATTTCTAGTACGCTAGTATATTATATAGTATTTATATCGATAATATATTTACGTTATAGGGTAGTTAGGTGCTTATTCGGTATATAGGGATCTATTTAGGGGGTAAGGTATAGGAGGGATAAGGGGGAAAACACGAAAAGTCGCGTAAATCCGTTACTTGATTACGCGCCCACGAGTACAAAATAGTAGTAGTGATAAAGGCCTCTGGCATAACTTGGTGTTCCTTGTCCTAGCAGTATCGTGCACCATTCAAGCCCCCTAGTAGTAGAGCGTGAAATCTGGGAAGCTTCAACCCCGAAAGCGCATGCTTTCTTTTCAGGCTCGCGCCCTAAACGTTGCCCCAAGCCTGTGCCCTAGCTTTTGGGGGCCTAAAGGATGCACGGTGCTAGGATAGAGGACTAAGGTGTTTCGCTGTCACTGTATTCCTCGTCTCCGAGGACCGATTGGGTATGAATGACTCAATAATACGTACCCTGGTCGAATACCGTTGCTATCTCAGATATGAAAATATCGGCCATTTTGACATCAATCAGTGTTGCCTTTTTGGCAGAACCAAATCTTTCACCTGTAGCTTTGGAGGCAGTGCCCGTGCTATGCGAGGTGCTAGTGGGATCTTCATCGGTAGGTTGATGCCATGCTAGCGAAAGCTTGCTTTGCAAGACTTCCAATCGGTCAGCTGGAAATTCCTGTATACAATCAGCTTTGCTCGAGGCGTCAGGGCAACGTTGCAGACTTACGATGGTCCTTTGTTGATGCCCTATGAATGTCCATTGAGATCTTTCGAATTCATATAAAGCTCTGAACGCACTTACCTGTTCGACATGATATAGGTAGATCCCTTCGCCACCATTTACCTCGTAAACGTATTTCTCAAGATGCCCTAAATTGGTAACTGTCCTGTTTGTACCGGTCTTGTCAGCGAACAAACCCAAGAAATAGCTAGATACCCACTAATTCAGACGAGACCCAGACCAATAATCCGCAGATATATTTGCGACATTATGAGTCACAAAGCCCAGGCCTCAGGAGGCGGGTAAAAAGCACAGCAAGGGTGGCAGGTTTGGCCGCAGACCGGAGAACAGGGCCGTAATAATTGACGACTTACGTAGGTTGACTGATCATCGCCAGCTCGGATGCGGCTGACGTTTGAGAAGTCTACTGCACATCATCTCTTTTGAACTTATTTGGTACTGACAGCTTAGCCGGGGCGAATGGCCATGGAAGTGTTGCTTCTAGTTCGTCTTTGGTATCCTCTTGGACCGCACGCACTCCTGAATCTTGCTTTATAGTGCCCACTTGCGAATCCGTAACATTGGCCAACCAGAATACTAGTTTTTTGGACGTGTCCGTATACGAATAGATGTTTTTTTGTTGAGTAACTCCCTTCAGAAAGTCCTCCGTCTTCGAATTAGTATCTGCGTCCGTGCCGTCCTTCGGCCAGATGATATGCTGTTTTCCTGTGATATCGTTGGACCGTTCCTCGATGACATGAGACTTCGATGGTTCTTTTCCATCAATGTGCTGACTGTGACGTGGAGATAGGCTGTCAGCGGCCGTACAATATGCAGCGAATGAGCCGATGGCAAATAGGATATAGCTAGAAGAACGCATGATAGCCGAGGTTGCAAGTATATACACCCATGTGGCGGATGGGGTATGGAAATTTTGGATACCGAAGGTTGCAAGAGAATGGCTTGAAACCCTCGACTTGGACCATCTTTTATACCTTTCTGATAGTAAAGAGGAAAGTACACATGACCAGGTCTACTGTCCAGGCCGTGCATGGGATTGTACAAACACCAGCGTGAAACAGTAAAGCTCAGAGGATTTATTATAAAACATCTTTGGCTGTACAGCTGTTTCATGTTGACCGGGGCTGTGTGTGTAATCGTGTGGAAAAAATCCTTTGAAGAGGAAGAGCATTTTATGGAGTAATTAGAGCTGGACAGTGACGCATTGGTAGACAATAACAGTATCAAGTATAGAGCATGTGGCAGCCGGTCAAACAGATTCAAGGCGAAAGGCAAGGTGCGGCGACGATGGTTCGATCAACGTACCTATTCTCCTCGTTTACATCTTGTGCTGGAGGATTGTAAGCCATCGCTCTCCGTAAAGATTACTCAGGACCCGTAGGATTCTGCTGAGGTTCCGGCGAAGTCTATTCCGCTATTATAGCAATATTGTAGCACAGATGCTTGCCTCGAAGTACTAACGAGGGAAGTTGAGAGCAGCAGCTGGTAACAAAATTAAATAGAAGGATCAGTTGATGGACATCTAGATACTTAAAGAGAATGGCGTCAATCAAGAAACTGCGCCCGCTTTTTGCAGCCCACAAGGAGCGATAGATATTGGGCTACTCGAAGGATTTCGCTGACCTTCGCCTACTCTGGGGGCTGAAGGGTTATATTCCTCCTAGATGTTTCATGTCGAAATACTTATTCCATCCGTACAGCCATGCACGGAAAGAGTCGAAGGGTTAGCAAGGCTAAGCGTAGAAGCATTCATGACTTAGACGGGGTGCGATATTATCTGGGTTAGGATGCTAGAGCAGCCCGGTGTTGGCCTATGACTAGGACGGTGCTGATTACCACGGCGCCAAGCGACCGAAGTCGTCCCTGAGAATTCATGTTCTAAAGCGGCAGCCGCGGGAGCCTCGACTAAGCTAGGCGTATCTCAGGCGCCGAGTTTGCCCTGATGTCCCCTAAAGCAGCCCCTAAGCTAGCCCCCTAAGCGATCTTAGGCGCTAGAATAACGATCTTCCGGGGGCGGCTCCAGGGCACCTTTAGGGCTCCCCTGGCAAATTATTTTGGCGATGACGAGGCTTTCAAAAGTAATGTTTACGAACTTGTCTCAAATTGGGCCAACGCCTCAACTGAAGTCTGATATCTATCATTGGGGTTACCATCACGTTGAGTAAGAGCGCTATGTCCTGCACAGAGTCCCGCTTAGAGAGTCTCTCTGATAGCTTCGTGAATGATGAGGAGACAAAGTAAACAGCTGATGAGCAGCAATAGCACGATTCAAGTCTAGGCAAAGCAGAGAACGCTTTGTTTTGCAAGAAGGTGAAGCAGTGTATGTATACTTCAGAAGTAGACGGAACCAGGGAAAACATGGTTTGCGAGCTGATTGAGCAGCAATAAGACAACTGGAGGACTTGCTGGAGTGGGGCATGACATGTTCCCCAAGATAATGCTTATCATAAGACATGTTCAGCTGCTTAGTGAGCAGGTAATAGAGCAATTGAGAACTCGAAAGATTAGTGGGGTAAGTACTTAGCAGGCAACCTGAGCAGGAAAAGATGCACGTGTTGCGTGAAAATCGTCCTCCAAAAGTACTACCCTAGCAGTTTTTGCTATAGAACCCGGTGAATCTTGATTGTACAAGCTACTGACGACTCCAGCTCGGGCTACCAATCCAATACTAGGTGACACTTCACATTCTGTTCCACTTCACTTCTAGTATCCTTGATGTATGGCGAACTCTGTTCAATTGGATCTTTCCATGATTGACTTGTCATTCTCTAAGCTTAGGCTCAAGTAGAAGGCCTTTGGGCTTGTAGCCTTACCCATCGAAGCTGGATATGCGTCACTTCACGGTCCATAAGAGCAAAAAAGCTGACAGAACCTCCACGGACTCCATTCAGATCTCGTCGAATACTATGAAATATGAGCGAACTATGTACAGCGTTCCCCGTAGCTTCGTCGAAGTTCTACTACAAACTTTGCACAGTCCCTTTCAGTATCACAAGAACACCGAAGTATAATTACTTAGGTACACTTGCACTTACCTTGCTATATGAGCTGCAGATAGCAGATTTCGTACTCATTGGGAACAGAGTAGAGCGCCAGAATGCTACAGAAGAGCAAAAACCACCATCGTTCCAGCTGCTGGCTTAGCCTGATTGTACTACCTCCTGCTAGGAGTCTTGTTGCTTAGAAAAAAAAGCAGCAATCGGCAATAGAGCGCCATTCGAGCAGTCGTGGCGTATAATTAAGCCAGGGTGGAAAAGCTTTGAAATTACTACCGTTCATCTGTTGAGTTCCTGCTCTGAGCTCGACATGAAGGGTGAGGTGAGTGATCAAGAAGATATAACATCAGCGATGACGGCTGTCCAAAACCATTGGCAAACGAGCATTGCTTGCTTCTAGCCTCTCAATTCCCCAACCGATCTACGGCAATGGTTTGGGAGACCGTGTATGTTCCTGCTGGCAGCCACATCCAGCCGCTGGGCGTTAGAACCCATCTCTCTTTCTCGTGAGTTGTGGCGACTGGACTCTCGTTGGCTCCCCAATGCTTCAGCGAACGCATGATGTGGGCTTTGATCACCGCTTTGGCCTTGCCTTTCTTCGCAGCGGTCAATACGCAGCCAAATCTGCCACCTTTGGTATTGACATTGGCGCCATGCTCAAGTAAGACATCTAGCATTGTAGAATTGCCGAAAAATGCCGCTGCTTGAAGAGCGGTACCAAACTCGCCACCTTGCATATTCGCGTTAGCTCCTAAGCTCAGCAGACGGCGCATGAGCTCTAGAGAACCACTTATTGCTGCAGCTTGAACAACACCCCCGTACCTCCAACCCTGGGAGTTGAGGCTGACGTGTTTGGCCAGCATTGCTTCGATGACATCCATCTGGCCTTGAGCAACTGCTTCTTGGAAGGCCGCACTGCTTCGAGAATTGACATCAACGCCTGGAAGCTGTAGGAGATGGAGGGCTATGATGTTTAGCTGCTCGCGAGATACCTCCTTGCAGTCTCCCTTCATTGCAGTAAGCAGCGGCGTGGCTTGATCGTTGTCCTCCAAGTTTACATTTGCGCCACGATCTAGTAGTAATCGTAAGTTGGCAACATTCCCAACTTCTGCCGCTCGATGGAGGGGGGTTTTCCCGTCGTCCGCTCTATCGTTAATGTAAGCTCCGGCATCCAGAAGCAGCTCCGTTATCTCAACATTGTCATCATGAAAAGGACCATGTAGGGCAGTCTTTCCATATAGGTCTTTTGCGTCAACTTGAGCTCCCGCGCGGAGGAGTATTTTGACTACCTCAACATACGTCAGACTCGCAGCTCGAAAAAGAGGCTGCGCACCGAATTTGTCCGGTCTTGATGGGTCTGCGCCATGCTGAATCAACAACTCTGTGATGATTGTATGCCCACTTAAAGCGGCGTAATGCAGCGCGGTGCAGCCATCCGCGTCTGCTGTATTCACAGCCACTCCGCGGTCCAGAAGAGCTTTAGTGAAAGAGGTGTCTCCGATACGACAAGCGTGATGCAACGGCGTACGACTTTGCTGGTCAAGGCTTTCGGGGTTTCCACCATGGTTAAGAAAAACCCTAGCCAGTCTGGCATGGTCACCCTGGCAAGCAACTTGGAGGGCGGTTCCGTAAGTCTCGGTCGTCGAGTTCACTTCTGCGCCTTGAGAGAGTAGGAGCTCAGCAGCCTCCACATGACCCTCTACCGCAGCGGCATGTAAGGGGGTCCCGTACCGCCCTCCTCTGACCTTAGCATCGGCTCCGCTCTTCAGAAGCAAAGACACCACTTCAGGACTACCTCTAAAGCAAGCAGCCTGCAATGGGCTGCCGTACGACCCTCCGCTAGCGCTTGTGTCTGCACCGTGCGCAACCAGAAGGTCCACCATCTCCCTAGAGCCTCTTTCACAGGCTGCATGGAGAGCACTCCCAGTGATCTCCTTGTAGCTGTTGATTAGCACGGCACGATTGAGAAGAAGTCGAACGATGTCGATATTTCCTGAATATGCTGCGGCGACCAGGCAGGTCTTGAAACGGCCACCAAGCATGTTTGGATCCGCACCCCACCTCATAAAAAGCTTCACTGCGTCGATTTGTCCACCCTGACAAGCTGCCTGTAAAGGAGTGCCAAAATGTGGATGAACCTCGTCGATTTTCATGTCGCGCCCCTCCGCGTGAAAAGAAGCAATTGCTTCAATCCTACCTGAGTAAGCAGCTGTCCAAATGTCTCCCTTCCTATACTGGCTTGAAGTGCCCCTTCTGTTGCGGCTTCCGACAGGTGGTAAGTTTTCCGAGACCCCTGTCTTACCGATGACTATTGGTTCGATATCATAATGTGACGTCGCGGCAGATTCCTGCTTTGCTGAATGCAACAACGCGGAAGTCAGGGCTCGATGTCGAAAAGCCTTGCTTCGAAACAGATTGAACACATAGGCCAGTGAAAGCGAAGTGGTGATCAGAACTACGAGAACGACCAGAGACCGCGCCAACGTGTGGGACGGGTAGTGATCTTGGTCAATGGGTGACAAGCCAACATCCATGGATAAGAATGCCTCCTTCGGGGATGAACTTAGGGCCCGGCTTGTACTGCCAGGCGCTAACAACGCAATGCTGCCTGTTGCAGACTGCGAGTAATCGATCTGGGGGTACTTCGAAGGTGTCAGAGCATTCTGTGAGCGAAGGAAATCTGAAGTAAAAATCGTAGGCTGTCGGCGGGCCACTTTTGGTAGCGGCGTCTCTGACCTAAAGGTTGCCGGTTGATCCCACGCCTGGATAGCATCGGAACATCTGCTACTTGTCCTATCATAGTTCTATAGAAGATTCTTATTATCATAGTATCCTTTGGTACTCAGCAAGACCGACCTTCTGGTAATCGATGCAATCTCGAATAAATTCTCGCTGTGCAGCCCATTTCCGAAGGTCTAGCCTTTCTTTTTCATTGATCAACGACTCGCGGTCGGTTTCAAGCTGTTTTCTCTCATTTGCTAGTTGCTTCCGTTGTTCATTGAGACTTTCTTGGAGTACCTCATGAACCGCGCTCTGTCCCATGGCAGTCCTATTCATCGCGCTGAGGGTCTGAATCTCTACACTATTCGGTGTTGTTGGGGCTTTCAAGGACAGCCAAGCCAGTGCAAGAGCTCCAGAGGCGCAGAGCAGTCCGAGGATTTTTAGTGCGGTCTTGAACAAGGAATTCTTATGACAAAATCCCGAGATCTTAATTCCAATGGTACCAACGATGGAGATGGAAGGAGAGGCCAGTGACTTCATACTGGTCCATGATATCGAACTGCGATACCAAATCGATTTCGTCGAACTTCGTCTTCGCTGATCGATAGCATCACTAGGTACAGTAGAGGAAGAGGGAATGGGCGAAAGCTGCACCGCCACGGTCTCGGCTGCCACATCACCAGCGTCTTCGGCCGCTTCCGCCAATGGAGGTAAAACCGTTCTAGAGGTGCTCATTGTACTCTATTTCTCAAATGGTTCGAAATTCAAAGCAATAAGGTTTTCCGCGGGCTGCTCGTAGAATATAAGTTGTCAACCACTAATCAGGCTGCCAAAGCTAAGCGCTGACTAGGGGGTCCCGAGTGTCACCAACACATTATCAGCCTGAGGGGGCTTGACGCCGGCTTTCAAGGCGACGAATTGAAAAAGAGAATGTTTCGTTGCGAATTGCACCGCCTCGTCATATCGTCTGCGGCCCATCGGCACAGCCTGCCTTGAACCGTGCCAGCCACGAGTCCGGGGTTCCCAACTTCACGACTTGCTATGATAGTTGAGATGGCGGAGTATCGACCCTGGATACGTGTATCTATGACACTTGTGCTGCAAGTTGGATGGTCATAATTTATCAGGCGGTCACTGAACCCTTTGGGACACAAAGACTCAAGAAAGTGCCAAGCAATGAGTACGGCAGGAAAGTCCCTGTATTGACCATTAGGTGCTGCCTGACAGGAGGAATTCACTCGCATACCCTTCTAGACATGATCACGAAACAATTTTCCCTCTTCCACTTCTAGCCTCGAAGGTGAGCAGCGGCTGCTTTAAGGTGAGCTGGGGTGAGCGGCCCTGAGCCGTGCCTGCGCCGTGCCTGAGCCGAGAGTGCTTCCGCGGGGCAGTGCAGGGGCGCAGCACGCTGGAGCCTGAACGAGCTTCTTTGAGCCCGGCTCCAATTGCCTTCGTTGGCGGCATGCGGGTGCCTACAATCCTCGAGTGCTGCTGCTTAGGACACTCAATCATTGCTGCCTTGGGTCACCCTCACTCACATTCCGCCCTGCTGAGGCTATACAAAAGGGCGGCTTGGCATACCCCAAGCCCTTTACCATATGTTGCATATATCTTCTTCCCCCTGCCTCGACCTCTCTGCTGTCGACTCCCGCCATCCGTCTCCTGAACCGCGCTTGATATAACCCACAAAACGAAATACATTAACAGCTGCGATGATCGCTTCGCCGGCGCAGTTCCAGCGCTACCGACTCAGTCAGTCCTACGGCGATCACGATCTTTTGTACTTTTGAATTCGCTCAGTTTGCCTGAACTCAGACTCCACCGGTGCTTGTACCTCCACAACCCATTATGTGGTCTACGGCTTATGCCAGCGATACAGCCGGGTCCTCTAATTCACCCCCTTGTACCTCCGCATTGCAACTCGGCTCGAGCGAAGATGTTCTTCTCCAGAACAAGCTGGAGCATCTTTTTGCTCGACTACCACTCCTGAACCTCGTGCCTCTGCGTCCCTGGGCCGGCCACCGTTTCACCAATGCTCGGCTCTCCTACGATATTGATTGAGATCTTCTGCTTCCGGTAGGGATTCCAGGCCGATACGACCGTCCAAAGCGTAACACGCCTGCCGTCCTGCCATACGACCAAGAATAGAAATACCTCGTCCCTCGTCGCGACCGCTCCGGCTTTCTGCTCGTCTGTCTGGCCACGTCGATACGGATCGCACCTCGGCCGTGATCGGATGACCTGACATTGAGGGGCTAAGCATAAATTCAAAACAGCGGAGGTAGGCCAGAACCAGCGAATGAGCTCAAAGGAGTATTGGTCGATCCACAGTCATGTCTGCCGACAAGGATACTGCAATAGTGTCGTTCGGGTGACATGGCCTCCAGATGTACATCTCGCCTTTCGATGTCTCTGGACGGGGCCACCAATTCGTTGCACCCGTCTCAGCTCGAAGCTACGGGCAGTAGCAGTTGACGAGGCGTGCTGTATCGACACCTCCAAAGGACGCAGCGAAGACTCAGCCGGCATGGGCACGGTTCGAATACGAGGCCCCATACGGTCGAGAATTGCAATGGCAATGCTCTCAGAGATCGGCGATTGAGGCTATTGGAAGAGGCAGGTGCAGGAACAAGAGATAGACTTCGGGATGGCCCTTCAACACTGAGCGTCATCTCTCAGCCGGTGACGGAAAAAAGAAAGACGACAAAGGATATGGGTGGGAGGTTAAAGAGGCTCGGATGGCCGACGAATCTATGACAGCCATAGGCGCCAAAAGTCAATCGAGATTCCTCCTAACGCACAATAGACACCATAGGTTTGGACGAGGGTGGCGAAAGTGGACACAGATTGATGAAAGGCCGGCGTCCAGGTCATTATGTAGGTGTCAATCGCCTTGGGTATGTCTAATTTGAAGCTCAAAAATGTGAAGGTTAAGAATGAGATCCGTATTGTATTCGATCACCGTCCTCCTAGCGACTAGCTCCTTTACTTAGTACAAAAACTGAACCACGCATCTTGCAAAAGCTCCCTTGCCGTCGGTCTGTCCCTTGTTCGGAACTATATATCGGCATATTTGAAAGAAAAACATTGCTGTACATTGAGTAAGTCAAACGTACCATGCTTCCGTTCTCTAAATCAGCTCTGTCAACTTCGTCCGCCGCAGGATCTCAACCTTAGGGCCCTAAGAAATGACTCTATCATAGCGATGATTTGTGATGTTCCTGATTGTCAACGCTGCCCTCGTCTCCAGTATGCTTCATAAGAGGTTTGTTCTCGACTTGCGTGGATGTTGCACTATAGTTGCTCGGTTTATCCCCAGCTTTGCCGTCGACCAGAATGCTCAATCGGTATTCAATGAAGCCGGATAGGCGTAGGCAGCAACTGTGCATCTTCCCAGACCTCAGCCACTGCGTCTGCGTGGCTCAACGAATGAAGAAGCCTCTTCATCCAGTAATGGTCTAGGATCCTATCAGAGTTTTGATCCGAAGCGCCCACAGCAGCAAGGGCAGAGTTCAGAAATCGCACATAAGGTGGGTAGATATCGGGCGGCAGTGCGTATAAAACCGCACGAAAGAAGGACCAGACCATATCTCGTAGGACAGCATAAGGGTTCTGGATCGTGTCGCATCCATTGAGAAGATGGTCGACGTCGATCAGCTGTGCGGGCTCCGATGGCTTACTCTCATCAGCTCTAGTGCTGCTGCTCATATTGTGAAGCGACGCTAGGGCCGACAAGCTTAGCATAAGGTCCTCGGGCGCTAAGGCGTCCCGGTGGCTGGCGAGCAATAGCGAATAGGCGTTGATACCATCGGCAGACCATGCCCACTCGTGCAGCAGCTCGGTCAATCTCGCGCTTATAGGGATGCTTCCAATCAGCACGAGGAAGAGTGATTGGCAATTATTCGCTTCCTCAAAGCGTGGGAAGTGACAACAAGAGACCATGCTGCTTGTTGTCAGATAAAGAAGTCTTGGGAAATGCTCCTCCTTACCTCATCATATGGATTGTCTCGCATTCCCCAAAAGACGCCTGCTCCAGAATACTAGAGATAAAGGGCGAGACCTGGTTTCCAGTTAAAGCTGAGCGATCGGGGGTTTTCGGGAACTCACGGCATGTGCTGGAGGATCAATGGGCAAGGTTTGCATCAGACCACCTTTCCATTTCTCCACGTCCATCGGCGCCATTTTGGGGCAATGTTGGAAGAGGACGGACCGAGCCAAATCTGTGCTGAGCCTCGCCGGATGGAATTGCCGCAGAGAAGCAGGTTTGTTGTGCGAAACATGGAAGACTTCCCCAAGGAGGCTTCGATTTTGCATCGCCGAAAACCCTTTGCTTGGCTCGTTGAAACGTACTCGCAAAGCCGGCCTGCCGTTCGAAGCCTCGATGAGCTTGAGAAGCAGCAGCATCATTTGAGACTTCAACTCCTGCGGATTCTTGCCACGGAACAGGCTCCTGCTAGCAAGTTCAAGGTAGTATACCGAATTGGACGGTATATACGGGAACCAGTCGCCTGGCGTTCTTCGCAGGAGATGCTCATAGTCTGCTCTATCTGCACAGCACCGGCAAAGAAGGAGGGCACTCCGCATGAGTTGAAGATGCCCAGTAGATGAACAGGTCTGCACGACGTGAGCTAGGATGGTTTCAAGGGCTATTCTGTGTGATGGCTTTACCTTGATTGTTGCTTGCAGCAAGCGTTTTTGCTTGGTCGATGGAGACGGCTTCGTGACTTGCGAGGCTAGCCCAGACCTCAGAGTCATTCGCCCAAGGTGGGGATCTTGAGATGGCGCTTTCAACGTTCCAGTGCTCCATGGGTCGTAGTAAGACACAAGATGATGAAAACGTCCTTGAGCGGGAATGCTGATTGTCATCTTAGTGAGGTCACGGCCAGTGGTCGTCTCGCGGCTAATCCAGAAATCGCCGTCACGATCAATGGGGATCCACAAGACTCCATCATCCCAATATTGGACACCAGAGGTCTCTTGCTCCCAGATGAATATGTGACCGCTCTGGACGGCCGAGGGAACACCTCGAGGGCCTTGACATGCGTGTTGGAGAATGCCACGGAAGGCACCTTCAAGGAGCCGAAGTGCATCTTCCTTCGTTTCCAAGCAGCCAATGTATGTAGGAACCAGTAGCTCGCCACAATCTTCGCTCGCTAAAGCCGCGGTAGAGGAGGATCGTGACTGACTGGGCACACTTGTGAGGCGGTGGGTGCCGCCGTCTTCAAAGGGAGACAAATCAGATTTTATCGCAGCTATGGGAATTACCTCCTATTGCACGTCAATACCCTTAGATGATATAGTGAGGTCGCTTACTTACCGCAAATGACACGAGAGCATCGGCAATCTGAGTTGGCATCGAACTTCGGGAATTCCTGCACGGCCCCGTGGTTACGCGCAGCAGGGCTGGGCGTTCTTCCGGCGTCACAGAGAGCGGTGAGAGCCATGCGGGAGGACTGTCGGCTGGTGCCTGGTCTGGCGCAGGTACGGAAGGAGGCGATTGGTCCATTACTGGGACAAAGGGCTGACCACTGGAGAGGAGCTTCACAGCCAAAAAAGGCAACCGAACACCTGCAGGAGAAAAGTGAGGCAAAAGCTGGGTGAGTAGATCTTCAGAGCAGGGGCCAGCAGCCTTTTGTAGGCAAACTTGCGTACTTGACTCGATCACAATCAAGTGGAGGAGAGTAGGAAGTGCTAGAACCCCGGGAAAATGGAAGACATGCCGAGACGAGCATGGGACGAAGTCCAAATTGGGGACTGTATTCGCGTTCTATAGACCCTTGCGACTGCACTCTGTTGGATTCATGCTAGGCTCACGTCGAGCTAGACTTGTGGAGCAAAGTGGTTGGATTGCCGCCTTCCAGGTCGCAGAGCGACGGCAAAAAGCCCGCGGTTCTTCGTCTAGGTTGCAGAGACTGAATCCACGATGTCTGCCGACATATTTCTGATAGAGACACCGTCATAAGACGACGTTTGGAGGGACAAAATGAGTTAAAGGTATCGGATATCGATTTTGGGGTCGACTGAACTCTACACTCCCCAAATTGGGCACTGTTTAGGTGCTCCGATCACCAATTTGGGCACCGTTCGAGTGGTTCCAATCGCCAACTTTTGGCGCTGCTCGCAATTCGTGACACTGTAGATCGAGTTCAAGAGATGAGACGCTTATAGGATTCCTCTGCTTGCCGAAGTAGAACGTAGAGCATGTCGGAAAACGAGGTTCCTGCCGTGGACGAAAGGCCATCTCTTTGGCAACACACGTAGAGGTGCTCCGATTAGGACCTGTGGCCCTCCCTGAAACCCAACCGGGAAGAATCTTGTGATATCAGGTCAGCTCCCAGCAGCGCTGAAAAGCCATTCCTGCCCAAAGTCCGTGACCAGTGCTCATCCCCATCTTGCTCACCTCCTTCTCTTGACACCCTCGTCTTTTTGCCATTCCACCTTGTTCCTGGCGCATCACTCTGTATCAATATTCATGGACCCTTGAGCTTTTGAAGCCTTGTCGCCATGTTTGGCTTGAAGGAGAGTTGCTTCGCGCCAGTCATCAAGGACGGTCGTCGAGTCTGCCTGGGGCTGGCTGCTCAGCGTCAGCAGAATCGTTGCGCGAAAAGAACGGATACAACCTTACTTGCATCAAGGTACAGAAGACGTGGTAAGTCTATGCTCTGTCTGCCTCTCATGTTTCGCTCAGATCCGCGACTGAGTTTACGCTGGCTACGATCCAGAATATCTCTCCGTGGGACACACATAATCAAAATTACTTAGCGCCTGAACTGCTGTCGCATGCCCCGCCATCATCCAACAAACGTCAAAAAAGAAATGGCAACTCAAACTGCGGTGCCTTCCACTTCTACCAGTGATGGGCTCTCGAGGAATGAACTGGATGAGGACGGTTTCGTTGTCTTGAGAGGATCGGCATTTGGTCAACGATTTGATGGCTTCGCAAGGAAGGGTTTGCCCTTCAAAAGCGCAGACGGCTTGGACTTTTGCAAACTCAACGTCCTTAGCGACGCCGTAAGCAAGCTCCTCTACTCTTGCTTTGGCTCTTCTGACATGGATCATAGCGTGTCCGTGGGGTTCTTGAGTCTGTATTCCCATGGTGTGGACTTGGAGCGTACATGGTGATGCTCGATGCTACTCAACAACTCCCTGGATTCTTCCTCCATCCACAGGAACCAGAACGCGAAGCCCTTGTTATTCAGCTATGGAGTAAGAGATCAAAGGTTGCAATCTACAGAGGCTCTCATCTCTGCCGGTCGTTGGAGCATACTGCGGGTGATATATTGCTGGAGGTCTCTACAGATCAGCTTCCTATGAAGGCTGTGGAAGTGGAATTTGAGGGGGGAGGATTGTAATTCTATCTCTTGCTGCGCTGTGGACACGAGCTGACCTGTACAAGGTCTATCTTGGACGGTCGACTCTCCTTCAAGATCCTGAATGGGTACGCTGTGACCATGGTGTTTGCGGTCCAGCCACGGCTCGACAAATTTGCCAAGATGATACTTCCCGACGCGCCTGAACTTAGAGCCCAAGTGGACGAGATGACCACTCCGAAGATCGGTTTCAACTATGAGTACAAGAGGTGACGGGTCTACATTGTTGGGTTATGGGCTGTGGGTTATTACGACGCGGGTTGCGAATCGGCGTGAAGCCTTTTGAGTGATTGGACTAACTAGAAACTCCGACGGGATTTTGCAAGAAGGTCGGAGCTTGCCCTGCGCCAGCTGCTAGATAGCGCGCGCGATCGAACTGGTCGGACGCCGTATGCAGATGATTTGATGATACAATGCTTCCCGAGGGAGCTTCAAGGTAGCCTATTGCATTGAATTGTTCAACAGCTCCACCTGAGTCTTGAAAGGAAGTTGAAACTTGATCGGTGCCACCTGAAAAATATGCCTGGCGGTGTACGTGACTCATGACTCCGCCAGGATCTCGTGAGAATACTGGCGCCTGCACTGAAGTAGCTGTAGAGTAGCATATGCCGTTTTGCTGTGTGGGAATTGCGCCCAAATCCGGAAAGCAGGTTGGATTATGCTCTGGAGCGATCAAGAGGCTATTGATGCGATTGTGGTTGGTGGCAACCCCACCGTGATCTCGAGAAAGCATTGCCGTTTGCCCTGAACCTTCCCCTGATGCGAATGAGTGCTGGTAGCTTCCGGGAGAAGCTTGACCAGCAGCTCCTGCAGAAACCTGAGAGAACATTGGAGCCTGTGCTGAAGCAATTGTAGGCTGATCCTCACATTGGAGCTGAGCCGTGGCCCCTCCGTAGCTCTGGTCGTATGTGGGAGCTTGCTCGCGAGAAGTCATAGATAACCAAGCCGGATCCAGCTGCGTAGGGACTCCGCTAGGGTCCTGGAAGAAACGCGGAGCTTGATCCAAAGCCGTGGAGTTGTAGCTTGTGCCATCAATTTGAATCCCAATAACGCCAGGATCCCGTGAGAAGACTGGCGCTTGGTCTATCGGTGGTGCGGACCAGCTCGACGTGCCTGCCACGTTCGGGCACGACATAGTCAGACTTGAGGATGGCTCTGCCATTGAAGGGGCTAAAAATCATGAGTCAATGATGTTTTGCAGTTTTCGAGGGCACAACGCACCTTCTTGAGAGACCAGCCCCAAAACCTGATTCACAGACTGTTGCACGACCTCACGGTGTTTTTTGGTTTTCATGTGTCGAGTAAGGGAAGTTAAGGTAGACAAGTCTACCTGACACTGCTCGCAGCGAAGTGAGCGAGCTACCGGTAGATTTACTGAAAGCAAATATGTGAGAATTGACGTAATCCAAGTCAAAAGCAGCATACTTACTACGAGAGTTCGGAGCGCAAGTATGCTGAGCCAGGTAGGCAGACCGTGTAAAACGTTTCTCGCACTTCTCGCAGTAAGTCTTATCAAGAGAAGGAGCAAGTTCCGGATGCTTGAGTCGGATATGACTTCGAACGTGGTCCGATCTCTTCGAAGACTTCGAGCACTTTGGACACTGGTGGGGTTTCTCCGCGATTTGAGCTCGGAGAGCATCAATGACGGTTTGTTGCATGACGATCCTCTGCTTGTATTGCTCTTCTGTTTGATGCTTATTTCCTTTTCTCTTCTCCACGCACATAGTGGGGGTTTTGGCATGAGTGCGAGTCTGTACAGGATTTTCTGATGTGGGTTTCAAAGATGCATGCCGATTGAGTCTTCTGCTAGGTGTCCCTGATGATATACTTAGCCTTTCGAGCGTTTCTAACGAGACGCTGCTCTTACTCGGTTGCGAGTGACCGGAGGGACGGCGTGTTGCGTGGAGGGAGATCGAGGTAGCTGATGCCACCTGAGACATGGTTGAGGGCATCTCGCGCCGTGCTCTGAGGCGTGAGATGGTGTGAGAGCTCACAGCCGCAGAAGCTTGAGTAGCGCTGCCGGGACTAAAGGAGACGTTGCGTTGACTGCACTGTAGATACTCGGACGCGTGCCTTCAACCATGGAACGATGAGAGCTGGCACACAGGTGCGCCTTCCTAAATAGAGGTGATTACGTCAACGTGCATTATCGCTCATAAAGTCCTAGCGAGCCGAATAGTCACCAGCTAGCGTTAACTGCGGCACCATGATGTTCTGCTCCTCAGGTTTCAATGATTGCGCTTTGGAGCCTTTTCAGCACGCAAAGCTCGCCTCGGCGCCTGAAATGGTGTTGCCAGAATTAAAGAATTAGACGACGAAGTTGTCTTTGACGATGCCGTTCAAGAAGAGCATAACATGCTCCTGGGATTGACCTACTGGCAAAAGTAATTCGATTTCTTGTTATGTCTCCATGAACAACGGGGCAAAATTCAAAGCCTTAGTGTCATCCCACTTGGGGTTGAAGAGGCCAGAAGACTGTCAGGTAACGCAACCTGTGGACTAGATCCACGGAAACTTCAATATCTGCCAGGGATTTGCAACGCGACATGGCGCAGAGGATATGATGGCTACTCTGTCTGTAGGCTACCAATATCAAAACAGCAATGGTGGGTCATCTCAGATAACGGCATTTGAGGTAATAGAAAGGGGTTTTTAGGATGACAAACGGTCGCAGGATTTGGATAACAATTTGATGAAAGCGACTACCTTCATTTTTTATCTGCATCGCTCTACATATCTCCATCCTTATATCATGATCTGGCCGGCTTGCGAAAAGCCCCACTTCTACACCAAAGCTGACATCCAGAAAGAGCGACGTGACCGGTCCAGTCTAAATCGTTAGAAATGATACAGTCTGGAGTACATTCCCTATACCTCATTAAACCATGGATGCCGCAAAGCCTCCCTTGCGGTTGGACGCTGTCTCGGATCAATCTTCATAATGTAGTCAAAGAAATCAATGTCCTTCTGAGTGATGTTTCGAGACGCAGCCGCCAAGGAAAATGGTCGATAATTTTCTTCGAATTGTAGTAGTAGCGGCCGAACCGAGTCATCTACGAGGTCTTTGAAAGCCTCGCTACCAATTGGTCCGTAGTAATCGTTCTGTATTTGGAGGACTCCCATAGATAACCGCGGATCGCCTGTCGGAGGGGCATTTTGGGGTAGGAATATATAGTTTCCTGTTATCAAAGTAATGCCCTATGTACGGTCTTATTAGACAGATAACACTCAACGCGTATTGCAAATTACGTACCGTAGCACCAACCGCCCAAATATCGGCTTTGGTCGTCCACGGGATACCAAGCGGTACTTCTGGGGCGCAAAAAATCTCTGCACCGATTAGGTGTCCTCCGTCGTTCGAGGGTACATTCGGCGGTGCAGAATCCCCAAGATCACTAAGTTTGTACTGGGTACCCCAGGGACCATACTTCACAAGAATATTGTCCGGTTTAATATCTGCGGTAATAGATCAGTCATTCTTGATGACTTTACAATCAGTAATGCCTCCCCTCCATAACGTACCTGTGTGTACAATGTTTTTGTCGTGTAAGGCAATAAGTGCCTCAATAGTTGCTCTAAGAGCACGCTTCGCCTCTACTTTTGCAAGCTGCTTTTGCTGTAATAAGTTGAGGACATTGTCGTCCATATATTCAAGTACTACCGATTCCGGATCCTCAATCTGATCGACCAACTGACGGATGGAGTGACAGCCTTGGAAAAGCTGGAGCGTCTGGGCTTCATTCTTTAAGCGTTTTGTAGGCGCGGTCTTCACAACAACTCTCTCCTGATTCGGACCCCTAGTACAAGTTAGGAAAAGGGTCATAACTCGCAATGAATGGAGCTACATACGTAGCAAGCCATGGTCCTTCTGGACGGTGACGAAGTTGGGTATTGATTGTGTATAAAGCTTCCCTACCCCGGAGGATCTGGCCGATATTGTAGGACATCATTGCTGCGGATCTGCGCATAATGAAGGACAGCGGAAGTCGAGACAGGAGAAAGGGCACGAATGCCTTCTCTCCGGACCTTCTCTTGTCATATTAGCATAAAGTTGCTTTGTTTTTGACAGTCTATCTTTCCCTTCCCTTGACAGCCACTGCTTCGCGCTTGTCCGGCTGATCTGCGAGACTACGACGGCATTGGTCGAGAGCTTTAGCTTACGGCAAGGATCCCCGGGCAAAGAGTGTCTAATACAAGGACCGTAGAGATTGCTCGAGCATCTTACCGATCGCAGAATCTTGATTGCTAATGGAGAAATTGATCTGGGCAAGACCTTGACATGAAATAATGCGGGACGACAAGGTAGAAGCTCGGATTAATAATAAGTAGACGCCGTTCTCAAGCTCGCCACGGACCACGATAGACATGAGGTATTGCCTTCAGGACCTCAGACATGCCAGGGCTAAGCCCCTTTGGATTAGCCCGCTCTAAGCCTCTCCGGGCCAGTGGCCGTTTGGATGTGGCAAGGCTTGGGCATCCACACAACAGCCCTACGTAGTACATTCTGTATCTGGATCAATACATGCATTTTGACCTCATTATTCTAAATCCTCTATCCTTATCTAATCACCCCCCTGGCTTCTTCATCAAAACACCCCTAATCCACCTAGTAGTGGCGAGACTCGACATACTTGTTGTTACCATCAAGGACCACGGCAGTGTAATGGTTGTCATTGCCATGTTGAGGCTCGCTGTATCGGAGGTTAATTCCGTATCCATGCTCAACTTCCAAGGTTGATGCGTACCGCATAACAATTTTCTCGGCTTGTGCAGGCAATGCCTTAGTGTCGCCTTGCACGGCTGCCTTGAATCCGGTTTTCATAGTTTCAGTAATGCCTGACTCAGGTCTAGACCAATTCGATGTTTGGGTCGCAACGCCAAGTACGATGGACTTGGTACCCTTGGTGATGGTGCCGGTGGCCACAAATGCCTTGACCACGTTGCCTGACATGTTGCAGAAGGGAAGATATAGGAGTATATCCGCTTATCAAGGGTTGGTCGTAATATGAAGATTAGATTCGAAGGGGTGTTTTGGAATATCTATGTTGAAGTGTGGAGTGGTTGTGATAAGGTTGTCTTCGAGGAGGATGAGAGACTCATATACTACGTAGACAGCTGGAGACGGTAAGAGAGTAATCTCGCCATATCCATAAGCCATTCTTATATGAGATGCCGTGTGACGCATCATGCAACCCTTAGGGAGAAAACGCTTCTGATAAATCTACCGCTAAGGGCTGCAAGCTAAATCTTTCATGCAAGCCATGTCACACAGGAAGCAAATTATCCTAAAGGGATACGATGCTGCCTATCACAACCAGCCCCGTGGTCATAATCCAAATGTTTGGACAAGTCATATACCACAATTCGAGAGTAGAGTAAGTAGAAATATGCCTCGTGGTGTATTGGAAATTCTCCCACAACATGGCCATGGTTTGGGGACTAGGGCAATGATCATACCTGATTGGGAAACTACTACGTAGTGGCCAGCGTACCCTTGACAGAAGTTTTCATACTGTTCTCACCATAATGTACATAGCATGCATACCTCATAGCCAGCCAGTCAATAAGGATACTCTCAACATGGTGGATGCCATCCAAATTTAGCGAATCCCGTAAGGCCGCCATAATAACGCGGCGTCCAGAGCGGCAGATTTGAGCAAAGTGCCAGTCCAGCATGGTCGCAAAATGGCATCATCTCCATTCGAGCTGAGCTGCAGCATAGACGAGGAGGCAGGAGGCGGCGAATGAGAGGGCACGGCTGGCTCTCCCGGCTCCAGCCTGAGAGCAAGATCAGGGAGTTCAGAGGAGGGCGAGGGGAGAGAAAGATGTGGAGCGAAATTTTCCTAGCAGAAAGCCAGGACAAAGTGGAAGGGCTTACTGTATATTCGGATGCTTTGCGCAGAGCTTTTAATGTGTCTAATCATACCTCATTACTTGCGCTTCTACTGGGAGGCTCTGGCACTTAAGTTGATATTGACGGGTCCGGTAGATTATTTCTCCGTCCTAGTTTGAAAGAAGGTTCCCGAATATTCCATAGCTTCGCCAAGTAGTCCATAAAGCCGTGAGGAGTTACGAGCCTGTGCAACGTCGTCTCCCCGGTGGGAATTGGATCCCCAAAGAAGGGCTTCTAATGAGGCTTTTGCGCCAAGATACAATACATGTAGCCGAATACTCAAAAGCAGACCTTTTGCCGATATCGTCTCGACGTATGGCCGGTTTGCAAGAGGCAAGCCTTTGTCGATACAGACCTATGTATAGGACATGTTGTTTGCGATCTGACCGGCGCCATTGTAGTCCTTTTGAAACTCCTGGTCGAGACCGATGACCACCTCCAAGTGCGATCGCGTCAATGGCACCTGTTCTTCCACAGCAAGCGCATACGCAGTAGTTATCATATTCTTGATCTAGACTGAGGATCAGTAAAGCTTTGCATATGTCGATTCAACAACGAACCTGTCGGCCGTTGACTTCTTTCTTTGATAACCAGTCGAGGTCAGCGGTTATATATTCCGCTCGGCCCTTAGCTGCGGCCACTTTCTTTAAGAAGCTCTCCTATATCGTCTTCCTCGTGGCCAACCCTAAAGGTCCGTAGTATAAAGCCACTAAGATCCTGCTCTGGATTGTATTATCGATATCCTTGACGCGGTTGGTTGTAAGGACCATAATCCCCCGATAGTACTCTAGTGTCCGTAAGAACACCGATACGAGAGCGTTATATTAGTTAACGAAAGAGCGTGATTGAATAAATACGTCGGCTTTATCCAGAAGTAGAATAGCCTTCTAATAATGAGTAAGGCGAAAGATGGTCGTTAGTTTCTCTTTAAGCGTCTTTGGGTCCTGACCGAGCTCCCTAATAGATATCTGAAAATTTAGAATCACCAGATAAAAGAGGAAGGGTTTAATATACGGCGTAAAGCGGCCTTTTAAGATACTTAGATAATCCTTTTATAGTTAAGGTCTTACCTACTCTAGGCGATCTACTGGATATATATATTAATCTAGAGTAAAGGGATCGAGCGCCGAAGGTCCTACTGTAGAAGTACTATTAAACCTTAGCCTTTGCCCTTTATAAAGTTATCGATTATATCGCCTGATACGCGGGATATATAAGCCTTCGTAAGAGTAGTAATAACCTTCTTCTTCGCTGGGGGAATTACGAGATTATCGAACGAAGACGGATTCCAGATAATGGCCTTGATATCGTCGACCATAAATTCCACTTTTCATATTAGTATGACTTCCGTTCAGTATAGCGCTCGAAGGATGAAGGCTTACACTAGCATTTATTGCCAAAGCTCCAGCCATAGACCGTCTGGTTATAGATCATTAGGTCGTCCTTACTCATGGTTTCCGTATTAAGTCCGTTACTCTTAACTTTATTTGCTTCCGTGTCCGACTAGAGGATCTAAAGGCCGTCCGACGAGCTAGATCGGGCTAACTCGTTAACTTATAGTCGGGCGTAGTTCGGATTAAATTTACGGAAGTATATAATATTAACTATAATACGACTGTTTATAGGGACTTCGACGTAATCTCCTTTCTTAAGGTAAAAGGCGTTACCTCGATATTAGACGTGATACTGACTTATTAAGGAGGCGAATTATCGATTAGATTTTACGAAGTATTCTCTTATCTTTTCTTAGTGCCGATAAAATTTAAGGGGATATACCTCTAGCCTATCGATTAGCTTCGCTCCTTAAAATATTCGGATTTTAAGCGCGGTTGAAACTTCGCTAAAGATTTATCCGTTAAAGTCTAAATAGCGGTATTTAATATAAAAGTACGGAATACCGCTAGTTATTATCTTCTACTTACCGGAGTTATACTGGTAATAAACTAGCTTTTCCGCGTCGAGAATAGTCGTATATATATTAATATTTGGCTTAAACAGAGCCTAGAGTAAATCGGATATAATCTCGCGATTTTTTAGGAGCGATACTAGACGGGACGTTATCGATACGTAGGCCGAACGGATATAATCCACTAGTAGATTAATATACTTAAGCTTCGTATCGTAGGGGTTACTTTCTTTAAATTCTACTGAATAGGCTTCTAGCTCGGGGACGTAGTAATATAAAAAAGTTTATTTAAGCTAGTTCTACTATAAGACTTTATTCTAGTTAAATAAAGAAGATCTATATAATGATTTTATCCTCCCTAAGAGAGAGCCCGCGTACCTCTTATAATATAAATTTTAATACGTCTCTTAGTATATCTGATTTAATATTAATATAAAATACCTATTCAAAGGTTTATTTATCTGAAATCTCTTAGTATTAATATATTTCTAGAGTCCTATCGGTTTACCTTTTCGAGCGCGAACCATAAATATATACTCGTCTAGGTCCGTCACCCTTTCTAGGAGCGCAACCGACTTTACGATCTTATACTTCGATATAATAGCGTCCTAACTTAACGGGAGAGGTTAGCACGATCGCGGCCGTAGAGTAAGGAATATATACTTCGTCTATACACCTATACTCTATTTTAGAGGCTCGAGCCTTTAGCTTTCCGGCTTTAGTATGGTTAGAAGGCTTAGATTTAATGTCTTTAAGTTTTATCGTAGTGTCTACCCTCTCTTTGAATACTTGAATTAATTTCATTACACCTTACTCAAAACGGTCCATAGTCCCAACTAATGGGGATCCCTGAACGCGTGTATTATTCGGAGGCGTACATGGAGAGCTGCCGGGAGGGGTCTCCGGCGGTCGTGGAGAGGTAGATGGCTGGGGAACAACAGCATCGATGGGTGCCATGATCTCTGGGAAAGCAACAATTTTTGTAAAACTTGGGCACAGCAATTAGTCTGGAGGTGACGCGACTGCTTCGGACTTTGCGAGCAAGCGAAGCGCATCATGAAGAGCTCCAAGCAGATCCAACAACGGCTTTATATTTGTCAAGAGCTGAACAGCCCCCCTCCAAACGGTGAAAATAGCCGCGTCAACATTGCTATTGTCATGCATGAGCGCAGTAGACTCTAGACTCATTAAATCGTCTAAACCGGGGTGGGGGAAGTGATCAGGAGACAGAGGTGCAGTAGTAGTAGGTGATAGATGCTCCGTTGGACGGCGCTTCCGTGTTCCTGCAGGTCATACGTTCTCAACACAGAGCTTGCATACTTGCCATCCTTGGTCGTCTTGTTGAACCCCTCAGACATGGTAGTTCAATACAGTGGATTAAGGTGCTGATCAGGGAGTTACCAGGAAAGATGCCGAGCAAAGAAGTGGAGTCGAGATAGAGGCATATTTTTCTTCCGTAACCAAGCGTTACTACGATCGGCATGACCAAGATTATTTTTGCTTGACAACCATACAGGACTTAGCTGCAGCGCTATACTGAATTTAGCTTGCACAATTTTGCAAGCTTGTTTAGGATTAGCTTAAACATACAGAGACGGCTGGAGCTGGGGGCATCTCGAAAACAGCTCCTCAACTATTCTTCCAGTATACTACCAGGATGGACTTTGTACTCGAAGATCCTCAAGGCAATCAAGGGGAATACATCTAATACCTTAAGACCTTGGTGCATGAACTTGTAAAGCATTATTTGTATGATCATGAAAACTGCCAGTTCATCCTATCGGCACGGTTGTCAAGAAGTCAGACAGCGCTGGTCGCAACACAATCAGACCCAGTTTCAGAAACATCAAAACGCCCTCAAAAAAGAGGGTTCGACAACGAGAGTGAATCGACAGAAGGCTTCAGATTTATATCCTGGCAAGCATTAAATCAACCGCCCAAGCCCCGTGACAACGGCACTAAGTCATGGATGCCGTTAGCAAAGAAGCTGGTTAATCTCACCCCTTTGGCCGCAGATTGGTGGAAGGAGGCTGAGTCGTTCAATCTCGAAACTATTATGCAAGGCGGCATGGCCGCCCAGTTCGTTCTAGATGGGAGCACTAAAGATCTGTTAATACCACGGCGAAAAGAGACCCAAGTCTTATACAATTATGACACTGAGGAACGCTGGCTCCTCAACGCAGCGAGAGCTTACGCTGAAACCGCTGCTAATCGAGCCCTCACTGTGGAATGCGTTTTAATGCTTGTTAACTTTCAGAAGTTTATTGTCCTTTGTGTTTGTGCTGTTCTGTCCCAAACGGGAGCTTCCAAACCCGCATTGATCGATATCACGCGGGTCTGCTTTGGGAATGTCAGCGAAGAATATGCTCTTCGCCTGTGGCGGACGGCTGTCTTCTTGAATCAACTTGTTGACGGCCTCGGGTTTCGGGGGTGGGGAAACCGTGCTAGTGAATTGCTACTTATCTGTAAGGCAATATCTGTCTAACTGGTGTGTTGACGTTGACTCTGGTCAGGGAATCGCCCGCCGATATACTATGTGCATTTGGCTTGGGCTCCGTAGGCGGCACTTGAATATCTTACTGCGAATCTAGCTACTAATCTGCACACATAAGGAATCGGCGAACGGGAGGGTTGGACGAGTCTTTTCATCCCAAGTTTGATATATAATGTACTGGGCCAGAAGATAGAGTAAGTTATGCTTCAGTCCCACCACGGTTATAATGGATGGATTTTGATGTAATCAGTATCACTCGAATCAGTTATCACCTCAGCTACCAGCATCCTGATATGCTGGATCCTGCCACTTTTTGCGGTCCGATCAACCCATGGCGATTCTTCCGGCTTCAGTCTTGATAGAGCAAATCCTCTCGATTAAAGATTCAAGTCGATGAAAACACCTAATCCTCCACCAGTTCCCGGTATGAGGATGTCGGCATTGCCGTCTATACAGACGTCCTCTCCACTTGCAAGGTTGACGAAACACCCATTTTCACGACTCAAGGGTTCGAGCGCTATTATTACAACTGTTGAGCGTTCTCTTTTGTTGACGGCGAATCCGTGCAACGATTGCCACTTTATTTTCAACTCTTTGAATCGAAACCCGCAATATGCTTTGACTATGTCCGTCGTCGCATCAGGTGCATTTCTCCCGACTGTATTTGCTGCACGGTGAATGTTCCCGGGTATCTCGTCACAGAGTAAGTATTGTAATCGGTGAGAATTCTTGCATTACCCACTTGGGTCCAGTAATCCACCACCATTTTGACGGCATCGTTAGTTTTCTCTCCCCCCAGCTTCTCGTACACAAAAGGTACTGGGTCAAATTTGTCATAATCGGGATGACGTGGTGCCGAGGTAAGTACACGCGTAGCGGACTCAATAATGGACTGGTCGCTACCCCGGCCTAATGACAACGACAGTCTTCGTTCTTGATCTTCAATCTGATTTACCGTAGAGTCAACGCCGGCTCTTGAATCAGTCATTCTTGGAAAGCGTGGAGGAGTGTAGGGGAGAGAGACATTCATGCTTGCGGATGACATGTCAAGTAAAAGTGATCTTTGTCAGGGAATGTGACCTCGAATATGCCTCAACCTAATGTATCCGGCGCCGCGGTACAGATGTCTTTTAGATTATTCTCACCTTTTCTGGCGACCACGGTGCGATTTCCGGCCACTAAAATCTACGGAACCAATACCGCCCCAAGTTCGAGACCCCTAACGTACGAAGAAAGAATGTATACCTTCGGGAATAACCCCGTTAATTATTACTATATTTTCGCAGCTAGTGCCAGCTACCGAATAAGTAAAATTACCTACTCTACCTAGGTTTTCTGACGGTTCGGGCTTACCGGGAGGGTTAGAAGGTCCTCTAACTCGTTACCGGACTATCGCGGTAAATTTATACTAGCCGGAGTTACGACGATCAGAAACAGTTAGTGTGCATATGGCTGCGGGGGCGCGTTACTCGATAAAGGGGTGCTGTTAAGGAATATAACCTCGAATATACCTCAACCTAATGTATCCGGCGCCGCGGTACAAATGTCTTTTGGATTATTCTCACCTTTTCTATCTTACCTCAGCAAGCGGCTTACCACTTGTGGTTAGCGCACCTCGATAGCCGCCTATTCTCGGCTAAGGCAAAGTGGTTGAGAGGATTTATGTCACATGACGCTAGAGCCCACTCCGCTGGCCTTTAATCCCGAGCTTTTTTCCCTATATTGCCCTACACTTCCTTTGTTTTGCGCACTCACCCAGAACTTTACCCACTTTCAAAAGCCTACGACGTATCGAACCATGCTCGACAGGAGCTTTCCCACTCCCGGCCAATACAACAACATCAAACACTTCGATGTCCAAGTGTACGAAATTCCCCCAGCATTATTGCGTGGAATCGGGGAAATTTTGGTTAAATACCAAATGCACTTTGACTTTGGCGCATTTCTCCTCCACCGCCACAGTGAGCTCCGTGGGGGTAGCGTTATGGTGCAAACGAATCCCGACCCTGAAACCGAGATCTGCAAGATGGAGCTACTTGATAATAAGTGTTCGCGCCCGTCTCTCAGTCCTTGCTCATTCTACATGAACGCTGCTCGCCACTTTAAGGCGTTCGAGTACAAGGAAGGACCTGACATGGCTGTACCAGGGGAAGAATTCTTGGAAGAGCTTGGGTTGTTTTTACATGTTCATCAACTGGGAGGCGTTATTGGTGTATCAAGGTTACCACCAGGTGAAGAGCAGTGGATAGAAACGGTGCTCGCAGATGGACAAGGCACAATTGCAAGGCGTATTCCGCGCGATCAGGCCTCACCAGGCGTTATCACGGAGTGGGCTTTCTTTATCCAAGACGGTGCGCTTGGATGGAAAGGAGCGCGAAAGTGCGACCCGCCACCAGAAGGTGGAGGCCATGTGAGAAGTTGATGCTGCATCTTTACACAGAACTACGGTGGAGCACATGTCTTGATCAGCTGCAGAGCTCGAAGAGCACCGACAGCTTTACTCTGAGATAAAGAGAATACTCGAAGAAGCAAGGGATAAAGTCAAGGCGAAGACCATGGATGGCGCTGGACTATGATGGTTGGAACATCAATTGAATTCAGTGGACCTTTTTTGGGGCACCGTTCGTGATGATGATTGTCGCGTAGGTGTATCTGATGGGTAGTAGAAGTGATCGCGTTTAATGTCTCGCGAGGACCGTGCGAGGTTGGGGACGCTCTTTCGACAGGGAGCATCCCACAGCGAGAGTGGCTATTGCCTAGAGAATGTGAGCAGAGGTGCAGACGTCCTTGCGCGAAAAGGCTCTTCTCCGACTCACATTGATGGTTGTGAGTTGTCTAAGAGAAGCGACGGCGGTAATTTGCAAAGCCGAAGGAGGTGGAGTTGAGGTTCGGAATGTTGAGGGATTATGCTGTCCTTTGATATTATATGCCGCAGGCGACAAACGAAATGATGTAGAAATAAAGGTGCGCGGCCAAATGACCTCGAGCATTGACCGAGGCTTTGCAGTGCGTAATTATGTGGACCGCTTCTAAGTTATCATTTCGACGTTCTCAGGCCGAATCTCGAAAGACCCTACTTCGATTCCACAAAGATGTCTACCCTGTAGTCAAGCATTTTTCTTACTATCGGCTTTGAAATGAGAGAGAAAGCTGGCCAAGTACGCTTGAACTTCACATCAGCCTGTTGGCATCAAATGTTGAGAGTTAATTTCCTTCGAATTCTTCAGCATACTCCACTCTGTTGAGTCGATCAATAAAATGGCGCAGACCGATTTCGCGGCTTGGGTGACATCTATGCCTTTAATCTCTCCTCCCGACTGTAATGCCCTCGCTCAGCCCTCTCTCTCGTTCTTTTCCCTCGTTAATTCTTCTCTCAAGTCTTTCGATCTCCTGTTCTGCGTCCCCGCGTACCGCACGCAGGTGCTGGGTCCAAGCATCAAATGATCCCCTGAAACTGCCTGAAATCGTAAGGCCTTCGGTTTCTGGTACTTTACTACTGCTGCCCCGTAGCCCGCTGATTCCTTAGCTTCTTAGATACTCGATCGGTTGTTTAGGTAAATAAGGTGGTCGGCGTAACTTCTTACGAGCTAGTTATACTTAATTAGTTATTAGCCTCCTCTAATATTTATACGGACCTAGCGTTTAATTATTAAGAACTTTATAGGCCTAATTATAAGAAAGAAACTAACTATAAGAGGTCGAAATTAATATCGGACGGTAAATTATCGATAGCCGAGTAGATTCTCTTGTGTTAAATCGGTATCTATATACCGTAGACGTTTTTTATAAACTTATATATAGTCTATTTCTCTTTACTATCTCTCGTAGTAAAGTCGAATTTATTAATAGGGTAACGATAGAAGGTAGTCTTATCTTCCTTAATAATAGGGTAATAACCGTAGATTCTTACCGAGCTATAATCGTGCGAGATCGAAAAGGCGAGTACCTTTTAGTGAAGCTCTTTCTCCCGCTTTACCGCTTTAAATAGCTTTATAATCCCTTTTACGGTAATAGTTATACTATACGCGTTCTGTCGGTCGGTAATATCTAGTGCTGCGGCGCCGTACTTTACCTCGTAGGTTAGGAACGGAAAGAATATTCGCGTTATAGTTATAAAGTAGGTAGTAATTTTAGATCTAATCTCGCCTAGGAAAGGCTCGAGCTTTTTTAATTATTACTCTAAAAAAGTAAGTCGCCTAAAACCAACGGAGTAGTCGGGCTATGGACGAGTATTATAAAAAGGGATTATACTGTTCTAACCTTCGTTGATACTTTCGTATAGATGATTAAGATGCGTAGCGCCATATTTGGCTAATGTCTGGGCGGAAGGAACAACTAGTAAACCGATGTCCCGAATGACCATAGCCTCGTTCCTGTCGTATATATCCCGGTAAGTTCTCTTGAATAGGTTATCGCGAAATAATGAGTCCTGGTGAATAGCCTGTTCCGTCTCTAATAAGTTCTGGTAGAGGTCCTTAAGATTCTTTAGGATATCGTCATTGTTAAATTCGCGTATATAGCTGCCTTTATTTTCAAGTGTAATTACATAATCCGGATTCCTGTATTGAGCGCTTTTGACTTCCCGCGGTAACTGATCGCTGGGTGTGTGAAGGTTGGATTCCGAATTCTTACGGCGAAGCGGAGATAAGGACCTCTTCCTCGTAAACAGATGATGTAAATAATGAAAACCGTGTATTAGCTTAAATGGCTCTTTTAAGTAATACTCTTTTGACCAGTCTCTGTAATCGAAGTCTTCTAGAGATTTACCCCTTTCGAAGTCGTCCCTGACCTAGCTATCTTATTCGAAGTACTCCTTACGCTATCTGCCGTTCTAAATCTAATACTGAAGAGGGTTAGTACTACTCTCGCTGGTGTTACTTGCCGCCTCTGGATATAGCTTTCCTTCAGCAGTGGAGCTTGAGGGTAAGGTTCGCCGTCGCTTCGAAGGAGGCTGGTCTCGGTCTCGAGAAAAATGTCCAGCTTCTTACTCTCGTTTCCGTTTCCGCTTCCGTAGAGCTTCCGAAGTTCTGTGGAAGATCTGTGGACGCTTTAGTGCCTCGATCAGGTCAGTAGTACGACAGGGCATCAGGAGCTCAGGAGGCACATACTCTTCTGCTCTCAGGGATATTGCTTGTCGGAGGGGACGGAGGTGCCTGTGCTCTCCGAATAAGATCGCTTTTGGATATGGAGTGCTTGCGTTGTTGTTGTATTGCTTGTAGGCGTGCGCTTTTGCGCGCGGCTTGTTGCTTTTTGATACCTCTGGGTTGCTTGCCTAATGACAGTCAGCTTAAACACGCAGTGTGGATACTGAGTACTCCACCTTGATCCTTTAGTACTGGCGGTTGCCGCCTTCTCGTCTTGATGTTTGACGTTGCTTGACCGCGTGCCATAGTGACTGGAATGAAGGGCAGGAGATATCTTCATATAAGCGCTGGCTCTGGTGTGAGGGGAGTTGGGAAGAAGATGGTGTGGCCAACGGGCGCGAAAGCCTTGGCAAGATCCATGGTGTCTAAATTAGCGCCCTTCGTGACCCCGCGGCAAGCTCATTGGGCAAGCAGAGTATGCGTCATGGTTGAGAAGATCTTCACTCCCGCATTTATTGACTTGGAAAGAGCCGATTTCCATTGACAAAGCTGCCGAAGCAGATATCAAAGTACTAAAGATCTTCTGGACTTATCAATCACAGAGTTGCGGCTTAAGCATGGCGAAAACCCACATCTTACCGTCCAAATCAAGCTGGCCGCAAGAATCTTGGTTCTCCACTCACACCGGATACAAAACACCAGGGGATCGGAGGCGGAGTACACGCGGCCATGAGAAAACCGGATCGTCTGCAGCACGATCGACTGGCCGACAGCTGAGGCACAGAAGAGTTCGCGGACAGATTGACACAGATGCTCAATTGTCAGGGACACAATTGAACATTGATACGCAAGGTGGGTGTATTAAGAGAATGTTTCGCGCTGTTCTATGTCACTAAGAAATGGAGATGATACGAAGATTGCAGATTTAATGCCCAGTACGGCAAAAGACCAAGACCAGGCTCCACAGCAAGGACGACGGAAACGCAAAGCCAACGGGAGGCGAAGAAAAGACCGACGGGCACATTTGCATCGACCGCTTGAAGGACACGCACAAGCCTTCAGAGAGACCGGGCTTCCTTCGAAGGACTGTTGGTCCTTCTCCAATTCACACAAGGCGAGAAGGATTGCACAGTCAGAAGCGGAATCAGATGAGAGCAAATTGATCATGTTGGACTTGCGCAAGAGCAAGCATTGAACTGGCTGTCGTGCCGTATGTGCTGAGCTAGGAAATCGAACCTGAATATTATACCCATCTCAAGCGCTGGGGGTTTGGGGATTTTTAGAAACTATAGGTAACCGTTTAAGATCTCAAAAAAATCAAGACCATACTTAATCTCCCTTTCGACGATTCCTTTTAGCAAGTACCTCCAGAAGGTCAACTGCAAAATCTTCAACATCGCGAGCGGCTTCGTGAAGAGATTTTATGAAAGCCGGTAGTTGTAAATACAATCTGCCTTGCTTCGTGGGCTCAAGTGGTGTACATCTCTTGAATCCAAGAGACGGACTCTCCTGGTGGCTTTGCGGATTGTAGTTGAGACCTGAGCAATCCAAGAGCAAGTGTTCCTAGACCCAAAAAAGGTCGCCAATGTATCGCAGGATCTAAGATGGATACGATGGTGGCACCCGAACAGGATCAGGGGACTGTTCTGGTCACCGGATGACTTATGTTTCACTAATTTGGCAAGGATGAGGAACCCTGTTTTAGAAACTAATAAGGAAGCAGTGCCCAGCATCAGCCGCAAGGAGCCTTCAAAGACAATGGAGACCGGAAAGGTCTTCCAAGGGAGTCCATATAGGTCCTGAGATATGGGACAGCTCTAGCTGACAAATGACGTTTCATGCGAATATGCTATTCGTGCGGGAGGCTCTTAAGTGCAAAGTCGGTCAGTAGTACGAGACGTCTCTCATCACTACGTGGGATCTGAAGTCCTAACGCTTATCCCAGCTTTTTGCTTGCCCACTTGTACCAATTCTTCGGCGTGCTCCTCGGATGCTCCCAATACGGCCATATGGGCTTTCCGGCCTACGGAGGCGAGGCCAGCATGTATGAAGTCCACAAGTCAGTACCTACCCCGACCCTGCACTCCTCTTTCCCCAAGACCCCAAGGCTGAACCCTCTTTCTAAGATTTATGGCTCTCGACCCTTACCAAATGGGCTACTTCATCCAACAGGTCGGCCTGGCCGCTACTTCCTTCGGAGTCACCACTGAAGACGCCACCGCCGCCGGCATGGCTCTCACCAAGCTCTTCGACTACCGCTGCAGTCCCCCCACCACGGTTGTCAAGGCCCAAGGTCCGCAATTGCAGTCTATGTGCGATGACCCGTCCTGCCCTCTTGATCCCATGTCCCAGTGCGGCCTCGAGGACAACAATGGGACTGCCCTCATGCCCACGAACGTGACGATGAACTCGACGAGCTCGATGATGCCCTCTGCCTCCGCGCCAGCCGGGTCAGTCACGCCGATAGCTTTCAAAGGTGATGCGGCTCAGATAGGCGCCACGACTTTCGCGGTCTTGGGTGCTGGGTTGGCCTACCTTCTATTATAAGCTGCATCACAATTGGGGAGGGAAGCAGAGACTCGAGACGAGCGATTCATCCCACGTCTAGGAGATACGTAATGGGACCTTGCATGGAGATCGCAAATCGCTCTTGTCTTACTGATTGATTGAGTTCTTGTTCCTTCGAATGTAGTGCTGGTGGCCCGTGATTGGCTGAAACCCAACACCTGGAAAATATCTCCACCCACTAAACACCGGGTTCTTTCGTATCTACTCTAATTATCTATCAATTCATCAGGAACGCTGTTCAGTCACAGGGAACATGTCTATATATAACGCTGTAAGTCTTCTTGCAGCGGGCAGGTCCAAGGAGTCTTCTGATAGCATACCTGCATCATCCACCAAGTCTTAAGATTTTGCCATCCATCCAGGCAAACCTCTGAGCTAGTACCGCGATGAGTCCTGGGATCGTGCTGAGAAAATACGTCTCGGACCGAACGTAGTAATTACAAGCTTCTTGCTGTCGCATCGTATGAACCCGTGCGACGGCCGCTGTCCAACCAAGGCGATTTCCGTCCTAGGTGAGTTTTACGCGCGGAGAATCGCGTCCATGAGAGACGGCAGAGTCAGGCTCGCTCCGCCATAATAAACGCTCATCGTCTTCAAGGACCACATGAACTACGATGTTTTAATCTTCAATATTGCTGTCTTCATCGCGGCACTCTTCCTCCTGGACTATGGCGCGGATAAATTCATTGACCACAGTGCAATCGTGGCATCGCGCCTTGGCGTCTCCCCAACACTTCTCGCGTTACTGACGGCAGGTGCAGAATGGGAAGAGGTACGTGAGCCACCGCACTGGCATTCCGTCAACTACTTACTGCGTATCAGCTCGCGGTAGTAATCGCAGCCGTTACACAAAAGGAGTCTCCGCTGGCCCTGATCCATCATCTCTAATATCCTCTATATGTAGACACCGTTCAGAAGGATTAAGGGTCTAGTAGAACCTTCTAGAATCTTTGATATGCTGACCTCAAGGGTCTGCTAGTCCGTAACAGGAAAGAAAAAAATCCGATGGATTAAATTGAATTCCTTTAGATGCATTCCAGTCCAAGGGATGGAAGCCTTGAGCTCTAGTAAAAGTTGCAATAAGAAGACCCGCATATAAATTATACCGCATATAAATTATACCGGAAAGTTCCTGATACAAGTATATTGTTGAGCATAGCCAATTTGCCTCAGTCCCTCAGATGTGCCAAGCTCTGCTAAGCCCCTTCGGGTTAGCTTCCGCTCGCTAAGCCCCTTCGGGTTAGCGCCTTCTATTTACTACGGAACCTCTAGGTAGCACGTCTAAGTATAAAATCCGAATATTATATCTAATTCGCCTTATTTTAATTATCGATTATTAAAATACCCGTACTATTCTACTTTTAGATTAATACCGTAATCTTAACGATAAAATCTAAATTTATTATATATTAATATAGCCGTATATAGAAATATTATAGTTAATAATTACTTTAATATTAATAAAACTTAAATTATAAACGACTATTTATAGGCTTTTTTATTATTATCTATAAAATTATAATATTAACGTAATAAAAATCCTACTAAAAGTATTTATTAATTAACTAATTATCGTTATTTATTAAATATTAAAGAGTATATATTTATTATTAGAGATTAAAGATTATTCTTTACCTAGCCCCCCCGATAAAATACGACGTATTTAAGCCCTAGAATTTTATAAAGATCGCGTTTTTATTATCCCCGTTATTATCCGTTACCCCGTCTTCTCTCTTTTCCCCTTCCGTCGGTTTATTCTAATTTATATCGAGGCCGATTATTTTTATATCCGTTTTAGATTTTACTTTAATATTTAATATATCTTTATTATTAAGGATTATATTATTAATTTTAATATAATTATAAAGTTTCGCCGGCTTAAGCTCCTTTCTATATTAAAGACCCTTTTAAATTATATAGTAATATAAATTATATAAAGCCTCTTTATAATAATAGTTATTTAGATAAAATAAATTCTTTATATTAAAAGTTAAAGATCGTAGTTAAGTTATTCGTATTAGACGTTTATTTTTTTATTTAAAAAAGTCTATTAAATTCGTTATTAAAGCTCCGTAAACTCTATCTTTTATATCGAATCCTATATTTCGTTACTCCGCTCGAGTATTTATTATAATAAAAAGACGATTAAGACTATTATTTATCGTTAAATAAACTTTAATATAACGGAAATAATAATTAAAATAGAATTATATATTTATAGATCCGGGATCTTTATTATATTTATTATTAATCGAGTAATCGGGATAGCCTAAACGCTAGACATTATATTTAAAAAGAATACTCGTTATATTCTTACGAATAACTTTATTAATACCGAGTACTAGGGTAATATATAGTTAATCCGCTATATAAATAACCCCCCCGAGTATTTCGGGGTCTCCGATCGGGATATCGTAATCTTTATTTATACTATACTTTACTAGTTTACGAAAGCCTCCTTTAAGTATTAACCTCTCGTCCTCTATTAAATAAAGGATAATTTCTTCGGCGTAAATAAAATAATACCCGTAGATCTAGTTATAAGTCTCTTTTAGAAGTATTTCGAATATTATTATAATACGGTAGTAGTCCGATAAGTTTTAAGTATAAGGTAAATTAGTTAATATATACGTTATATTATAATAAATATTAGGAAGAGAGGGTATTAACGATTTAAATAATAATTTCGATATTATAAATTAATAATCGAAAGGGGATTAATAATCGAAAGGGGATTAAAGATTGAAAGGGATTATTTAAAATTTTATTAAAACTAAACTTTAATCTAGGAAATAATTTTAAAAGTTTAAAAGTTTTAAGCGGGGGGCTAGCCTTCTAATATTAAACCCTTAAGGATAATTAATAATAAATATACCTTAGGGTCGAGCCTAAGGTTATTTAAACCTAAGAGTTTAATTATTTAAAATTAAAGCTTTAGTTATTTAATATTAAGATTTCGGATTTATTATTATTATAATCGTGGCCTTATCGTTATTATATATAAACTTTTATTATTATTATTATCTAGAAGTCTAGGACGTTAATACTAGTATACTCGTAATTATAGAAAATAAAACTGATATATTTATAGTCTTAAACTTTAGTAGTAAATTCGAAATTTCAGTTTTATTATAATTATTCGCAGGCTTAGTATTATTATTTAGAGGATTATTATAAGCGACGCGGTAAAACTATACCACGCGGATTTATTAACTTTTTAACCATTATTAAAAATTATCGTAATTATATTTAAAAATACTCTATTAGATTACTACTATTACTTTATTAATCTCGGTTTATATAATATTATTCGCGATTAAGGAGGAGGGTTCCTAGGCGGCCCCCTCTATAAATAATAATAACTTAATATATAATAGTAGAGTTAGGAAAATCGGGTCCTCGGGGTATCCGGGTACGAACTAAATATATACTTTATAAAATCGTTTTTATACTAGTTTCTAGTAGCGGATCTTCTCCCTAACCGAATATTTAAGGTATAAATTAATATTAAGCGCTTTTTATTCATTTAATATATATAGGCCCTTCGTTTATATATAGTATTATCCTTCCTCCCCCGTTATTAATATATTCTCGTCGATATTTATATCCCCTACCGCTTTCTATTATTTAGTAGTATAACCGAGAGGGTATTTTAAACCACGTATTATTCTAGTTAAATCGAATTCGCTTAATTAATTTATAAGGATTCTAGCCGGGTACTAGTTAATTATAAATAAGATAATTTAATTATTTAAACGGATACTAAACTTAGGGATCTAGTCGACTCTTAAAATTCCTAGATTTATAAATAAGGTAAAGTAGTTATAAGTTACGAAGATTATATATAGGCGCTCGGCGGGTCTATTAATATTCTTTCTAATTAAGTTATAAAGGTCGTAATAAATAGTATTATATATTATTATTCTTTAGGTTAGAGGTTTAGCGGCTTTAATATCGTACTTTTTCTTTATAAATTTACTAGAGTCCTCGTCTCTTTTAATTTTAAGGTTTATTCTCTTTTTCCTCTACTTTATAAACGTTCCTTTAATAAACCTTATAACTTTATTCTTTCTAGATTTAATAGGTATTTTTTATTTATATTTAATAAACGTCTCCTTATTATTAGGTTAATTCTTTATATTCTTATAATTATAGTTAATATCGTTATTAATTAATATAGTATTATTATCGATTAGTATACCGTTATTATCGCTTTTATTTATCTTTTCCTTCTCTTTTTTATTACGAGTCGATTATTCCTTCTTAACTTTTTAAGCCTTAGATACCGCTAGTTTAACTTTCGGGATTAACGCGTTATTTTTATACCTAGCTTCGGGGTAGGCCTTTTATACTTCGGTTTAATATTATTATCTTCGAAGGCTAGTTTATAATCCTCCGTAAAGTAATTCTAGTTATAATATTAATATAATAGACGATAAAGATTAACGAGTAGGATTTATTAAAATTCTATCTTTAAGTATCTCGCTTAAGGTTATCTTTATATTTATATTATCGGAGAACGGTTTACTTAATAGATCCCCTTTATTATTACTATCGTTAGAGTAAATTATATTATTTAAGAGATCGTTAATCTCCGTAATTAATATTAAATTATAAATACTATTATTCTTTACTATAATTAATATTAAAGTATAAAGATTAGATAAAGAGATTAAGAAAATTAATTTAAAAAGGAGAAAGAAGAAGTAAAAATTAAAATAAAAACTAGTTTAAGAAATAATTTTAAAGTTTAAAGATTTTTAAGCGGGGCTAGAGGCGCCTAAATATTATTATTAATAATTATATTACTTAAAAATAAATTTTTATTATTCGAAAATAAATTTTAAGTTTTTATTTAATTTAAAGACATTTAAGATTTAGCCGTTACTAGTATTAAATAAAGAGATTAGATTAGAATATTATTATTTAGTATTAAATACTTATTTAAACTTTACCTCCTAGCCAAAAATATTTAAATTTTAAAATAATCTTCTAGAGTAATAACTTCGTATATTAATTAATATTAAATATTTATTTGAGCTTTACCTCTTAGTCAAAACTATTTAAATTTTAAAATAATTTTCTAAAGTACTAACTTCGTATATTAATTAATATTAAATATTTATTTAAGTTTTACCTCCTAGCCAAAAATATTTAAATTTCAAAATAATCTTCTAGAGTATTAACTTCGTATATTAATTAATATTAAATATTTATTTAAGTTTTATCTCCTAGTTAAAAATATTTAAATTTCAAAATAATCTTCTAAAGTAATAACTTCGTATATTAAGATTTAGTACGTAAGGCTTACTAACGATTATTATTATTAATATTATTATTAATATTTACCGTATTAACCCTATTATTATTATCGTCGGTAATATAATAATTTACTTTACTTATTAATTTTATTTAAATCTTTATTATCTTTATTCGTTAAAGCTCCTTACCTCTCTTTATTTTTTATCGATTTATTATTTAACCATTTATTATATTATCCTCGTTAGTATTTTATAAAGATTCTCCTTCCTTAATAATCGCTAAAGCCTCGATCCTCGCGTTTATAATTAAAGCGACGAATAAATCACTAGTAGATATACGTTAGAAAACTAACGAAATAATATATTAAACCGGAGAATTAAAGGTATAAATCGATCTAATCTAGAATATATTAAAAAAGTTCGTTAATAATACGGAGATCGCTAATAAGATTATTACCGAGGTATAAAGTATATTAATAGACGATAGACTTTAAATAGTAAGATTCGTAAATAAATAAAAAGCGTATAAAGCGCTAGACTCGACGATTTTATAAAATATACGAAAATAGGCGATAATTAATCGTAGACGAAAAGAGAAATATATTAAAGGTATACGAAATATATAGGGGACCGTAGTATAAAATTAATAATTCGATATTATAAAGGAAAATCACCTCGGTTATATAAATTAAATCGCTAAAAAATTTATTTATGACGATATTTATTTTATAATTACTTAGTTAACGGTTAATTATTTAGAACGGAACGATTATAAATAAAAATCTACGCGTAAAAGTATCCCGAAAGACTAGTAGACGTTAAGTAATTTAAATAAAACTAATATTTATACTCTTTTAATTAAGTCGGGTTTAACGGATAAATAATTAATAAAATTAAAGATTAATCGAAAGTATCTAATAAAGTTAAGGATAAATAATAACGAGGGACCTTTATTACGAGGAAAATATAAAAGATATAACTATTAAATCGTTAATAATAAGGAGACTAAACCCGAGTCGGTAAATTATAAAATTAATAATAATAATTCAAACGGTACCTCGGAGAATAAAGATATAATATCTTCGAGCGGTAACTTTAATAAGGACGATAATAACGACGACGATAACGGCGATAAAGATTAAGGAATAAATAATCGGGTTAAGTATTTCGGTTATAATTATACGGGCCTATCGGTTAATTCTCTTAAACGGATAGTAAAGAAAAATCTAAAAATTATTAATATAGATAATAAGGCTAGTTAAATCGGTACCCTCCGAGTATTTATAAAAACTAGGTCCGATTTACGATATATTTATTATATATACTTATATATTATAGTTAGATATTTCGGCCTATAGACTAAATTATTAAATAAAGAGAGTATCCATTTATAATTAATTAAATACTAGCGTTATCGAAGTAATATAAATACTTTTAAGATTAGCGTAGTTATTAAGAATTAATAACGGATAATAACCCGATTATAAATAAACGATAATAAATATAGGGTCTATAGATACCGAACGATTAAAACGAGTATTAAAGTATTCCTAACTAATTAAATATCGCGGTTTATCGTTTATAAAATAGGAGGGCTAGAAGTATAGGATACCTAGAAAGAGACGGGTAATATTATTATTAAAGGTATATTTAATTAATTATAAATAAGGGTAAATTTAGAGGGTAGCTCCGAGGTTAAAATTAAAGATATTATAACGGAGGAGTTTAATATATATCTTTATTATTAAATAAAGCGGAATAGATAACCTAATAAAAAATAATTACGGATAATATTTTATTTATTAATATAATAAATTATCCAGTAAAATCCGATATATTAGGCTTTATATATATACCTATAACCTAATTATAATCACCGACTAGTTTTATATCTTTATTATACTAAATATACTCGGCCTAGAGACTCGATTTTCTTTTAATATATTAATATAAACGTACCTAAATATCTCGCCTATAGGTATAAAATTAATATTATATAAAGATTAATATCTCTTAACGACGAGACTATTAATAATTATACGGAGATTATTCTAGGTTTTTATAAAAATATAACCGAATAATAAAAGAGGGTAAAGGGGCGGGGAAAGATAATAAATAATTATATATATAAAATAAATAAAATCTAGAAGCTAGTAGATACGGTTAATTATAATTAATTCATTCCGGTACTATATACGCGTAGAGACGTAAAGATTACTCGGCCTAAAATATTATATAATTTAATATTAAACCGCCTAAATACTACCCTCCGAAGGATTATCCTTTTATAATTTATAGAGGTAAAGGAAGATAACGAGACCCTAAATAATAAAGAATTCGATAAATAATTAAACCTCGCCCTTATTTATTTAAAGTAAACGGCGGTAAATCTTACGTTATTAAAGTTACCGAATAAATTTAGCTTAATCTTTTATCGATTTCCGGCCGGTACCTAACTCGTTCTAATATTACCCGTTAATTAAATATTAATATATAGAGTAATCTAGGAGGACCTAGTTATCTAAAGTTATATTAATTTATTATTAAAAGTTAACCGAGTACGTATATAAAAAATTATCTAAGGATATTATTTAAAGGTATTAAGATTATTTAAAGTAATATAAAGTAGGGTAAAATAAACGGAGAAAAGATTTTATAATAAAAATAGTTTTTTTCGGTAAACGGATAATAAAATTAAAGGGCGCTAATATTAAATTATATAGATAGTATAGGATATTATTAATTATAGGGTAAAACCGCGCGGCGCGGTTTCGTTTAACTCCGTTATTTTAATCTTAATTATAATAATCCTATATTAACTATTAATATTAATTTTTAATATTAATAATCCGCGTTATAAATTATATTAAAATAGAAACTATATTATTATTTATTAATTTATTATCTAGCTCTTTAATATCGCCTCCCCGTTTATCTCCGTTATATATAAAGATTATAAACCGCCCGTTTAAATAAACGCGCCGTACCTTTACCCTAAACCTCCGCCCTTATATAATCTTAAATAAATTAATTTTTATCTTTTTCTCTTTAAGTTTTTCCTCCGCCCTTATTCTTACCTCTACCGGTAGTAATAATTTATCGGAAGAAATAATAACGGGTAATAAAAAATATCGTCGATAATAGACGGAGGGCGAAAAGATTACTAGTATATTAATAATAATAACCGATATATAATAAGATATAAAAAGATTTTTAAGAGCGCTTTATAAACTACGTAAAGTTTATACTTTCCGTTTAGTATAAAAGTAATTTTTCGATTTCGCTTATAACGAGTTACCTAGCGATTCCCGATTCGAAAAATAATTAATACTTAAACGGCGCGATTTACTAGTTAAGAAGTAGAGTTAGCTAATTATTAATATACTTTAATAAGAAATTAAAGTCTTAAGGGAGTATAAAATATTTAATATTTTTTATTTATTTATAAAAGAGTTTAAAGGCGGTATTTTATAGTTATTTAAAAATATTATTCCGGTTATATTACGGCTAGCCCCGTAATGGTTTAATATCTTCTACCGAGTTTACTACGAGAATAAATTAAATAATTTATTATTATTATTAATAAATCCTACTACCTAATAACCCGTCGTTTTTATATTATTAATACTCTACTATTTAATACGGCCTTATAGGTCGATTAATTTTTAAATAATTTTAAGGCTTTATTTATATTAAGGGGGGGTATAACGACGAGTTCTCGATACTCTATACTAATTTAGTTTAATTATTTTATATTTAATACTATAGCGACGTATAATAACCCTAAAAAAAACGCCGAAATAAGAGTTTAAATAGTAAGGTAAACCGTAAATATTATTTTAATTTACGATAATTTTAAATATATAGAAGGAAGGCGTAGAGAAAGAATAAATAACTACCGAGAATTCCGATTAATTACTACTACGTTAATTTTAGAAGGGCGTCTCTTCGATAAAGAGGCCCTTCGGTAGGATATATAATACCTAATAACTATATTATTATTAACCGAGATAATCGCTCGTTAGTTAATATTTATTAATATAGATATAAAGGTACGTCCTTTATTTTTAATTTTATTACTTTTCTTTTTACGTCTTAATATTAATAAGGGTATACTAACGAACTAAAGTTCTAAATTCGGTTATATTATATCGAGTCGGTAATCTCGGCGGTATATATATTTTATTTAAATAATATAAAGTCTTTATAAATAAAAACGATACCGGTCTTAAAGAAATTAAACCCGGTAACGATAAAATACTTCCCGATAATATTAATATTTAAAGATAAGAATACGACGGCTAATAATATCTATATATTAAAGAATATATTTAAATATTAGTTTAAATTAGACGATAAAAGCCTTATTTTTAATATTAATTTTCGATTAATATATAATAATTTTAAAATATAATTACGTATATAATTTATTAAGGTTTTACGTAGCGATATTTCCGAGCTCTTATTTAATATTTTTAATTAATTACTACCGGGTTTAAATCTCTAGTACCTTCGCTTTAATATATTATAATTATTTTATAAGATTTATTAGGGCCTTAGTAACTCTACGGATCTATTTACGTTATAATATATAACCGATTATTAGGATCGCTTTAAGGTTATTTAATTAACGGACTTTTAAGCGTTAAAGAACCTAATTATCTATAATTATTAAATATATATAATAAGAACGTAGGTTAAAATCTTAAAATAATAATCTATAGATCTTTAATATATAAAGGATATCGTATCCTAACTCGCGGCGTAAAATACTTTAAATATTAATACCTAATCTTATATATTAGAAAAGATTTCTAAAACTATATATACCTAACCTCTATTCACTCGCGATTAATAATTTTAAAATTATTAAAATTTCTATATATACGTCGAAATCTATTTAACCCTACGATATATTATTAAATATATTAATATTAGCCTACTCCGTTATACTTTATATTACGTTATAATTCTTTTCTAGGCCGACGCTATTAATACCCTAAAATATATATAGGCCCTACTCTATATACTTTATATAGTAGATTCACCGGTAGTAATAATAAGGTTATAAAAGTATATATTAACGAATAATTTTATAAACCTACGGGGAATAACGGATATAAATTTCGAGCTCGACTACTTTCTTAAATTACTTAATAATAATCTTAAAGTATTTTAATACGACCGGTCCTACTATTCCAAATATAGTAATATATTATTTAAGAATTAGGCCTTTAATAACCTATACTTTTTAGAGTTAAAAAGAATAATAAAGTTTATATTCGGAAAACCCTCCTCGGTTATATATCTAGTTAAAAGCGCCGCCGAGGATATTTAGAGTATAACCCTTAACCTCGCCTATAAATCGTTTATTCGTTATACCGAGTAGGATAAATTCTCTTTAAGTTTAATTATTAACCTTTTCGATACCGAGCTTAAACGGTTAGGTAGGAACGTATTAAAATATAACGAGCGGTATACCTAGGAGTATATATTATTAGTGGATAATAAATATAAAGATACTTTAACGGCTAGGTTAAAGATTAAATATAATTTTATATTAGGGAGTTTTATAATTTTAATTTTTATCTTAAAGCCTCCGAGTACTATATTTATTAATTAATTTAATAATAAATCCGCGCGGCGCGGGTTTATTAACTAGTCTTAAAATCGCGTAGGGCGTTATTTATATTAACGAGATCGAAAGGGGGTTAATTCTACCGTTTTATTCGCCGATACCTTTTATAATAATTAATATAATTATTATAATATCGTTAATTCCCCCTTTAATTTACTCGCCTTACTACGAGGGTTAAGTTACGAGGTATAATTTTTACTATTATATTACTCCTTAATAATATAATATTTACTATTTTTATACTAGGTCGTCTTCGGCTCCGTATTTTAAGATTTATTAAATTAACTCTCCGTTATATTAATTTTAATACGAGATTTACTCTTTATAATAAATATATTTAATCGTTTAACTCTTATTTTATTAATTACGGTTCTACCTTTAGTACGGGTTTTTTAATTATTAATTTATATTTTATTTTAATTAACTAGTTATCCCTTCGCTTTTTAAATTTAATTTACTCCTCGTTAAATAACGGATCTAACCGCCGCTTTCTTTTAATATCGTTATATATTATTTATATATCGAATACTTTACTTTAATTTAACTCTTTTTATCGTCCCTATTTTAGGATATTTAATATTTTAATATAATATAAATAAAGACTAAACCACGCGCTATTAATTTATTAATATATAGTTTATTTATCGCGAATACTCTCTACCTACGTCGCTAAATCTTTTAAGATTTTATTAAATATTATTAAAGACGTAGAGAAATATTAATATAAATCGACGAATTTTTTATTTAATTTTTAATATCGCTAAGCTCGAAGTTTAAATATATATTATAAATATTTAAATAAATTCTCGTTTACCGATTTATTTAACTCCGCGTAAATAATAATAAACGTTTATAATTCTAAATTATAAACCGAGTAATAAAGAAATAACTTCGTATAATTCGGCGTATTATATTCCGTATTATTAAAAAAGACGAGGCCGATATCGCGAATATAATTACTCCCGGGTATATTAAAGAGATCGTATAAACTAAATATTATTCGAGCTCGTCGGTTAATATTTATATAATTTATATAAACTCTTCTCGGCCCCGATAAAGATTTTATTATTATATTATCGAGCGAAGCCGGCTCCGTTAGAGACGCCCCGCTTTTAAAATCTATATATTAGGGTAAATATAATAAAATGAAATATATTTACCCCCGATTATAACGTATCGTATATTTTATACGTTATTATACTTTCTAAATAAACGAAGGGAGTAATTATTAAATAACTTTTTTTATATCTAGATTATTAACCCCTAGCCTATAAATATCGGTTATAATAATAATATATAAAGATAAACCTTAGGTAGATAGTAGACCGAAATATATCGCGATATTTTATTTATCTCGAGTAGTTATCGCCGCGAAAAAAGGTACGATTAATTTTATACCCTCGATCGGATACGATAATCGTCTTATTTATACGCGTATTAATTAATATATATCCCTAACCTAAATTACGGAATCTATAAAAATAATCGTCTTCGGAATATCTTAAGCGGTAGTAATTTATAACGGTAAAATATACTATAAATTAAATATACTATTAATAGGATTATAAATAATATTAATTTAAATATATATCTCTAGCCGATTAAACGGAGTCTTTATAATAATAATATCTTCCGAGAAAGTATATCGCTCTTATATAATCTCGAGTATTTCGATATCGAGCGTTATAAAGACTTTTAAAAAAAGGATATTAAATAATAATCGCTTTTAGAGGATACCTAGATTAAAGTATATTAATCGAAACTCCTTCTACTCGGTTACTAGATAAAGCTCGTCGATTATTAATAAATATAACCGTAACGTAAAATTAATATATCGTAGTACGTCGGTATTAAAATCACTCGAACTAATAATCTTAGGATTTATAAAGATTATTATTATTAATTACTTATCTATAAGTTATATTTAATTATTATACCGTAGGTAAAGTAGCCGGAGTATATCGTTATAATATTAACGGGTTTATTATTATCGCCGTTTAGAACGAAGGGTCGGTAATTAAATATACGATTTAATTTCTTATATTACTCTTCTAATAAAGTATTTAAAAATATAATAATTAATATCGCTTTAATAAATAAAAATATTAATAATAAAGTCTAAAAAACGATATTTTTATTAAATTTAGTTTTCGTAATTAAGATTAAATCCGTTCTCTGGTTTAATAATATATTTAAAGTATTATATTATTTCTCTTTAAACTCGACTCCGAAATAATATATTACGGCGCCTTTTATATACTCTCGATCTAGAGTCTTATATAAATTATTTATCTTTATTATAATAGGCGTAGACGCGAAATCGCCTACTATATATAATACTATTATAATAAATATTAATTTTAACTTTAAATATATTTCGCGGAGGGTTTTATAACGAAGAGGACCTACCGATAATAAAGAATAAAAACTAGCGATAAATAATTATCGTTATAATAATAATCGAAACTTAAATTATAATTAAGGATTTTTAGATAACCTATATTCATTTCGTTATATATACGATAGATAGTATTATAGATAACTATATTCGAAAGAGTATATATAGAAGTATTAACGCGCGATTAATTTAAATCTTATTCTAAAATAATTAAATAATAATCGCGTCGTAAAGTTAGTTATTAATAAAGAAAAAAGTTAACGGAAAAATTTATATAGGCGGCCCGCGAAAATAATACGAATTTAATAAAAATATAGGGTTTTGCGCTTAGACCTACCGCCGTTTAACTACGAAGTTAGTATTTCTAACCCGAAGAGGCTTAATAAACGGGAGTTAACCCGAAGGGGTTTAGTAGTGGCTCGATAGGTCTAAAGGATTAAGGTAATAATTAATAATAACCCTATAATAATTTACGTAATTTTTATATCGTTTTAAATCGCGACTTATCTTAGTCCCTTAGACCTACCGAGCCACCGTTAAACTCCTTCGGGTTAACTCCCGTTCACTAAGCCCCTTCGGGTTAGAAATATTAACTTCGTAACTAAACGGCGGTAGGTCTAAACGCAAAACCCTATATTTTTATTAAATTTATATTATTTTCGCGGGCCGCTTATATAAATTTTTCCGTTAACTTTTTTCTTTATTAATAACTAACTTCATAACGCGATCGTTATCTAACTATTTCAGAATAAGATTTAAATTAATCGCGCGCTGATACTTTTATATATACTCTTTCGAATATAGTTATCTATAATACTATCCATCGTATATATAGCGAAATAAATATAGGTTATCTAAAAATCCTTAATTATAACTCGAGTTTCGATTATTATTATAATAATAATTATTTATCGCTAGTTTTTATTCTTTATTATCGGTAGGTCCCCTTCGTTATAAAACCCTCTACGAAATATATTTAAGATTAAAACTAATATTTATTATAATAATACTATATATAGTAGGCGATTTCGCGTCTACGCCTATTATAGTAAAGATAAATAATTTATATAAAACTTTAAATCGAGAGTATATAGAAGGCGCCGCGATATATTACTTCGGGGTCGAGCTTAAAGAGAAATAATATAATATTTTAAATATATTATTAAACTAGAGAACGAATTTAATCTTAATTACGAAAACTAGATTTAATAAAAGTATCGTTTTTTAGATTTTATTATTAATGTTTTTACCTACTAAAGCGGTATTAATTATTATACTTTTAAATACTTTATTAAAAGAGTAATATAAGAAATTAAATTATATATTTAATTACCGACCCTTCGTTTTAAACGGCGATAGTAATAACTCCGTTAATATTATAGCGATACGCTCCAGCTAGTTTACCCATAGTATAATAACTAAATACGACTTATAAATAGGTAGTTAATAATAATAATCTTTATAAATCCTAAGATTACTAGTTCGAGTAATTTTAATACTAACGTACTACGGTATATTAACTTTACGTTACGGTTATATTTATTAATAATCGACGAGCTTTATCTAATAACTAAGTAGAAGGAGTTTCGATTAATATACTTTAGTTTAAATATCCTCCGAAAATAATTACCGCCTAACGTCCCTCTTTTAAGAGTCTTTATAACGCTTAATATTAAAATACTCGAGATTATATAAAAGCGATATACTTTTACGGAAGATACTATTATTATAAAGACTCCGTTTAATCGGTTAGAGATATATATCTAAATTAATACTACCTATAATTCTATTAACGGTATATTTAACTTATAATATATTTTACCGTCGTAGATTACTACCGCCTAAGATATTCCGAAGACGATTATTTTTATAGATTTCGTAACTTAAATTAGGGATATATACTAATTAATATATATATAAATAAGACGATTATCGTATCCGATCGAGGGTACGAAATTAGTTGTATCTTTTTTCGCGGCGATAGCTACTCGAGATAAATAAGATATTACGATATATTTCGGTCTATTATCCGCTTAAGGTTTATCTTTATATATTATCGTTATAACGGATACTTATAGGCTAGGGGTTAATAATCTAGATATAAAGAGAGTTATTTAATAATTACTCCCTTCGTCTATTTAGAAGGTATACTAATATATAAGTCGCGCGATATATTATAATTAAGAGTAGGTATATTTTACTTTATTATATCTACCCTAGTATATAAGTCTTAGAAGTAGTATATCTCTAACGGAGCCGGCTTCGCTCGATAATATAATAACGGGATCTTTATCGGGGTTTAAAAAAACTTATATAAATTATATAAATATTAACCGACGAGCTCGAATAATATTTAGTTTATATAATCTCTTTAACGTACCTAAAAGTAGTTATATTCGCGATATCGGCCTCGCCTTTTTTAATAATATAGAATATAAAATATTAAATTATACGAAGTTATTCCTTTATTACTCGGTTTATAATCTAAAGTTATAAGCGCCTATTATTATTCACGCGGGGTTAAATAAATCGGTAGATGAGAATTTATTTAAATATCCGTAATATATATTTAAACTTCGAGCTTAGCGATATTAAAAATTAAATAAGAAATTCGTCGATTCGTTTTAGTATTTCTCTACGTCCTTAATAATACCGGATAAAATCTTAAGAGATTTAGCGATATAGGTAGAGAGTATTCGCGATAAATAAACTATATATTAATAAATTAATAACGCGTAGTCTAGCCTTTACTTATATTATATTAAAATATTAAATATCTTAAAATAGGGACGATAAAAAGAGTTAAATTAAAGTAAAATATTCGACGCGTAAATAATATATAATAATATTAAAAGAAAGCGGCGGTTAGATCCGTTATTTAATAAGGAGTAAATTAAATTTAAAGAGCGGAGGGATAACTAGTTAATTAAAGTAAAATATAAATTAATAATTAAGAAAACGCGTATTAAGGGTAGAACCGTAATTAATAGAGTAAAAGTTAAATAACTAAATATACCTATTATAAAGAATAAATCTCGTATTAAAACTAACGCGGCGGAGAGTTAATTTAATAAGCCTTAGAATATAGAGCCGAAGAAGACCCAGTATAAAGATAATAAATATTATATTATTAAAGAATAATATAATAATAAAAGTTATACCTCGTAGCCTAGCCCTTATAGTAAGACGGGTAAATTAAAGGGGGAATTAACGATATTATAATAATTATACTAGTTATTATAGGAGGTATTAGCGAATTAACTAGTAAAATTAACCCCCTTTTAATCCCGTTAATATAAATAACGCCCTACGCGATTTTAAGATTAATTAATAAACCCGTACCGCGCGGATTTATTATTAAATTAATTGATAAATATCGTACTTAAAGGTTTTAAGGTAGAAATTAGGATTATAAAACTCTTTAATATAAAATTATATTTAACCTTTGATTTAACCGTTAAAGTATCCTTATACTCGTCGTCCGCTAATAATATATACTTTTAGGTATATCGTTTATTATACTTTAATATATTCCTATTTAATCGCTTAAGTCCGGTATCGAAAAGATTAATAATTAAGCTTAAAGAGAATTTATCTTATTTAATATAATAAATAAATAACTTATAGGCGAGGTTAAGAGCTATATTTTAAATATCCTCGGCCGCGCTTTTAACTAGATATATAATCGAGGAGGGTTTTTTAAATATAAACTCTACTATTTTCTTTAACTCTAGAAAGTATAGGTTATTAAAAACCTAATTTTTAAATAATATATTATTATATTTAAAATAGTAGGACCGGTCGTATTAAAATACTTTAAGATTATTATTAAGTAATTTAAGAAGGCGGTCGAGCTCGAAATTTATATCCGTTATTCCCCGTAAATTTATAAAATTATTCGTTAATATATATTTTTATAACCTTATTATTACTACCGGTGAATCTACTATATAAAGTATATAGAGTAGAGCCTATATATATTTTAAAGTACCGGTAACGTCGGCTTAAAAGAGAATTATAACGTAGTATAAAGTATAGCGGAGTAGGCCAATATTAATATATTTAATAACGTATCGTAGGGTTAAATAGATTTCGACGTATATATAAAAATATTAATAATTTTAGAACTATTAATCGCGAGTAAATAAAGGTTAAATATATATAGTTTTAGAAATCTTTCCTAATATATAAAGTTAGGTATTAAAGGTACTTTATACCGCGAGCTAGGATACGATATTCTTTATATATTAAAGGTCTATAAATTATTACTTTAAGATTCTAATCTAGGTTCTTATTATACGTATTTAGTAATTATAAATAATTAGGTTCTTTAACGCTTAAAAGTTCATTAGGTAAATAACCTTAAAGCGATTTTAACGATCGGCCGGGTATTATAAAATAAATAAATTTATAGAGTTATTAAGGCCCTAATAAATCTTATAAAGTAATTATAATATATTAAAGCGAAGGTACTAAAGACCTAAACTTAATAGTAACTAGTTAAAAGTATTAAATAAAAGCTCGGAAATATCGCTACGTAAAACTTTAATAAATTATATACGTAATTATATCTTAAAATTATTATATATTAATCGAATATTAATATTAAAAATAGGGCTCTTATCGTCTAATTTAAATTAATATTTAAATATATTCTTTAATATATAGATATTATTAGCCGTCGTACTCTTATCTTTGAATACTAGTATTATCGGGAAGTATCTTATCGTTACCGGGTCTAATTTCTTTAGGACCGGTATCGCTTTTATTTATAAAAACTTTATATTACCTAAATAAAGTACGTATACCGCCGAGATTACTGATTCGATATAATATAGCCGAATTTAGAACTCGGGTTCGTTAGTATATATTAATTAATATTAAAATATAAAAAGAAGAGTAATAAAATTAAAAATAAAGAATATACTTTTATATTTATATCGGTAGATATTAACTAGCGAGCGATTGTCTTAATTAATAATAATATAGTTATCGGGCGTTATATATTTTACCGAAGGGCCCCTTTATCGAAAAAACACCCTTTTAAAATTAACGTAATAATAATTAATCGGAATTCTCGGTAGTTATTTATTCTTTCTCTATATTTTCTTTTTATATATTTAAAGTTATTATAGGTTAAAATAATACTCGCGGCCTACCCTATTAATTAAATCTTTATTTCGGCGTTCTTTTTTAGGGTTACTATACGTCGTTATAATATTAAATATAAAATAATTAAACTAAATTAGTATAAAGTATCGAGAACTCGTCGCCGTACCCCCCCTTAATATAAATAAAGCCTTAAAATCGTTTAAAAGTTAATCGACTTATAAGGCCGTATTAAATAATAAAGTATTAATAATATAAAAACGACGGGCTATTAAGTAGTAGGATTTATTAATAATAACGATAAACTATTTAGTTTATTCTCGTAGTAAACTCGGTAGAAGATATTAAGCTACTATAGGGCCAGCCGTAATATAATTAGAATAATATTTTTAAACGGTTATAAGGTACCGCCTTTAAACTCTTTTATAAATAAATAAAAAATATTAAATATTTCGTACTCCCCTAGGACTTTAATTTCTCGTTAAAGTATATTAACGACTAACTAGCCCTACCTCTTAATTAACGAATTACGCCGTTTAGGTATTAATTACTTTTCGAATTAAAAATCACTAGGTAACTCGTTATAAGCGAAATCGAAAAATTACTTTTATACTAAATAGAAAGTATAAATTTTACGTAGTTTATAAAGCGCTTTTAAAAATCTCTTTATATCCTATTATATATCGGTTATTATTATTAATATACTAGTAATCTTTTCGCCCTCCGTTTATCGTCGACGATATTTTTTATTACCCGCTTCCGTTTTTTCCGATAAATTATTATTACCGGTAGAGGTAAAAGTAGGGGCGGAGGAAGAACTCGAAGGGGAGGAGATAAAGGCTAATTTATTTAAAGTTATATAAAAGCGGAGGTTTAAGGTAGAGGTACGGCGCGCTTATTTAAACGGGCGGCTTATAATCTTTATATATAACGGAGATAAACGGGGAGGCGATATTAAGGGGCTAGATAATAAACTAGTAAATAATAACGTAATTTCTATTTTAATATAATTCATAACGCGGATTATTAATATTAAGAATTAATATTAATAGTTAATATAGGATTATTATAATTAAGATTAAAATAACGGAGTTAAGTAAAACCGCGCCGCGCGGTTTTACTTTATAATTAATAATATCCTACGTTATTTATATAATTTAATACTAGCGCCCTTTAATTTTATTATTCGCCTACCGAAAAAAACTACTCTTATTATAAAATTTCTTTTTCGTTTATTTTACCCTACCTTAAATTACTTTAAATAACTTTAATACCTTTAAATAATATTTTTAGATAACCTTTTATACGCGCCCTCGGTTAATTTTTAATAATAAATTAATATAACCCTAGACGATTAAGTCCTCCTAAATTACTTTATATATTAATATTTAATTAACGGGTAATATTAGAACGAGTTAAGTACCGGCCGGAAATCGATAAAGAATTAAATTAAATTTATTTAATAACCCCGATAGTGTAAAATTTACTATTATTTATTTTAAATAAATAAAGGCGAGGTTTAATTATTTATCGGACTCTTTATTATTTAGGGTCTCGTTATCTTCCTTTACCTCTACGAATTATAAAAGGATAATTCTTTAGAGGGTAATATCTAGGCGGCCTAATATTAAATTATATAATATTTTAGGCCGAGTGATCCTTATATCCTTACGCGTATATAGTATTAGAACGAATTAATTATAATTAATTATATTTACTAGCTCCTAGATCTTATTTATTTTATATATATAATTATTTATTATCTTTCCCCGCCCCTTTACCCTCTCTTATTATTCGGCTATATTCTTATAAAAATCTAAAATAATCTCCGTATAATTATTAATAATCTTATCGTTAAGAGATACTAATTTTTATATAATATTAACTCTATACCTATAGGCGAGATATTTAGGTACGTTTATATCGATATATTAAAAGAAAGTCGAGTCTTTAGGCCGAGTATATTTAATATAATAAAGATATAAAACTAATTAGTAATTATAATTAGGTCGTAGGTATATATATAGAGCCTAATATATCGGATTTTACTAGATAATTTATTATATTAATAAATAAAATATTATCCGTAGTTACCCTTTATTAAGTTATCCGTTCCGCTCTATTTAATAGTGAAGATATATATTAAACTCCTCCGTTATAATATCTTTAATTTTAACTTTAGAGCTACCCTCTAAACTCACCCCTATTTATAATTAATTAAATATATCTTTAATAATAACGTTACCCGTCTCTTTCTAGGTGTCCTATATTTCTAGCCCTCTTATTTTACGAATAATAAACCGTAATATTTAATTAATTAGGAATACTTTAATATTTATTTTAATCGTTCGGTATTTATAGACTTTATATTTATTATTATTTATTTATAATCGGGCTATTATCCGTTATTAATTCTTAATAATTACGTTGATTTTAAAAGTATCTATATTACTTCGATAACGCTAGTACTTAATTAATTATAAACGGATACTCTCTTCGTTTAATAATTTGATTTATAGGCCGAAATATCTAGCCATAGTATATAAATATATATAATAAATATATCGTAAATCGGACCTAGTTTCTATAAATACCCGGAGGGTACTAATTTAACTAGCCTCGCTATTTATATTAATAGTCTTTAGATTTTTCTTTATTATTTATTTAAGGGAATTAACCGATAGGCCCGTATAATTATAACCGAAATACTTAACCCGATTATTTATTCCTTGATCCTTATCGCCGCTATCGTCGTCGCTATTATCGTCGTCGTTATTATCGTCGTCGCTATTATCGTCCTTGTTAAAGTTACCGCTCGAAGGTACTATATTATTATTCTCCGAGGTACCGTTTAAATCGCTATTATTAACTTTATAATCTACCGACTTAGGTTTAATCTCTTTATTATTAACGATTCGATAGTTATATCTCCTTCGTTTTCCTCGTAATAAAGGTCCCTCGTTATTATCTATCCTTAGTTTTATTAAATACTTTCGATTAATCTTTAATTTTATTAATTACTTATCCGTTAGGCCCGATTTAATTAAAAGAGTATAAATATTAGTTTTATTTAAATTACTTAACGTCTACTAGTCTTTCGGGATACTTTTACGCGTAGATCCTCGTTTATAATCGTTCCGTTTTAAGCGGTTAACCGTTAATTAAGTAATTATAGAATAAATATCGTTATAAATAAATTTCTTAACGATTTAATTTATGTAGCCGAGGTGATTTTCCCCTATAATATCGAATTATTAATTTTATACTACGGTCCTCTATATATTTTATATACTTTTAATATATTTCTCTTTTCGTCTATAATTAGCTATCGCCCGTTTTCGGATATTTTATAGAATCGTCGAGTCTAGCGCTTTATATACTTTTTATTTACTCTCGAATCTTATTATCTAAAATCTATCGTTTATTAATATACCCTATACCTCCGTAATAATCTCGTTAGCGATCTCCGTATTATTAACGAACTTTTTTAATATATCCTAGATTAGATCGATTTATACCCTTAATTCTCCGGCCTAACGTATTATTTCGTTAGTCTTCTAGCGTATATCTACTAGTAATCTATTAAAGGCTCTAAATATAAGCGCGAGGATCGAGGCTCTAACGACTACTAAAGAAAGAGAATTTTCATAAAATATTAACGAGGATAATATTATAAATAATTAAATAATAAGTCGATAAAAAGTAAAGAGAGGTAAAGAGCTTTAACGAATAAAAGTAATGAAGATTTAAATAAAACTAATAAATAAAGTAAATTATTATACTACCGACGATAATAATAATAGGGTTAGTACGGTAAATACTAATAATAATATTAGTAATAATAATCGTTAATAAGCTTTACGTACTAAATCTTAATATATAAAGTTATTACTCTAGAAGATTATTTTGAAATTTGAATATTTTTGGCTAGGAGGTGAAGCTCAAATAAATATTTAATATTAATTAATATACGAAGTTAATACTCTAGAAGATTATTTTAAAATTTGAATAATTTTAGTTAAAAGGTGAAACTCAAATAAATATTCAATATTAATTAATATACGAAGTTATTAATCTAGAAGATTATTTTGAAATTTGAATATTTTTAGCTAGGAGGTAAAGTTCAAATAAGTATTTAATATTAAATAATAACGTTCTAATTTAATCTCTCTATTTAATACTAGTAACGGTTGAATCTTAGACGTCCTTAAATTAAATAAAAACTTAAAATTTACTTTCGAATAATAAAAATTTACTTTTAAATAATATAATTATTAATAATAATATTTAGGCGCCTCTAGCCCCGCCTAAAAACCTTTAAACTTTAAAATTATTTCTTGAACTAGCTTTTATTTTAATTTTTACTTCTTCTTTCTCCTCTTTAAACTAATTTTCTTAATCTCTTTATCCAATCTTTATACTTTAATATTAATTATAGTAAGGGATAATAGTATTTATAATTTAATATTAATCACGGAGACTAATAATCTCTTAAACGATATAACTTACTCTAACGATAGTAATAACGAAGAGGATCTATTAGGTAAACCGTCCTCCGATAATATAAATATAAAGATAACTTTAGGCGAGATATTTAAGAACGGAACTTTAATAAATCCTACTCGTTAACCTCTACCGTCTATTATATTAATATTATAACTAGAATTACTTTACGGAGGATTATAGACTAGTCTTCGAAAATAATAATATTAAACCGAAGTATAAAGGGCCTGCCCCGAAGCTAGGTATAAAATATAAATTAAATAAAAGTAACGCGTTAGTCCTAAAAGTTAAACCGGCGGTATTTAAGGCTTAAATAACTAAGAAGGAATAATCGACTTATAGTAGAAAGGAGAAGGAGAAAGTAAATAAAAACAACGACGACGGTATATTAATCGATAACGACGCTATATTAATCGATAACGACGCTATACTAATCGATAACGACGTTAACTATAATTATAAAAATATAAAGGACTAACTTAATAACGAGGAGATATTTATTAAATATAAATAGAAAACACCTACTAAGTCTAGAAAGAATAAAGTTATAGGGTTTATTAAGGGAATACCTATAAAATAAGGGAAAAAAAGAATAAACCTTAAAATTAAAGGAGATAAGGACTCTAGTAGATTTATAAAGAAAAAATACGATATTAAAACTATTAAGTCTTTAACTTAAGGAATAACGATATATAATATTACTTATTACGACCTTTATAACTTAGTTAGAAAGAATATTAATAGACCCGCCGAGTATTAATATATAACTTTTATAGCCTATAACTACTTTACTTTATTTATAAATCTAGGAATTTTAAAAGTCGACTAGATCCCTAAGTCTAGTATCCGCTTAGATAATTAAATTATTTTATTTATAATTAACTAATACCCGGCTAGAATCTTTATAAATTAATTAAATGAATTCGATCTAGCCGGAATAATACGTAGCCTAAAATACCCTCTCGGTTATACCGCCAAATAATAAAAAGCGGTAAAGGATATAAATATTAACGAGAATATATTAATAACGGGGGAGGAGGGATAATATTATATATAAACGAAGGGCCTATATATATTAAATAGATAAAAGACGTTTAATATTAACTTATACCTTAAATATCTAGCTAGGGAGAAGATCCGCTACTAGAAACTAGTATAAAAATAATTTTATAAAACGATTATTTAACTTATATCCAGATACCCTAATAACCCGACCTTCCTAATTTTACTATTATACGTTAAATTATTACTATCTATAAAGGGGGCCGCCTAGGAACCCTCCTTTTTAATCGCGAATAATATTATATAAACCGAGATTAGTAAAGTAATAATAATAATTCAATAGAGTATTTTTAAATATAATTATAATAATCCTTAATAATAGTTAGAAAGCTAGTAAATCCGCGCGGCGTAGTTTTATCGCGTCGTTTATAATAGTCCTCTAGATAATAATACTAAGCCTACGAATAATTATAATAAAACTGAAATTTCGAATTTACTACTAGAGTTCAAGACCGTAAATATATCAACTCTATTTTTTATAACTACGAGTATACTAGTACTAACGTTCTAGATTTCTAAATAGTAATAATAATTAAAGCTTACGTATAATAACGATAAAACTATAATTATAATAATAATAAATCTAAAACCTTAATATTAAATAACTAAAGTTTTAATCTTAGATAACTAAACTCTTAAATTTAGATAACTTTAAGCTCGACCCTAAAGTATATTTATTATTAATTATCCTTAAGGGTTTAATATTAGAAGGCTAGCCCCCCGCCTAAAACTTTTAAATTTTTAAAGTTATTTCCTAGACTAGAGCTTAGTTTTAATAAAATTTTGGATAATCCCTTTTAATTATTAATCCCCTTTTAATTATTAATTTATAATATCGGAATTATTATCTAAATCGTTAATACCCTCTCTTCCTAACACTTACTATAATATAATATATATATTAACTAATTTACCTTATAGTTAAAACTCATCGGACTACTACTATATTATAATAATATTCGAAATACTTCTAAAAGAGACCCGTAACTAGATCTATAGGTATTATTTTATTTATACCGAAGAAATTATCTCTTACTTAATAAAGAACGAGAGGTTAATACTTAAAAAAGACTTTCGTAAACTAGTAAAATATAACGTAGGTAAAGATTATAATATCCCGATCGGAGACCCCGAAACGCTCGGGGGGGTTATTTATATAGCGGATTAATTTTATATTACCCTACTCGGCGTTAATAAAGCCATTCGTAAAAATATAACGAGTATTTTTTTTAGGTATAATATCTAGCGCTTAGGTTATCCCGATTACTTGATTAATAATAAATATAATAAAGATCCCGGATCTATAGATATATAGTTCTACTTTAGTTATTATTTCCGTTATATTAGAATCTATTTAATAATGAATAATAATCCTAATTATCTTCCTATTATAATAGATACTCGAGCGGAGTAGCGAAATATAGGATTCGATATAAAAGACAGAGTTTACGGAGCCCTAATAACGAATTTAATAGACTTTTTTAAATAAAAGAATAAACGTCTAATATAAATAATTTAGCTACGATCTCTAACTTTTAATATAAAGAATTTATTCTATCTAAATAATTACTATCGTAGAGAGGCTTTATATAACTTATATTACTATATAATTTAAAAGGGCCTTTAATATAAAAAGGAGCTTAAACCGGCGAAACTTTATAACTATATTAGAATTAATAATATAATTCTTAATAATAAGGATATACTAGATATTAAAGTAAAATCTAAAACGGATATAAAAATAATCGGCCTCGATATAAACTAGGATAAACCGACGGAAAAGGAAAAAGGAGAAGATAAAGTAACGAATAATAACGGGGATAATAAAAACGCGATCTTCATAAAATTCTAGGGTTTAGACGCGTTATATTTTATCGGGGGGGCTAGATAAAGAATAATCTTTAATCTCTAATAATAAATATATACTCTTTAATACTTAATAAATAACGATAATTAATTAGTTAATAAATACTTTTAATAGGATTTTTATTACGTCGGTATTATAATTTTATAAATAATAATAAAAAAATTTATAAATAGTCGTTTATAATTTAAGTTCTATTAATATTAAAGTAATTATTAACTATAATATTTCTATACGCGGCTATATTAATATATAATGAATTTAGATTTTATTATTAAGATTACGGTATTAATCTAAAAATAGAATGATACGGGTATTTTAATAATCGATAATTAAAATAAGGCGAACCAGACGTAATATTCGGATTTTACGCTCAGACGTGCTACCTAGAGGTTCCGTAATAAGCAGAAGGCGCTAACCCGAAGGGGCTTAGCGAGCGGAAGCTAACCCGAAGGGGCTTAGCGGAGCTTGGCACATCTGAGGGACTGAGGCAAATCGCGACAGGTGGCCAGTACATAGCTCCGGAAGGAGAGGCTGGATTGTCTCAATTGCAGTACTGCGTTTGCTCCATTCAACACATATAGAAATAGGATAATCTACTATGGATCCCTTTCCGCAATCGGCCTCGCCTCTGCCGTCACCCAATTTATCGACTTTGGCTTCAAGATTGGTAAGCGGCTGACCGAGTATAATAAGGCGTTGCCCAACGAAGTTCCGCGCTCGCTGCAGTCGATTGACACGCAGCTACCGCTGCTGATTAACGCGCTGCAGCGCGTGAAGAATGATATCGAAGTCAACAAGTTCGACCTGGACACGCGCTGCATCCTCAAAGGCGTTATCAGCGGATGTGCGACCCTCGTTGAGGAGGTCGAGAACATTCTCAATAGAGTTGCGAAGCAGCAAGGCGAATCACTAGGGTCGAAGCTGAAGAAGAGTTTCGCAAGTTTCAAGTACGATGAGAAGATATTGTCCATCGACAAAAGCCTGCAGACATATATCAATATCCTGATCCTACATCATGTCATTGATGTGGAGGACGTGCCGCAAGGCCTATCAGAGGACGTGGACTATTACGAAGTCAAAGAGAAGCGCGCAGCGAACTACGTGGATCGGGATGATCTGATCGAGAAGTTGGACGGGCTCTTCTACGATGCGGCAAGGGGGCTGAGCAAGACGCCAAGGGTTGTGGTGATGATTGGGCCCAAGGGCGCGGGCAAGACGCAGCTGGCGCTGGAGTATTGCAGGCAGTCTCACAGTGTGGGCCAGTTCAAGACCGTTTTTTGGCTGAATGCGCGAACGCCGGAGTCGCTTGATCTCGGATTGGAGAGTGTGGCAGCTGTCATTCAACGAACCACGGAGGGTTCTAAGGCTGAAAAACTCGACTTTGTCAAGAACTTCCTTGGTGAGCGATGGTATCGGTGGCTACTGGTGCTGGACGGTTATGACCACAAAGCCTTCGACAATGCCGGTCCGCTCAAGAATTTACCTTCAACCGGCTACGGCGCTGTTCTTCTCACGACCTCGCAGACTTCGGCGTATGTCCTTGGTGAGACAATTACTGTGAGGAAATACATCACTAAAGACCAGATGGATTCTCTCTCTGACGATCTCTTTGGAGGCATTCAGTCCGAGGATTTCGACAGAGTGAAACGCGCTGTCGACGCCGGTGCGGAGATCAACGCGCTACACAGCAGCGGATGGGGTCACCTCGCTCGCGCAGCTATCTACCCTGTTCCGAAGATCTTCAAGTATCTGTTAGATAATGGCGCTGACCCCTTCTTTTTGGAAGGCGTCAAGGCGCATCCGATGCATTGGGCCTCGTCAAGATCCCCAGAGATAGTCATCATGCTGCTGGATTACGAGGACCGCAACGACAGGCGCCAGCCGGATGACGACTACGGTAAATGCCTCCACGAGGCACTGAAGAACGGCCAACTTGAAGTTGCGCGAGTCCTCTTCAATCGTTGCATCGTTGACCCAAGTAGCAAGGACAACTACGGCCGGACAATGCTCTGGAACGCCGTAAACGGCAAGAATTTGGCCCTTGCTGAGCTCATTGTCTCACGCGGCTTGCTACCCGGCGACTCCAAGGAGCGTGGCAAGTGCCTCGGCCTGGCCGTCAATCAGGCAGGGAGTGTTCCAATGCTCAAGCTCCTCGTCGAGAAGGCCGGCTTAGGGCCCTCAACCGTTGACGATAACGGCACAACGCCCCTTCATCACGCTTGCTGTCTCTACGATCGTGATTCTGTCGGCAAGCCCAACAATTCAGACGAGATCCTTTCATACCTGCTGTCCATCGGCGCAGATCCGAATGCGCAAGGCAACGACACGCCACTAGGGAGTGCCGCCTGCCGCGGGAGTGTCAGCAAGGTCAACATGCTACTAGCCGCCGGCGCAGACCCCTTACAAAAGGACAATGATGGCCACACGCCGCTCACTAGCGTAGCCAAGCACCACCCAGAGATGCTTCCGATTCTGCTGGGCCACAAACCATACCCGGAGGACTGCGAGGCGTGGGTCGCGTACTTAAACCACGCGCTGCAGGTGGGAGCGTACCAGGGCTACCGCGAGCTGGTGCACACGGTGCTGCGCTTCGACGAGGGGCCAGGCAAAGCAGACATCAACTCGCAGGATTTATGTGGCAGGACGCCGCTGCTGCTGGCCATCGACAACAAGCGCGTCGAAACGGCAAGATTGCTGATCCGCAGCAAGCCGACGCAGGATATTCCGGACAACAAGGGAAATCTGCCGCTGCTGGTGGCGGCGGAGAAGGGCCTAGATACGACGGTCCGCGACTTGATAAGGCTGAGCAAACAGCCGAATCTGAGGAATAAGCAAGGGGACACAGCGCTGTGCGTGGCGGCCAGCAGGGGCCTAGAGAGTGTCGTGAAGGTCCTGCTGGACTTGGGCGCGGATCCGAAGGAGACCAATAGATTTGGAGACATTCCGTTGGATTTGGCAGAGGAGAAGGGGCATAAGGCGATGATCAAGCTATTGGAATAGATGCGGCTTGAGAGAGTTTGGGAATTTAGAGAACAAAAGGTGGCAATTAGGAAATCAAAATGGAAATATATGTAGAATCAGGTCGTCATCGGAATCATTGATAGTAAGCATATATGGTATAGACCCGGGCTCGTATAGATGTAAACTTGATTATAGTAAAACGTACTCCTCCGTTCCGCTTCGTGATCCTAGCTCAGACGGAGAGACTCAACGTGCTCAAGATTGCTGCAAGATTGGTAGCCCAGGCAGTCCTATCTAGATGGATTCCAAGACGCATCCGAGGCAGACTTCAATAAGAGCAGGATCTACCTGCCCGATAATGGTGCGCTCTTTCCCATATACTTGCGGTCCCGCTGTAGGTATACGGAGAGGGTGTCAGGAAAAGGAGAAACCAAGGCGCGTAAAGCATCTTAGCTTAAGAGATAAGGAATGGTGGCTGAGCATTGAAAAGAAGGGCACCACCTATAACCAAGCGTTATGCCACGCGAAGATAATACGCCCACGCGCGCAGGAAAAGCGGCCACTACCCTAGTCCGTAAGAGGGGTGCCGTAACCCAAATTTCTGTAAGCTTGGCAGTTTATATATAGTAACTTTTTGAATTTCGTTGTCAGTATTATATCAAACGTACAGGACGGTCTCGTATTAGTTAGCAAAATCGATCTCTTTGATTAAAGATACTGACTGGAGTGGTGACCTTGTTTGAATTTGCATACTATAGGAGCTATAAGATCAATAATAACTTCCTGGTACGACTAAAGCATCTTGAGACTCGGATGAAAGTAATTTCTAAATTTCGATATTGTTACAAACTCAATGGTAGGCCTGTAATGCGACAATTACGATTTGCTTTTAAAAGAAACTCTGCACATTACAGGCGTAAGAGCAACAATGCTAATGTAAATTTTAGGAAGGAGGTATTTTGTAGTGTTCAGAAGTAGTCACAGCATAGCACTTATAAATTAAGAATAGAAATGTTGATAAGTAGACAGAATATGAGCTGTTTAGAGTCAAAGTATCCTTTATTTTTCTCGGCACGCAGGAATAGACGTTACGATTTCTTTTGAAAATACACTGAGATGAGCGACAACTCAGCAAGTTCACTGAGGCTTCAACCCGCTCGTCTATTGCAAGCCCATTCATCACGTTGTGACATCCTCCTTGAGTTGACCGATCCCATTAAGAGAATTATGTCTTTAAGCTTTTTACTTTTCTATTCTTATGCCTTTAGACCACCTCCACAACTGGCAAACGTCTTCTAGACTCTCGCGTAATCGTAGGCTTCCAATTCAAAGCTTTGAATTGAACCTGGCAATTTGTGGAAGTACATTATTGTGGGAGCGAATGCCAGGCAAGCAGCATTATGTATAGAGTAATTAGGAGGCTGTTAAGGTAAACAGTATGACGAGAGTTAATGAAATGTACGTCCCTATATCACGAGCCACCCAGCGTCGCGAGCCAAAATTTAGTTACGTTAACTTTAGAGTGACCTCGACTTCGCATGCACATTATATTTGACTTGATTCTTTGTGAATCCTGTGTTTGGCCAGCATGGACTCCCCAGACGTCTCCCAACTGAAATGTTACGTTACCGTCGCCGCCTCGCGATCTAGTTTTGTAGAGGTCTCCTTTTCGTATCAATACCGGGTCCCGCTACCACAGCTCCACTACCGAACTCTGATCACTCCCAATAATAAAAAAATGGCAGTATCGGACCTGAGCATCACTGTTATGCTAAGAAAATATTATCAGCTGTAGGGGTGCCGCACGTCTCATATAATAATTACACTGTAATTTACCCTGGGAAAGCTGACCAAGCCGAGACTGTGGCTTCTGAGCTTGTGGCTGGGCTCCCGAAAGTGCCCGCGCAGACTCGGATAGCGAGAAAGCGAAAGGCACTAACTATATCTCACAGTGGAGCCCAAAGAAATTTTAGCATAATGACGACTGCGACGCGCTGCTACTGCAGAAACCCTTTATGTTAGCTTTTTGTCAATCACAAATACACGTTCGCTCGGCCATCTATGTGTGTTTGTGTACGTTAAATCATATATCGTACTTATTCTTTTTGCTATGGCTGAAGCAGCTGCCGTCATCGGACTCGTTGCCCCAATCGCCTCTTTTGTCGAGCTCACGGCCAAAGTCGTCTCTCGACTGCACGAGTTCACCTCCAAGTCCTCAGAAGTCTCCGAGTCTTTTCGTTCTCTCTCCACCCGCTTCCCTTTATTGACAGTAACGCTTCAACACATCCAGTCCTAGGCAGATAGCCGCAGTCCAGATGATGTGACGAAGGCCCTAAAAGCAGTTATCGACGACACTTCGATATAAGTGTTCGATATATAGATACCTCTGTCCAAGGTCCTCCTATTAGATAATACTTCAAAGCTTAAGCGGGCCATAAAAGCGTTAAAAGTCTAGCCAAGGAAGATGGAGTAAAGCGAGTATTGGAGACGATATACAGGAACGATGAGATCTTGGTACTGTATTAGACGACTCGCATCCTGGAAAGGCTGTCGAAGCGGAGGGTGATACCATCGACCCTTGGGTACCCTTCGTCGACTATTCCGTTCGGGCGAGACCCCGACTTCGTCGATCGCGGAGCTATCATTAATCAGCTCTTTAACAATCACGCCCTTCTGGCGTCTCGAACAGCATTAGTGGGCTTGGGCGGGGTCGGGTAAGTAGAGACAAGTAGGTACAAAAGATAAGGGATCGAGGCACTGACTCCGTGCTAGAAGGTCGCAGCTTACTATTGAACTTAGCTATCGAACCAGAGAACAGTCGCCTGAGATGTAAGTGCTCTGAGTGTATACCGAGAGTATAGCATGGTTGGAGTAGAGCTTTCCAGATATCGCTAATTACATCGAGATTCCTAGTCTGTAGGATCTGTATGTGAATATCTTCCGACTTATCTATAACTGGTTGTATAGTATAGGAAGAGTGGCCGGTGGTTGCTGATCCTCGATAATCTCGACAATATTGATCTCCTTTCCGAGGTAAAAAACGCTGGCCAGCGAGGACAAGGGACCAGGGTGGATGGCGAACGCCGGCAATTGATGTCAGTGTATCTCCCTCAGAGCCAGAATGGGTCGATTCTTGTCACCAGTCGGAGCCAAGCCGTCGCATTGAAACTGGTGGAAGAGAAGGATATTGTAGCAGTGCAACCGATGGCCCCATCGCACGCGCTGGCACTGATCGAGAAGAAGCTGGAGCCGCTTGGTCAAGCATTGCTGGTGTGTCCCACCGGGGCTGGTAGGCGCCGTCCCTTAGGGTACGCCCATTATTCGGTAGATCTCAGGTAGTTCTAACAACAGCCTTACCGAGACTGCTCCCTGGATGAGTTCGTGGTTTATGCGCTGTCATAATCTTATCGGCACGATGGCGGCAGCAGTCACAATCTTCGTCAAGCCAGCTGCTATGCATCTTGGCCAGAAATATCAACTGGTCGTCCTCGGCTTTCTACTTTCTATTATGGCCTCCTGCAGCGCGCGGCAGATTCAGAAACAGTCGCTCGTGTATGAGGCCAGAAGCGGCAGATCAACACTACAGAATTTTGATGCCCTTTTGCGCTCCGATTACTTTTCCACAAGCGCCAGTTTTGGACCACGGTCGATACTGCTCTTCGTCTTCTGTCTTCCTCTTGGGCTCAGTGTCGCCTACAAAGAATTTGTCGGGGGATCGACGTCTCGGACGATTCCGAGCTCTAGTACAAGGTTTGGCTTCACGGCTGCACCGGGCTATCAACTGATTGGGAACGGGCAGTCCTTGGTGGTCAATGCATATTTGCCATTTTGGAGCCAACAAGCGCTTAATCGTACCTACGGCTTCAATGTGTACGTCCTTGATAATCAAACGGCTGCAGTCCTGGATGCTCCACTCCCTGAGAATTTAACGAGCTTGCAGGCGGTGTTGGGCGACAACGAGTTCATGCTTTTAACCGCCCAGGTCTACGCCACAGTAACACAGAGCATGGACCCATCAGCGTTAGAAAGAAATGACTCCGACTATTGGCAAGCTAAACGCGAGCTCTTCCCAGACTATTCGCAGAGTAACAACACCTTTCACTCTGTAACGCGAGGAATGTGGATCGGAGCTGATCCGCAGGGGTCCAATTACACAGAGACCTTTCTTTCCGTCTTCAATGCGACGTTGAATCAAACCTTTGACTCGGAAGCGGAGAGATTCGTCTCCACTCGACGAACGTGCACAGGAACTTGGAACATTACCAATGCCAACGTCACGTTGACTCAAGTTGAAAACCTGCAATCAATCGATAAATTGCAAGGTGCGGACCAGAACATTATTGAGAATGTCTCCCTCAATATAAATGACATGTTCTTGCCCCTCTTAGGGGAGTACGATTGGGTTACGCGAGTAAATTGGTACCAACCATTTGCGGCAACTGGGCAATACTTCCCAGCCGTGAACACCAGACCGAGCCTTGTTGCGTCTATGCTGTGGGCTCGCATCACCAGCTCGCATGGTCCCGAAAGACCCCACGACGCTTTGGACTCGACAAGCTACTGGATCGACAGCGACAACATCATAACAACAAAGTCCGTGGTGACACTCCGCAGAAGCTCCTGGCTCATGTTTATCATGGTTATCCAACCAGTCCTAACCATCTTAGCCGTACTAGGCAAAGCCATGCTGCATACCACCCCGATTAGCGACAACTTTGGCATCATCTCCCTCTTGGCCGGAACCGCAGGATCGATGTCCAAGTCTCTGCAGGGAGCTGCCCTGAGCGGGAGACTAACACGGGACGTGCAAATCACTTTCACTGCACGCAAAAATTCGGGGTCCTGGTACGACCGGCTGGAGCTGGATGTGGGATCACGGAAAAGGTCAAGCAAACTTCGTCCGAGGACATTGTACGGCTAGTCTTAGTCTGACCAGGATATTTTGTCAATCTTATGAACCTACCTGTTGCGACCCTAGGTAAATTATTACAACTATCAGTCAGTTATATCAGTAATTACTTCGAGTGCGAATTGGTTCTCGGGGAGAGGAGTGTCAAGGAACAGAGTGCTAATGATAGAAGCAAGCCACAACTTCAAGTCTTGTCTGTTAAGAGATGAATTATTATTGAAAACAAGGGCATCCATCCAAGCTATGCAAGTGGGCGTCTATATATATTCAAGGTGTTCAAGGTGTTCAACAAAACTCGTCAATTGTATCTCGTACGAGCTCGAACCATTTTTGTATTTTGCTTGGATCTTCACAGAGGGCTCACCGATAATTGTATTTCCGTGAAAAACGCGTTTTGAGGGTATTATGTCTTTGTACGAAATGGTAAACCCAAGTGGTTCCAACGGTAGAAGGAGGCTTTGGTTTAGTGGTCAAATACAAGCTTGAGCCACTGCAAGCTGATATATAAGTCGGTGTATCTTACCTTTCCCGTCACCTCAAACCAGTGCACGACCTTCTCATAGATGTCGTAACGGTTCCAGTTCCAGCGCCCCGCTCTTACCCGCTTCAGATTTTGAATGACGTTTTTAGAAGGACTATGGCCAGTTCTTGCTCGGACACTTCCTTGGTCTATCCGTTGGGGACCCTGGCGGGCAACACTGAAGGCTATTGGACGTATATAATTTATTGGGACAGACCGTCCAAGAGCATCCTATTGTACCAAGAGCTTAACAAGGGTTTTCGCTTCCCACGGGTAGAGGTAGTATTAGCTTTGGGCTTTCTCTTCTTTGGACCGTCGACCGCGTGTACGATGCTGGAAAGGTAGTGCGAAGGACGCCGCTATAATCAGCTAAGGAACGGAATAGTTTAGGTACGCCTTCCGGAAGGCCGTATGCCAGTACCCGACTGGGTCTGTCCATGTTAGCTTATTATAGTAGTGGTTAATGATGGGGGAAAAGAGATTAAGTGAGAAGCAGCCTCCTTGTAAAACTGGCAGTGAGAGGCACTGCTAATCAATAATAAACGCAATGAACCGGGCGCCGGCCATGGAAACTTCTAGAGCCCTTCTGCGGTGCGCCACAGTCAATCCACAAGGCTAATCTGAGAGGATAACTTAGTAGCGTTAGGTATGATACAATTAATACATGATTATTTAAGCACGCTAATGTAAGCCAAAACGTACTAAAACATCACGCCACGTTGGGAAGCTATCGACGCCCCTTCCTCCAACCAGTAAAACTCGCGGAATATATATTTTTGAAAGCTGACTGCCTTCAAAGCTTGAAACCATATTCATCCTCAATAAGACTTCCCACCCAGCACTCCGAACTTGAAGAAACTCGTATAGTCACAATTTACCAAGGGGGAGCAATTGAAGCGGCGATCGATGGCGCCAACGAAACGATCGACAGCTTCACCAAAATCGCGCTAGATCTCGTTGCGGACTGGTGTCCTGAAGGAGAAATGGCTGTAGAACAGTGACACATCGACGATAACTTCATAGACTTGTGAAAGAGAAACTTCAGAGGTCTAAACCACGAATTCGGCTCGCGACGGTGGGCGGCTCACACAGAGGACGAGTGCTTCTGTGATGATGATGTTGGCTTTGGTGAGCAATTTAGCCAGAAATTGCAGTGATAGTGCTTTATAATGAAGTGCTTCCTGGTATGGGCTGTTCAGGGTCTGAGAAGACGAAACAAGTTCCAACGGATTACGGCCTTGGCACCGAAATAGCAACGTCATGAGTTGCAGCGGTGAAGCAAATAGCATAGAGGAGTGCAGTACAATTCTCTTGGACGGCTGCTGAGCAGCAAATAGTCTGCTTTGCAAAGGGCAGAGGCTGGATATCTTCACAATGGATGACATGAATTATCATGAAGCTTGTCATTGGTAAAGGGTCCATCAGAAAATAATTAGGAAAACGATACTCACATTCTGAAGCATAGTGGCTGAAAAGGCCATATGATTTGACATCTATAGAGGAGCCGGCGTAGACGAATGCGTCTGTAGCTCGATTAAGCTGACGATGTGGACCCTCTGCAGGTCTGCTCTTCTGATTATCGGCTGAGAGGCTATTCTCTGCCTGGCTAGTGCAATTGCTAGCAGTCCTCTCGGATGCAGTACATGCAGTGGACCGGGCTGGTGGGCCAATGTCATCGAGAGAGCACTGACCGTGTGACTCTGATGGCTTGAAAATAAAGCGTTGAGTACTGAGATTGCTCAAGCTTCCCTTGTTCGTCATGTACGTTTTCATGACGTGAGAGCGGATGGTACGGCGTGCTGAGGCGGAGGAGACCTTCCCAGACCAAGGGTCGGTCTCTTGAATGAAAGCGAGACTTGCTATCTTTGCGAAAAGCGACGTAAGATAGGATGTTTGGATAATCCTAGAAGGTCAAGGTCCCCTGCTCATTGAATTCGGTTGCTGCTGCGTGGAGCCGCGATTGGAGCCGCATTGGGTCTTAGCAGTTGCTGAATCAAGCGGAAGATACGACGCGTCCATATTGGCCTTCGGCGTCATATTGAGCCGCGTCGAAGAGCTCGAGCGGTGGAGGACTGTGAGCAGAGATTGCTTGTGACGCAGACCTCGTCGTGTAGACGTAGAAATATCGTCGTTGCAAGGCTAGGTCTGAATGGGCATCCAGTCAGCGCAATCAGCCCTAGAAAAGGTGAGAATAATCCAAAAGACACTTGTACCGCGGCGCTGGATACATTAGGTTGAGGCATATTCGAGGTCACATTCCTTGACAGCACCCCTTCATCGAGTGGCGCGCCCCCGCAGCTATATACACACTAATTATTTCTGATCGTCGTAACTCCGGCTAGTATAAATTCACCGCGATAGTCCGGTAACGAGTTAGAGGACCTTCTAACCCTCCCGGCAAGCCCGAACCGTCAGAAAACCTAGGTAGAGTAGGTAATCTTATTTATTCGGCAGCTGGCACTAGCTGCGAAAATATAGTAATAATTAACAGGGTTATTCCCGAAGGTATATATTCTTTCTTCGTACGTTAGGGGTCTCGAACTTAGGGCGGCATTGGTTCCGTAGATTTTAATGGCCGGAAATCGCACCGTGGTCGCTAGAAAAGGTAAGAATAATCTAAAAGACACTTATACCGCGGCGCCGGATACATTAGGTTGAGGCATATTCGAGGTCACATTCCTTGACAGCCCTAGACTGGAAACCTAATTGGGCAAGCGGCAGGCGGCAAGTGTCGGCCCTCGGTCTCTTGCTATCGCCGCGATCGCCCTTGTAATGGCGCTAATTTTTACCCTAATTCTATCGCCGCAATCTGCGCCCTTACAATGCTCAATCCATCAACGGCTACCCGCACTCTTCGATAGCTAGACTTCACACTGCTTTGTCCCTCCAGTATCGTTACCCAAATGCGAATAGGACTATTCAATCGGCAGGAGCGCAGTCTTGCACCGTGGTGGTTCTAGCGGTCTATGGGATTCCTCGGCGCATACCGGGCTGCCCCGTGCTGTTCTGCGATTGACCTTGTGGAGATGATGGTACCGATGATATAATATCTGGTGCTTGTGGCGCAGTAGCTGCTATTAGAACTGCGCTCTGCTGGGAAGCTATCTGGTCGCAGACTTCCTGTCGGCCACAGACGTTGCAGGCTATAGCCATTCGAGTATTATCGTCGTACCGGGCTCCGTCTGCCAGATCGGCGTCGCATAGGGCTTTATTATATGTTGCTGTCACAGGCTGAACCGACGGGGCGGTATTGTCGCGAGCAAAAAGGTTGGGAGATACGCTGTTGGCGAGTGGAATGGCGACTGCGATACTGAGGTGGGCGAGCAAGACCGAGAGGACGGCAATGGGAGTCTGACGCATTATTGCAGGTTTTGTAGTGTATATATAAGTGAGACAATTATGAAACTGGTGAAAGCAGAGTCCAATAGCCAAAAGTTTTTGGTAGATATGATTTAGATGAGCTCTGACTGTGATAAATGCATGCACGTTCTGTCAGGTTTATCGAAATGAATCTCGACTCCGCTTTATATACATGTGAATGATGCGACAGGCTTCGCATTTCCAGCAAATATATTTCAAGAACATGCCCGGCGTATCATCTTTCTGGACCCCAGTATAGCCCATGTGCATGAGCCTTTGCATAAAGCTTATGAACAGTTGGGGTCCATTAGCTATTCAGAGGAAACCGTAGACCAGGGAATTGGGGTATTTATGAACGGTTTCAAGATGGGTTATGCAAAAGACCTAGGGGCGAGTTTCATTATGATTAGACTGACCTACTGCCCGATAAATATATTTGAACTTGTCGCGAATCTATTCATAAAGCTCTTGCTGGTGCTAGCGCAGCTCTTGTATCCTTGTATCGAAGATGAAGTGACCCAGAACTCGTTCAAAGATGATTCGAGACAAGGCTACCTGAAGATCATCAAAAAGGCATGCCAGGAAGGAGCACAAGGAGTTATTCTTGGATGCACCGAAATCGGATTCCTCGTCAAGCAGCCAGATTGCCCGGAGATACCTTTGTTTGATCCTCTAAAGCTTCACGCGCAGGCAGCTGTTGATATGGCTTCAAACGACGAATCTGAACCTCATAGTTCTTGAAAACGCGGATCATTCAACCCCCTCCACCATCAAAGGTCGAAAACATAAAGGAAATAAAACGTTCATGGACACCGAGCGTCGATATTGAATTGTGATCTGATTAAATTCCTTCGTTTTAAGCACCAGATCGCGGCACCTCTTCCGCTGAGATCACTCCTCCCTTGCTCGCGGAGACATATTCTGTCAGTCCAGGGGCCTTCTTCTCCTTGCCTGCCCTCCATTGTCCGGGTCCAGCTACTTAAATCATCCCCACAAGAGACATGTATTTCTCAGCTCCCATCCTCAGAGCCTTGACGTCTCGATGTCGTACGCAGAGATCCGTCCTGCCACCTTCTGCGTATGTTCATTTCGCCGAGAACATTGCTCCCTGTATCACCGGCTGTTCCTTAGTCAAGGCCTGGTCCTCAGTCGAGGCCTGGTCCCTCGAGGGTGAGGTTCAGGCCTTTGATTGGGACCAGGCCTCGAGGGTGAGGTTCAGGCCTTTGATTGAGGGACCAGGCCTCGACTGAGGTTCAGGCCTTTGATTGGGACCAGGCCTCAAGGGTGAGGTTCAGGCCTTTGATTGAGGGACCAGGCCTCGACTGAGGACCAGGCCTTGACTAAGGAACAGACCTCGAGGGTGAGGTTCAGGCCTTTGATTGAGGTCTGTTCCTTAGTCTGGCCCACAAAAATTGCGGGTCATGGGCAAATGCAGATATACTTTATTCTTCCATGTGCAGATGAGCTTTATTTCCGTCGAGCCTTTCATTAAACTTATTTAAAGTTAACTTATAAAGCTTCTCTACGATTAATAATTTAAAATAGTGAAGGAGTTCCCTTTAATTTCGTTCACGGTTAATACTCTAGCTCTAGTAAGCTTACGCTCTCGTCTAAATATATTCTTATAAATTCTCGTAACTTATCCCGAATATTATTAGAAGTAGATACTATAGTACCGGTTAATATTACTTATAGTAGTATAGAATAAATCTTATTTATTATAAATATCCGCCCGCCTTTTTTCCCTACCCTTATTTACCCGGGATTAAACTCTATTAAGATATTTAGGCTAGTCCCTATTAATTCCTCTTATACTAACGTTTTTTTATTATAATTATACTCCTACTCTTCTCTTAATATAGCCGGCGAACCTACTCCTACTACCTCCGTACGTAATAAATCTATTAGGTTTATTAAACTAAGATAAAAGAAGACGCGCCGATATTACCCCTCTTTAAATAAACTACGCTTAATATTTCTAGAGGTATAATAAACCGAGATAAAGAGAATCTAGAAAAGAGGTTAATAAAACGATTTATAAATTTAAAATAGGATAAACTAATATAGTTATTATCTAAAATATCTTCCTTTAGTATTTAATTTAATAAATCTTATATTAAAGCCCCGTCCTCTATTTATATTAACTACTAGTTATTTTAAAAGAATATAATTCTATTTACCTAGGCTATTAAACTACTAGATTAAATAAATATAGCGAGTACGAATTTAAAAATCGTTATAATTACGAATTAAATATCGAAGATATAATAATTAAATAATTATTTTAAACCCCGAAGCTATTAAAAGAAGAGTTTTAAAATCCATTAAAGACGCGTTAAATCCGTACGGCCCGTTAAAGAGCGCGAGACGAAGATCGCCTAATATTAAACTAAAGATATTAATACTATTATATAAGTATTTAAAAGTAAGTTCTTTTTACGACCCGATTAAAAACTCTAAAGTTATTTATTCTTTATTTATATAGGAAGCGACTATAAAAGGATAACTTTATAAAAAGGATTAAAAGCTAATTAACGGAATCTAGAGATTAATATATTACTCGGGTTTAATTTATAATCTAAAAGGGACTATAATAATAATTTTAATACTACTTTTTATTTTAGTTACCCACGCTCGCGGGAAGCCCCGTTAGAAATTTATATTATAATATAAAATATTATAAACTTAAAGGAGCGACGTTAAGCCGAATATCCTTATAAAGATATAAAGATAGATTCGAATAATTAAAGACTTCGAACTTAAATACCGCTAGAGAGTATACGTATATATAAAAATTAAAACTTAATAAGTCTAGAGAAAGAATTCGTACGATAGCCTACGGAATATTAATATAAAGAGTAATATTAATAGACTAAGATAAGATCTAGCCTACGGGAATATTAATCTTTAAATTTAAAGAATTAAATAACTCAGCGACTTATTATAATAATATAGAGATTCTTCGGTATATCGTATAAAAATAATAAATCGCTATAAACTATTATAAATATATAGACGAGACCGAGTAGGAGGGATATCTACTTTATTATATAATAAATTCGCCGGAAATTAAATAAGGAGATTTTTAAAATATTAATTAAAAAACTTAAATAAAACCCGAAGAAGAGCGGCGCTATATTAATTATTACTAGGATTCCTACTCGAGCCTTAACCTCTTTAATAGAGCTAACGCGAAAGGTTAAATAAAATATATTAATTATTAAATATATAATTTAAAGAAGGATATCGGTACGACTTTATAGTCCTAGAAAGCGGCGACGTCGTATAAGGAATAAATATATAAGGTATTTAACTACGAGAATAATAAGAGTACGGAGAAATTATTAAATAGTAGAAATACTCTTAATAATAAATAATAGGACGAAGACGCCGCCTACGGTAATCGTATAAATTTAAGGAATATTTATAATTATAAAGAGGAGATAAATAAGGAATAAAGGAGGTAAAGATAATCGAGGTATATAAAGGGTTCGAAAGCGTAATATAAAGTAATATATAAAGAACGAGAAAATTTTTTCCTAGATTATATTTAGATACCTTAAATAAATATTAAAAATAACTTCTTTAGAGATAATTTATTAAATAAACTTTTCTAAAAATAAATTCTATTTCGATTTAAATATAACTCGCGATTAACGAGTTTATAAATCTTATAATAAAATATTACTTTTAAAAGAAGAAGATATAAAGTATTTATTTTTTAACCTTCGTTATTAAGGGGGTTAAGAAATAAATTATATAATCCAAATTATAAAATAAAGAAATAGTCTCATCCTAGACTTTATATTCCGGTATCTTTAATATTATTAGGACGAATTAAAGATAAAGTAATTTCCTATATATATACCGTGGGCGATTTATATAGGCCTCTCCTAAAGTTATTAAAAAGAACCTTCGAGAAAGAAGATATTAAAATAAATAACTATAAACCTATATTTATTAATAATCCTCGTTAATATAGAGGTTTAAGGTATTATAACCTATATATAATATACCGTAGACTCGTTACCATTATATATAACTTCAAGAATATTATCGAGAAGCGCTTCCTCGGCTTATACCTTTTAACGCCGAACGGATTTCCTAACTCCGGCTATACTCTATTTTTAATCCTAACCCGGCTATATATAGTTCTATTAAATAATTTTTTCTAGATCTTTTTTTCTTTTTAGGTCCTCTCGTTCTTTTAAATCCTTTCTTCCTTTTAAATTCCTCTTTATTTCGGGTCTTTTTTCGGTTAATATAAAACTAATTTTATCTTTTATATCTCTTATTATTTTATCCCTACGATTATACTATTTTCCATTTAATATAATAGATCGGTTCGTCTACTATAATTTAAATAAGGTAAGTTATTTAATAAAGATTTATCTATTTTATAACTAACCGCCTATAATATTTAAATTCCGCGCTTTCGTCTTTAAATATACTTATTATAATCCCGACCGGTATAATACTATTTAATTAGTTTTAGAATTATTTATTTAATCTAAATTTATATCTTCTACGTCTAGGAGTTAATAAATACTAGACATAATACCTTCGAACTTATAAAATTATATTTTAACGAAAATCCTCGATAACTCGGGGTTAAATTATAATATTAATTAATAAAATAAACGTTAAAAAAGGTTTATCGGTTAATAATAAGATACGAGGGGTAGGCCTTTATCGATTATTATATTAAACGTCGTTATTTTACTCTTTTTAACCGGAGCCGGAGAGGATACTTAAATTAAAAGAGTTTCGAAGTATAAAAAAATTAAGACTATATAAAGAACCTCTTTTATAATAATCGGAGGGAACTCGCCGATATATTTTATAAATTATACTTTTATTAATAAATCTTTTCAACGTCCTATTAGTTACTAAGGAAAAAAAAGGAAATTAATTTCGGATATACTTCCCTTACCTAGAGCTTAAAAGGAGGTCTATATTATATTAACTTCGAAAGTAAATAAAACCTTTATATATATACCGCCTTATAAATTAAATAATATAGCGCGAGACGTTTTAATTATACCGTTTAATCTATTTAATAAACTCGGCCTTATTAATAATATAGAGGTTTTAAGAGACCTAAAATATATACTTTTCTATCTATATTTTTATCCTACCTAACTTTCGCTAGTCCCTAATTATAAAATAAATTTATTTTATATTTATACTTTAAACGATATACTTCGCTTACTCTAAATAATTTAAATCCTATTAATACTTAGAAACGAGCTAGAGGTTATTAAAATAAAAGAATAAATATATAAATTCCGTAAAAGACTCGCTTTATCCTAATTCTTCGATCTTTATAAATTCGTTTAAAATAATCCGTTATCTCTCCTTTAAAGAGATACGAAGACGATATAAATACCCTCTCGTTATATCGCCTCTAAATAGGCTCCTCGATAAAACTCTTAAGTATTTAATTATATCGTAGACTTAATATTTCTTTATATAATTTATTAGAATAAAATTACGGGTCCGGCTAGCCCTAAATCCCGATAAATATACGAAGAAATATAAAGAATAATAATTATTAAGAAAATTTAAGATTAAAGAAAGAGTAGGAAATATTAATTTATAATTATAAAGCGCTTCGGTAAAGGAATTCTACTACTCTTATTAAAGAGCTTATTTAATAAGATATAAATACCGAGAATTTTATTCCGATATTTTTTTCGTTTAAATTTTATCCTCTAACTTTATTAACTAGCCTAAAATTAATAAAGAAAGTTATATTTAAGGATTTATTAACTATAATAAAATCGATCCTATTATAATCGGTAATTTTATTACGATCGGCGACCGCGTTTTTATATTCCCTAATTAGAAACTAGGCCCCGGCCGAGATACTTAAACTTAAAATTAATAATATACTATTTAATACGAATATAAAATATAATTATTAAAACCTCGATAGACTCTTAAAGCTCTACGGTATAATTACGCCTCTCGAGGACCGTTATAATAATACTTTATAAATTCGGGGAAGCTCCGGTAACTTTATTTTAAACTCTTTACTTTCTTTAATCTTAATTATTTAGGCTTCCCCTTCTAGGTAGATTTATTTAATAAATCGAATAAATTTATAATCTTCGATAATAAGCGTGATTTTACCGGCTAAGCGTAGTATTTCCTTTATTTACTCGTATCTTAACTCCCCGTCGTATTCTCTATTCTAGTCTAATTATATTTCCGCTTTTTAATAACGTCCGTAGAGTAATTTTCCGCCTTTTAAAAATCCGATAATAAGTTTTTCTAATTTATTTTTACTCGGTAAATATAAAATCTTATTTATCTTCTTTAATCTCCTTTCTTTTACTAGGCTTCCTACTCCCGCCGCCTTTAATAATATATAGATTACGACGGACCTCCGTACTCCTAACCTAATATTATTAATATAGTAAGAATTAAATACGGAGAATCTCTTTTTAGGTAAGACTAGTCCTATATTATTTATTTCTATTTTTAGATTAGACGATTTATAAAATATATATCGAAGGTGTATATAGATTAGGCCTGAATACGGCCGGTCTAAATAGATTAAATTAATAGATCCCGGAGTAGAGGGTATAATTAATAACGGCCAAGTCGTTACTAGTTTAAAATAAGTAAGCGAAAGAATAAAGGGGTTAACTTTTATTACTAATATTATAACGAGGATTATTATTAATCCTCTTATAATATATCTAACTTCGGATAAATAAAAAGTATTTAAAAACGCGGTATAAATTATATATAATAACTAACGACCGACGTGAATAATAGGCGGACGGGAATAACGATAAAACGGGACTATAATCTTTATAACGATAAATTACGAGATATATTAAAAATATATTTAGTATACCTAGATACCGTAAAAGCTATTCAATTTTTAGATATATTTTAATTTATTTAATAGATTATTAATAAGCTACCGCTTTTTAATATATTATATTCTCTTTTATTTTATTAATATCGATATAGACTTTCCTAGCCGATATTTATAATTTATAATCGATATTAATACTCCCCTTTAGAATTAAAAGTATTATATTTATACTATTATCGTAAACGGCCTCGAAGTATTCCGAAGGAGCTAGAGCTCGTAACGTAATATTAAATAAAAAACGACTTTTCTATATATACTCTTTAGCGACTCCTTCGACCTAAGCTAGACTAAAGAAATTAATTAATAAATTTTCTTAATTTACTTAATAAATCTCTTTACGGAGGACGAATTTAATTTAGATTTTACTACCGTCGGTAACTCTAGGTATATAACCTTTATTATTAATATAAGCGAGGGTTAATCCTTATAAAAAAGTTAAAATCTTTATTAAATATTCGAGTAAATAACCTACCTAAAGCTCTTCGTCTTTAGTCGAGTAATAATTAAACGTAAAGATCGATAATACCTCGGAACTTTAGTAGTTACCGCTTTATTACTCTACTCGCCTAATATTTTAATTAAGAACGGTCTTTTAATAAAGTAGCCAGCTTTTAAATAAAGCCTCTTTATTAGGAATCGAGCGTACCTCTTCGCGTATCTCTTCGGGAATTAATTACTCTTAATTTAATTATAGTAGAAAGTAACCGACCGAAGTTATATCTCTAAAGTTTATATTATATTAAACGGGATTTTCTTATATTCTATCGTTTTAACTTATATCTTATTCGTTTATTAAATTATTATATATCTTTTATAAATACTCCTCTAATACTTTAATAAAAGGTATTCGTAGTATAGCCTAATTTAAGAATAATAAATAACTAAGGAAAATTAAATAAATAGACCTCCTTACGAAGAAAGAGGTAATTCCGCGACCTCGGCTTTTATTTATACTATAGACGTCGTTTAAAAAAAGAGTATACCGACTTTATTTATATACTAGGTCGAAAGGACGTCCGCTTTTATACTTATCTAACTCTCCGGACTCTATAATTATAAAAGATAACGATATATAATCGGACGGGATACTAATATCCGCTATATCTTAATATTTTAACGATATAATCTCTATAAAGGCGAATCCTAGCCGATCCGCTAAAACTATAAATTTATACTATACGGTCTTATCTAGCGCCTCGGGAATATATATACTCTTTATTAATTTCTTTTTATTTTTAAACTTTATTTTAATTAACCTAGGTATTATCTCGCGATAATAATATATAATATAAAGGAAGAATTATCGGTATCCTCTTTTTATACGATCGGTAATAATCCTAGAGATAATCGTAAAAATAGACTCGGTAGTTTAAATAATATAATAATCGGTATATTAATTAGTCTTATTAAAGGCCTATTTTAATACCGTAAATATTATCCGACCGGGACCCTCGGGGTTAAAATTAACTCGTTTTAAAATCTTAATATATTAAACCTATATACCTAGGTATTTAAAATTATTAAAGAAAACGGAGAAAGATAAAACGAGACCGTTAAATAATTTTAAATTAACTAGAATTATAATACGCTCCGACTCGTTAAAGGTATAAAATATCGCTCCTTTATTTATTTTATTATATAAGAATATAAAATCGCTAACGGATACCCCCGAAGCTTTATACTATACCGCTTTTATAATAATAAAATCTAACCGCTATATCTAGTATCTATTATTTTAGAGTATATTAAATTAAAATACTCGTATATATTCGAGGTAGTAAAGAACCTCCTAGTCGCCGGCCTAGTTAGCGCGTTCTAGATATTAAGGGTAAATAACCTATTTTCTTATATTTCGCGTTTATTATTTTCTTTTATATTTTACCCTAGATCCCTTCCTATAAGGCGGGTAGGTCTAGGAGGGTATTTAAAACCGGTATATATTTTTTATAACGGAGTAATCTCCTTAAATTAAATTTTTAATTATTATTATTAAGGTATACCTATTACTAGCGCTCGGCCTTAAAGTTATTTTATAGGATATATAGGTAGATATTATAAAAGATTTATTTAAAAAAGAGTCGCCCTTTATTTAAAAACCCTTCTCTTAAAGCTTTTTCTAATTTTTAATTAATATCTAGTATAAAGTTAACGTAGAATAGTATATAAATATAAAATAGTATTTCTTTACTATTAAGAAAGAAATCTATTATTTATTACTAGTCTTTAAACGGTAATAACTTTTAACCGGCTCGAAGTCGATTTTAACTCTATAAATATTTAAATCGAACTCTTAATAGAAAGTATAAAGTAGGTTATTAATTATATATATTACTCGATAACGTTATATAAAAGATATTAAAAGTTATAATAACGTTATCTAGAAGTCCTTTATCGATAATAATAAATATATAATATTTATTATTAAGCCGATAGTAATTTTTATATTTAATATATAACTTTAACTTCTCTATATTCTCGTTAATTTCTTATCGTAGGAAATCGAGGGATTCTAGCCTAATAAATACGGTACCTTTAAACTTAACGCGCCTCTCCGCTTCGAGTTCCGCTTCTTACTACTCTACCGGCGGTAGTTATATAATACTAGTCGACCGTAGATAGAAGTACTAACTTTATTATATAGGTTAGGAATTTTTACGGATACTTGAAGATACGAGAAAAATGGGATAAATATTAGATAAATTTATCCTAGAGGACTCTATAGATATTAAGTCGGGAGGGAACCCGTTAAAGACCCTTCTTTTTTAAAAGGGAGCCCGATATAATCCCCTTTAAATATAATTCCTAGGTTAACTCTAACCTCTATTTAAAAGACGTTACCCGATCTAGGCTTTATATTCTTTTAATATTATCGATAAATAACTTCGTAGTCCCTTTATACCTATTATACTCTATATAAAAAATAGATCGGGGTTCCACGGATATTTAATTTAACTTCGATAATACGGGATTTAAAGACTCGGTCTCTATAACTAGCCCGTTACCCTCCGGAAATACCGCTCCTTAGTTTATAAATAAATCTCGTTTTATTATATTAATAAAGGATATTATAAATAAATTAATAAGGAAACGAAAACGCGGCTCGAAAGACGAAGGGTATAATAATAAGAAAACTATATTTTAGAAGCCTCTTAAATCGAGATCTCTAAAGAGTAGAGTCTCTATAAAGACTAGTAACGGAAATCGTTTTTAAAATAATAATTTAGTCGCTATAAAAGTTATACTAGATATAAACGCCCTTAAGCGACTTTATAATATATTTATTTCGTTAAGACCTTAAATTTAGTTATTTTTATTATTTTTAATAACGAAGGATAAGTCCCTATAAAAGATTTATAATAAGGAATATACGGTTAAACTAGGTATATTTATCGCTATAACGGAGCGGAAAAATCCTACCTACGGACTAGTCGTCGTAAAGGAGTTCTCGGGTTATAATATTAAAAGTAAACTCTTAATACTCCGTTAAATTCTAGAAAATATTTGAAATAACTATTTTATAAACTACCTTAAGGTTTTCTACTTCTAAAATATCTTATATATTATTATTAAATATATAATAATATCCCTTCTTTAAATTATAGTAGTACCTCGGTACCCTCGCGAGAATTAAATTACAGCGATTATTAGTTAGGTAGGTTAATCGGACTTTTTAATCTAATACCTTTATTAAAGGATCTAGATTCTTAATAAAATTAAATACCTAGAATCTAATAACTTAGTCTATAGTAATATTACCTACTCTAGCGTTCTTCTAAACTAGGAGGGAGTTATAAAGATTAATACATTACGTTAATAACTTTTTAAAGTTTTATTAACTCGATAAAATAACGAATTAAGAATACTATAAAACGCCGTTACGAGAAGAATAACGAGATTATTTAAACTCGTAGGCCCTAGGAGATATCTTAATATAATTTACGAAAAAACGTAATAAACGTAATAGGACTATTAATATAAACGAGTTATATCGCTAGTCCCCGATTATAGTAAACTTCCTTTTAGATACTACGTCCGTACCTACGAAAGAGCTAGCGCAGGTAAGTTTTAAGTCTATATTACTATAAATACGTCTCTAACCTTTATAGTACGAATTTCTCTAGAATAAATAACGGAAGGAGGATCTCCTCTTATTAATATCCTTTATTTAAATCGCTTTACGCCGGTATTATAAAGTTAAGTAATAATTAATACCGGCCGATACGGAAACGTTTATAGAACGATATCGTTAATATCTAAAGATCCTCTTTACTCTAGACCTATATATCCATTTCCTTTTTATACTCGAGTTTATATAGAATCTTTCTTCCTATCCTAAAACTAGACTTTTAATATATTAATTCAAAGTAGCCTAGTTTAACGGATAGTCTCGAATCACGTTTGAAAGTTATATAACTATAATTACGTATATCCTTAATATTAGTTAAATGTGAACCGAGTTTGAAGTTTAGTCCACGAAATTTCTATATAAAACACTAGTATATAATTATTCGTTTTATAATCCCGAGATTCTTTACCTAATCGAGCTTAAGTATTTATTATTTAAATATTACTCTCTAAATCTTTATAATTATTTAAAGAGTATTTTAAAGACTATAATCTTTTAAGCCCCCTTTCTACCTCCTTACGATTTTTCTCGAAATCTAGGGTATATACGCCCGGAATCTCCGCGACCTTTATTATATAATTTTCTTCGGTAGCTAGCTAGTTTAAATAAACTTATTATACTTCTAAAAAGTACTCTTTAATATTTATAACTATTAGATAATTAAAGTTAAAAGCCGACTATTTCCTATACTTATCGCACTCTATAAACTTTTTACGACGGTACGTCTCTCGTTTATATATAAATTCTTTATCTCGATCGCTTTAAAATATTATCCGAGGGTATTTTCTAAATTTATAAGTCTTCGTAAACCTAATAGGTCTTATATTAAAATTAATACCGATTTTTAAAAAACGAGAAATAAATTCTAATAAAGGGGACTAAAGGGTTAACTTTAGAAATTCTATATTCTAATTAATTATCTAAACTAATTTTATATAAGGAAGGTATAATAAAATAATAATTACGATAGGGTATCTAAGGGTCTTTATAAATTATAATCTATAATATAGAATCCTTTTATTAAATTTATTATCTAAATTATAAAGTTAGAATTAGAGATTATTTTAAAAAAGTAGTAGGATAAAGCTAGAACTAGATTTAAAAAGACTAGAATTAGACCCGGCGAGTTTATTTTAAACTTTAAAAATCGAATACCTTTAAATCTCTTTATTTACTTATTTTAATAAAGATATAAGATTTTTATATCCCCTCTACGAATAGTAATTTACTTTATAATTATACTCCGACCTAGTAATTTAAACCGCGCGGCTTATAGAGTAAAATACTATAAGAAATTATCCGAGTATATTCGTAAAATTAAGCTATTTAATAGAGAATATTAAATATTAATAAAAATCTTAAATAGTTAAACTCGGTATTATAATTAAGCTAGTAGAAGTATACCTTATTATAAATATAGAAGATTTATATAGTTAATAAGTATTATCGGAGAGAAATTACCTCTTTTAGAAATAATTAAATAAGTATATAATTAGGGTTTATAAAGAACTATATCGAGAAGTCGGTATATTATTCGAAGTTACTTTAGTACCCGAGTCGAGTACCCTTATAAGAAGGGTACTAAATAAGGAAAGATAAAGTGTACTTTCTATATATTCGCTATAGGAACCCGAAACTAGCTTTATTATAATTATCGAATAATTAAACTCGGATATATATATAATAACTACTAGGATAAATAAGTTAAAGAATAAAGTAATAAAAGTTACGGAATTTATAGAAATAACGGAAGAAGAATCGAATCGATTAAAACTAGTAATATAAATAGCGGAAATAAATAAGCGGCGATTATAATAAGATATCTAGAATTTAATAAATATAGTAGAATTCTTAAGGAGTATAATAATAAAATCTATAAATAAGTTCCTAAATAAATTAAAGCTCGACCTAAATAATACTATGAATAAATAATTTATAGGTTAGAGGGTTCTATTATACCGTAGTAGTTATTTATTAAATTTAATATAAAGTCGTATTAACTAAAAACTAACTTAATTAATAACTAAGTTATTTTTAAATTAAACCTTATTTAACGACCGAGTCTTTATATTAAGATAGTAATAATATAAAAGGAAACTATTAATTCGTAGTTTATAAGTTTTTAAATCTTAATTAAAAGGATCGTCCTAGGAATATCGAAAATACTCGGTAACTCTTATCTTCACGTGGCGAGAGCCGACGAGATTGAATATATTCTTACTAAATTTTAACCTAGAAATTATTTACTACTACTATTAAGAAATATAACTCTATACTTTTTTAATATAGTAATTTAAGGTAAATCGTCTTCCGTTATTTAATTTATTCTTAACCTCTCTATTATACCCGTCTCGATAGCCGAATATATTTCCGGATATTAAAGTTTTAATTACTTAATTTAAAAGAGATAAGATAATTATTTAAGAGTAATTTATTATATTTCTCTAACTCTCTTTAATAATTCCTATCTAATTCTAACTTCTTCTCGAGGCTCTTATTTTCGTATATCTTTTTAATAACTTTAGTAGTAATATTTACTATAATTTATAGTATATTAATATATTTATAACCTATACCTAAACTACTTTTATATTTTACTAGAAAGATATCCCCCCTAAAAAAGAGTCGTTCCGTTAATAAATCGGATTTAATAACGTCTTTATAGATTTATTTAACTAGTAGTTTAAAGGAGGTAGTATAGTAAAGATAATAGTTCCCCTAAGTGTCCGGGTTTTTAGATTATAACTATTTATTATTTAAGATTTTATTAACGTAGAAGTCGGCGAAATCTCGTTCTAGGAACACGGGCTCTAGCTATAACCTTAAATTTAAAAAGTAGTTATAAAAGTCGACCGAGCTATCTCCTTTAGATCTTTATTTAATATTATATAATATAAACCGAATTAAAGTACTATCGGTAGGAAAAATAAAAGCGCTTCGCTAAATATTATCTAAGTTATTAATTTCTATCGTCCGTAACTTCTATTATTCTATATTATATTATACGGTAGTTAATAAAAAAGGAGTAAGTTAATAATAAATAAGACCGTAAATTTAATAGAAACTATAAATAGGATTCTTATAAAAGAAACGTAGTATATAGGTATAGATACGTATAAAGGAATAGAAAGCTAGGAATAATAAGGGCTAGTAATACTAACTAGGTATATAGAAGTAAGAGTAATAAGTACAGGGAAAGCGGTCTCTATTAGAAGTTAATCTAGAGTAGTATTACGAGGTCATGATTTGAAGTATTGGAAATACGCTAGTCGGCGATCATAGAACTTCAACAACTTACGCAGTTTCTCTATTCTAGGTAGTAACTACGTAGATATTATTATAAAGCTTAGATAATTAAGATTATTACTTATTATATCTAGTTATAATAAGATCTTTAATTTTAAGGTCATATTTACTCGCTACGCTATCGATATCTAATTAATTATAGGGTTTAATAGGAAGATTCGAATATTAGAAAAGGCGAGTTTTGGTGTACGGTGGCCGGCTTGGCTACGGTAGCCATTTTCCAATACTTCAAAACATGACCTCGTAAGCTGATATATTACGTAATAGTAGTAACCTTCTGCCTGAGGATGGTAGAACGCAGGCTTTATATCCCTATAATCGGCCCTATTAAATAGGTGACTTAGTAGATATTTCCTCTTCCGTCGATTGCTTTACCTTACGCTGAGCCTGGACCCTTATTTAGTTTCAAGTATGGATTATTACGTTTCAAAAGGTCGAAAACACCTGCTCAGACAAAGTCAAAGATTTTGTTATTTGAATATGTACGTGGACAGGGCCTCTCCTCCTGATCCGATCTAGCAAGTGAGCCCGCCGCTTTTTGGGTGAGCAGAGTCACATGCGCTCACCCCAGCTCACCCAACCTCCCCTCAGTTCACCCGGCCATTGCCATCAGCGCCTTCACAAGGGACAGCCTCAATCCGAGGACACCCTTCCATCATGTTGGATCGATGCCTGTAGACGTCACATCTGTCCACAAAGACATCAGTATTTGTGTTCTTCGCCTGCGTCTTGTTCTATTATACTGACGAGAAAGACTTCTGATAGATCAAAATGCCCAAGACCAGAACACAGATGTGTATACATATTTAGTCCCAACTAATCGTAAATCGTGACTGCATGCTAACGAAAGAGACCATCGCTTTGTCTGAGTCGAGCCAGATGTTATTTAAGTCAATGAAGGGCGCTACCGTTGCATAGCAACATCGGAAGATAGCCCAGCGTACAGCTCGCCCTCAATCGGCTCCTCGACAGCAAAGCTCGTGAAACTGCAATGGCCCACTCTGACTGAACCTCCCTCCTCCGTCATCCTTAACTCTCCAGGAGCCTTTTCCAATTTCATTGTTCGTACCCAATCCCCATCCACGTCGCTCCCACAAGCTCCCCACATTACACCTTTGCTGCTCGCCCGATCGTCCCCAAGCGGTGCGTGACAAGCAGCGCTGATTACGGCGCTGCAACTGGCATCCAAAGGCATACCATTTTTTTTGTATCGCCGAAACCCATTCGCGACACTCAAAGCCAAAGCTGAGAACCCTACTAGTATAGTCGTTAGAAGAGCAATTGGAGAAAAGCCGCAGGATACACCAGTAGCCGTCGAATCTAAATCGACAATGTCATCGAAGCTATAGGCGCTAAGAGAGACCAGAAAGATGGACTGAGAGACAAGCCAATGCAGAGTTCCAGAGGTAATCAGAAGAGGGATGCTATATCGATAAGGTAGTTGAAGACGGTATGTTGAACGCTGTTTGCCTGTCGGAGAGGTAACGCGTAAAGGTTTGCGCACCTTGGCATATCCAGACCACTCGTCGGCAAGAAGCATGGAGGTCCAGAGACTATTATAAGCAAAATACCACAAGGAAAGTAATAACTGCGGGGTGTTTGCAATAAGGGCGTTGGCGACAATACTGCGGTCTTCGCCGACTCTAATCATGGCTTCTGTGTTGGTGGCCCCAAAACCAAGACTGAAGTCGTTCAGATACCCGATAGACGAATTCTCTATTTTGACGAGACATACTCCGAGGAGAGTCAGGGCAACCACAAGGGTGGAGCCGCAAAGTAGAGTGGTGACAAGCCATCGTTTAAGACCGCCAGAATGAAAACGCATATAGCGTTGAGGACAATACTGCAAAGGGAGATTGATCCATGGTGATGTCTTACCAAAGCGCGCTTTCGCTCCAAGGCAATTCCCGGCTGTTGTCAAATCTATTTCATGGGCTTGTCAGTATTAAAACTTAATTTGCATGTCGATCGTCACATAAATTAATTCAACATAAAATGAATATTCTCGAGGATAAATCGTTACAAAGTACGCACCAGGAGAGTGGAGGAACGATGCGATAGCATCTCCGATTGTTACTAAAGGATAGGGATCCATCCTCCACACCATACTCGCCATACAGACCACCTTGATAAAGTTGCATACTATAACAGCAGACATCAAAGGCCCACTGAAAGATATCTTACAATGTTGTTGGGCTTTTGCGGCCATGCAATGAGACACGTTGGAATACTGATACTCCCCTGCGTCGGCAACCGGATGTCCACTCCTCGTGAGATTATTGAAATTTGTCGTCGCCCATTTGGAGGTGTCGAGAGGGTATCCAAGCGTCCCTGGATCCTGGTAGCAGCCATTGAGACAGCAAGGGCTGGCGCCCGAGTTGGTACATTCGTCCCAAGTTGACTCAACGTGTAAGAAAGAATTATTCGGGTCCTGGTACATGGAAACCACAAGAACGTCGCTCCACGCTGAATTTAGAGGAGCATTATACGCCTTCAAACAATCTTTGACTTCCAGCCTGTTCAACGTTGAGGTCGGATTTCGAAGCTGACCCAGCCGTTGCGTGAGGTCGCTCGAAGGAAGAGGTGGCCTCAATTCATAATAGTGGTCATAAAAAGGGGTCGCATTGTAATCCGCACCTGAGGTGAAATTTTCGGTAACGGTAAAGGCTGCCCACTCCGAAATTGAAGTATTGGCGTATACCACGCTGTTATACAGAAGATGTAGCGGAACAGAGGAGACGAGGAGGAACCACCATAATATCCTCCTTCGCCAGGAGATGTGAAGGATGTTCCTGATACTGGGTACCCCTATATCCATCCATATATTCTGACGATGTGCTTTGTTGATATCGCACCTGGTTGGAGCAACTAGGCATTGCATACTGTAATTGCTTGCCCCTAGCAGTAGTGTACTTAGTATATTGATCACTACATGAAAGCCTATGTTCAGGCGTTTCGTCTCTTCACAGTCTCCGGCTGGAAGCGTGCCCACTTTGGTAGGTATGACCGCCGCTAGGATTATGTTTATGATGAGGACAGTTGCAGCTGTGATGGTGCAACACAGCATTCCGAGGTGATATCCGTCACGCCATCTGTGCTGCGGTCTTTTCACTAGATTTGTCTTTGCGCCTGGGGAGATGGTGTCCAGGAGGAGAACGTCTTCCTGGGGGGTCGTGTGCTTCTTTTGCTGAAAAGACCTATCAACATCAGTCCATCGAGTCCATTGATCAGGTCGTAGATGATACCGTGGAAAGAACGACTGCCGTATCGCTAACATGGTAGAAATGGGGTCAGAATTCCAGCGTCAAGGGGACGAGGACTTAACAGCCTTAGTCAAACCACGATGCATTACAATTCTTCCAGAGGCGTTCAGATTGAGAGACAGCGACGACTTGCACGTTGGAGGGCATAGCATAGCAGCCTTGCGTTTCAGCTGTCCCCAGCCGCGCGCTTCGGCAACACCACCTGCGCGTTTGACATCTTCAGCTCGTATGGAGGCAACAGCGCCTGTACGGTAGGATTTCGTGGCTCGGCTGTGTAGATTTTGGGGCGCCAAATCACAAATCACGGTTCTAAACAAAGGTCGCTGTCATTTTCATTGTAATTGATGCAAAACACTCCCATTGTTCTTCAAGATACTGGTAGAGATGTTACAGAGTCTACAAATTGTTCTTCAGATATGTGAAATGCGGCCCCAAGCGGGCTCCTTGGAAGTCTTTTCAAATCTAGGCGCGAGCCAGAGCTTGTACTGTATCTTCAAGGCCAATATTCAATCGCTGGTATTTTTGTTACCATATTGCCTACATACAACCAAATTCTACAGATAACTCTGCCTGCTTTATTATCAACAATACCACGACTGATCAAAATTCATCTCACATGGAGCGAACCGTAAATTATAATACTACCCTGTGTTGGACTTTTTGCTTATATCAAGTTTATTGACCAATCTGCAATTTTGAACATCTATGTTCTAATACCGTCTCCCCGAATCGCAACGTAAAAGCTGAAGTGGAGGGAAGGCGTAGCTGAAGGTAACGAGATTATTCAAAGGGGCCGAAATTAGATTTCATGGCTTGAAGCAAGTCTATTTCCGATAGACGACTACCCGTGCCAAGAACGAACCCATCCTCTACTAAAATAATGCGCTGAACAGGTCCTATATATTTGCTAATAAGAGTGCTTTAATATAAGTTAAGAAATAAACGTATAGGAATAGGAAGTGAATAGGCTATAAGGCTCGTTAATAGTTTCTCCTACTATATATTTTAAGTATTCGTTTCGTAGATTATAGTTTTATTTCTTAAGAGAGATCTCTTAAGGCTATCCTCTTAGGCGCTTTAAATATAACTTAACCCTAAGTAGCTAGTAATAGTTTATTATAAATATTACTTAATCCTAGAAGAATTTTTATAGGATAAACTTCCTAGGAGAGCCCGAATTAGTAAATATTAACTCTATAGACTATATTAAATCGAAGCGGGTACTAGAATAGGTATAGGGTATTAGAATTAAGAGAATTACGCGGAGTAAAGTAGTATAACCGGACCTAACGAAGAGACTATTAAATAATAAATTAATAGTCCGTTAGGGCGTATAAGGAGAGATATTAAACCTTTTATAATAGTTAATATAATAATATAAAAGTATAATTTATTATTAATTAATTCCTAAATCTTAAGTTCGTTTAAGTTAATTATATTTATTAATTTTAATTTATTCGCGACTTCTTCTCTTTCTATATTATCGAGGAGAATTAATAATAAAGTTAAAAATTTAAGCGATAGAAATAAAGACCTGAAATCGTAATAACGCTAGCGAAAATAATAAAATAATATATTATGAATAAATAATTCGTAAAGTAGTATTATTAATATAATTAAATATATTAAATAGTTTCTTACTCGTTAAGGAGGTAAAGGTTAAATTTATCGATTAAATTAATATATATAAACGACGGCGGCGTCTCTACGGTACCTATACTCTCGTCCGTAGTAGTATTTAACGGAGATAACCCGTATAAGCTAGTTAAAGGAGGGGTCGATATTCTAGGGCTACGTCGGCTATATAAAATCGTCGTTTTATCCACGAACTTATATATTAATTAAGGTTATATATCGATCTTTATATTTAAATCGCGGTTTTATTCTTTCTAAATCTCTTTCTTCGAATCGGTATAATATTCGCTTCGCTAATAAACCTACGCCTTTTAATTCCTTTAATTAACTCGATATAATAAATATCTTAAAGGTAGAATTTTAACTCTAGGACGGATAAAAAGATATCGATATATTTCTATCTCGAATATATATATTTAATCGCCTTATAATCGTCTAGTAGTCCGATATATTCGTTAAGATATATTTTCTATTTCTCTCGGTCGAGAAATTATTAAATCCGCGTAGGAGCTAGAAGCGCCGAATTACCTAAATAAAAAGAATAATACCTAGGATAAATAAAAATTCCGCCGTAGATAAAAGAATTATATTAAATAGGAAGCGTTTCCGGTCTTTTTAAATAACTTTTATAATAATCGTTCTATTTATCTTAACCGATAATTTATTTATTATAATCGAAATATAACTCGGTAAACCCGTAGCTAGCTACGAGTTTCTTTTTATAATAATTATAAATATACCTTTATCTCTCTACGACCGGTTTACTATAGGGAAGTATCTCGTTAGTCGCTTAATATATATATAGGGGCCGAGAGGGGTAGGGGATTATATATTTATTAAACTCTAGTTTATAATTAATTATTAAATATATATATTTCTCCGGCTTTAAGCCTAGGCGGAAGGGAACTTCGGCGTCCTATTAATAAAGCGCGATTATATTATAGAGGACGGATCGACCTTCGTCGCTACGGATCGGAGTTATAAAGAAAAGATTAAATACTAGACGGTCCCGCTTTAGTATAAGGCGGCGGACGCGGTAAAATTAAATCTAATAATACCCTATTAAGACGACGTTATCTAGGCTAGCTAGTAGTTTACCTAGTTACTACTCTTAGTATTTATAAAGTTCGTCCGAAACTAACTTTTATTTCTATATTATTAACGTATTACGATTATCTTTAATAGTAGAGTCGGTTTTAATTATCGGAGTTAAGACCTTAATCTCCTCTTCGATAATAATAAACTTTAAATTATTCTCTAGCTCGTACTATTTCTTAGCCGGTAATATTTATTATAATTTAAAATTACGATATAAAGTTATCCTACGAAAGTAATTATTTATAATACTACGAAATTTACCGTCGAAGTATCCCCTTTAGAGGTCGGTTCTAGTATTATTAAATATATAGGAGTCGCTAAAGGTCCGCTCGTCTTTATATCCGTTATACTTTATATATTAAATAATCGAATAGAGTTTATTTATATCTTAGATTAATTTATAAATTTAGATAAAGAGAGAAGAAAATAAGAATATATTAATAAAGTATAAACCCTCCGCCTAGAAGTCGTGGATAATAAAGTACTAAAGGTATTTTATACGGATACCTAGTTCTCTCTTAAATACTTATTAAAGATATCGGCCTTTTTTATCTCGCCGGTAGAGATTATATAAAAGAAGGGTTTATTAAATACGCTTTTATACTACCGGAGATAATATATCTTATCCTCTAAAGGCTCGATCGTTAAAAGCTCTTTTATAATATTATAATCTTAGAAAGTATAATCCGCGATAATTTTAACGAGTATCGTTAATATAGGATTATAAAAGAGCGGTCGAGGCTTTAAGCCCTCGTATATAAAGTATTCTAGCCTATTTATCGAGTTAGTAAAAAAGTAGTAGTAAATACTATTAATCGAATAATTAGAGACGAATCTTTTCTCCGGTATTTAAATTATATTTTTTATATCCTATATAATTTAAATAACGAACTCGGCTTTTTTATATTTATTTCGAAAGACGCCGAAAATTATATCCTATACGAGGCGATTTTAATTTATATTCTCGTTTATTCGAGGGTCCCCTCGTTCTACGGAGTATATTTATATAATAATAAAGACCGCGACCGGAACCGGTATAGTATATAAACTCGATAAATTCCCCTACTCTTATTAAAGTAAATATATAAAATTAGATTTTTATTTATATATCTATTTAGACCCGTAGTTTATTATAAATCTATTAATCTTTCTTTTATAACTACGTTCCTAGATAAATAAAATAATTAATAATATCGTAGCTCCGGATCCTCTTTTTATAAACAAGGCTTAATTCTATTCGTAGAGGTTCTTTAATAAACTATATAACGATTAATTTCGATATTTATAATAGAGGGGAGAAGAAAAGCCGTAGGGTATTAATATTTATTATAGAGAGTATCGTTATAGGAGGTATAATAGAGTTATACCGTCTTTATCTAGTCGTAAAGTCATTCTAGTATTATAAAACACTTTTTTCCCCGGCTTTAAAATCGCTATAAATATTATTAATCCCGTATATAATATTCTTTATAAAATTCTTTAAGATTTTTAAATTATACGGGTTAATACTAAAGTAATATTATATATATTTATTAAATATAAAAAATAGTATTAAATAAATAAGTTTCTTTAAAAACGCGTAATAATTTAAAATAGTAGATTTATTTATTCTATAAATCTAAGATACGCGGGTAGTTCTTCGTTATTTTAGGTTAAAGGTATTTCTAGATTTTAATATTATTAATAATCGCCTTATTAATCTTAGAACCCTTTTTACGGGCTCGCTAAAAGAAATTCTCTAAAAATTTCTTCTTCGGTATTATTAACGGTATAAAGAGTAATTTAGATATAATAAAATACGTAGGTAGAATTAAAATAAAGGGAAAAGAAGAGAGATATAAAAAGAGAGTATAGTTCTATTTTACCGAAGGTAACGAAAGTAATAAAAGCGTATTATAAAATAATTAAAAAAATAACGGAGATAAGGTAGATAGATAGAGAGGAAGAAATAAAAAGAGCGAGGGTAGTAGGCTAGGCTTTATACGTAATAAACGGGTAAAGAGGGTATCGCGGTATCTATAAAGCCCGTTTTATACTCTAGGCGGCTAGCTTTAGCTCCCCTTTATCCTACTAGGGTTCGCCGTTTAAAATTAACGAGTTCGAATGGATAGGATACACTAAGAGTCACGAGAACAAGAACACTAGAGGGTAGGGGCGCGTAGTATTAGCGCAGTAGGTGCGCGACGGTGAGTAAAGGTGAGTAGAGGTGAGTAGTGGGTACGGAGGAGGTGCGTGGTGGGTGCGCAGAGCAGCGGGAGCTGACTAACCCGAGTGGGCGGGCGAACACATTCTCGTGGGCCACCCTACCTTGATCGACATCGCCGACAGATCGATTGACTTGAAAATCGCAATGTCTGATCTTAAGTAGATGTTCGGAGGGTACGTTAAAAGCACCTTCGCTCACTCAATCATATGTATGATTTATGATAGCTTGAAGCTTGTTTATGTAACGAAATAGATCGCTAACTGAAGGCTCACCTGTTCCCAGCAACAGCCAGTCTTAGGACGGCGAAGGCGCCTTGCCGAATTTTACTTTCAGAAGAAGCTGAGTCGCTGACCATAAGCGTGTCACGCGTGTGCATGTACATGCACACGCACGCCCTGGCCAAAAAAAATTCAAAGAGAGTCCCCCTAAGCGAGCCCCTAAGCTAGCCCCCCACAACCACCTCATTCTTTCAACTCTATCACCTCTTAAAAGGTTACTATCCCATTTATTAATGAACAGACCCGTAGTATACCTCAAAGACTATGGGATGTGATGGAGGGTGAGGGTTAGCGTACAGGGTGGTAAACTTGTAGATAGTGATCTTAGGCGTGATTCTAGGCGCTAGTATAGGGATCTCCCGGGGGCGGTTCCAGGGTAGCCCTAGGGTCCTCGTTGAACCTACAGAATTTCAAGTCTACCTACCTTGTGCTTTCCAATTGGCCTCTCTAATCAACACTAACATTGGGGACGCCATCCTGGAGCTTCTCGAGCTCGTGCTTCTTGTTATAGGGAGTTGTTCTTTCAAAGAGGAGAGCGTACTGTTTGCTACTTCACTTCAAGAAGTGCTATTCGATTGCCATGGCCGCTCGACAGTCCTCAATCTTATAGCTTTCCCTACGCTGCAGCATGCGTACACTGAAGCCTCTGAGCGTGTTAACAGCATCATCAACTCTACAATGCCTCGCATGCCGAAATGGTCCCATTGCTGCCCTGCGCGACCTCCGGACGCAGACTTGTTCGATCAGTGATCCCAACAGTCTCACGGCGATTCCGAGGCGCCTACTATCCACACAGCGGCACTCCCAAGCTACACCTGTATCAAGTCCCGGCTTTACTTATCGCATCGGGAGCTCCTTCTCCGGAAAGGGGCAACGCTTCAAACCCAAAGAAGACATCTTCTCCTTCGACCCTGAAAAGGATAAAGAGATATACACAGGACGGCCAAAGAGCGGGCAGGATGCCTTCTTCGTTAGCAACGTAGCTAGCACAAGTGATGTGGCATTTGGGGTGGCGGACGGGGTAGGGGGATGGTCGGATTCGGGAATAGACTCTGCACATTTCTCGCATGGCTTATGTCGAGAAATGGCTACAATTGCAAAAGAACCAGGTGCGGACGGTAAAGGGCGTTCACCGCGGGCTATACTACAAGATGCTTACAACAAGATCGTCGAGGAGGAGAAAATCGAAGGAGGGGGCAGCACAGCATGTGTAGCTGTGGGAGGGGGGAATGGAAACCTTCAAGTAGCTAAGTGCGTTTACAATGGCATCAATTACGCAATATATACTCATGCGTGCTCAGTCTAGGTGATTCTGGCTACATACAGTTACGACTAAATGCTGTCCACCATTTCTCCAACCCACAAACACACGCTTTCAACACGCCTTATCAACTATCCGTAGTGCCGCCGAAGATTCTTCGACTAAATCGACTATTTGGCGGAAAGCAGTTGAGCGATTCTCCCTGTGACTCCAACAACATGAATCATTCCGTCCGCCATGGCGATGTCTTGATGTTCGCGACGGATGGCGTTTGGGACAACTTGAGCACGACTGAAATATTGAAGATTGTCAGTCGCCAGATGACTAGTTTCCGGGCTTGGGTGACGGGCGCGGATGGGACGACTGTTTCCAAGAAGCTTCATCAGCTGACTCAGGAGGGCGGAATACCAAGACAACATGAGGACACTCTGCAAACGCTTCTGGCTGTACATATTGTGCGCGAAGCGAAAGCCGCTAGTATGAATACCAAGCGGGATGGTCCTTTTGCTAAGGAGGTGCAGAAGCATTACCCCCTTGAAGATTACCACGGAGGCAAGGTGGACGACATCTGCGTCATTGTCGCTATCGTGGTTCAAAACCCGAAGGGCAAGCCTTGACCGGCTTGGAGATGTATATACTTGAAGGAATCTGGCATGTGGGTGGCGTTTCTTGTCTACAGGGATGCATCATCAGCTATCCAGGATACCCTTATATTATTGTTTGAGTGAGCCTCCAAGGAAAATTCGGAGCAGTCCATAACTTTTTTTGTTGATATTGGAAGTGATGACACGACTTCTATGTTGAGCAAATCACCAGAAGAAATCACCCCCACTCGGCCACATCCCTGAGTCGGCCACTCTACTATAATTACATAACCGTAGGTTTTGATATCACGGTTCCGCGTACATAGCTGTAGCGATTACTGATCACTACAAATGTCATATCAAAGCCTTTATTCATACTGGCATGGTTCGTGAGGCATGGTAGTTGACCGTTATCGGCCTAACAGATCCCTAGAGCTAGACCCCGGAGTGAGAAAACCAAAGATTCCCGGGTACTCAGCACTACGAGTACAAGGTGGCCGACTCAGGGGTGTGGACGAGTCGGGGGTGATTTCCTCTATAGACTTGGTGCTCGGTCGGAGTTACCAAGCAAGTCATCTCACTCGGGTCTTTTGTCGTTGCTTTAGACGCATTCATGGAGCAATCGCAGCCAAATCATAATCATGCACCCTCTAACTAAGTCTGCCCAAATCGCGTTGTTCACGCGTTTAGACGATGAGGGTTAGGGTTGTTGCTGTGGCCACGCGTGTAAACAGACTAAAACGTTCCCGCAGAGCCTCGCCGCGCTAGCGTGGCAAGAATCTCCATAGATCATCTTTAACTGGTGTACCTAATCATGAAGCCTATCGACGTGCAACTGCGAGGCGCGACACACTCTGTGGGAGTCTGCTGATCCTACGTCCAAAAGCCAGGTCACAATGGCCGCCATGGCGTCTCCCACACCACTCGGCGCAAGTCACAATGACCTCCCCGGACGGCCGATGTGGCGACAACATATGAAGACCCAGGCCTCGAGACCTAACCTGCGACGTGGCGCCCCATTGACTTCGAAGCCCGCGGAGAATGGATCTGGACTACCTCAAACATGGAAATTCTCCATGGGCGACAGCTCAGACGACGAGATACCAGTGCCGCCCATGAAATTCAGTGCAGAGGCAAAAGCTTTACTCGGGGACGAGGCGTCCATACTAGGTGTTTCGTCGCCATCGCAGAAGAACGATGGCCACAATAAGGGTGTTACACAATGGCAAGTGAACCCGGTAAGGAAAAGGAGTCCGATTGCACTGGGAGCGAGTCTACCACGAGACAGAACCGCTTCTCCAGCCCCATCACGATCCGGGAGCCCACGTATTGTACGGCTACATGCAAGCGTTCCCGCTCCGTCAAATCTACGAAAGACAACATCAATGCTTAACACATCTTCCCCAGCGGCAGAGCCAGAACGCGACTTGATAACACCTGCACCTCGAGTTCGAAGCCATACGGCGACTTCTCCAAATACCAAGTCCGACCATGCATGGTCAGAATCCTATGCGTCAAGGTCCACAAAGCCTACATCAGCCGGGTCTGAAGCTCAAATTGAGCCAAAGTCCCATTCCAGAGAGCACTCTGGCATTCACGAAGCCGTGATGGAGATGGGAAATCTTTCGATAAGTAAGACGAAGGGGGAAGAGACTGGGATACAAGGTTCTGTGCGTATCAAACGAGTTGGCAAGGTCACTGGTCGATATCTAAGCGGTCCCGCAAGGAGAGGCATGAAGCGAAGACAAAGCGAGGAGGATCAAAGCCCCATACACGAAGATGCACTATTGTCAGGAGAGCAGCACGCATCAGCAGAGAGGCAGATGGGGCACCGTGCGCCTCAAGTCGCCAGTACCTCCCCCAAGGCCATAGAGAGACCTAGAAGCTCGCCGCAATCGCCTCGACCAGAACGCCCACCGCATGTCCGTTTTCAAAGCCAAGCCAGTGTCATCACTGGTAGTCCAATGCCAAGTCACAAGGAGCCTATTAGACCAATTGTTCCTAGGACAATCGAGAGTAAATCGAAGTCACTGCCGCTTTCCAGCTCCGTGGGCTCATCAGGCAAACGACTTCAGCCAATCTTTAAAGTCCCACCACTCCCACCACTGCCTTCACGCTTTGATCAGGAGAATGAGCCTCCACCAACATTCAAAAGAAATAAGACCAATAGCTCTGCCCTCTCAGACAAGCCGAAGTTTAGCGTCATGTCTGACGAGAAGATGCTTATTCAGACGCCTGCGACGATATCACCGTCGAGACCAGCTTTGGCTGCAAGAAGCCAGAACACTCCTCACAGACCAGCGCCACCGCCGCCCAAGATGACGGTGCTAGAGACAGCCACTGCTACTGCCGGTGCAGCCTCAGCCGCACAAAAGAAAAAGCGAAATTATATCTCTGTCAACGGCAAGCTGTTCACCCGTTTAGATTGCGTGGGACGAGGAGGTAGTTCGAAAGTGTACCGAGTTATGGCCGAGAACTACAAGATATTCGCGCTGAAAAGAGTGACACTTGAAGACCAGGACGAATTGGCCATCAAGGGCTACAAAGGCGAGATCGATCTCCTTCGAAAACTAGAGAAAGTTGATCGAGTGGTCCGACTCTTCGACTATGAGATCAATGAAGAGCGGCAGACACTCAGTGTCTTGATGGAAATGGGAGAGTCAGATCTAAATAGAGTCCTCACTCTTCGCCTCAACGCAGAAGACGCGGCATTCGATGTTGTCTTCGTGCGATATTTCTGGAAAGAGATGCTCGAGTGCGTTCAGGCCGTTCACCAACAGGACATCGTCCATTCGGATCTAAAACCTGCAAACTTCCTGCTGCTACAAGGCAAGTTGAAGCTGATTGACTTCGGTATCTCCAATGCAATTGCAGACGACACCGTCAATGTTCACCGAGAGCAGAACGTTGGCACACCGAATTACATGAGCCCAGAAGCGCTGATCGATTCGAATGCGATGAATGGCTTGCCTGCTAGTGCAGGCAAGATGATGAAGCTAGGAAAACCGAGCGATGTGTGGACCCTAGGCTGTATTCTCTACCAGATGACGTACGGCAAGCCGCCATTTGCCCACATCGCCAACCAGATGCAGCGAATAATGGCCATACCAAATCCGAACCATGCCATCAGCTACCCGGACACAGGCATCGGCGGCGTCCATGTATCACGTAGCTTGATCTGGACGCTTCAAAGATGTCTGAATCGGGATCCGAGACAGAGACCAACTGTGGATGAGCTGCTGTTAAATAGCGACGCGTTTCTGTACCCGGATGCGGCAGTGCGAGATACGGTGCCAATCGGCCAAGATCTGATCGCGAGGCTGCAATATAACATGATTAAGCACATCAAAGAGAAAGGCATGCCCAATGATGCGGAGCTAGCGACGTGGCCATCAAGGTTCTTTGCTAGTATTAAGGCTGCTGTTGAGGAGGGAAGGGCATGAAAGAAGGGGCTTATTTGAATTTCTGTATAGCTTCTTGCTTGGATATAAGCATTCAAAGTTCTGTTACGAGGCACGACTTTCCTTCGCCTTTGCGTTTGAGCATGGAATAGCGCCAGTCTTATCGCCAGGAAACCAGAACTTGGAGTTCCGAAGGAGAGGACTGGCTTTGAGGTTGATGGTTGCTGTTTGTAGAGATACCTATGTTACATCGATACCCTTCTGATAGCAGTTTCCCCTGTCCATATTTGAGTCCGGATGTCCACCGTATGCACAAAAGACAAGCTGTGGATATGTGCATACTTGCCCTACTTAGCACGATGAATTTGTCGATCCTGCTCTCTATCACGCCAGATCATGCCGAACGCCGCTTCGCAATGCCAATGTTTGGTACAGCTTTCGCGTCCAGGCCCTTATCGAAGAAGGCTCCCTCAATCACGCCCCACGTGTTTTGATCATGGGTTTTCCCATTTTATTACTTACCCCCACACTCTCCCTTTCATTCACTGGTCAAGGCTTCCACCGCCTCTTTCTCTTCGCTGATAGTCCCCGCGTCTTCCCCCCTCATCCCCTGGCTCAGCACCCTCAACTCCCTAACCCTCAGAATCGTAAACCGCATCTTACTCTTCACAGTCGTCACTCTCCTCTGCCTCCTCTTCTTCTTCTCCACCACCCGCATCGGCTCGCCTTCCACTCCCAAAACCACCGCTCTTAGCACAAAAAGCCCCTCATCAATCCACGGATCCCCCCTGAACGTATAATCCCTGCTCCCAATAAGACTCGCGCGGTTCAGTCGCAATATTGTGCCAGGCGGTGCGTTGGGGAGGTGGAAGGGGAGGCGCAACGTGTCGCCGAGTGTGAGGAGGTAGGGCCGCGCGTGTAGGTGCGCGGTTATGTAGTGGGGTGTTTGGGCGGCGAGGAGGGGGAGGAGAGAGAGGCTTTTTTCATTTGTTGGTGGTGGGAGGGGAGAATTACGGTTTATCCGGGGGGTTCGTGGTATTGAAAGTGGTGGTGGTGTGGGGTCTATTGGTGTGGGGCGTGGTGACTGAGGCGGTATGTTTGAAAAGGCAGCTTCTGCTGGCTCGGGATCGATTGTATTGGCTTCGGTGGTGAGGAGGCGCGCGCGGAGAGGGAGGAGAAATGTTGGTGGGAGGGTCGCATTGGGGGAAGGCAATTGGCAGAACATCTTTCGTAGGGTGTGTGAGAGCATCTTGGTGACGACTTGTCGGCAGTGTGGACTTGAGAACGAAATTATTATTGCTTCGTCAACATTTTGATGCCAAGAATAAGGCTCTGCGCTAGACCTGAGTAGGGTTAGGTCAAATAACGCTGTTTACCTACTTGTAAGGTACTCGATGTTCAGATGTATTTTCCATATACTTGAGCATCCTCAAGAAGGACCATGGTGGACACCGAAAGTACCTATTTTCAATCGACACCTTGGTGCGCGGCGCTCTTGAACAACCCGCAATACGTCCTGATCCCCACACCCTCTCGCCGGCCCAAGCAGAGTACAGAAGATGCACTACTCGCAGAGACCCTCAAGACAAAAACTACCATTCCAGCGATGACTACGCTCTACAAAAGACCAGCCAAAGGCCGCACACTAATGATGAAGCCTGCGTCCTCGTAGCGCTGGAACACGGCATCAATGGCTATCCAAATGTTGCACACGGAGGGTTCTTGGGCTTTATCGTTGATGAGAGCATGGGAACACTGTTGATCTGCAACAAAGATAGGAACAAAGATGAAATAGGAAACCCTGTCGATGTAGACACGTTGGTCACGGCTTCTTTGAAGGTTATTTATCTGAAGGCTGTTATGACTCCTCAGATTGTCTTGATTACGGTCAAGATTGGAGAGATCAACGGTCGCAAGTTCTACTTAACAGGATCTGTAACAGATGGCGGTGGGACATTGCTGGCGAAGGCAGAAGCGGTGTGGGTTGGGATCAAATACCCGCGGACCAGAAAGTTGTGATCGGTCGTTGGCTATATCAGGTTGAATTGCAAGAACTACGACTCGAATTGAAATCTACAAGCTCGGAGCCCGATAAGGATAATCATACGGAAGCGGACGACAACCATACAATGGTGCCGAATAGCAGGTGATCAGTCGCAAGTGATCAGTCAACAGCTCAGCTCTGACTCAGCCCTCACGATTCTAACAGATACTCGACTATCTGGGGTCTCGCAAGATCTTACCTGTCTTCAAGAACCTTCATGAAGTCTTTACACTTCCAGTAATTCCCAGGCCTGGCATAGTCACAGCTTGTTCGCCAAGGCTCTACAAAGATATCTGAGAACCTCGGCCAAGGGCTCAGCGCAAAATCTACTTTAAATTGCCTAGCAAAAAGGAACTTATAACTTGAGTTGTCATCTTTCGGCGTCTTGCCGTCGAATCTAGGCTCCAGACCAAACGAAGTACTCCGATCTTGTTTCTTTGTGCAGTCATCCATGCTTCACCATGATACCACACAGCATAGGGGTGCCAGCGGCGTAGATTCGTCGTCGATCCGTAGTCGATGCAAAGTAGCAAGAGCTTGAAGGGGGAAAGGAGCTAAGAATGCATGGTTGAAGTTACATGCGCGACACCCAAGTACAGTCTTAAATTAGAATAATTGATGGAGATCACTGGGCCAGGCTTAGTGTCAGAAATGGCAGTTGCAATGTCACAGAGTCCGACTCGCGCAGCATGTGATCTCTCTAAGAGCAATGAATTCGGCTATCTTCACTCAAGATGAGTCGTTGTTACCGCGTCTTTGACTGGTGAATAGGTTTAAAACCCAATTCCATGTCCAATTCGAGGGTAACTTGCGCTTGAATCGATCCAATCTGGCATCCAAAATTGCCACTCATTCTGACACCAAAAACGTCGAGTCCAGCCGATCAGCTTGTGATATCAAGGCATAACTTGACTAACTCGGAGTTCTTCTCTATCGGACCGCTTGAGCAAGGAAGAGCCGAATGACTAAGTATACCGAGTTCATGCGTTCTACGCATTCGATGCGCGGACCTCTCAGGAAGAACACAATCACTCCAATTACCACTATAGTCCCAACGCTCCTTAGACGTGGTCCACGGGAGAAAAATTTGAAATCCTCTACGCTGAGGGTATCAAAGAAGATCTTTAAAGATGGGGCTATATTGTGTGGGACAAAAGGAGGCTCGACCAGTGGATCATCCTTAGGGCAATTAACGAGCTTTATGTGCTTACAGGCTTCGACGAACCAATCTGTTGAATTAGGATGTTAGAGAAGTAAGGACTTCTCGGGTACGTATATTTGCCGCACTACGCGACCCTTTCCATTGAGTTGGATATCATATTCGCGAAGCGCCTAATCTTCAAAACACCTTCAATGAAATAAAATGGCGACTTGCGATAGGCAGTGCCAGGATATGTTTCATTCACAGGTTATGCGCTTTTATAGCACACCTCTTCTCCACTGCTCCTTTGATCATTCTTCAAGCCTCCACATCCTGCACTATTGGTCGAAGACTCGAATAATCAGCAGAGACAGCGAAGATGCTCTCCACACTCCTTTTAACCCCATTAGTCCTCGCCGTCGTATCGGCTCAATTGACCAACACTTTATCCAATACCTTATCTGATACTGGTGTCCAAACATACACCACTGCTGCCGCCATGCAAATGACCATGACAACCCCTCCCGCCGCAGGCTCTCTCACCGCGACCGGTCCAGCCGACGCCGACGCCGCAGCCGTCTCTGAAGCAGCTGCAGCCGCCTACGCTACCGCCTATGGCACCGCCGCCGTCTCCGGCGGAAACTACACCGATGCCTGCGGTCCCACAATCCCCGATCCCACAGTACCCGACTCCTGCGACACACCCGTGTTGCAAGTTGACCAGCCAGCTGCCTACGGCGTCCAATGCCTCAACGACGTACGTGACCTTTCTAAGTCATTTCTTCCCTTTTCATGCCTATCTGGGAGTGGTAAGACATGGTTAAGGAGCAAGGCGTGAGGTTTGCTGCTAAAGATTGTCTTACCACCCAAGGTCATCTCTAGGAAGAGCAATGCTGACTCCGAAACTTCGCAGACACAGAATAGCGCTCCCATCAACATCACTAGCTGTGCAACCTTGATACCGGAACTGTGCTCGAACCAGTGGCAGAGGCCGGGCCAGTGGGTATGGTTGACCGCCAACAACTGCAGCATTGGCTCTTTCTTGCCACCGACAACGTTCGTTGGGGCTGCGCCTTGGCCCTCGGCTGCGCAGTGCGAGGAGCTCATTTATGCTTCTATGGTAGATGAGTGCGCATACAGTGGCGTTCCGTATAACATCGCGGCCGTCAATTTGAGAACACTGCCCGCTGATGAAGGAGGGAACAAAGGTACCTACTATCGCCTCCAAAGTTCAATCAATCACAGTACTAATTGCGCATTTATGCAGGAGCCGCGGTCAACGTCGGCTATGGATCGTATCTCGTTTCGACCAGGCAGCAGCGCACTTTCAGTGATGACCCAAATTGCGAGTATATCCCTCCTGATAACTATTGCAAGGGTAATGGTTGCTACCCTCCGAGCTATTATCAGTCGAAGTTCAAGAAGCCGACACCGTGTTATGCAGTGGGTTCATTAGCGCCAAGTTTTACGTCTTTATAGTATGAAGATTTATTCAATGTAAATATTTCAACGTCACGTTAACGCGGCGAGTGTGGACGCTTTTTCGAAGACATGGGACTTTGCTAGCCATATCACAGAACAGTTCTCCCAATCTCGCAAGCCAATCGGCCATTGCCTTATAAGCGTGCTAACATACAGTCTTAGACGCTAGTGTGATCCACGTGACATAAGCTATACTAGGATTGTGCTGTAAACCGGGCGAGCAAGCCTATTCAAAAGCCGAAGACTACTTAATTACGACTCATCTTGAGCAGTAAATCAAGCGATCAAGCCTATCCAAGAGCCAAACGCTGCGTAACCGCGACTCATCTTAAGCAGCAAGTAAGGCGATCAAGCGGTTGAAAGGGCCTTAGTCTTTCCAAGTATGAATTATCTCAAGGAGAAAATGGTGCGATTAATCATATCGAAGAGCCAAAGATCATCCAGCCACGACTCATCTTGTTCAGGAACTCAATTTTGCAGATTCTTTGACTGCATTTCAACATAGCGTACTATCATGTTCCTATCTCCTATCTTCCATCTTGATTCGTCACGAGTCATGTCGTTGAGCCCGTTGAAGTCCTCCTTCTGGGTCTTCTCATAGGGCATACTGGCTTAAGCAAACGCCTACTCGATGAGCTCTTGCGGACCACATCAGCTAGAGCTACCTTTCGAGACTCAGCAGTAGATCACGCTCGCCGACGCTCCGGCTCAAGTTTACTGATAAATCTGCGCACAATATTCCGCCTAGCGGAGATATCGGAGGGTGTTTTCAGATATTGAAGCACGCATGAAGTCTTTTTCGGCGTTCTTGATTTTGCACGAGAATGGACTGAGGTCTTAATCTCTATCTTGACGACATTAAATCTTCCGCAATATACTCAAAAGAAATTGGATGGTAAACAAGCTCGAGGCCAAGGTGGACAGGGTTTACTTATGCTGTTTTGGTCATCTATTTAGCTTGTTCTCGGGCACACCCAGGCCCGGGATAGTCCTTACATCCAAGAACCCAGAGTAACTTGAAGATAGCCTTGGATTAGAAGAGAAAACAGGTCGATCCACTGATAAGCTCATGGGCCCGATCAAAGAACTCTCATTCCCGTTCCTGCTTGTAAATGCCCTCGGTAGCTGATCTGAAGATCTCTTCGTCGATTTCCAGGCGGTTTACTAAGTGCAACACATCTTAAAGGATCTTGATCGTTCAGTCACATCAATAGGCGATTCTCTCGTGCTAACATACACATAAGAACACGTTCAGAGTATATGTCCTCCTCTATGGAGTCGGAGGCAATATGTGATCCTTTGAGTCCCGAGATAATATTAGCAGTAGACAATCAAAACTGAGATTCTACACATCTCAAAGCCTGAATGCTGAACGGGCACGGCAAGGCTGACGAAATCTCCATCGCCAGTATTAGTATAGTCGGTTTGCGGAGATACGGCCAAACCGTGCTCTAAGCCACAGCAGGGCCGCGGTATCTGCGAGCGTTTCCTCCAATTCGATGGTTGACATTTGCCAAAGACCCTGTTTCCGCGATCCATAGCTTGAGACAACTAACTCCAACAAACCATGCATCCCCTCAAAACCCTCTCCACTCCAAACATCCTCCTCCCCTCCATCCTCACCACTACTCTCGCCCTCCCAGCACCACAAGGCCCCACAGCCCCTGACACTCCACCCCTCCTCCACCCTCTTCCCGCGACAGCACCAGCCTCTCAACAAACTATGACCCTCGTCGACCTCACACCCGCCTCAACCCCAGAATAGTGGCAAGCCACGCACCTCTCCTCCACCATCCCCAGCACCAGGATCCCCAATAGCTACGAAAAGATTCCTAAACAGGTACTCGAACCCAGCCTGCAACAAGCGCCATGGCGTCCGACGCCACCAATCTTTTCTACAGCATTCGATTTGGGGAGTTTAAGGTGACGTTTGATGCGAGAATGGGGAGAGGTTGTGGTTCCGATTCTGTGGCTCCAAATTTGGGAATCGGATGAGGGGGTGGGACGACGAGGGGGGGGGGATTTTTGTGGGGAGGTATCAGATTGTTTATATTCATAGGGTGACCGGGGGGGGGGGCGGTTGTTATGGTTAGTCTTTATGCTGGGTATGCTACGGCGGGGGCGGCGGGGGCGGCGAGGAGGGATTTGGAAGGCGAGTGGGAGTGTGTTTCTTCAACCCCAGAGGAACAGTCAACATCACTTTCTGTTAGAAATCGCTCGGATCGATGTGTCTGAGCCCTGGTCTTCCCTACTATGGCTCCGTCTTGTTCCGCTCATTGGAGGTAGCGCAGCTGAGTCGTCGTTGTAGGGTTTGGCTTCAGGAATTATAGTACCTTCAATGGAGTGCTGAATGCCATAACGAGGCTTGAAGGTAGATCCTGATGTGAAAAGATTGTGAAATCGCAGGGTGCAGAGCGGAGGAATGCAAGAGAAAATATCAGTGCTGATCAAACGGGATATGACTAGTAGACCCAACGCACAAATGTGCGCACGCAGGAGCGTAGAACATCTTCATTGAAAATACACGAACAACCTTCCCAATTACAGCGCTCTTTCAAAGAATTTTGGACAGAACTAGAATTCAAGTGCAAGCTCAATCTGATAGCTAAATCTAAGTCTAGGAGAAAGGGGGTCAAGAGAAAAAGTGCTCCCGTGCGAATGTACAAGTGAGGCCGTAATCCCACTCTCCCTCCGCAGCCACAAATGTGCTGAGAATAGAAGAAGTAGGTAGGGGGTATGCAAGAACGCCATTGCTAAGACACGCATCCGCTAAAACACTCCATCGAAAACCATCACACCACGAGTATTCTCTTCGCCCATAGGAACACTCTATTGGTCCGCCCCCCTTTCCAATTCTTTGGTGTTGTTTCGACCGTTACATCACTAGGTTCACTGTTCTATTGCTGAGGGCAGTTGTGTTGTGTCTAGCGCGACTTCTAGCAACATCCCTCAGCGCAGTCGCAGCAGTCAGCGCAGCATTCGCATCCTTCTTCGGCCACGAAACAACAACAGAGGGCGGCAAGACTGTCAGAGAGAACATCAAGTTAGCGCCTACTCATTGCAAAAAATCAGGGCTTGTAGCGATGGGGCGGAGCCTACCATGCAGTCAAGCAACCGCGATCCTTCTTCTGCTTCATGACGACCTGTTGGGGTGGGCCTTGCTGATATTGCATCTATGTTTCCATCGAGTCAGCCTTGAGCCTTCAATTTCATCTTTCTTCCAAGTCCCCCTTCTGTCTTGTCCAGCGATTCTGCCAACAAAATCGCGCAACAGTGGAGGCTGGGCGCGAAGGTATTCGCTGAGAAAGCAGAATTGGGAGGACCTACAGGAGGACCCTGGTTGTATCCGCCATACTGCTGCTGAGGAGGGTATCCTTGCTGGGGAGGGTAGCCGCCATAGCTGTGCATTACAAACAAGTCAGCCAAATCCGATGTATCTTGGTGCCACGTCTTTGTCTTGGCCTATGATGCGGTAATCGCCGCCCGGAGCCAGACTTTGCGCTCCTTCTATTGTGGAATCGCACCTCTGTTGGGGGTATTGAGGACCCTGGTTGTAGTAGCCCTGGCTTGCCATTTTGGTATACGTGATCTTAGAGTCTTGATGAAGCTTCTGAATAGTTGTCAGCCCAGACGGTTTCTGAAATAGGTGCAACCGGGCCCCTTATTACAGGGCAAAGTACCAGTTATTGAGGGTTGGTTGATGTCGCTGGCTGTGAGCTTTACAGCAAGGCGCTCACTTCGTAGTTGTTGTTGATGGTATCTAGGTTCTTCGATCTCGCCTTTGAGGACGACAGAACTATCTAAACTTTGCTGAGGCGGAGGCGAAGCAACGCTGAGTCAGCCGGAATGGTGGCGGATTATGGAATCCTATTGGCCCACTCTCTGGAACCAAGTGATTGTGGATGGCCTTATAAGATCTGGACAATCATTGGATGTCTTCTCTACTTCGACTTGTGTGCGAGAAGAGTGAGAGTGGTGGTTATATTTCTCGAGTGCTACTGTGTCAATGAGCCACGAGGACGCGCGCAGTTATTTGAAGATTTAGAATGGGGATGGCAAAATCCTGTTTGGCCACCACTCGTTATTCGAGTGTTTCGTGTGGCAGTGCTCTAAAACCTAATGCCAACGCGTTTACGACTGCGAGACGAAGCAACTCGTTTGGCTACCGTAAGTTCAACTAGTAGTGGGCAAGTCTGGAGTAGTACTAAAACTGTGTTGTACAATCATTTGATCTCTTGTACGGCTAAAGCTAGGATACATCCCCAAGGTCATGGTACAAGGAAGTCTTATACATGGCCCAATCAAGTACAGTGCGGTAACATGAGAACGTTAAAACCATCCTCCACAGCATAATGTGATCATCATCATCATCATCGTCGTCATAAAAAGGTGAGAAAGAAGATAGGAAGGGCAGGCGCAGTCATCACCACAACTCAGATTGCCTGCACCGATAAATTGAGCAGACACGCCTAGAGAATTGATCATTGAAATCACGCCATCCCATACCAAAGGGTTGAACTTTATTCAAGCATCACAGAAAAGTCCTCCGCAGCCTCCACAACAATTAAAGAGAATAGGATATAGAAAAGACAATTTGATACAAGAAGGGGCATGCTTATACAGAAAGACATCATAGAGGTGATATATCACGAAAAGAGATTGAAAGGGAAAAGCTCGTCAAACGATGAGGCGTCGTAGGGAGATCCGGACGACTTCGAAAATTCGAAGTCCTCCAGAACCTCGAAAGGATTGTCAGCTTTGCTCACAGTTTCGGCCGCACACGCTTCGAGCTGAGTGCAGCTGTTTGGCATAAAGCTGTCAAAAGCGGGTGAGAGGTTCGAGGAGTCGATGTCGTGAAGGTATGACGTAATTGATTTTGAGGTCGGCCAGTCGCATGTCGATGGAGCGGTGTCAGGGTAATTGATGGCGATGGGTGAGGTTGAGGTATCAGCCAAAGAAAAGGAGGCGCTCGTGAGGTCAATAGGTTGGTAATCCTGCTGTTGCTCGCTGGAGTTTGGAATGGTGATGCCGAAGGTGGTTCTGTCGTTTGAAGACGCTAGGCTGGCGTACTCTTCGTAACCGGGCCCACCGTAAAGGAGTGCCTGAGAAGCGCTGTCGATCACGACGCTTGCAGTGTCGTCCTCGTCTTCATCATCGTCTTCGGTAGGCGGCGTGATATCTGTCACGTGTTCCTGGACCTCTTCAAACCAGAGTCTGAGAATCTCCATCCTGGGCTCGTCACCTCCACCATTGCCACCACGAGGTGCCGCCGCCTTCTTGCTTTTGGCGCCTTTCGGCTTCGGATTGAAGTGAATTCGTCGTAGATGTGCTGCAGCGTTATACTCTGCGTGATACTTCTTCTTTTCCTTGCAAGCCTTGCAGTTTGCGAGGAACATCTGATCAGAAGATCGATCAACGCACACCCAGGCTTTGCGGGTCTTCGCTGCATGTACCACGTCCATGTGACGCCGAAGCTCGTGGGCCCCTCTAAAGCCGTCTTTTTTGACGCTGCATCTAGTGCACATAATTTTCTCGCGCATCGGTCGAACATAACCGCGATTCTTGGTGATTTCGATCTTTGACCCGTTCCCTGAGGGCACACTAACCATCCCGTGCGAACAAGAAGACGATGAAGACGATTCACGAGACATCGATTCCCCTTTGGGCGCAATCTGTCGGATGTTTTGAGCAACCTGTTGGCTGCGAAGAGAGACGCGTGACTTTGAAGAGCTACTGGACTCTAAGGAGTCTGAACGCGACATGCTAACATCATGTTCGGTGTTTAAAGGCAACGACAAAGGCTTAGAGAGATCAAAAGCACACGAGGTCTCAGCATTGACCACACCACCAACATGATTGAAGGAAAGAGATGGGTTGAAGAGAGACGTGTCGTTGTTTTGTCTGCTGTCTGATGAAGACTGGGTATTGAAGCTTTGAAATGAGTCGTCGAGATTCAAATCGTAATGCGAGATTTGAGACTTGACCTTCATCATGCTGATACCTGCACATAGGCTGTTGTCACGGCTCATGTTTACGCTTGTTGCTGGTGTGGGAACGGTGAAACCGTCAGACATTGTTGTTGATGGAGAATGAGATGTTGTCGAGCCGTAAGGAGAATTGGGCACGTGAAACTGGCTCGAGTTTCTTCGAGCTTGCATGCCTGGAGAGTAAGTAGGCGATAACATCGACTGAGATCGGGGCTGAGGCGGCGTTGTCGAATGGGATTTAGTTAAGTAGTCTGTTGCATTATCATAGACTGTGACAGGGATCTGGACTGAAGGTCGTGCTTGACCCGTGTTGCGTTTCTGGAACTTTGGAGGATTAGTAGAAGCAGTAGCAAAGCCACTGTAGGGCATCTCGGTCGTATTCTCTTCCCAATCTTTCAGCGCTAGCGGCGTGACTGGTCTTTGGTAGACGAAGGGATCAGGACCATTTTGTGAATGGCTCGAACGTTTTCTTGACATCTGCTCCGCTTCAGGTTTGGCATCGTTTATGTCAGGCCGTTGAGGAACAGCGGCTTGCTGCGGGTAGTTTCAGTTCAGAGACGGGGCTTGTGAAGGTAGAGACATACGGAAGTACGACGTCGACGAGTTTTTGGTGTAGGCTTGGGCAATGCCGCTTTCGCTGTGTGTTTCTCTTGTGTCGGATTGTTGAGGGTGGAAGGAACGTTGGCCGAGAGGAGGGAGGCGAGGTCTGCTGTCTGAATCTCCCATTGCCGCTGACGCTCGGCCTCAGAGAGGCTGGCATTGCACTGCCAGAAGAGTTCCTTCTGAGATCTCAACGCATTCGTGAGGAGTGTCCTAGGATCGAGGACTTCCTGAGTAGCTGAGGTTGCCATACTTGGTAGCAGGTAGTTGTATAGATGGGAATCGAGGCTGCTGACAACTGCTTCTCCGGATCAGCGATGAGTATCACCAGCGCATGGTCTCGACGACCACGGAAGCTCGACAAAACCACGCATACCTTGCTACGCAATCGATAGAGCCAGTCGAGCACTATGGGTTGAAGGTGAAGGGAAATTCAATGGGACAGGGCGAGAAGAATAGAAGATTAAAATGCGAGGCTACCCATGAGCATGGGAATGGGTTGATTATAGGGTCGAGGGGGTGCTTGCAGAGGACGATTAGAAGATCCGCTAACTCGAAATTTGAATCCTCTTCGGTCCGAGCACCCTACGCGCGGCCTAAAAAACTGGGCGCAGAGTCCTCCCTCCGTGAGTGTGGGGTGAGAAAAGTGAGGCAGCCAATTACGCTGAAGGCTGCCGAGCAAGTCGGGCGTCCCCAAGCTAGCCATGTCAGCCAGGGAGGCCAGGCTTTGCCCGGAAGGGATCCACGGACCTAAAGTTTTGGTGTCTGTTGGCCATTCTTGGCAGCGTTGCAGGTCGTCATCAACGGCAAGGCTGCTTTGCGTTACCGGTCAACCAGTGGCCGTTCAGTCCTCGTGTGCTAGATCTTGCAGGTAGCCAGTAGGGTGGCCGTGGAGTTCTACTAGTAAGCGAAGGACTTTTCTGAGATCGTGCGATCACTTGCGGCACTAAAAATGGTTTCCTATCTCGATTGGATGCCCTTTCTGAAGGACTCCTTATATCCAATAATAATGTGTGCTCAACTCACTCTACCGTACGAGTTGTGCTAGCAGATATGACCGCGAAATCCTGGTAGCTTTTATCCTCCAGCGGCACTTATAGAGCTAGTACTGTAGCTAGTACTAAGTTATTAATATCAGCCCTTCCGCTCATTTCCGTCCCCTAGTACTGTTCTGTAGTAGTAGGAATCAGAGACGCGAGGAGTAAATAAATAAATTAATCTAGTTTAATTAAAAATATTACGACCGTCGCGTTCCTACCTATTTATATATATCGTTATCGCTAGCTCCACCCCTCCCTCCCTCCCTTTATCCTATTAACGTCGCTGCCGCCTACGTTATTATCGTTATAGAGTCCACTTTTAAGTTTAATAACGTCGCTGTCGCCCCCGTCGCTATCGCCCCCGCGATAAAAAACCTCTACCTATTATCCTCTAGGTACCTAATTATATCGTCGTTTAACGATAGTGTCTTTTCGTCCCTACTACCTATTAAGGCTCTCCGTTCAATACCTCGGTATAACGTCGATAGGACCTAGGTTAGTACTCGTAGAGAGGAGTATCAAGGATTAAAAGATAATAGGCTTCGTATTAATATAAGATAAAACTAAATAAATTTAATAAATTTAATTAATAGTTCAATAAACGTTTATATTCAGAATTTATAATTAAAAGTTTTAAGAGAAGTTAAATACGAAGCTTTTATCTATTAAAGAAATACGTAGTTTATATAAAAGAAAAAAACTACGCTATTTATCCGTTTACTCGTTTATTCTTATATCGAGTAAATAAGCGGTTAAGTATTTACCTATTTATTAATCTATATATTACGTCGAGTAGTAAATAGACCCTTAGCGTATTAAATATATTAAGTCTATTAAATTTATTAAGATTTTTAACGAACTTTAATCGTAATATTACCCCTCCCTTTTAACCTTTTTTATTTTTAAAGATAATTCTATATCTTCTCGTTAAATAAAATAACGTAATAAACTATAGGAATAAGTTATTTCCAAAGGTCTTATAACTATAATTATATATATATATTACGCGATATATTAAACCGAATATCGATTATCCTCGTTATTATTAAAATACGGGGAGTATATTAAGACCGGAAAAAAATACGAGCTCTCCGAGTTTATTATTAATTTCTTAGGAATTAATAAGACTTTAAAGCGCTTAAAACGTAAAGAAAAAAAAATTAAAATTATATAAAAAGTAGCGAACGAAGTCGTTAACTAAAAGAATACGAAGTTAAAAAAAATTCGTTAATAAAAGAAATTCCTAAAGAAGCGTAAATAGAAAATATTCGATAAAGATTTTATAAATATAAAGGAGTTAGAGTATTTAAAGGAATTTAAGAAGTTCGGTAAAATAAAATATACGATAATCTCGGTTCCGTATTTCGATAATTTTATATCTTTAAGATCTCTTTCGTTAGGGACCCTCGACTAACTTTCTTATATCGTTATTCTTAAAACTTTTTTAAAAATTCCCGATAATTAACTAGGTTCGTTAATAGCTCCTAAATATTCTCCGACTCGTCGTAATCTTTTTATTTAATAAAATAGTTTTAATCTTTTTAGCCTAAGATCTTTTTTACCTCGAACTCCGTTTCTTTTTTAATTTAGAAATAAAAAGTATCTTATAAAGATATCTTAGAATTTATTAATTTTAATTAAAAAATATAAAATATTAAATATACTTTAGCGTCGGCTAAAAGATTTAATTCGTAATTAGCTAGTTCTTTATTCTTCTTAATCGAAAATAATCCGATTTTAATATAGTCTAGTTTCTTATTTAGTTTTTTATTTATTATATTTTTTATTAAAAGATATACTTTATCCCCCTTTTTTAATTAAGGATACTCTTTTCGATATTTATTAATTATTAATTTAATCCGAGTATTCGTGGATTTAATCTAGGTTTATATTTCTTTATATAATATCTTTATATTAATTATATAGACTAGCGCCCTATACGCGTTAGGTCCTTATTTTAGGTTTAGAAATATATTAATATATTTACCGTAGTTTACGAAAAATAGTGTGAGTTTCGTTATATTAAACTACGCGTTATTAAATATTAATTAAACTATAGGTAGAAGTCTTATTTAATTGTTTTATTTCTTATTTACGTAATATCGTAAATATATCTTTATTATTTAGTTTGTCCGCTTTATTTACCTATCCGTCTATAAATAATATACGGTTAATATTCGTAACTTAGTTCTAATAATATTAATTAATATCTTTTAATAATTAGAGGTGAATTATTTATCTCGGTTAAAGATAATTAATTTAGGTATCTTATAATCCTTAATAAATCGATTTAATAATACGAAGACGATTTATTCGGCCTTATAAATTTCTGTGATTAATATTATTATAGTATATTTATTAAGTTTATTATAAATTATTATTATCGAGTTAAAAGTTTCTAAAGTAATTAGGTCCTTTGATTTTAGTAATTTAATAACGAAATTCATCGTAATATCGTCCTATAATATTCTTAGCACTAGGGCGAATTAGATTTAACCGTATTTAATATACCTTATAGACTTATTCTACTAGTATTCGATATATTTCTTAATATATTTCTCGACGTACGACTTTAGTCCCGGCGCGTCGTATTTTTTATAGATAAATTTTATAGTCTTAATAACTCTAAGATATCTTTAAACTAGATTATTATAATAATCGCGAATAATTTCTTTAAGATATTCTTTAGGAAGATAAATCTTTTTATTATATTTTAATAGTTTAGCCTATAGTTATTAACTTTTTAGCGTAGCGGTTAAAATATCGTTTTCGTATTCCTTCCGGATACTATTTATAATTCCGGGAATAAAGATATATAACGTCGTTATTAGTTATCGTACTAGGACTAGCGATCTATTTTATTATTAAATAAGAATTAATTATATTATTATATCCTTATCCTCTATATAGTCTTCTCGTTTATTAAATATATCGGTACGACCGTTATTCTTTCCTAGGGTATAAAAAATCTTAAATTTATATTATTTTAATAATTCTAATTATTTAACCTATCTTCGATTTAACTACTTTATCGTTATAAAGTTAAGAAGATTCTTATAATTTATAAAGATAATAAGGTTTAAGTAGCTTTCTATATATACCCGTTATTATTCTAATACGAATACTACTACTAGTAATTCCTTATCGTAGATATTATAATTCTATTCTACCGATGATATTTTTCTAGAATAATATATAATAAGGTATTATTTATTATCTTTCTATTAAAGTATATAAACGCTTATTATTAAATTTAAAATATCGGTTTTAATTCGAGCTAGTTCGTTACTCCGAAAAGAATATAATACCGGCGGCTTTTTATAAGCCTCTTTAAATATCTCGAAAGATTATTATTATTCTTTCCCTTATTAGAAAGTAATATCTTTTTTTATAATATCCGTTAATAGTAAAATCTTTTTAAAATAATCTTTAATAAATCTTCTATTAAAATTTATAAATCCTAAGAAACTCTATACCGTCTTAATATTATATAATATAGGTTATTTCTTAATACTCTTAATCTTTTTAGGGCTTATATAAATATCTCTAATATTAATTATAAATTTAAAGAATTTAATTAATTCTTTATAAAACTCGTATTTCTTTAGTTTAAGGAGAAGTCTAGTTAGTAATAAATAAATTAGGATATCTTATATATATTAAATATATTCTTCCTTATTAGTAGAGTAGATTAAAATATTATCGAGGTATATAATTACCGTTATATCTAGGTATATTTATATAATATTATTAATTAATACCTAGTAGATTACTAGTATATTAATAAATCCGAAGGGTATTATTAGGTATTCGTAATAATCGTATCTAGTTCTAAAGGTAGTCTTTTATTCCTCGCTTTTTTTTATTCGAATTAGATTATACGCGCCTCGAAGATTTAGTTATATAAAGATTTTTATTATTATAAATCGATCTTATAACTCGTTAATATTTAATAAAGAGTATTAATTCTTTACCGTAATATCGTTTAACTTTCGATAATTTATATAAAGTCGTAGACTTCTATTCTTCTTTACTGCGAAAAGGATTAAATAATTTATTAATAATTTAGATTCTCGAATAAATCCTTTTTTAAAATTCTCGTCGATATACCCGCGAAGTACTCCGAGTTCTTTTTTTAATAAAGTGTATATAGGTCTAAATATCGGCGTTTTATTAAATTCGAGTTCGATTTTATAATCCTATAATTAATACTTAAGTAATACTTTTATAGTTATCTCTTTTTAAGAAAGATACTTTTATTATTAATACTCTTTAGGGATATTAAGAGGTTCGTTTTTATTTTTAAAAACTTTAATTTATTCGCCTTATTAACCTCTCTAGCTAGTATATATCGAGTCGGATCCTCGTACGAGGTTATTTTTATACGAAGATAAAGTACTATTAACTTCGACCGGGCTACGGTTCGACTTCTTATTTATAATTATCCTTTATAAATATATAGGTATTATACTAGCGATATCTTTAATACGCGGAAATATAAATACTCCTCTCGTTTAATTTATTATTAGATTATATTTCTTTAACTAAGGTATTCTTAGAATAATATAATAAATAACTATTTTTATTATATCGAAGGTAATTTCCTTATAATAGCGTTAAATAATAATTAATAACGGGAATATTTCTTTATTTACTTTTTTTATTAATAGCTTTAACCCGTCGGTTAATTAAAACTTATATTATTTCTTTTTTTCTCGTATTAATAAATTAATTATTTAAATTATTATTCGAGAGATAAAGTTACTAGTTACTTTTAAATTTATTATTATAACGACTTTATATCCGTTAACTTTTACCGGTATTCGTATATATATACCGTATTAAACTAAGTATAGATATTATTCTAGGGTTAATATATTAATCTCCTTATATTTTCCTTTAATATAAGGGACTAGTCTTTTCTCGACGAAGATAAGAATCTATAATACTCTTTAGACTCGAAGTATCTTTCGTAATCTTCGGTTAAATAATAATATTATTCGTTTTAGTTATAATATTTCGTTTTTTTACTATATTCTTTCTAATCTTTTAACTATAATTACTATTCTTTATCGTAACCCGGGAAAATTTAATTTTCCCTTTTCTTAACTAGGTACTACGGGTAATTATCTTTAATATAATTATTCTATTAATTATAATTATATCTTGGTTTTATAATATACTTTCGCTCTCCTAAATTATTATAATAGTATTTATAATATTCGTTTACGTATATTAACTAGTATATCTCTTTATATCGTAGGTAATATTTATTATAAGTATAATTAACTTTAGTAAATTATCTTTTTTCCTTTTTCTTCTCTTCGGGTTTCTCTTTTAATATAATAAATTAGGTTTTAAAATTATCGAGATAGTTTATTATTTAAAGTTATTCTTTAGAACTTATTATATTTTATTTTTATTTCTATCCTTCCTCCGAGTCTTCCTTTAGAGTTTTATTATTATTATTATTTAATTTTTCGAGTCCTCGAATTCTTTAGGCGATTTCTTCTTTTATCTCTCTTTATTTCTCGAGTAAATCGTTAAGTATAGAATCGTTTTATATTAAATCTTTAAGGGACCCGGTTATATTATCCGGTATCTCCTTCTCAAATATATTTAACTATTATCGATTTATTATATTTTTCGAACGATAATTCCTAGCGATATGGCCCGGTTTATTATAATTATAATAATTTATTATTTTTTTACTTTTTTATTATTATTTACCTCTTTTTTAAAATTCTCTCGTAGGTCCCTTCTTAGTAAAATCGAGTTTTATTAATATATAATTATACGGGTTAAGTTTCTTATAGCGATAATAATTAACCGAATTATATCCGTTATTAAAAGTTCCTAAACGTTATTATCCGTTAGTTCCTCTATTATAACGTTTCTCTATTATATATTCGTATAGTTTATTATTAATTTTAATTATTTATTTTATAAATATATCGAGGTCCTCGATTACGGTTCCTACTCGTATAAATTCGTCTTTTATATTATCTTTTAATCCTCGTCGATATATTATTATAAATATAATATTATCTTAGTCCGTTAACGTTATATAATATTAGAATTATACCGAGTAATCGGACGTAGACCTTCGTTATATTAAATATTAAATAACGCGAACTATTATACTACTTTCGTTAGATAGTTTAAATATATAGTGAATCTCGGTTTTAAATTTAAAGAAGTTCTCTATCTAAAGCTTTACTAATAAATTATCGGTATTATATACTACTTCTATATAACGCTTTAGGAATAGTTTAATTTATTTCTATATATTACCTTTTATATAGGTTATTATAAAGATTATTTATTTAATAATTAATATAGTATTCTCGTTAAATATAAAGAATAACTAAAATTATAATAGTTAATCGTTAAGTTTCTCGCGCTCTTTATAATAATAATTTAATCGGGCGACCTTAATACGGTCCTCTTCTTTTATAATATTATATCTTCTAGTACTATTTTAGGTACTTAAAGTTAAGGCCTTTATTAATCTTAAAGTATTTATCTTAAAGGTATTTAAAGTATTAAGACTCTCTATTTAATACCTCGGTATAACGTCGATAGAACCTAGGTTAATACTCGTAGAAAAGAGTATTAAGAATTAAAGAATAATAGGTTTCGTATTAATATAAGATAAGACTAAATAAATTTAATAAACTTAATTAATAATTTAATAAACGTTTATATTTAGAATTTATAATTAAAAGTTTTAAAGGAAGTTAAATACGAAGCTTTTATTTATTAAGGAAATACGTAATTTATATAAAAGAAAGAAACTATACTATTTATCCGTTTACTCGCTTATTCCTATATCGAGTAAATAAACGGTTAAGCGCTTACCTATTTATTAATCTATATACTACGTCGAATAGTGAGTAGACCCTTAGCGTACCAAGTATACTAAGTCTACTAAGTCTACTAAGGTTCTCAGCGAACCTTGATCGTAATACTACCGAGCTAATCGAGTATAGCCGGGCGGAATATTAAGGGCGACGACGACGTAGCCTAGTAGGATAGTAAAGAGCGGGGACTATAAGAGTTTAAGGGTAAATCGATAATAAAGTAAACCGATAGTAAGGTAAATAATTATAACGTTAAGATTAGACGACAGCTATATATAAATAATAACGAAAATAATATTCTAGAGCCCCTGTTTCACCTTACTTCCAGCTTTAACTAAACTATTACGGATTTGCCTTATGACGACGCGTAAACCCCTATAGCGACGCGCATGCTCTATAGTAACGCTTCTCCGGCTGTTACTATGGGCGACACGTATTAATTTCGGGAGATGCCTAGCCTGGGGCCATGTAGGAAGCTACTGCACACCCCTTGATAGTGCCGCTGGAGGATAAAAGCGTCCGAAATCCTGCCTCTTTCTCCACAAAGTCTAAATCGTGCGTTGCTCTTATGCCGGGCGTCCTCCAACCTCACGAGTGATGGGATTGCAGAAAAGGCGCAGCACACCCCCACCCTTTCAGTGCCAACTCACAGAAAGCCGTCCTGGCTGCAGATGCCTCTTGTCCGTTGAAGGGCAATATTTGGCGCTATTGGCCTGAAAACGGCCTCAACCGTTTTGGAGGACTTGGATACCGAGAATTTGATCTTGATTGAAGCATCTCGCTCACGTGAGATTTTGTGAGCTAGCTTGTGAACAGTCCTCCCCATGCTTTCGTCCTGCGGCCAAGACCTGCCGTCTTGTGGCCGGTGTAGTTTACAGTGGCAGTAGGGTAGGACGAAAAGCAGGCAACCGAGGCAATCAGCTGCTAAACAGCGAAACCGGCACTCTTCCTATTTGGAAGATCCATTATTCAGTCGCAATCGATTGAGATCTCGAGGAAAGTATACTGGTATCATTGCATTTGTCTGCTCTACATTGGCTAGTTTTGAAAGAATCCGTCCCGACCTCCCCTATGATTCCTACTCAAATATCTATTCAAACGCAGATTATTCTGCTTATGGCGATGAACATCTACCATGTCTTATCATCATAATTCAGAAGACATGCCATCACCCAGCTGCTGTCATTCATCTTAAGCTGCGCCCTCACCTTAGGGAGGCCTGAGACTGCCAATGTTTACCTCGCAGACGTCTTTCACAAAAGATGGAGGTGTATTCTTTAGAGATTACAATGGTAATCAAAAATTATTTGTCGCAAGTTTGTTAAGCGGCATTGTTTGGTGTATGCTCAGACAACGCTCATGGCCCGATCCCATGAAAACACCCACTTATCTTCCAGCATTCCTGCAAATCTCACAGCTCTCCAAAGCTCATCACAACCTTCAGAAAAAGTTAATAACCCCACATCATCATAGCCGAACGCGAGGCCTTCAATAGCCTCACAGCCAACCCTAATCAACGGAATTCCAACTCCTCCTCCTCACCCTAAGCGCCCCCGCTCTCAGCCTCCCCACCCTCAACGAAACCTTAACCACGTTCGAAAAACGCTCAGACTGGGGCTGGATAGGCTCATTCGCAGACGATACCTGGGGTGGCAACCCCATAAGTGACCGCCCGGAAATGCGGGTTCGTCATAGTGGCTGCATCCCTTTTGACGCCTCAACAAACAATATTGGCGGCTTCTTCGGCTCTGGTAACTACGAGCTCAAGCAATTTTGGGCCTATCCGGATGATCAGTGCACGGGTAGAGTGACTGTGACGGTCGTCAACGGGAATGGGAAGGGGCTGGGTGGTTGTGTGCAGATGGTGACGGAGAATGGGGTGGGGACTTCGGATACGCTGAAGAGCCTTGGCGAAGTGTGGCACTTAGTGATTAGTGGTCCTTAGAATTTGTGTAATGAGTTTCGCAACTTGATGTATCTCTATTGTTTGCTGGTGTATTTGTACGCTAGCCATGGGTATCATGTCCATGATAGTACTTGACGTATATCACCACCAGGTGTCTCGAAGTAGAATTCCGTAGCTGTACGAATGCATCTCCACATGAGATAGCCATGAAGGTGGCCGCTCGTTCGTGTTCTTCTCGAATTGCGCTCTATCCAATCATCTCTTCGCACCCTCTTCTTCCCCTCCTTCTCATCCCCACCGCCCTTCTTCTTTCCGCCAGTATGCATCTCCGGGAGTCCCATCGTCTCAGCAAGCGCTCTTTCCGTTTTCCCAGCCAAGCCCGCGGTGTATTTCTTGATAAACCCCTTCTAATTCAGAGAATCCTCCTTCTTAGGCGCGATGGTGCGGAGGCGCGATTGTGCGTAGGCACTTCTTTGGACGGAGAGCTGAGGGACTGGTCGGCAGTCGACTGGATATGCAATTGGCGGAGGAAGAAGATGTACTATCGTGACGGGGAGGGTGTAGTCTTGCTTTTCTTCCGTCTGCTATAGTAGATTTGGGATGCGAGGATCGCTTGATGCCTGCTTGCTATGTTGTAAATTTACAAGCTCAACAGAGCGCATTCATTCGAGTCATGCTTCTCCTCGAATTACTATCAATTTTTCTACTTTCTTAATACGTGGTTTACAGCAGAGAATCACACATGCAAGAATACCAATGTGTGGCTTCTATCACATCATCAGGTGTGACAGACGAAGAGATCTGGAGCCTTGTTCGAGTGGATAACATACTCACAGTCCCTTTTGATGGTGCCCGTGAAGCAGCGCCAGCCATGCTACGTAAGCCCGAACCAGCGGCTCCTATCAATGACTGTCATCGGAATCGGCGCTCAAATGGCGACCTACAGACGAGACACATAGCTGAAGGCTCTGTACAGCTCTCGTCTCTTCCATGTGATATCCGGGATTTGTGTCAACCATTCCTCCAGCTTGTCTACCACTGTATCCACTTCTCTAGCCAAATCCCCTCGTAGAAAGGTCCACCTTGCTCTTGGTCTGGGTGAGGGAAGAGAACCTCATGGTCAGAGACCGTTCTCTTGATTCTTCCATAGCCATCCCGGCTTGTTCTTTTGCTGAGTTCGTTGGCATCAAACTCGTGGCACAATTGTCCGTTGGATCTGGGAAGAACCATCTGAGTCATGCGATGTTCGATTGGTGTGTACGTCCTTTCGATGTTGTCATCGTCCTCTACCTCGCTATCCTGGATCTGCCTTACCGCGTGCTGCAAGGCCCCGTTGTGGCCTGTATCGTCCTGACCTTTGTAGCTGTTGAGGTATAAAATTATTTACTACGTCGATCAATCCTTTGGTGGTTCCACCGTGGAGTCCATGCTGGTAGGACCGTCTGTCAATCCTGAGCAGAGTTTGGTAGACAGTCGTGACGAATTCGCCAAAAAGGTCGTCTTGGTACTCGGTGAATCCCTCTTCTTCGTCACTTTCGTCCTTGACCAAGTCACGAGTAAATCTCCCCACGGTAGGTGTGGTGTACAGAGAGCATGATGCACGACTAGAAGAGCCCGAAGGTCCTCTGGTGTGCTTCCTGCAGCCATCATTGTCACGTTACTGTCGAGATCAAGTCCAGCCTCCAGTATCACAATAGGTAGCGATCCCGTCTTAACGACCCTGATGACCGAATGACTCAGAGAATGATGATATTTTAAAGCACAAATTCAAGACTTCTTCACGATACAATGCTGTGTCTTGCTCTGATTACGAACATGATGCTTGAATTGAGGTATGAAATTGATTTACATGATACTTTCCGAAGAATGCCGTGAGGCGGACCGTTGCCAGGTCTGAATTCTAGCCGCGTCGGCTGCAGACCAGAAAATCGCCTACTCCATCCACTTGCGACCTCCGTGCTTGTCATTCAGGCCAAAGGCCAAAACATGTACCCCTCTTTCTTCATGGGTATCTCGAGCTTGATACCTCATGAGCTGAAACTGATACCCATTAAATTACCTAGTTACCAGCTCGCTTCGTTCATTATGCACACGCCATGCATGGTATCCTCTCCTCATGATATTGAAAGTCTTCATCATCCTATTGACTGGTCGAGAATTACCCACCCGAATGCGAGTCACGCATGTGGTAAGGTGGATAACGTGCAGAATGATGGAGGTTGTGGGCTTCTTAGATGTCGTACTCGTTTCGTGTTCCTTTGTTGCGAATTCGACGCTCTGTAGTGACGGCGTAGATGTCAAGATTTAATAGATATTGCACAATTGGACAGTATCGCAGCAGCTAGATGACACCCGAGGTACTCCACATAGACGTCTTCCAAGTGAGATATGTAGAAACAGAGCGTTTGATACGTCCTAAAAACGGACGAATACGGAGGTAGATGCTTGTTCTTTCGCCTCTTGTCTAGGTTATGAGCCATCGCCGCAAGGAAAGGGATCTAAAGTCGTGTGAAGACGGAGAAGCTGGCTTAACAGAGCTGGTAGTGCTGAGCATTCCAAATATCCCTAATCACGAAGCATCGATTTAAGTTACGAGGGTTACCATGCTTTGAGGAAATATATTTTCAGAACAAGGAGGCTCAAGCTGCACGAACCACAGATCAAGTTCGCATTTGCTCGAACGTGCAATTTTTAAGTCCTCCAACATGAGAAGCAAACAAAATAGTCGAACACTTCAATGACTTCTATACTTTGGCTCAATGTTATTCACCAAAAACGATCATGACGGCGAGCCTTAAGGGATCGCGGGTACAAACCTTAATTTTGAGCCACTAGACGCGATCTGTTCTTTGGACATTTTGGACCTCCTTGGCGCTCTTCCATCAACATCCTCCACAGCATCAGCGACGATGTTGGAAGCCTTTGAACCCTTCCTGAAGGGCGACTCGGGTCGAAATACTCGGGGCCTTCTTCGATTGATCATTCTTTTGACAATTGCCGGAGCTGCAGTAGCAAGTCGGCTGTTCTCTGTTATACGTAAGCTATTTCGCTCTCCCACTTCAAAGCTCCACAATACGCTCCGTCACAGCCAGAGCAGTGTTTCCCGGGCTCAAGAAGCATTGGAATAGCATCGCTGACACAGAGTTCCGCCAGGTTTTGAAAGTATCATCCACGAATGTTCGTTCCTCCTCGACAATATAGGACTCTAGCCGAAGGCTAGGGGCTGTAGGGTAAAGCGCTGATTGAAGGACAGTCGACCCGTGGTTCAACTTTCGAGCAACCAAATACCTTGTGCAGAATGGGTTCTACAGCTTCTGGGATTGGTTCGACGACCGTAAGAAAGCTCCATCCTCCAATGTGACGAGGCCCCAAATTCGTAATGAGCCACCGTGAGGCATCAGCGTTGGCTGCAAGAGATGAAATGATGGACAATATGGGTTTTGGCTGATACCCTAGTGCTCAGGAACATGGCATCCTTTGGGACGTGTCACTGGAGGCACACTGTACCCTGGACTTATGGTTACCAGCGGCATCATCTACCACGTTCTAAGGCTCCTCTCAATGCCGGTCGACATTCGAAACATTTGTGTGCTACTTGCGCCAGTGGTTTCTGGCTTGACTGCCGTCGCATCCTATCTCATCACGTCTGAAATGACCACTTCTCCATCCGCTGGGCTGCTGGCAGCTGCTTTCATGGGCATCACACCTGGATACATATCAAGGTCTGTGGCTGGAAGTTATGACAACGAGGCCATTGCTATCTTCCTACTCGTGTTCACATTCTACCTCTGGATCAAGGCCGTCAAGAACGGTTCGGCCATGTGGGGTGCTCTGACGGCGCTCTTCTACGGATACATGGTGTCTGCATGGGGTGGCTACGTCTTCATCACCAATCTCCTGCCGTTACACGCTTTCGTGCTCATATGCATGGGACGGTACAGTCCAAGACTCTATGTCGCCTATAGCACGTGGTTCTCTCTGGGCACGCTTGCCAGTATGCAGATCCCATTTGTAGGGTTCTTGCCTATCAGGAGTAGCGAGCACATGTCTGCATTAGGTACATCAATCCAAGCTATGGCATGGGCAACAGACACTAACAGCTCTAGGTGTATTTGGCCTCATCCAACTCGTAGCATTCGTCGAGTTCATCCGCCAGCAAGTCCCCAACAAGCAATTCCAGACCCTCCTTCGAAGCCTCATACTCCTGGTCTTCGCTGTGTCCATCGGTGGCCTGGTCCTCTTGACTGTGTCTGGCGTCATTGCTCCTTGGAGCGGTCGGTTCTACTCCCTCTGGGACACCGGCTACGCAAAAATCCATATTCCAATCATTGCCTCAGTGTCAGAACATCAGCCGACTGCATGGCCCGCCTTCTTCTTCGACCTAAATTTGATGATCTGGCTCTTTCCTGCTGGAGTCTACATGTGCTTCCAACAGCTGAAGGATGAACACGTCTTTGTAGTCATCTATGCCGTACTGGCGAGCTACTTTGCTGGTGTCATGGTGCGTTTGATGCTGACTCTGACGCCTGTGGTGTGTATTGCGGCTGCCTTGGCAATCTCGAACATCCTGGACACATATCTTGTGGCTGAAAATCCTACACCAAAGGAGCCTCAAACCAACGGTCAGGCTAATGGTGACACCGTCAAAAGTGCCACCAATTTCATCAAAGACTCGCTGAGATCAACACGCCAGCCAGTCCTTGGTATTTATTCGTATGTCTCGAAGGCTTCGGTTGTCGGAGCTATCACAACGTACCTCATCCTTTTTGTTATGCATTGTACATGGGTCACCTCAAACGCCTACTCCTCGCCCTCAGTCGTTTTAGCCAGTAAGCTACCCGACGGAAGTCAGCACATCATCGACGATTATCGTGAAGCCTACTACTGGCTTCGACAGAACACCCCAGAGAAAGCCAAGATCATGTCTTGGTGGGATTATGGCTACCAAATTGGTGGTATGGCCGATAGACCCACCTTGGTAGATAACAATACCTGGAACAATACGCATATTGCCACTGTAGGGAAGGCAATGAGCTCGAGTGAGGAAGTCAGCTATCCAATTCTCAGACAGCACGATGTGGATTATGTCCTAGTCGTTTTCGGCGGTCTACTAGGCTACTCAGGCGACGATATCAACAAATTCTTGTGGATGGTCCGAATCTCTGAGGGGATTTGGCCAGAGGAGATTAACGAGCGCAACTACTTCACTGCACGAGGAGAATACAGAGTCGACGATGAGGCCACGCCGACTATGAGGAACAGCTTGATGTAAGTCCAGCAACAAGACAGTGATTTATAAGGCCCCATTGACGGATTTTAGGTACAAAATGTCGTACTATCATTACAATGCGCTGTTTCCCGCAGGCCAGGCCCAAGACAGAGTACGTGGCTCAAAGCTGCCTGCCGAAGGTCCTCAATTGAGCACCCTCGATGAAGCATTCACGAGTGAGAATTGGATCATTAGAATCTACAAGGTCAAGGATCTTGACAACATCGGAAGAGACCATCAAAGCGCTGTGGCCTTTGACAAGGGTAACAAGAAAAAGAAGACGGCGAAGCGAAGAGGTGCTCGTATCCTCCGGACTGAGTGAGCTCGTTGGGTACTGTAATATAAATTCATCTTCGGCCGAGGGTGCCCATTGCCACATTACTACAACAATTGTATAGAATATCATGATCACTTGGCTCGCTTGGGGGAAAGTACCCTCGAACCCACGCCAAGAGCGCTAAATAGCCGCTTCCACGTGCAAATTCTCCTTTCTTGCTTCCCAAAAGTCCATCTTGCATATCAATGCCTGACGAATTAGGCATCACCATCTTACTATACATCTTGGGAATACCTGTGCCAAACTTGAAGTTCATGCAGCGTTATTAAATTGGCCCAACTGTCGTACATTGATGACCTGGTTAATGCAAGGGAGCGGTAGTCTCAAGCATTGCTGCCCAAACCCCAAATCTCCAAATCTTCTGGCGAACCAGTCAGGATACACATATAGCCCAACGTCATCATTAGACCAAAATTCGCACGCACGCTGCATCTGATACCCTTGGTTCAACCATTGACGACGACGCAATCTCAATTTTGTGTCTCTTCTCCGTGAAATGGTCTGCGTGGTGTTTGCTATTTGTTCGTTGAAAGGGGGCTTTGCTTTTTGCTTCGCAATTGTGTAACCATATTATCAGTCAAGCTTACAGGGTCTTTTTTCAAATGGCGTACGCTTTTCACGCTGGCCCACTCTTTCTTTTTCGTATTGTACTCTTACACAAGATTCGGCCTCCACTCTCGGATTCTTTACTGCTGCCTGGCGTATTCATATAAGGTTCGGGCCTTTGCAGTGGTCCAGAGTCTCTACGTATCGGGCCCTCGATGCGATTCGACTGGCTAACCGGGATCTCGAATGCTGAAGAGCCTCCTCGAGGCGATACTCCCGCTAGACTTCCGAGCGCGAATAGTACTTTATCGGGAGCAATCTCTGAAGGTGGTAGTAAGAAAGTGAGCTGCCAATTTCCAATGTTATGGTTCACTGTTGACCTCATGAAGGGCTACATAATGCCGATGGCCGGCGTGGAACACGACCGGTACGGCAGGCTTGCTCGTGTCAAGCCTCGATCGTCGAAAGACAAAGACAGAGATTCAGACACCCGGAGCACCATCTCTGGCATCAGCACTAGCTCCCGGAAACATAGAGACTCCTCATCTTCGAGCAGTCGGACGACTCTACCTCAAGATTGCTCTTCGCAGGCGTCACAAGGTGTAACGCAAACGCCAAATCCGGACCAGCTGCCGAAATTGCCAGAGTCTGGGTCCAGCTCACCTTCCACAGCGAGCTCACCGCGGTCTCGGACCCACTCAACCGTTTCGGAGTCAACATCTACTGCACTGACATCATCTGCCTCTCTCCGCACTCCTGCTTCACTACAGCCGTACCTCGAGGATTATAACGATTCTGCGGACAAGGTCGAGGAGTCACAAGCAACACCGAAACCCGAGAAGCCCAAAAGACGGTCTATCATCGAAGGAGAGCCTTCCAAATCTTTTGCTCAATTGACGGATGAGACCGCCTCCAACTCCAGCCAGACCTCCTCTTGCGATACGGTGAAGGTTACCCCAGCGCGATCGCCAGCTCGCGTGGAACCTCCTTTGCTATCCAAACAGAAACAAAACCCCAAAGACTCTCACCGCTTAGAGCCCAAGAATTCTGACAATATAAGTGTCGTGAACAGGTCCAGCACGCCAGCTTCGGTGCAAAAATATCCCTATGAAAGCATGCCACCTGGCCCACCTGGCCCACCTGATCAATACTATCCTTACTTGCAGCAGATGCCTGCGGGAGCTGGTCCACTCTCGATTCCGCAGAGCGTGCTGCCGCAAGCGATGCCATACTATCCGGATTTTGGAATCCCACCACCCGCGCCTGCTCCGCCCCGGCACCTGCAGTATGCTCCACAGCCGATGGACAGGTCGAGGGATGAGCATGCAATGGCATTGCTTCAGCGCGTAGATCGCGCAATACCGGATCTCCACCTTCTCATGGTTTCGTATCAGGAGAACTACGCGATGTTGGAGGCTAGTGAAACGCAGATTCGCAACATGGAGGCTAAAAGAGCTGCGGAATCGCAAACAGCCGACGCACGCTTTGCGAAAGTGGAGAAGGATATCAAGGCCTTGTTGGACAGACATTCCGCGGAAAAGAAGACTATGAATCTCGAGATCAACACCATGGAGACGAAACGCAAGGAGCTAGAACGGAAGTTGAAGATAGAGGAGAAGGACAACGATGAGTTGAATGAACTTAATCAGCTTCTACGTAATGAGCGGAAAGACCTAGAAAAGAAGTATAGGGAGGAGAAAGCTGCACTGACCAAAGGCTTTTCGCTCGAGAAAGACAAGATGGTGGCAGACCATCGCACGAATCAGAGAGATGTGCACGACCAGTTGCAGGGGACAATTCGCAAGCTAGAAGCCAACCATGCGTATCAGGTGGCCGATTTGAAAAGAGGCCACGAAGAAGAAAAGCAGCATATTGAAGGCAAATGGGGAAAGCACTGGCGGGAGCTCGAAGATCGACACAACAAATCCCAGCGTGAACTGGAAAGCATACTTGAAGCCAAGCAGATGGTGGTGGATGATGAGCGCCGTTCATTCTTACAGGCGAAAGAAGGATGGGACCGGGACCGCGAGAACCTGACGCGCAGATGGGATGAGGAACGTACGGTGTTGCACAAGACTTCTGAAGAACAACGCAAAACTCTTATCATCAAATACCAACGCGAAAAGGACGACTTGATGAAACAATTTTCGCAGTCGCAGGGCAAGACGGAGAACCAGGACACCATTCTTCAGTTGCAAAGAGAAATCGATTTTCTCAAGTCGGGCTGGGAAGCAGACAGATTCAAATTCCATAAGGCGACTACGGAGTTTAAGACGACAGCTCGCACGTTCAATGACCAGAACAGCAGACTCCAGAAGCTGACGGAGTCTTTCGATGAAGGTGTGGAGGCTAAGCGCAAGAGAGATTCTCTTCGCTAGGACTTAGTATGAGTGGGAGGGCTTTGCTGCTGCAGAGGACAGCGACGAACCACGATATACAGAGTGGAGTTTGGGATGGATGATGATAAACAGTTTTTCTTTTCGGCATACGATACCCATCACTTTATGGGCGCCAGGCGCTTCGGTATAGACGTGAACGGCAGGTAAGACTCCTTCATTGGACCACGAGTTGCCAAGGATTTCCACTTGGTATTCATGACGGTGATAGTATCTGGCAACAGTTTCAAGATGATGACGAATTCCGGTTTTTTCATTCTCGGCATACAATACCCCAACATTGCGTGGCGAACGTGGCAACAAGGGTGTATTCATTGGCTGTAACGATGATGATGGACGAATTTCTTTCTCCTTCGGCTTAAGATACCCAGCATTTGACGAGAGACGTGATAGCAGGGTTCTATTTTCATATCATAAGCAGTAACAATAGATTGATTCTTCTCCACCTACCTTGGTTCCCAGAATTGCTCACAGTTGCAAGGAACGTCGCAACAGGCGTCCAGTGTTGGAAAGTCGTGACCGCAGGCTAAGTCCATGTGGTGGAGGCTGTGAATTGTTTGGAGGTACTTGAAGTAATATCAAAGAAGGCAGAGTAACTAGGCTTTTGTTGCCGTAACGTGTCTTGAAACTCATGCAGGGCGAGAAGGTCGTTTAAGTCTTCCTGACCCTCATGGTAGTCTGAGGCTCAAGTGTCATCGAGATGGTAGTCAAAGAATTTTTGCTTCCTCGGACCATTCTCCAGGAAAGATGATCAAGTCTAGCAATGTAGCCAACGTAACATGAAACAACTCTGTTACTTCTGACCAAACCCACGGGGAGGCAGTGCTATTTCAAGGAAATGAGCATAACACCAACCAAGACCATCAATATGTTACAGCTTTCTTCGACGCTGCAGTATCACCAGTAGGTATGATGCAAAGTTGCAGTTCTTGACAATTGTTGTTTTGCACTTTATGCAAGGATCATTAAGGTGTTCTTCGACGTCAGTAACTCAACTACAGGGCTGATTCTGGCAATCTGCCCCAAGGTCCTCGCTGCTAAACGAGCATGCCCCAAGCGCAGTTGGGCCACAGGCGCTGCGCCTCGTCGGTATGCCCTAGCAAAAGCCTCAGCCTTCTCGCTGCTGGCCAGTGTGGTCAGTGGGTGTGCTCCACTCGTGAATAAACAGGCTATGTAACTTCCCATGACAGCAAGTCCTGACTCGAGGAAAAAGAAAGACGAAAAAGATCATCGTCATTCGCGTATTCCGACTTTCTTTACGGACGCACCTTATAGCGCATCTTTCGTTCCATTCAGAGCATCGATTGTCGGGATATTCTCCTCCGCTAGAGCATCATCTCACAAGGGGGTGCGGCGTGCAACGTCGTTAGCGTGGACCCCGCCAAAGATCAAAGACCCGGACTCGAAGGGTACCTGACACCATACCATAAACTGGAATATCACTCACCATTCCCTGTCCATATTACTGCTGCACATACACCTCATATACAACAAGTGCCTCTTTCGTTTTGGCCACATTTGTTCCTATCAGCCTTGCACATCTTTGTGGCGCCCTCACACCCTCGTTCTTCCACCATTACCCAACGCGCAAACAACCCTCATGCCATGTGGTCTGGACACACGACTCGTTATATGACTACTACACGCTGATCTTACTTCCCAACTACAACCCTGAACCTCAATCTGGTAGCGGAAGTCTCGGCGGCATATGCAAAAGCCTATCGGACCCATATTTATGACCCGTTGAGCCAGAGCGACTATGTCGGTTCATTCAACGCCTCCACGCTCTGGACAACGCTCTCGTCACCCCGTTGGCTTCAATGAACAAACATCCTACGATCCTTTCTTTCCATCCTCCCCCAGCGAAGAACAGCTCGTCCCCGTCGAGAGCGATCATTCGCCCTACCAACAGTCCTACCACAGCCCCTCTCCTCCTTATACCCAAAGATCCCACCACAGCGACGTACGAAAGTCTGTATCGCCTTCCAGTAGCTACAATCAACAACACGCGCCTTCTCTCGCCGGCATAGCCAATCAAGATCCCATATCACACCTTGGTGTCGCCCATGAGGCTGACGATGGCTCCTTTGACTTTCTAAGCCCCAATGCCTACATATCAGACAATGGATACAGCGGAGCAAGTAACCATACGACGACGCCAGACTTCGAGAATGGTTTCTACCTAGAAGAAAACTTTGGCATGCTGGTAGACCCAAGCCAGAACGTCGAATTGAGCGATCTCCCACAGGTCGGCGCCAACAACGCTGAACGTCATCCATCCGGCGAGACCGAGGGCACAAGAGGTTCTGTCGATACAAACAACACCCGGGCTTCAATTGGCACCGGTATCGCTACACTCGATTCGCATCTCATGAGTCCTGTTTTGACAGAGTTGGGGGATCAAAGTTCGCGGCAGGCAAGCAGTAGCCCTCGAGAGGATATGAGCCAAGGCAAGCGTGAGAGCATAGGAAATATACCATCGGCTTTGCTCATGCATAATGTTGCCCAAGGGAACATGAGACCGGCGCATCCAGATCCATTTGGCGATCACGGCCCAATGCAGATCACGCCAACCGAGACCGATAGCTCGCGCTCCAATGGCCCAAGTCCGGAGATTCCTTCAGCTACCACGGTACCTAACATCGCTCGCGCTGCAAGTCCTGTCGTACGTATTGAGAGCTATAGTCGAGGAGACTCGCCGGCGCGCGGCGAGAGTTTGCTGCCGCGCAGTGGGGCTAAGCGTAGCCGGTCAGGAAGTCGCTCGTCGCATCTTGCTGTAGAACGGGGTGGGAGCGACGAGGCGGATGTTGGCAGTGACTACTTTGCTGCTGCCCCAAACGCTATCATTTCAGAAACCAGCCGGGCTGGCTTGGATCCTGAAGCGAGGTACAAAGTCAGTGATAGAGAAGTCCCGAATTTCAAGGATCAGGAACAGACGGAGCAGGTGGCGATGAAGAACATAGATGTGGAGGAATGGTTAGATCGCAGTGAACATGGTAGCGATGGCGAGGTAGATGCTCCACCCACGAAACCCGTGTCGATTAGCAAACGACAAAGAGCAAGAAGTACCGGCGCGCAAAGCCTTTCGCACGAGAATCTTGGGAAATTTGAGCATACAGTCAAGGACTCGCATATACCCGGCCCTGGGATTTTGATCCATGAGGAAAGCGGCGAAGAGGAGGAGGACGACGATCAAGATGAGGTAGCCAGCCTGAGTGATCCCGTGGAATCTCCGTTATCACCAAAAGCTGTACCCGTCAATGAGACTCCCGGAGAGGGAAAGCCTGGTGTTTACGATGAGCTTCCAAGTCAACCACCGCTTCACCGCGCCAAAGTATGGCAAGATCCTGTTTACGACAGCTCGAACCCGGGTATCAAGTTGCAACCTATGACTGCCAATGACGCAATGATGAGATTCGAGCAGCGAGCGGAATCCCTCGATGCAATGTCTCGAAGAGGAACCTGGGGCTCCCGTCGCCTCAGCGAATCTGACCTACAGGGCTTATTCCACAACATGTCCTTTGGCGAGAAGAGTAGCATCGGAGGCACAGACAGGCCGCAAAGACCCAGTAGCTTTCTACAAAACGCAGCTGCGAAGCTGATACCCAGAAGAAGCAGCATTATGAAACGCCAGGAAAGCCAGACTGGGAAGCAGCAGACATCTGCTCGTCCCTCATTACAAGAGCATTCGAGGAACGACAGTAGTGGAAGCCGCAAAGAGAGCTTAGCTGTGCCATCATCTTCGCCGCCTTCGGGTCTCAGGCGGATGTCGAGTTTGGGCAAGAGGCCAAAGAGTCCGAGGATCAACACGAGCAGTGCTGTTGCTGCTATGGCTTTTCAGACGGGTGCTCTTGGTGCTGGTGGGTCTATCAGCGCAACTTCGACGTCTTCGCCAAGTGTTTGGCCTTCGTTGAAACGCCAGCGAAGTAAGAGTGATGTGAATGGTCTCAGCAATTATCACGCCGCCCAATCTTCCAGCATAGCTGATATGTGGACCCAACAAGGTGGCCCTCCTATGCCGACGTTAGCAGCACCACCCGCAACGCCGCTGAAGAAAGAGGAGACATTTACCACTCCTGGCTTTGCTGATGCGGAGGATGAAGATGAGGATGAAGTCATGGAAGATGCTGGTGTTACGATGGATCTCTCCATTCGGCCGGACTCGATTGTCCCAACTCTTGAAGGCTTTAGATCGAATATTCGACAGCTCAATCCAAGATTGCCTCCATTCATGTTTGATCGAATCGCTCAAGAACAACTACGACGGTTCAAGAAGCTCTTGGACTTCAAGATCAAGCATGTTCAGGCTGTCAATATGGGTAAATGCGGTTCGGGCAAGTATTGCACTGAGCTTGGCGGCGAACCGACGTATCTGCCGTCTAAGTCGTGTAGTAGAGAGCCTGAGATGTCTCATACTGGCTTCTCAGTTGCTGGTCTTCGACAGTCTGATGAGGATGTGAATGCGTTGGCTGAGGGCATTGTCACCCCTGCACAGTTCCCTCCTGGGGTGCCAATGCCGCCTGTGAAGCGACTGCCTGCTGAATTTGAATGCTCACTGTGCTTCAAAGTCAAGAAATTCTATAAGCCCTCGGACTGGTCGAAGCATGTACATGAGGATATCCAGCCGTTCACTTGCACCTTTGCTACATGTGCTGAGCCTAAATCTTTCAAGCGAAAGGCTGATTGGGTGAGACACGAGAACGAAAGGCATAGGCAACTCGAGTGGTGGATGTGCAATATGAACGACTGCTCGCACAAGTGCTATCGCAAGGACAACTTCGTACAGCACTTGGTGCGAGAGCATAAGCTTCCTGAGCCCAAGGTCAAGACGACAAAAGCAGGCAAGCCAGCTGTGAGAGGCCCGTCGAGCCAGAAAGCTCGAATGAAGCAAGAGCATGCAGATGACTCAAATGACGAGCTCGACCAGGTGTGGAAGCTGGTGGAGGAATGCAGACATGAGACGCCAAAGAACCCTAAGGATGAAGCCTGCAAATTCTGTGACAATGTCTGCAATAGTTGGAAGAAACTCACTGTCCACCTTGCCAAGCACATGGAGCAAATCAGCATGCCCGTCCTCGGTGTTGTCAAGCAAAAGGAGGTCACCCCCGAGACCATCGTCAGTCCCATTGAGCAACGTCTAGCCAACCAATACAGTATGCCTCCCACCGTGCAGAACCCTTGGGGGTCCCAAACCGGCCACGCCTCCCAGTCGCCCTTCGGCATGCCAATCGGCAGTGTCCACGGCAACACACCCACACCAGGCAGTTTCTCAATGACACCCAGCGGTCTTACACCAGGAGGAAACTACTTTGGCGCCGCCGACCAACAAATGTCCAATTACCAACGCGTCTCCCCGAACACCTACCCTCCCCCAGGCCACATCCAACACCTGAATCCATCCTACGCACCCCGACCCTCACCTCTAAACCCCATGTCCAGCTACGGCTCCCTCGGCAGCCACAGCAACAGTTCATACAGCGCCTCCCCAGCCCCCCAATTCAACCCCATCAACGCTGCCGCCCGCGGCTTCTCCCACCCTCCCACTTCATCTCCTGAAAACCTCTACGGCGGCATGCCAGCGCCCAATGTCCCTACCTCCCAACCGCACGCCTCACCGTATGATGATAATAGTAGATTCCAATACGTGCCGCAGCAGCAGCAGACGTTCCGGTCCCCCATCGATGCGCAAGGCGTCGGGTATCAATTCTCCTCCCAAGCTCCAACGACGTATACGCAACAGGCGCCTGCACAGTCACCGTATAACGGGGGGCAAGCTTCAACGCCCTCATACCCACCACAAACCACGCCTCCCACATCCTACCCGCAACCGAGTCAAATGAGTCCGCCGTCGACGGGTTATAGACATCAGACTACGCCGCCTCCGAATTATGCGGGGGCGAGTCAGATGAGTCCGAGTTCGGTTCAGGGAGGCTATGGGCAGCAGGGGATGGGGTTGGGGATGCAATATCCACAGATGGGCGGCATGCCGGGGTACTCGCAATCCCCTGTTGATGCCTCAATGTACCAGCAGCAGCATCAGCAGGGTCAGGGGCAGAGGCAGGGGCAGGGCGGGTTTAGGCATAGTCAGGGTTAGATGGTCCATTGTTGAGCTATATACCCGTGTGATGGTTTTGGACGTGGTACGATATTTACGGCTGTGTACTGTCCTTATGGATTAGCGATCTACTAGCAACTTCCTGTCTTTTTGAATTAGCGATGCATTATGTTTAGTTGATCAGCCTGTAGGATTCCGTCGATTTCTTGTTATATATATATATCATATACACCCCGAACTTAGGATTGGAAACTACCCTTTTTAATCGGGTAAGGGAGCAGGGCCGCTTTAGAGGGAGAACCGAGGGAGCATGGGGGAGCACTCGGGGAGTACGAAGGGAGCAAGGGGGCGCAGCACAGGAGCACAGCACAAGGGAGCCTGAATTGGCTGTTGTTTCCATTGGTGTGCTTATTTATATACTACTAAAGAAGAGGATGGCCCATCTTCCTATTAGGTGAGATAGATGTTCATGACAAAAGAGATGCCTACTTTCGTTAATGAGCCAAACATTTGGGTTCACGGAGGGGACTGCTAACGATACGTCCGATCAATGCATGGATTCAAGCCTCAACATCTCTACATAATACGATCCACGATTGCAATGGCCACGTCTCACCACTGCAACCCATCTCCACCATACAAAGCGGGATATTGAATCTTCGGTACGGACCAGAACAAGAAACCATAGACCCACAAATACCCCAAAAGTTTGCCCATTCTCGAAGCCTGCCGGCCCCCAAGCACCCTATCCTCGGCCAGGAACAGCACCGGCTGAGCCAAATACCACACTCCAATCTGCCATTCTCCAGTCCCTCGTCCGCAAGTCAATCTTCTGACGGAGAAATGGACGATGCCCGAGAATAAAAAGACGAGAAAGTTCTTGAGATAGCGCGACAGCGGAGTCCGCTCGTTGCCGGCAAGGAGAAGTCGAAGAAGCCAATCTGCGTACGCATTGCCCATACGATAGAAGAGGAGGTGCCAAAACTTGGTCCAATAGTTACGAAGCGAGTAAGTTTCGCGAATGCTGCCGAAGAGCGGTGGCCAATGTTTGGGCAAGTCGAGGTGAAGACTGACGGAGATGGAAGCGAAGACGGAGTGTATTGCAGTCAAGGACGCCCAGTCGAGGATGATGAATTCGAAGACAGACCATATTCGGACAAGGACTTCATGAAGCGTCACTGGTGATTGGGATGCGGCAAGGCGTCGAAAGAAAGACCGCTTGGAAGGGGTGAAATCGTTCGGCTGGATATGTAGGCGGTTCGGCAAGTCAATGACTTCGTAGTAGACGACCAGGAGGGCATAAATTATCATGATAGACATGAGGCGGGTCTTGACGAACTGTTTCCGAGATTGCTTTTGAGCAGCGTGCTCTGCTCTGGCCGTGGATTTGGATGTTCTTAGATAGCGAAGATTGGGCTGTATGAACCATACCTGCACCCAAGTGTCCGTGTCAAGGTCGGTGTCGACGAGGTATAGATAGGAATAGAGGTGCAGGGTATATAGCGCGATAGACATGGCGTAGAGACCGTTGTATCGCTCGTTGGTCGTCAAGACAGCGGAATTGTGAAGGGCCCATGAGGCGCTCGCTACGTGAGGGAGAAAATACAAGTGGCGAGAATGGCGTGGGGCCTTGGTTGCTAGCATGCCTATCAGGATAGTCGTTGCTGAGCTTACAAGTATTGCAATCATAGTGGATGAGGTAATGACCTAATGATGATTTTGTCACCGACGTGGCTGCTCGTCTTTCGATGCTGTATAGTTCAGCTATAGTTGTAGAAAGGTAGAGGATGCATCAGGGCATGTGATTGACGTCAAACAGTAAATGGTGGCACTGAGCATCCTTGGATACGTGATAACCTTAGGCTAGCCAAAGGAACAATCTCTAAAACAGTTTTACTGGTGCTGAGAGGCTCAGGGACCGAAACCAATTTCCGGCCTTGCCAGGTTCCAACTTGCCCTCTGCATACGAAAATCCCATCAACTAGTCTACCCGCTTTGGCAACAATGAGGACGTCTCTACTTTACAGAAGCAAGAGTAACAAACGTGGTCTAGTAGAGCTTGTGTTGGCTGACCCTAGCCTGGGGTGGCTAATCAGAAGGCTCGTGAGGAGCCTCGCTGTCCCCAAAGCTGCCCCCAGCCCAGGAAACCCCCCCATCATGTGACAGCTTTGGGGTTTATCTATCTAAGTACGAGAGCTCTGGAGTGAGCATTTAGGTAGGTGGTCCATACAAATAATCACCGCCCCCCTTTGTTGAGTTGTTGACGAATCCTGATGATATCCAACTATGTAGGAGGCAAGGTCTATACAGGTACGAGATTGCTACCCCTGAGCTATACCCAATTTGGCCACCAACACGGTAAAATCCAACATCCCTGAATCAGACTGTCAGGGAATGTGACCTCGAATATGCCTCAACCTAATATATCCGGCGCCGCGCTACAAAAGTCTTTTAGATTGTTCTCACCTTTTCTCAGACTCTGATCTCTCGACTAGCACCTAATCAGGTTAGGAGCTCTACAGTGAGTCGCCGCCTTTCGCTGACAGTCTTCTCACAACTCCATCAGATAGACTGTTGCAGAGTGATAAACAAGTAGGATTGCTTGCTATCAAAACATGTTGGTTCTCATTTCGCAGGGTGTCACCCAATCGGGTATAGCGTGTAAGGCGTGCCACAGGGGTTGCTGTGCCTTCCTCCAACAATGGACCTGCCCAGAATTCCGGTCGTTTTTATTTCCAAGGCAACGCTAGCATCTAGTATGCAATAGCTTCCTGCATGCCCCCAGGCTAGTTTTCTCCCGAGATCAGTACGTGTCGCCTATAGTAACAGCGCGGAGATGCGTTACTATGGAGTAAGCGCGTCGCCATGGGGTAAATCCGCTATGAAACTGTAGGGGCATACTATCGCCATAGGGCAAGAGCTCCGCTATAGGCAAAAGTTGATACGGAAGTAAAGGGAGATTTATATTACTATCGCTATATATCATTATTATTTGTATATAGCTATCGCCTAATCCTAGGCCTAACGCCTTTACTATATACCTCATTATCGGTTCACTCTTATTATAGTCCCCGCTCTTTACCCTCTTACTAGGCTACGTCGTCGTCGCTTTTAACCCGTCGGCGTCTTTATACTAAAGTAACTAGTCGGGATAACCCTTAACTAGCGGAGGTTATATATAGTCTTTTCTCTCCGCCTACTCCCTCTTCATTAAGAGATCCTTATAAATATAGTCCTACTTTTATATATAGACTTACCCTTATATATAGTCCTCTTTTATAACTACTACTAAAGTTATTATTATTATAATTACTATCGTCGTAATTTCTATTACTACTTTAATATAGTAGCGGGGATTTATTATAATCGATAAATATACTATAATAAATTAATTACTAGAAATAACACTTTGCGTAGGCTTTAAAGGAGTATCGCGCTCTATTATATATTCGGCTAGAATAATTATTAGTTAAAATAAAATATCTTGATTTTATCGATAAAAATCCTATATTTAAATTATATTAAAATAGTATTATTCCGGTTATAACTTTATAAGGAAAGATCTATTTAATAATATACTTTATATAATAGAATACTATATATTTAAAATATTTATAATACTTTAAAGTAGTTTTATCTCCGCTATAACCTTATAAAGAATAATTCGCTCTATAGTATATATTATATAATAGAATAGTAGCTTTAAAATATATTAATATAATATTATTATAGTTATAGCTTTATAAGGAATAGTTTATTTTATAGTATATAATATATAGTATAATAATAACTAGAAGTGTACGCGATATTATATTAAATATAATAGTACTTTATAGTTTATATAATCTCTCTTATAGTTCTCCCTCTATATTACTTTAGTATAAAAGTAATATATTTATTTCTCTAAAATCTAATTAACTCGCTTATTTTTAATATAAATCTTATATTTGGGGGCCAAAAACGGTAAGAGTATTTAAAATCCTTTAATAGGTTTTAGATATATTAATAATAATTATTAATAAAACTAAATAAATTATTAATAGAGTATTAATAGAGTAATAATAAACTATACTAGATTCTCGTTTAAAATTATAACTAAACGGTATTAAGGAGTATAATTAAAATATATATTACTTTTAAATTAGTAAGACTACGTAAGAGTAATTATAAAGTAATGAATAAAGTTATTATTCGAAAATCTACTTACCTTATTATACTTATATACTAGTTTATTAGATTTATATTAAATAGTCTATACCCTAGCCTCCTACGAGTCTTATAAAGGAGTTATTTTATCTATTTATATATATACCGCTAAATAATAGGCCGTAGTCCTAAATAGGTATTAAAAGAAGAAAGTTAAACCTAGTATAGTCTAGGAGGAAGGGATATAAAATATTAAATAAAACCCTACCTATTTAGTAGATAGAGACCGAGCGGATAAAAGAAGGGAGGATTTATTTATAATAAACTAAACCCTCTATTATCTAAAAGAAAGAGATTATATAAATCGATATAATCTATATTAAATAAGTTTTTAAAAATCGTTCTTTATTCGAAATATTATACTATATCCTCTAGATACTTTAATTTTAACGAGGTATATAGTATTATATAGAACGCCTATATTTAACTTTTAAAGTAAATCGATCTTAAAATTATTAAAAAAATTATTAAACTTAATACGAAATATTAAAATTAATTTATTAACTATTTCTTAATATTAATTAAAGACTTATATAAGAACCTAGTTTTTTAATAAATATAGAAAGTTTTTAGATATTATTAATAAGCCCTATATTATAATATAAATTTAAATATCGTTAATAAACCCTATACTACGATATAAATTTAAATATCGTTAATAAACCCTATATTACGATATAAATTTAGGTATCGTTAATAAACCCTATATTACGATATAAATTTAGGTATCGTTAATAAACCCTATATTATAACTATCGAGTATTTTTCGAAGAAATATACTCGGTATAATATAGGATAATTAAATAAATTTTATACTAGGAGTAAATTCAACCTAGTATATTTAATAATAAAGTACTAAACTTAATTTACGAGAAAATATACGTATTAATCTAAATATATTATCGTAAAGTCCGTATACGTATATATATAAAAGAATAAGAGAGTAAGATTAGAAAATTCACGACTAGATAAACTTGTATCGAAAAGATTTTAAAGATTATAAAAAAAAGAATAAACTCGTATCGAAATAATTTTAAAAATTATAAAGGGGAGGATAAACTCGTATCGAAAAGATTTTAAAAATTATAAAGAGGAAGATAAACTCGTATCGAAAAGATTTTAAAGATTATAAATAGGAGTATAAAAGAATAAAAGTAAAAAGTTTACTATTAGATAACTAGATAAAGGGGAGGACGAGAGAGTAAAAATAGAAAATTTACTACTAAATAAACTTATATCGAAAAGATTTTAAAGATTATAAATAGAAGAATAAAGAGGTTAAATAACCGCGCTATAAATTACTTTATATAAATTTAATAATATACGAATTTCCGTTTAGAAGATAGGATAAAAGTTATTTTCTTTATAGTCCTTTAGGCGTAGCCTACGGATATAGAAATACTACGTTTATTAAACGGGATAAAAGTTATTATATATAAAATAATCCCGGGATAAAAGACTTACGAGTAAAATAATAATATAAATTAAATAATAATATAAACACGAATTATAACTTACGATTACTATATAATAATTAGTTAAACCGTACTAGAAATTTAATTAAAGCGCGAATTACTAGTAAAAATAACTACGTGATTAATAATAACTATATTAACTCGGCTGGGTTACGACGGAATATATTACGCGTAAACGTAACGATATAACACGATTTACGATTTATAATTACTATATAATAATTAGCTGAACCGTGCTAGAAACTTAATTAGAGTACGAATTACTAGTAAGAATAACCACGTAACTAATAGTAATTATATTACTAGATAATAGGAAAAGATAAATATACTAAAACCCGAGGCGTATACTAATTATATATTCCTACTCTTTCTAATTATATCGAGGAGGTATAGTATATTCCTATTTATTCTAATTATACCGAGGAGGTAAAGGGTTTAAGGGAGGAAATAAAGTATTAAAGGAGATATAAATATTAAGGCTTTAAAAAAGGAAATAAGGTTTAAAAGAAGTATAAGTATAATATATTCCTTCCTACTCTTTCTTCTAATTATACCGAGGAGGTATAATATATTCCTACTCTTTCTTCTAACTATATTAAGGAGGTATAAATATTAAGAGAAATATAAACGTTAAGACTTTAAAAGAGGAAATAAGATTTAGAAAATAAATTTAATAAAGTAGTATTAAAACTATAATAACGTATATAGTTATAATACTCTAGTTATCAAGCTTTCTATATTAAAATCGAGAATATAATTAATAGAGGCCTTTAGTTAAAGGGATAGGGAGAGGACTTATTAATATAATCGGCGAAATAATAATAACGCTAGGTCTATTACGTTTATAAGGTTTTTTACCTCTACTACTTCCTAGTTACGTTACTAGATATTAGAGTAAATACGTAGTTTATAGAGCGAATATATACTACCGCTATATTACTAAACCTTCGGATTTTTAATATTAAAATAAAAGTTATATAAATAATAAAAAAAGACCCGTCTTCTAAATACTCCTAGTAAAGTCCGATATAAATAATCGCGGTAGGTATCTTCTAATTTCTCTAATTTTAAATCTACTAAGTTACTTTAGCGGGTGAAATAATATTAGAAAATATATCTATTAATAAAATACAAAGAGTAGTACTACCGGCGATTATAAAATTAATAATTTTCCGCCCGAGAAACAAAATTAGAGGCGCTGTATTAAATCTATTATTAGTATTTCCGTTTATTAAAAGAGATTTATTTCGAAACTAAACTATTTAGAAGAGTATATAATAATATTATATTTTAAGACTATACTTCTCTAAACTAGATACTATTAATAAGTATAGAGTAATTCTATTATTTATTATATTACTAATTTTTAAGGCTCGAGATATTAATTAATTATTCTAGATATATTTTATAGAAATAAAAATACCTATATAACGGGAGTATCAAGCGGGATATTATAAATCCCTAATAGAATATTCTATACCTATTATAATAATAGTCCTATAGGTTATAATTAACGAGTTATTAAATAAAAAATAACCTAGGCTCCTAGGTTATTAAAGAGGTATCGTTTTTTATTTCCTAATTTTTTCTTCTCTATTATAGTTTACCTAGTTTCTTTAATATTATTTAAAACTCCTCTACCCCTTCGCTAAAAATTAGAAATAAACGAAGCTTTATCGGGTTTAAATAAATAAAGGAAAATCGAGATAATATAATTATTCGTAGTATAAGAAAATCGATATCCTTATATTTAGTCTCGTATAGAATATATTACTAGGAAGTTAGTAGTAAAGGAGTATAAAACTTATCTCTATTATTAATATAATATTAGAATATAAATTAAGAGTATACTATCTTTAATATCTCTATAATATATAGCTCGAGAAATAACTAATAGTATAATTTAATATAAATCGAGCTTCTTTAGAGTATATAAATCGAAGGTCGATAATATAATAAAAGTAAAATTATAATTAATCTTTCGAGTTAATACTACTAACGATTATTTTTAATAAGTACACTTTAAGGAATTTAGAAACTTAATAGTATTAACGAGAATAATTATTTCTAGTTAATAGCGAATAGATTTTACTTATTTATATTAATTAAATATTACCGTCGATTCTCGCGAGGTATAATAATAGTAGTAGATAATAAAGGCGAAAGGTAGAAACCTTAAACTCTTTATCTCGTCGGTACTCGAGGGGCGGTAGATACTCTAATTAAAAAAACTTAATTCCTTATAACTCTATCTTATATTAACTATTATTTATCTAGTATCTCTTACTTTTAACGAGGAAGCCTACGATAGATATATTAAAAAATATTATATATATCGGCCTAAAGAGTAATTAATAATAAACGATAACACTATTAAAGAGAGCGGAGTAGACGAAACTATCTCTATTCTCAAATAGATTATAGTAGATTTTTACTAGATAGGGTATTTTATTTATATAATAATATATATAGAAATAATCCGCTAGATAGAGTATTATTAAAAGTATAATATTAATTTTAAATATTAGAGCCAACTTAAAGCCTAGCCAAATATATTTTAAATAATAAACTATCGTGACATCCTCCGTTAAAGAGTATATCGAGTATTAAATCTTTAAGAAAGGTATTATCTAAAGATATATAATAATAATAAATAAAGAAATATAGAATAAATATATAAACTAGATATTTTATAGCGCGAGTAAAGTCAAGTATTATACTTTATTTAATAAATACTTTAATAATAATAAAGAGTCGTCTTTATCCTTATCTTTATCCTCGGTAGATATTAAAGATTCCTCGTTACTACTATTAACTAGCGTTCTACCGTAGTAGATATAATTCTCGTCTTTATTAAAATTAAATATTAGTTTAATTCGGCGCGAAGGTCTTCGAATATAAAACTCGATTAAAACTAAATCCTTAATTTATACTTTCTCGTATTTCTAAGAAATCGCTATACGATTAAATTATTATAGAATATTATCGCGATTATACACGGAGACCTTAAGGGTAGTATTATCGTTATATTAATTTATTTAAAACTTGACCCTAGCGGCGAGGATTAACTAGATATTTAATAAAAATAATTAATATTAATATAGTAAAATAATAATACGTTAAGCTACCTATATTTAAAGAAATACTATTATTACTTTTTAATTCGTTTAATCTTAACGATATTTATAACTTTATTCGTGAACTCTATTATTTATTAAAATAAGAATAATAAATAGAGCTTTATAAATAATTTAACGAGTCGCGGTATATTCGTCTCGGCTTTTAACTAGCCGGTAGTATCTTTTTTAAAAAACTCTTCGATTTTAAATTAAATAAAATATAAATAGAAATATTCGATAAAAGTAAAAGTAGTTATACCTTTATATTAACGATAACTCTTATTTTCTAGTTCGTTTTATAATATCCTATCCGCCGCCGTACTTCTCTAAATATTAACGACGATCTATTTTCGTAAAGAAAGATTTTCTTAATTAAAGACCTATACTCCTCGAAATTAAACTATTAGAGGTAATATATATATAAAGTATAAAGTAAATTCTTAAATTTCGATATAATATCGGGGTTTATTTATTCCTCGTTAAATCCTATTAAAGATAAAGACGGTAGTAATATTAATTTATTATTATTATTATATCTCTCTAGCTCTTTCTATCTCGTTAGCTCTTTTCTTAATCTTTAATTATCTCGGTTAACAATAACTTAAAGGTCTTTATCCGGTTATTATAATTTATTTAATAAAATTCCCTCGCTCTAAATTAATTAATATTAAATTTAGAAATAGAATAAACGAGTTTATTATTCGGTAGTTATTTAATTTAGATTTCTTTTCCCTTCCCTTTCTTAATCTTCTTTTTTAATTTCAAGGTTTTAATTTTCTTAACTTTCTACTATAATTATAATAATAATATTTTACGTTTACTACCTTAAATAGGAGTAATTAAGGGGTAGATATCCTAGTACCTAAATTATAATAATAATTAATTTACTATATTTTAAACTATACTATCTAGTTTATTTTAAATATATATATAAAATTAAAAATAAGAAGAAAGCGTAGAACGGGTAGTAGTAAATCTAGAATAAATAATAATAATTTAGAGAAACGGGGAATTCTATTTATAGGAGTTATCTAGCGCGCCGAAATTCTCTTATATTAATATAAAATACCTTAAATATATAAAAGAGAGTAGAGATAAATATATCTTAAATATCTCGAAATTATAACGTAAAATATATAGTAGTTAAAACCGCTAGTACTTTAACCCTTAATATTATTTAATACCTATTAATAAATAGGTATAAAGTTCTAAACCAAAGGCGTTATTAATAGAGAAGGCCCTAGTTTATATATTAACGACCGTCCCCCTTCCTAACTCTTATTATTATTTTAAATTACTAGTAGTAGCGAGCTAGTTATATAATCGAAATAAAAAAAAGAGTTATATTTTAAATCCCGTAAACCTATTATAATCGAAATAATAAACTATATTAAGAGGTTAATTAAAGAGTTATAAATATTAAATTTATAATAATAAATACCTAGGCTCATTATATAGATAAAGTACCTTAATATAAAGAATTATCGAGAATCACGGTACTACGGGTAGAAATAAAAATTATATATAATTTATATAAGAAATAGGTAATATAGAAGGGAGAGTTTAAATTAATAGTTTCTCCGAGTTAACTAAATATCGCGATAATGAGTATTAGTTAAAACTTTTCTTCTAGGTTATAATAAACTATTAATTTAACTAACTACCTTATATAATTACCCAAATATATTACTCATTATTCTATTATCTTTAAAAATATTTATATTAAAGTATTTATCTTTAATATTTCCTATATCTTTCTCTAATCTCCTACTATATTATTACTATTTTAAAATTCTCTTTAGTTTTTTTATAGCCTCGAAGTCTTTTTAAATAAATACTTTATTCCTCTATTATACTATTATATAGTCCTACTAATTTCATACCGGTTATAGATTTATAATATCGGGTAATATATACTTTATAACCCTCGCTCGCTATATATAGAAAGATAATATAGATTTAATATAATATCGAGGCCGAATACCCGTAATAAAAGGGCCGCTTATATTAAAATAGCCGAGATTTATAAATATAAAGATTAGTCTTAAACCTAAATAGGTACTAGTTAATAAATTGGAATAATTATTATTTCTAGAGAGCGATAATATATTTGAATATTTAAATATCCTAGACACGGTTATTAATAGCGAGATAATAGTAAATATATATACTAGGATATAATATTCGTTATTAATTTTTTTATATTAGAGTATAATTAATATAATTAATAATTTATTTATTACGATTTAAAATATAGCGCCTAATAACCCTATTAACCTAGTATTTAATAGAGAAATTTATATAAAATCGGATAATAATAATAATGGATTTTTAGAACTTTAATATATATTTTCGTAGTTATAGAGCGTTATTATAGACGCTCTAATAAATATAATATTATCTAAATAAGAATTTATTAATAATTTTAATAAAGTAGAGTTTCTTTAAAATAAGACTCCGCTAAATACTACGATACCCCCGTTATTATATCGCGCGTTAGTTACCGATTTATTTAAAGAGATTTTAAACGAAAGAGCTCGAGTTAAACTAGATAATTTTACTATAGTTTTTAGTTTATAATATTAAGTAATAGGCCTTTCGCGCTATTATTATTAAAGTCTCTTTAAGGTATTCTTATTTCTCGAATTTATTTAAACCCTTAAATACCTACCCCGATTTATCGCGATTATTAAGAAATATATAAAAGAGTAGCTACTACTTCTAAAGTTAAGGAAATAGGAGATTATAATAAACCCGATAAAATTAGTTATAGAAAGGGCGAGGATAAAAAAGAAGGGTAAAAAGAAGGCGTTAAAAACTATAATAAAGAATATAGTTTTCTTCGATCCGTTAAAGTTATTTAAGATAATTCTTACCTCTTCTTCTATTAGGTCGAAAATATATATTAATATAATATATTAAATAAATAAACCTACGGAGTTATATTACTTTAAAGTATAGGCGTCTTCGATTAAAATATATTTAGGCGAGTATAATAAGATATAAGATAATAAAACTATTATTTTTCTATTAGATACGGTCTTCTATATATATAAAGATTTATTATATACGTATATAAATAATAAAGTAGACTATTATTTTAGTAGAGTCGCTATAGTAGGGAAAGATTTTCGAAGCGATATTAAGAGTATTATAATATTTAAGATTAATTATTTCTGTACCCTAATTAAGATTAGTATAGAATAATTAGACTTTCTAATATTACGTTAATTAATATCTAAAGAAGTATTCCTTTTACTTTAAGAATTTAATTATATTATAGAGGATAATATCGTTATACTAGAGCCGGATATATATTATAATTATTAATATAAAAATATATCGGTCTCCTTTAGTAGGTACCCCGCTGTATATATTTTAAACTTTATAATTTATAATATTATCGATATCGATATAAAGATAACTTACCCTCTATAATTATTATATTTTAACCGCGGCGAGCTTGAACTATATTATTATAGTCGGTCCCGTTTATTTAATTTCGCTAGGTCGATTTATATCTCCTTATCTCTCTTTATATTTATCGATAAATTTAGTTTATATAGAAATATATACCGCGCTATCCTCGGCTTCTATTAAATACTAGCGGGAATAATATAACGGGAGTATAAAAATAGGTAAATATCTTTCTACTCGCGCTAGGGCCTTACGGAGCGATATTCTCGAATATTATATAAATACTAAAGCCGAGCCTACGTTAATTAGATAATAGAATTATAATAAATATTAATAATATAGAGACCTTAGTCTATATATATACTCTAGTATTTACGGGGGATATAGTATAGTAATTAAAAAATACCGGTATAATAATTATTAAGGCCGATCGTAGATATAGTAAATATTTAATACTAGTAAATTAAAGAGCTAATTTAATATTCGATATTAAAATTAATAATTAATATTATTACCGAGTACTAGAAGAAAGAAATAAATATAAGGCGGCGGAAAAGAGTAATAAAGTTTTCTAGGTACTAAAAATACTACGAGAATAAATATTATTTATTAATATTACCCCCGTATTAGATATTATTCGATCTCGGCTATTAAATATAGTATATTTTAAACTAGTAGGTATCGCTAAATAAGCCTAGGAAGTCTTTATTAACGCCGTTTTAATTAAATAAAACCTTAAGGCCTACTCCGTAGAGTTTCGTAACTTTTTATTCTTATTTAATTAGGGGTATATTTAATTACCTACTATTTACCTTATTTACCTACGTATATAAAAATATACTCGGTTATTAATTATCTACCCTCTACTATTTAGGACTTAGTTAGAACTATAGTAGATTAAACCCTATTATTTAAAAGTAGTAAAGACGATTTAGTCTCCGCGAACGAAATTAGATATAATAGATTTAATCGTCTAAACTTTCGCGATAATAGCGATTAATAATATAGTTATCCTAACCTAAATAATATTATAGGTAAATTATAATAACTTAAATATTATTATAATAACTTTACGAAAATCGTTTTAAAGGCTCTACGAATATATATATATCTCGTCGACCTCCGAGTTTTAAAAAGGCGGTATATTAATATCTTTAAAAGAAATAATATTTATATATAAATCCGATACCGGGTAGAAAAGCGCTAATAACTTCGAAGACCTAGTTAACTACGGTTTAAATAATCGAAAGCTCGGTACTTTAGGCGAGTAATTTATAATAAAGAGAAATTTAATTAAAATCGTTATCTCCTACCGAAATATATAGGCTAGGCCGAACGTATATATAGGTTTATATTACGTAGAGATTATAAAGGAGTATATAATACCTAATAATATTACGACTTTTAATAGCGAAGATAAATATAAATTAATCTTTTACTTTATTTAAATTATAATATATAATTTTCTTATTTATTAATTTAAGAATTAGGGGTTTTAAGATAGATATAATATATATAAACTTTAAAGATATTATTAAGACTTTATTTATTAAAAAGTTAATTTATTAAACTATTCGCTTTATATTAATAAGTTCGTTTAAAGTTAATAAAAAGTGATTAATATTAAGTTTATAAAATATCTACGCTTATTACTTATCTTTACTCGATACTTTACTACTATTCTCTAAATAAAACTAGGGCGAGGATAATACTTTAAGGCTCGCAGTATTATCGGACTATAATTATAATAATTTAGTAGTTATTAATTATTTATAGAGAGTTTAGGTATCTAGATAAAAATAATTATTATAGCCTAGTCGTCTCTCTCATTACGAAGTATTTTCGATAATACTATAGGAGGTATATAAAGTCGATTACGGTAAAATTAATATAATATTTCCAAAGGTATATAAACTATAGTAGTACTAGAAACTTATATTCACCGATAGATTAATATACTTTATTATATATTTTTAAAGATCGTAAATTATAATTTTAGTTTTTCGTGGCGTTTTAGAGTATCTATCTTATTAATAAATCTATTATTAATCTATAGAATATAGATATTTAAAGTACCGTATTATATTTAAAATAGGAGACTTTATTTTAATTAAAGATAACTAGATTATATATTTAGATAGAGTATTCTTATATAAATTATCTAAGGGTCGATTAAAGCTCTTCGCTCGTATATATTTAATAAAGTAATTTAATACCCCGAAGTTAGATCCTATTTTAAATACTCTTTATATAAAGTTCTCGGACTCTAAAGTTATCGTCGGCCTACCCGGAATCAGAAATAAGAAACTCTATATTATATATATCTACTAAATTAAAAAATCAAATAGTACTTTAAATAGTCTTCGACGAGGCGGATATACTCTATTACTTTATTAGAATTATATTATCTAATTTATATAAAGAAGCTATAACTACGTTTTCTTTTTTTTTAAATTAAAGAGATAATAAACGCTAGTAGTAATGTAATTAAATTAAAGATTTATTACGTAGTTAATATTAATAGTAGTTTTAATAGAAGTAAAATTTAAATTATACCTAAGATATTATTAAGAACTTTATTAATTCTATATTATAAATAAATTATATAAAGTAGATCGGAGACTAGTATCTAGATTAATTTTATAGTTAGGAATTATACTCGAAAGGGCGAGAAACGCTAGCGCCTCGCTTAATATTAAAGTTATCTAGAATTCTTAATATTAATTTAAAATTTCGAAAATATATCTACGAAAATGAGAAATACTATTATAATTACTAGTACCTTGGTATAAGAGCTAGTGCCTTGGTATAAGATAGTAACTTATTCGTACCGCTAGATAGAAGAAGTAACATACAATACACTAAGACTGAATCTTAACCACTGTTTTATTTCGTTGACACTATAATTCTTACGTGTCTTATTTCGTTGACACTATAAACTTACTATTTTATTTATATTATCGGGATCCAGCTCGTCAGTTATATATTAACGTCGATGCGTCAAAGTCGTACGGAATTAGCGCGATGGTATACTATGTTCAGGGAGATCCTTAGGGTAATAATTTCCCCCGTACTAACGTACAACCAATTCTATTCCTATCCAAACTACTTAATCCTACGGAGTCGCGCTACTAGCCTACGGAATTAGAAGTAGTAGGCTTAATTTAGATACTAAAGAAAATCCTATACCTACTCGTATAAATCCCGATAAAGAAAGTTATTATCTTTACTAACTACTCGGTAACTATTAATATTACCCGATAAATAATACTATCGTCGTCCTCTTCTAATAGGATGAACCTACGGTTAATATAAACTTCCTAATATACGTTATAATATAATCTCGATATTCGTTAGTATCTAAGAAAGTAAAATATCGTATTAAATATATTATCTCGCCTCCTCGGTAAGAAAGAATATCTCGATATTAAAGGTCCTGGTATTCTAGACGACGTCTTCGCTTTTTATTTTACCTTAATTAAAATATCTTTTAAATACCGCCTTAAATTATAAAAGGCGTATTCTAAAAATAAGAAATAATTAAGAGTAATAACTTTCCTTATATATAAAAAGGATAGACTTAAAAAAGAAGCCCTAAGGTCTACGGACGGAGTCGATATAATTAATACTAATATTCCTTTCCTTTTTAGAGACTTATTTATATAATATAAAAACGACTATATTAATAAGGAACGCCTATATATCCCGAAATTAATAAAATAAAATATTTTCGAACTCGCGTATAATAAGCGAAATTATATAGGATTTTATAGAACGTACGAGAATATCGCCGATAGTTATTATATACGGTATTTAACTCGAAGACTTAAATACTATATTTTATACTACCCTTAATATTAACTTAATTAAATAAAGAGGTATATATTATACGGTATTTTAAAACTAATCTTAATAAAGCCAAAGATCTATTATTACGTTATTATCGATTTTATTATAACGCTCCCTATATTTATAAACGGAAATAATTATTTAATAACTATTACTTATAAGTTCTCGAAAGTAGTTACTACGGTTTTAAGGAAAGATACGTTTAACGCCGAAGAATAAATAAGCGCGCTACTTCTCGCCCTTACCGACTAGGGAATTCTAAAGGCGATTATTTTTAATAAAGACCTTAAGTTTCTTTTAAGTTTATAGAAGGTAATCTTTAAAATATTAGGAACTAAATTAATAGTCTCTACTACCTACTACCCTTAATTTAACGGTTAATCGGAACAGATAAATTAAACTATAGAAATAATACTACGATTTTATTTAATATACTACCCTAATAACCTATAGGATAAATTCGTAACTACTTTATAATCTATTATAAATAATTCTTTAAACTTAATAACGACGCTTTTACCGAACGAGATTATCTACGGTATAAAGCTTAATGATAGAATTTCGGTTTAAAATATAATAGGAAGAATAAATCTTACCGATACTAAGACTATTAACCGGAAGGAAGCCGTTAACGCGATTTCGTTCGCGGCGATTAATACTAAATTTCGATATAATAATAAATATATATCTTTAATAATATAAGAAGGGGATATAGCTTTTTTAAAACTATATAAAGATTATAGGATCCCGGGTTTAGAGAATTATAAACTTTCGAATTAAAAAACTAGCCCGTTTAAAATTCTAAAGCGAATAAGCGGCTTAATTTATAAATTAGAGTTACCGCCGATAATAAACGTCTACCCCGTTATTTCGGTCGCCGCTTTAGAACCTACTCCGTTAAGAGGGGATCTATATAACCGTCTTTAAAAAATCGGGTAGGCTACTATTCTCGATAATAATAATAAAGGTATAAGTAATTACTTTAAAATAAAATATATTTTAGATAGAAGGATAAAGAAGTTTTTAAAACGAGGAAAAAAATTAATAATATAATACTTAATTAAATAGAAAGACTAGGGGCCCTATTAGAATATATAATATAACAACTAGGATCTTAAAAACGTAGAGGGCGTAATTAACGACTATAACATAAAGTCGTTATAAACTACGTAGGTAGTTTAAGGGACGATATTACTCTATTTATTTACTAATCTTTATTTTATTTTCGCTTTATTACGCGACGATAACTTTATTATTTAGTAGTAACTAATTTCTTAATAGCCCCGCTACATTAACACGGTATTTCTAACTTATTTAAATAATAATAAATCGTTTTTTTCTCGTTCGATACGATTAATAAATACTACTACTATTATATTACTTAGCTATAATATTTTATATACTAAATAATATTAATATATCTTTCCTCTTTTAATCTTAAAATTAATTATTTATTTATATTACTCGCCCTTATTAAGTATAATACGATATCTTCGTTCTAATAAATTTTTAATTATAATATAACTAAATTACGTTCGGGAAAGACTACGAGGAAGCTAGCCTTAAAGATTAATAAAATAAAGATAAAGAAGGTAGTAAAAGTAACTAAAACTAAACTAATTAAAATAACGAATAATAATAAGGATAAAAAGTCTAGCGCTTCTACTTCTAAATAAAGCGATAAGGTAAACGACGAATAAATTATTAAAAACGAAGTCGACGATAAAGTCGATAACGAAGAAGTTAAGGATTTACCGTACGATAAGCCCGTATATAATATAACGGAAGATAAAGACACCTAACTATTAACGGGTAGATATTTTTCTTTATTATAAACCGGGCTAGTTATTTAATATAATAAGATTTCCTTAAATACGCGATTTAAGAACTAGTTAAAGGTATTTAACTCGAGAAGTAACCTATAACCTAAATAAATAAATAACGGGTAGCTAGCTATAATACGATTAATAAAGAATAATCGTATAAAATACGCGATTATTTTTAATTACGCTTAATTATACGGGGATAAAGGGAATTTATTATAGAAATTAAATTAATCAGTTTTAATAAAAGGGGGGAAATATAACCGATATATCTTCGTAGAAAGATATAATTATCTCTCGACGGACGAGATAGCGAGAGTAAAGGAGCTCTCGACGTTATCGAAGAAACTAGATAAAAAGGGCCCGAAGGTAATAAAATTTACGGTTTCGAAAAAGTCTTTAACGTAAAAAAAGTCGATATCTAAAAAGCCTAATAAAGATAATAAGAGCGACGAGAGCGAGTCCGAAGCGGAAAAGAAACTTTTAGTTTCGAAAAAATCTTTAAAGGAATTAATAACGAAATTATTCCTACTAAAGAAATCGACTTTAAAGATAAACTCCCTCGTAAAATTAATCGATAATAATAATTCTTAGCTAGTTAATATTAAGTTACCTAATATTAAGGTATAGGAACGTTAGAAGAAGTATATTAAAACTATATAAATATCCGGCGACCTAGTTATATAACTAGAAGAGTTAAATAAGACTAGGGAAATACTTAAAATAAAAGTCGCTACCGAAGCTAAAGCCGTAAGTTCTTTAAAGCGGAAAACTACGGCTACTTTATCTACGCCCTCGAAGAAGCGGATAAATAGGAAAATTACGGTACCTACGGTTATAAGATAATAGGTCGAAATCGGTAAAGAAGATTTCTTAATTATACCTTAAGTTACGTCTTAGACTTCGACTTTCCTTATAACCGACGCTTTTAAATAAATTATTTCTTCTTCTACCGTATTAAAGAGCTCTAAATAAAAGAGAGTAAAACGCGTAACGGAGAAAATTAAACGGGATAAAGCCTTAATTAATTTAAATACGAAAAAAGCCCCTTTAGCGTAGATAATAATAGGTATTTCTACGATAACGAGTAAATTATTAACGATCGCACCGCCTTTAATAAAAGATGATTCTACGTTATCGTAAATTAATAGGAACTAGATTACGGAGTTAATATATTATTAATCGGGAAGTATTACTCCTTACCTAAATACTTAATTTACTACGGACGTCGAAGAATTACTTTTTACGATAAATAATATACGCCGTACTAGCCCTACTATAAATAAAAAGGATATAATAAGATAAGTTTTCTTACTTAAGGCTACGGGAGCGAACGAAACCGGTTTAGGAATAAGGCGCTCGAAGAAAATAAAACCTAATAAATAAACTAAGCCGTTAAAAATAAAAGGGGAGATTAAGGATATTTCTATATCGTCGGAGGATTTAAGCGATAATATTAAAGGGGAATCCCTAATCGAGATCGTTAAGGAAGTATTCGCTAAATCCGAAAACCGTATAAACGCGCTAGTAGCTAGAAATAACCTCCTAGAAAATAATAATATTATCTTATATAACTACGTGAATTTTTTAGAAGGTCTTATTATTAAAGTTAATAATAAAATAATCCGCGTTTTATTAGTCCTAGAAGTCTTTTATACTACTTTTATTTAATATTATACCCGCCTCTTAAATTAGTATAGGGTCGATTATTTACTACGGGGTTTTTTCGATTCTATAGAAATCGAAATACCTAAAGATTAATTAATTAGAAGTAAATAAATAAAATTAATTTAAAGAGTTAAAAACGTTAACGGTATTAAAGATTTCGTTAATAATCTCTTAACTAATATTAACGTAAATATAAACTCGTTAATTAAAAGATATCCGGCTTTAGAACGAGTACGTAATCGAGAAAAATTTAAGTAATAGATAACTACCGATATCGTACCAGGCGGTAAATTTATTAAAGAAAGCGATAAACTATATAATTAATTCGGTACAGCCGCGCAGACTACTTTAGATTATAACGATCGCGCCGTTATCGAAGCTATTACCGATAATAAGGCTACGTAAACTACTACGATTATTATCGGTTATAACGAACGCTTTATTACCGATGTCTTAGTTACCGATAACCAGGAACCCTAGCTAGGTACTACGATAAATACGTTAAAAGCTACGGATACTCCTCTATCTAATATTTATAACCTAACGGTTAATCTCCGTCTCGACGACTTTAGGTAAAAACGTCGTCGTCTTTTTATTAATACGGTACGTTTATAGTAGTTCTGAGTCGAGGTAATATTATAATACTTATTCTCGTTCATACTTTTACTTCGAGGCCTTAAGGACGTAAGGCCTTTATTTATAAAAGTAACTATTATAATTACTAGTACCTTAATATAAAAGCTGGTACCTTGGTATAAGATAGTAGTTTATTTATACCACTAAATAAAAGAAGTAACATATAATATACTAAAACTGAATCTTAACTATTATTTTATTTCGTTAATACTGTAATTCTTACGTATCTTGTTTCGTTAACACTACAAACTTACTAAATACTATAATAAGTAGTTAGTAAGATATAAATATTAAAATTTTAACCTTTAATATTATTTAATATATATTAATAAATATATATAATTATCCGAGTATATAACCTAGTTTATAGCGAGTACTCTAGAGATAATACGTTTTTTCTTTAACGCGACCGACTTTAATTAATTTATCCCTCTATTAAAGATACCCCGAATTAACGGATTAATTATACTTTAAGAGGAGGTCGAAGGGGAGTCCTTTAAACTCCGTATATTTATTATAAAAGAGATAACGTTATCGATCTAGTTATTATTTAATATTTATCTACGATATATAGAGCTTAAGCTCTACCGGTTAATATATTTTATACATTTTATAACTCTAGTTAATATACGTAGAGGATTATCTAAAAATATAATAATATAGACTAGTAATAAGAATCGGGTATAAAGAGGGTATAAATTAAATAGGTTAATTATTAATTTAAAAGAAGGGCGAGCCTAGTAGTTTCTTTAAATTTAACCGAGGACCGCGATAATAAATATTATTATTACGGATTTTAATACTTTATAAAATTATATTAATAACGCGTTTTCCTAGGTATTTAATATTATACTTATTTCTTAAATTATACCTAGTACTCTACTATCTCTAAAATTCTTTATATATATTCGTTTATCTCGCGGTTATTCTTTACGCCTTTAATTTTTTCGATAAAATTCCTTATTATTACCTAACCTCTAAATAGTTCTTTAGCGCCTTATTTCCTATAATTTAATACCTACTTTTTCTATTTTATTATTTACTAAGGCTATATACTATATATATATAGATCGAGTTAATTATACCTAGTATATTTAATTACGCCGGTCGAGGAGGGCGAGTATAGATTTAATATAAATTTAAATACTAGTTACTCTAAGTTTAGGGCTGAATCCGCCGCTAAACTCGTATTAATAATAATTAGAAAATTTAATAAAATAGCTACTTTGAAATCTAGTTATTATAATTTCTAAAATAAAATAAATAGTACGATTAATTAAAACAAGTTATTATAAATATAGAAAATTAATTAAAAGAGTTTAGTAATCTAGGATATATTTTTAATTAAAGGATTTTGGCCCTTAGATATAAAGTAGGTATATTCTAAACCCTAATTATTACTTTAATAAATTATAGATAATTAAAATACTAATAATTATTAATAGGTTAATTACTTTAGGTATTTTAATATAATAATTACTCTATACTACCTCTATTTATCTAAATCTAGTTAAGCCGTAGTTAATATATAATATAATTAATTAATACTCTCGGAAGATAATAGCCGGTTAATATTTATCCTTTATAGATCGCGCGCCTTTTAAAAGCGCTAGAAAAGTTTAATTTAATTATATACTATAGAAGGAAAGCGCCTAAAGCGCTAAAAAAATTTAATTTAATTATATATTATAAATAGAAAGTATTTAAAGCGCTGAAAAGTTTAGTTAATTATTAACGTAGATTATAAAACTAGTATAGATTATAAAACCCGTAAACTTTTACCTCGCCTTTATTATTCTTCTTTTATTTTATTCGTTAATTATCTTTTTATATTAATTTATTTAGATTTACCTCTATTATTTCTTTAAACTTTATTAATTCTATAAAAGTAAAATTATCTCGGGAAAATAAGATATAGTAAAAATTATTTTAAAGATAAAAAGAGGTAGAGAGGGAGTTTAAAAGTAAATCTAGGCGGAGGCGTAAAAAGAGGAATACTTTTAGAAAGCTTAAGAATAATAGATCGATTTCGGACTACTAGATAACGAAATAATTAGAATAATATACTAGTAGTAGGTAAAGTAGATATAACTACGATTATTTATTAATACCCGGCGCGTATACTTTTAAAATTAGCGGCTTACGGTATTACTAGGATAATAAGGATATATTTTATTATTCGATTAAATAACTTCGAGATTATAACCTCTACTACTAAATAACGTATTTTTAGGTATTTTCTATATTCTTAATATAATATAAAATAGGTCGTAGGTAGTTTAGGATACTTAGATATATATAATTATATTATAAATACCTAAACTAGTATAAAAATTATAAATAGAAATTTAAGAAATAATTTTATAATTATTTATTTAAATATTTTATTAGTACTTTATTAACCTTTATTAATACTTTATCCAAGTTCTATTTATAGTTTATCCGAGATCCGTCTTTTTACTTCCCGTTTTACCCGAAACTTTATTAATAAAGTATTAATAAAGACCTATATTCTAATATTATTCTAAATAATATAATATTATAGTTAATAGATAATTAATAATTAATCGAATAAAATAAAGTATTAAAAATAATAAGTATTTTATAGATAATTAATAAAAAATTTCCATTAATTTTAATTTAGATTTACGTTTAAGTTTGTATTTTTATCGATTTTAAATTAGTATTAATAGAGCGACTACGCCCTAATATAGTATATAATTTATTCTACTATATACTATTAAGAAAGTTTATCTATAGTTTATAACTAACGTAATTTCAAGCGGTAAAGTAACTCCGATATAGTTACGATATTATTAAATACGTTAAAGATAGTAGGTAGAGATTTTTTATCCTAGCGGGCGCGTTTTACTAACCGGGCGTAATCTACGACGGGGGCTATAACGACGTAGGCGATAACGATATTATCAAGCTCGAAAGAGACTATAGTAATAATAACGTAGGTAGTAGCGACGTTAGTAAGAAAGAAGGGAGGGAGGGAGGGAGGGGTAGAACTAACGACGATAAGGTATATAGAAAGGTAGGAACGCGACGATCGTAATATTTTAATTTTAACTAAATTTGATAGATTGGTTTATTTGTTTACTCCTCGCGTCTCTGATTCCTACTACTAAACAGAACAGTACTAGAGTACGGAGATCAGCGGATGGGGTAGTATTGGCGATCTAGTACTAGCTGCAGTAGCGTTGCCTTAGAAATAAAAGGCACCAGAATTCCTATGTTTAGGAGAATACACACTATGTTCTCGCGCCGTTTCTAATGTTCGATCATCCCACTTCGCCATCCATATTAGCATGAAGAACCCAAGCTTACCGGTTTCATTGTTAGATCATGCAATTAGGACGAGCTGCCTAGCAGCTGACGGGATACCTGGCAATTCGCAGGGTATCAATCGGCTGACGTGAGATTCGGCTACGGTGATTCTGATCAGGGCCAAGGGTTGTTGTTTCAATTTGACGACTTGTGGGAGGCCTTAGGCCACCCGGCCATGGAAGCTGAAAGCAAGAGAACACGGCGAGTACTATAAGTCTTGTGGGTGGCCTTAAAAGCTAAAACCCTGCAAGTAAGATTGTGACTCTTGACATTAATTTCCCCCAACTATGAAATGGCACCATTCCCCGATAACTACTGTGAAAATTAATAAGACCATCAATTCATCCCGGCCTCACCATCAAACACAACCGTTGCTTCCACTCTTCGACTTTCAACCTAGACTCTTCCTTAGATCTCACTCACTCACTTCTCAAGACACTCTGAACAATGCAGCTCACCTCCATAGTCTGCACAGTGCTTTCTGCCTTGATGCTGGCTACTCCGATCTGCGCACACTGCGGCGGCATGGGTTGCGACGGCAAACGAAGTCTCACGAGCCTGCCGAGGGAGTGGCTCGGTATGAACAAGGAGGCTCCAGCTGAAGGTTTAGTTACCAAGTAGAAAGTGAGTTTGACGGTGACGGGCCGGCTTCAATGTACTTCCCGAGTTTTGATGCTGACATCTTATACCTTGTAGGGAGTCTGGAAACCTTCAAGACGGACGCTACAAGCTGAGGCAGGAGGAATAAGCGACGATGTAGTCGGAGGCGGGAATTACGGTCGGGCTGTGGAGGACTGATTTAGAGATGTAATTTGGGTTAGGTGTTGACACGATGATTATTTTTGATCATTCTATCACTCTCTTGGTCTTAGATAGTATATTCAATCATGGGCTGTTTGTCCCATTGAGAGAGCGACCATTTCCCCGTAGTAATTTGAAGAAGAGATCTCGAAGTCGTTTGGCATGACCTAGATCTTACAGGCTTGATAGTGGCAACTGCCTTTAGCAACGCTTTGTCTGGCTTTGACACTCCGGACAAATTTTGGAGGTACAATAATCATGGCGAAGATCAAAGAGTTTGTCTCGAAAACGCATTATCATTTTCCGCCGACCATGGAACGAATATTCAAGAACAACGTCGTCACAGTGCCCGAAATGGGCTTTCTTTTGCGATGATGGAAGGCAATAGAGATGCAACGCAGTGTCTTTCGTCAAGCCATTCTTCCAAACTCGAAACTTTCTTTCCAAAGTCTACAAGCCGCAAAGAGATACGGAGCCAAATCCTACGGAGACAGCCCAAGCCCAAAGAAAGCTGGACAAAGAAAGCTCCTTGAGCTATCTGATCAGCGATGACCAGATGGCATATGGTCCTGAAGATCGCGAGGCGTGTACTTCTAAGCCGTCTTCCAGGGGAAGACAACGGCGGCGAAAGTATACGCGATTTTGTCGTCGGCGTAGTCCCCTATGGACCTCGGATTCTAGTGATTCGTACTCAATCGAAACTAGTGACGAAGAAAGGGAGATACAGCAAGCGACTCAGACAGCATTGATCATAGCATCTCGGAACCTCCTTTCACTCGCGTCAAAGGACAAAACTATAATCTACGAGCGTCTGTCATGCGCTCCTATTCCAGCACCGAGATACCCCTTAGCCTCGATAGAGAAGTAACAAACAGCCTTCCGGTTGACCACTACCATATACAAGGTTTAGTCGACGCTATTCTTCTGGCTATAGTACGTGGGCGACGAGGAATCCTTTGCGACTTGATCAACGAACCTGGTGGCACAACCATCCAGCCAGGGCCAGCGTTCCCATGTTTTGTATACATGGGTGAAGATTATCGCTGGATCGAGGATCAGCTGATCCGTGTAAACAAGGCTGACGACCTACGGAGCTATTTCCCAGAGCATACTTGGAATCACTTCGTCACACGTACTAAACTCTGTCAAAAGAATTATCTTGAATTTGATGGAAACCTGTGCTACGCAATCCTATTAATGACTACGATTGCAAGATCAAATCATCAAGACATACATCTAGCGTATGTAGCCCTCGGCGGAGCTAGCACCCAGGTTCGGACATTTCGAATCCCTTGAACTGACTTTGAATAGGAAAACCCTGCTCTCGGTATGAAGAATGTCAGTGTAGCGCAACCCTTGAACTGGATGACCAAGAACTGGTTTGAAGACGCCTGTCTTTCGATAGATGAATCCTCCGGTCAAACGTGTCCACTTTTCCACGCTGCGGCCTTAGGTTTGGACGAGCTCTCTGTGCTGCTAATGAAAAATGGTGCAACTCCACAGGGTAGCTGCTTCCTAAAAATTTCGGAAAGCCGTCAGCCATATAGAGGAACTGTCTTATCACGACTCATCGGCTCGACTATGAACACGAACAACGAGGTGCAGAATCTGATCACGGACGCGGCAAGCCTGAACGTGGGCCACATTGTCACATTGCAAGATATGAACGCTATCTTGAGCCTTGATCCTCATCCAGGAGATCATATTTCGTGGAGGAGTGGGACTCTACAGTGGAACCATTCTTTAAAGTGGCATCGAGACTATAAGATGCAGCTCTGGCAGGGTATCTCCATGGCTGACATCTCACAAGTACGAAAAATCAGCGATCCGAAATCAATTTTCACAATCGTCATTGAAGCCGCCTGGCGCAGGCTCTTCTGGGCCGTTAGAACTCTTCTAGATCTGGGATTGAGTCCAAATGGCTGTGGGAGCCGATGGAAGTTCTGGCAGCTGAAAGTGACAGCACTAGATGTCATCGCGTGGACCAGCAGTGTCAGTGCGGCTGATTGCGAGCAAAGTGGTCCGTATCTCAAAGAACGGGATGCAGAAATTATAGATTTGCTCCAATCCCGAGGAGGGATTTGGGGAGTCGAGTACAGAACCGAGTACTTTTTTTCAGACCGTTGCAATCCCAGCGGCAGGAATCATCGGTCTATGCTATGCGATATACTCAATTTCCCCCTAGGTTCCTAAACTTTGGAGTGACAGCTTGGATGTTTTGCAAGACGACTGGGGGGATGACGAAGACGCCATATCTATCCTGATCTGCTTCTACGCTGATAGGATTTCTACAGCACTCTGGGGCTTGATTTCGATACTCTTATTTTCCGTTGTGTGGCTGAAACCTGGAAAGGAGCATGATCATGATGCGGCAGAACTACCATTCATTGGGACCCTAGCAAAGCTCATTATCGCCGCCGACGGGAAGCACACTACCAAGAAAGTGATCTATAACAGCTTATTTTAGACAAGACACGCTAGTTATCTCAGCGGCTGAACAGCATGTTGTCTTTGTCTATTTGCTGCAACCTGAGTGCAGCAGTCCAAAACCGAAAGGCATATCACATTGCTTGTGGGACCGGTCTCTGAGCTCATCAAGCGGACGTCAAGGCGAGAAAATGAACTATCCTCAGCTGTTCGTATACATTGAGACTCAGGCACATTTCAATGCCAAAGCTTACAAAAGCTATTGGGGAGACTAGTCGTCATCAAGCACCTTCGCCAGAGCGGCGAAACATCCAGCTGTAATCAAAGGAAAGTAACTTTTTAGCTTCATATGTATAGAAGCCAAGCGTTGACTATCTGTGACTATGTTTTTCTCCTCCAGGCATTGACATGATCGTCGAACAAGAGATGATCGCGGCATATTGCACCACATCTAGGGCAGGTTTTGGCCCTCTACGATAGAGGTATGAGTGAGACAGCTTGTGCATTGCGCCTTGTTGTTCCTATAATTTCGGCATGCACCGTTCATGAAGCCTTCACAAGGTATATCTTCTTGCTCGTAAAGCTTGCATTTCCCCTCGCACTCTTTCTCGTGTCTCTTCACCTGGCCGTTGGGTATAGCGCCGCAACGTGAGCAACACTGCTCTGTGAACTCAGATGCTCTGACACCAGAACATATCAACTTTCCCGCTTTGCAATTTGTGCAAGTGTCAAACTTCAGAGAAGACCAATCGCAAGGCTTCCCCTGTTCCCTGACATGCCTCGTATTTTCCGAGACATCTCTCAAGATGTGTTGATTTGCGAGGTAGCTGCGAATCGCGCCGTTGACATAACATGAATTATTTTTCAGTTTGATTAGGGTCGCTGCATTGCGCCTTTACGGTACTACGACCTACACAGACTGTGCTCCGTGGCCCTGCGTATCGGTAAAGAATATCCAGATCCTCGCACCGTTTGCATCGGCCCCTGCATTGTAACTATATGTGCTTATTATAGGCAGAAGTACTCATCTCACGACCACATTTTTGACAGATTTTTTAGTTCGAACGAGAACCTCCTTGACCGGTGACGTGTGTCATGGGGCCGCCACACACCGCGGTTGTAATCATATAATTGTTACAGACCTTCAAGGTTTTCCTTCTCGTTATGCTGTAAGGAACATTTTGATCTCTACATCGTTCGCATTTGCCCTGGCAAGTCTCCAAATGGGTTTTTAAATAATTCGCCCTGTGCAGTTGTTTGTCGCATCGAGGACAAATTGGATCGGCGCGCTTTCACCTAGCCGAACCCTTTGTCTCCTCTTCCTCTTCGTCTTTCATTTCCACTTACCCTTCCAGGCTTGTATTTTCCTTTTCTTGCTCCTCTACCGCTGCTTGTTCTTCTTCATCCGGCTTCAGCACACCTTCTCTGCCTGGTAACATTACGGATGCACTGGCAATGTGACGGATCAAGCTTGTCGACGGTATGGTTCCGTCCCGGTCTAGAAGCTTGAAAACCATATCGGGACTATAATCAGCGTTCCGATGGTTTACTGATAGGTTCTCTCTGGAAATAAGCAGCCTGGCTTGGTCGGCAATGTACTATTGTGGCCGCAGACCCTGCATTTGATCAAGACAAACCTGAATATCGTTCCAGTTTAAGTCCTCACTTTTCTCTTGAGGATCTACCGGCTCGGACGTAAAGAACCGTGCTTCACATAGAGACTGTTGTTTCCGGACACAGGATCTGCTTCGACTTGTAGTTAGTTCAGGAAGTCTTACTTTCGTTCCTAAGGCGGTCGAGAACACTCAATATTAAAATCGACTCTCTAATTGTTTCGTTGTTTACGTCGATTCGTGGAGCAGGAATCCTATCAGGCATGCTTTTGCTGCTAATTTATGCTGCTGTGTACTCCGCCAATAGTTGGAAAAGGCTTCGCTTGCTGAGATTACTGAGAGGGAGGGTGACAAGGGTATTATGTATAAAACTGAATGTACTGTGTCACGGAGATATATCAGCAGTAAAGTTTAGATTACAGAAGAATGCAAATGCTCCAGATAGCGAATTAGCAAGGATAATAGGAAAGCAAGAGCAAGGACCGAACAAGTGGGCAGAACCTTTCATTATCTTTGGCTAAAGCAGCCCCGCGCCATTGCGGAGGGCTTTATCGAGAATGACACATTTAGTCATGACTAGCGCCTTTTTGAGACTACCCTCAGCCTATAGAAGACCCTTGAGACTGCCGAGTTCCATCGGACAGCGTACCTAAATTCACATAACTCCCCTGAAGCCTGCCTGACATCTGTCAAGACGAAATGTGTCACCCTTGTACAAATGCAGAAGAACACAGGCACAGTGCATTCGACGTGGGAATACATGCCCTAACATCCCACTTTGCGGCAAACCACGAGAAGGCTGAGATTTTTAGTCAAGCCTCAGACGCATTCGGAGAAGCCGCCGTGACCCGGGACTCGCTTGTTCATTGGCCACAATAAAAGAGGCATTCGGTCTTGTTGAGCATTAGAGCCCGAAGTGGTCTAGATAGCATCACTGATTTCTCGATGCAGACAATCGCTTGGAAATCGATTGATGCCCTTTCAAACGTTCCGAATTCCTACAGCTCTCCGTTCTCTGAGCAGGGGGGAGCATGAGGGAGCAGGGAGAAAGCATAGGGGAGCAGAAAGGGAGTATGGGGGAGCAGAAAGAGAGTAGTGGCATGACATGGGCTTTAACGCGGGAGCAGAACGGCGGCACCTCACGGTAGTCAGCCAAAAGTCACGTGTTGGCCTGGATTCGGGGAAACTACATATATATGTGTGTGGGTTCCAGCATGGTTTGCGAATTGTCACTTTGAAAGCGATATACCTTAGCTATCTGCAACAATCTACGCTGTATCTACAGTCCTTGCTCGCAATACCTTTCCCCAGTACGTCTTTCAATCCGTCTTAAACCTCATTTAGCGTTATAAAAACCCCCCACCCCCTGCACAGGACCTCTGCTATAGAGCACATGTCCCAAGCACGTGCCAAGGTTAGCTACCTCACTAGAACACCCAACAGAATGCCTAAGATGTTCCGAATGCAAGATCACCCACGCCTCCCACGCTCCCCAGCCATGCCGTTGTTTGTTGGTGCTGCAGCTACTGGCCTGTCCTGTGTCCGTGGTGAATGGAAGAAGTTGCAGATATGTTGGATGGCATTGCTTGTAGAAGACTCTGTTTGAGGCCAGATTTTGTTGATGCGGAGAATGTCGAGATGATGGTACGGGTTGGTGATCTTGGCGGTTTGGAACGTGTGTTGGGAGTGCATTGAGATTGCCCGTGGAAGTGTGAGATGTGAGATAGTGATGGATGAGTTTGTTGTTAGAGGATGTCGCTCCTCCGTGTGAAGGAATGTGGTATTGAGAGCTCAAGTTCATAACGAGGTTGTTGGATTTTGGCTTTGAATGTATTCCTGCGCCCATAATGAGGGCTCTGGAAATGGGGTGCTAGGCAATTTGAAAAAGCTTGTGAAGTGTAAATGTTTGCACTTAGGTAAGCCCCAGCGCCTGGCAAGTGAGAATTATGGGCTCTAGAAGATTCATGTTAGAGGAACGCACGACTTCAATTTTTGTTCAAACTTCAGCTCTCATAGTGCTCATGGTTGTGGTTTTGCGATTTTGAATATCCACAGACTCGTTTGGATACCGGATCCCTCGCCTTGGCTGCAAGTCGTTGTTGCCATTTGGATGATCACTTGGCCCAAATCATGACTCCATTCGCTTGAGCTTCAGTCAAGGTTGGGTCAGGGTGCATAAAGCCACGTCCGTGGGTCTCTTCGATGGACTATGGCTCCCTTTCCTACTGATGATCTTGTCTGACCTATGCCCGACATGCCAGATATCATGTATATCTCCCGTGTTGGGGGAACTGTCGCGCTTGTTAGGAATGGCTAGAGCAACCAAAGAGCTGTCCGTGTACGTCGATCTTCTCGTTTGTGCCGCTTTGGCTATTGCATGGTGAAGCTACTGGGGAAGTCCTCGGTTTTCCGATCATTAGCCGTTGGACGTGTAAGTTTTCGAAGATGGAAGGTTGCATTTTTCCATTTGATGGCTGGCTTGGCCAAGACATCTGGCTGTGCAGTATTGACTTTTCGACCGTGCACGTCAATAGAGTCTTGATGCGGCATTCTCCTCATGTGGCTGGCTGGCCGGAGGTTTGCGGCACTCACATGTGAGCAGAATTCATCCAAATCTGACATCCATGCTTCATTTGGTATGGCCGCGAAGCTTGCACATCAACGAGATGTCTTCTCGATCGAGCACCAACCAGTCCTATCGAAGCCATAGTTGGTAGGCTATACTATTGCACTTACGGGCTCGCTTTGCTCGAGAGTCTGTTCATAAAACAACTCCGGGTGTGTGATCGGTCAGTAGTCTTGGCTGGCTGGCTCTGAATAGTGTGGCAAGACTGCAAATATCTTTCTTCGTCTATGAGTGCCATGAATGATAGGCTGCACTGTTGGATTGACTGATTTCTTTGGCCTATAGAGTAAGACTGCGGCCATGAGATGATCTCGATCTACAGATATGGGGATTCTCGATTCATGGCGGGAGTGCGGGATGTTCTTATCTACCAGAGACGTGAGTAATATCAGGATATGTAGATGATAGGTCGCACTGTTGCAATGACAGCTTCGCTGCATCCCTGTGACAATCCATGGCATAGTCTCGATGGATGGATGTTCATGTGGGTGCTCATCTTGCCTAGTTGATCCCAGACTCTTTGGCTGGACTCGGTTACTTGTCAAGGGTAAAGGTCACCCACTCGACCGGTATCAAGATAGCACAAAATGGTACAATATATCCCGGCGTCTGGTGTACCTTCAAAATGAGTCTTGCAAAGCAAAGTGTGGATTTGGGCGGGAATATTTTGTGACAGCATTTCTATCACATAGGGATCTGCTTGAGCCAACAGCTGCATTGTTTTCGAGCAGGAAGTAGCTTTTGGACTCCGCATCTAGACTCAATGGAGTCAATGTAACACAGGCAATGTAGCACAGCAAATTTTCTTACCAAACTAAAACGGAATGGTCATATGAGAGAACTCGACCTTGGTATCTTGTACAGATGATGCCCACAACAACGACTCCATAGCTCCTTTTTCTTTTTGAAGTGTCGATCTCACCATCAGGGGGTCCAGAATCTCGAATCCAGTCCTCCATCCAGATTTTCTGGACCAGTTAACCCGGAGTCAAATCAAGAGCACCGCCCAAAGCTCGCTTTCTCGGAAAGCTTCGAAGGTTCACAATTCATTAGATCGAAGATCAAAGACATGAGCAGATCTTGGAGACGTTCAAGCTCAGTTGGAAGCGTGGGGGTAATGCTCATTGGCCCCAAGTCCCTTGTAGGTGAACCCGTCGAGACGAATAGCTTCAGCATTAGCCCGGTAGCCTTGTAGTCAAGGGCTCATCCATGGATGAGCTTCTCATCTCGTCCTCGTGGCCAATGGAGCATGAGGCGGCCTATGTATCATTCTCGATTTGGAAGCTGGTGGCTATTCGTATTGGAAGGATCTTGTGGAATCTGTAGCGTCGTTGCTGAAGCCGTAGTTCTCCCGGTAGCATTCTCGCTAGAGAAGGGCGAGGCTTCCACGAATCACAAGCCTCATACTTCAATGATTAATGAGATAGAGAACACCGTGGGTTGGCTTGGTACACAATAGGGGCGTTGCCCCCCAAGGGCGGCTTTTTAATCTGGCCCAGTGCCAGCAGCTCGGATCCTTCCAGGGACCAGGGTACTAACGTCGGGCGTTTTCCTAGGGAGGTCCCAGGAGGACTGACCTGAAGTACCTACCGGGTGGTAGGCCCCGGGATTCGTAGGATGATGACTCGCATCGGGATCATTGGCGCTAAACCCTTTTCCGGACCGGTGTGCTTTAAGTTTTTCAACCCGACCAATCACGTATTGAGCTAGTACCCTAGGGCGGCGATGGGAGCTACACACCGCGGCGAGACGGAATCAGGCAACATCACTAGAGCTCGTCAGCTCGCCTCACCTTTTCGCACCTGCGCACCACATATTCCCTCTTTGACTACCAAAACTTGCGGCTCTTACGGTCACCTGCTGCCAGGTCGCACGAGGATGTGTGCAACGCGAAAGATGGACGTGGATATTATCTAGCGCACATGTTGGGCGTCGCAGAGTATGGTCTCCATGCTTGAGAATGAGGGTCTTCCGTCCGGTGTGCTGGGAACAGGGCTGTGTACCTGCTGCAGCGCGTGTCATTAATAAGGCCAGCCTTCTGCTGTCGAACTTTTAAGAGGTCTGCGACTTTGCCTCGTGTTCGAGTACACCATCTCAGCTGTCAGATATCACATCGATCAGCAATCAGCTTTCCGGACACAGAAGTAGTCTCTATCACATAGTTGAGAGATCCTAGTCAAGCTTTTCTACCCCCTTACCGTGAGGGGGTCGAAATCTCAACAGAGACATGGCTCAGGGCATGGGCTACGCGCTCAGCCCGCCGGCAACGAACAGCCACAATCACCAACGGAATCCGATGAAAAGGCAACGTTCGGATGGAGAAATGGTCCAGGGAATGACGTTTGGGCTCAGCCCACATGCTATGAACCACCAGAATCTTCAACAAACCCAACTCAAGAGGCAACGTTCAGATGCGGGGCCAGTGGCAGAAGTAAGTAATCTCAGTGTCAAACTTGTTTACTCGGCTACAGACCTTACCGTGGACTAATTCTAATCCCTAGCATGAGCACAAGAGACCATATAATCAATACGGACAGCCAACCCAAAGTTTCCAATTTCAACAATCACAGAGGCGCACACTACAGCCTACGCGTGGACGCGTACTACCTCCGCTTCAAAACCAGCCGATCGATCCTCGACTCGGTCCTAGCAATGGGGCACTCTTATCGAATGTCGGGATGGATCAGCTTCTCATTACTTCTCCTAGCTTGAATGAGAAGACGGACTACCCAACCACAATTGATGACTTTCGTAATGCTCCTCAGGATGGAGATCTTCCTGTCAGAGCCAATGTGGCGGACGCTATTCCGCCACTCAATGCTCATCCAGCGCCTTGGGCCCCATTCAGCAATGTAACAGCACAGCCGAATTTTGCTCAGGAACCTTCATTGATTACATCCAACAACAGACAAGCTCAATTTTGGGCACTTCGGCCTACCAGGTCCGAATTTGGTGCTGTTAATTCTGGAATGGACTATCACGATTCGGGATACCAAAGCCAGACTATGGACGGCAGATCAGTCTTTAGCTACGACTTCCAAGCTTCGAATGGAGACTGTCAGAGCGTCGGAGGCAGAATGACTGACTACGAGATAAATCGAGACGAGATGCTGACTGGAATGCAACCCAGTCACTCCCAAGACAGTCACTGTTCCTTTCCCGGGCAAATCCCTGAGATTTCACTTGAGACCTTGATATGTCAGACGTGCAATGTGGAGTGTAATAACAAATCAGACTTCAAGTATGTCTCAGTCCAATGTTGCGGCTAAGAGAGGCTCAACTGACATCGTCCAGGAAGCACAAGCTTCGCCACGAGAAGCCGTTCAAGTGCGATGTCCCAGACTGCTCTTGGGAAACAGGCTTCCCCACGGCAAATGATTTGGTGCGACATAAAAGTAGTAAACACGACGTCACGAGTGGCAAGCATTACATATGCGCAGCCCCACATTGCTCGAAAAAGAGCAAATTTTGGCCTCGTGCTGACAACTTCCGCCAACATGTCAAGAAGCTGCATCCCGAGCTCGAGCTTCAAGAGGTGATGGATAAGTCAGTGAGATTCCCACAGGGCGCTCAGCGTAGCTATTGATGTCTTCGTAGGTCCTCTGATCTTTGGGAGCTTAGAAAGGCGTCTGGTCTTGGAACGACGGGTCTACAGATCCAATTACCGCAGGATTCTCATTATTTGGAACAACTTTCACACTCTTCTCAATTGGTTGATCCACAATTCTTGAGCATGTTGCCGGGTCCTCAAGGCTCGATAAATCATTCTCTCCAAGATGCTACTGTAGCATCTTATCCTTCGGTAGACGGGCCTCAAGGTTCGATGTACAACGGCGCAATGTCGAGACAAAACTCCAGCCCCATGATGGACGTAGACACGGCACTGTCTGACAACAATGACGTTGGCATGAATCAACAACGAATACCTCCTCGCCAGGCACTGCGGCGACATCTAGCAGTGCCAACTTCTCAACGTCCAAAGACTTCATTTGCGGCTCAACCGAAGATAATTCAAGGGGACTCTACTTCCAATGGCTCCACTAATCGCACGAAAATTGCGCAAGACCCATTGAAGAGCGATCACAGCAGCTCCCAGCTTCATTTGACCACAGATGAAGAGACCTCGCAAAAGCTTGCCCAGGCAGTCTCTGATTTTGCTAAACAGCTTGGCAGTACTCACGGACTAGGGAAAGACCAGATCGAGCTTGTCATCAGAAATGTCAAGAAAGAGACTGATAATTTGGACTCTAACAAATCTCGAAAACGCTACCATGGCGATTCCCCCGGGAAGGACGCCAATGAAGCTGAATTTCCATTCCAGTGCCCGCATCCCACCTGCGGGAAGAGGAAGAAGACTCAATGCGATTTGAAGTATTCTCCCTTCATCCTCTCACTGAGGGTTCATAGATGATGTAACACTGACTTTACTATCCGTGTAGGAAACACTTGAAACGACACACCCGCCCCTACGGCTGCACTGACTCGTCCTGCCCTCGCCGCTTCGGCAGTAAGAACGACTGGAAACGCCACGAAAACTCCCAGCATATGCGATGCGAGGCATGGAAATGTGCCGAGTGTCGCGCTCCCATCACCACTGATAACAACAATAGCAACAGCAAGTCCACTTCCAATCCCTCAAACCCCCAGCGCAGAATCCATAGCAACAGCAAGAACAAAGACCGCTGCAACCGCGTCTTCTACCGCCGTGAGCAATTCCAAGCCCACCTCGAAATCGAGCACAAGCAGTCCAACGCCGAGTACGTATCGGAGCAGTGCAGGCTCCAACGCGTGGGTCGGAATGGGCAAAAAGCATTCTGGTGTGGCTTTTGTCAGAAGATTGTGCCGTTGCAGAAGAGGGGTTTAGACGCTTGGGACGAGCGGTTTACGCACATTGACGTTGAACACTTCAAGAAGGGCGAGACGGTGGACAATTGGTTTCCTATTGATAGGGATATTCCTAAGAGTGTGCTTGCTGAGGAGAAGAAAGATGACTCCGAGGAGGAGGAGAAAAATGAGAGCGAGGAGGATGGCTGGAGTGAGCGCGAGGACGAAGATGGGGACTCGCCACCGGATTCCACGTCGTCACCTGCACCAGCTTTGTCAACGCCAATTCTAATTGACAACGTGCAGAAGTCGAGTCGGCATGGAAATGTGCCTAGCGGCCATTCCTCGCACCACAACGACAACAATAAAAACAATAATAACAACAACAACCTGCCTCCACAAGACAACAGCAATTGGTACTGTGTAAGTTTGACTCCAGCTCTATGTAGTCATGCTTGAGTTTGTGAACGTATTTGCTGACTCACGTGCAGCGCCATTGTGGCCATGGACCGAATAGTCGGAGCTTCAATATGCACTGTGTTTCTTGTGCCAGAGGCAGGTATGAGGTATCCCGATAATATACGGAAGGCGAGTGAACGTTCTTTACTTATGGCATTCGCAACTGTCGACGAGTGACGTGAAGGTTTGACTGCAAGGACATTCGAGTGAAGCCTACGTTGGATACATGACGGTTTGAAAAAAATTCTAACAAAAGGAAATCTTGAATCGCCGCTTTCGAGGAAAGCTGTTAGTCTTGCTTGTACCCTGTTACCAACATGAGCCATCCGAGAAACACGATGTATATTGATCCATGGAAGCGACGACATGAAAGCTGTAGCACAGACAATCCTCACTTCACTGAATTTCAAGAAGTTTGGGGTACGAGTCGGCTTTTTTATGGGGTGGGAATTTCCGAACACTTCTTTGCATGAGCGCTGTCAGGCGATATATCACGTAGAAGTATTTTACAACAAACCCATGTTCTTGCTCTTCCTATGCTACCTTCGCTGATCTCTACGTCCCAGTACGTATTCGAGACAACCAAATCTCAATGTCTTCGTCGTCCTATGTCTCCTCATGAAGCCTCAAGCAAGGTGATTGGGACCGCGGCTGAAGCACTCCCGCCAGCGCTATAACAATCTTCCTATGCTGCTCCAACTTATCTTTCCTCTAGCTACCCTGATACTCAAAGCCATATGTAAGACACTGATAGGCCTTAGCTCCAGGCTGATGTTTCTTAGCATGACCAGTTCTAGACGCGAGAAACCGCTAAGATCTCGACCACATGTCACACAGACTGCACGAGCTGCACGGCAGACGCAGGCATCATAGCGGCCCCCAATTCTGCTTCAAAGTAGCTAGATCCTTCGTCGTTGAGTGAGTGACCGAAAGTCGCAAGGCGGTCCAAGTGATGGGTGTCGTTGAGGTGAACATGGCTCGGTAGGCCTGGGTTTTGCGAATGGAAGCTCACATGATGCTCAAGATCCTCCACTGTTTGGAAAGAAACCTTCGCAGTTGAGAATGAGGCGATGATGGAGCAGTATTGACAGAGCCGCATCCCACTCTCTACTTTGGATTCGCTGAAGGTTAGCAGAAGGACAACAGAAAAAGTTGCCCGTCCGCAGCAGTAGCGTCATGCATCTCATATGCATTCTGCTCCCAATTGAGTGCGAGATTGGCCCATTGTTGATCCATGATTGAAAAATGGTGCGAAGGGGCGAATAGCGTGCGAGAAGGGGGCGATTAATGAGCTTGTCGAGGTAGAGTACCTGTGAGGTTTTGCAGGTAAAAATCGACAAAAGGCCTCGAGATTGTGCAGGGAATGGGTCGGATAATTAAGTGTGTAGAGGGTGCGAAATCAGTAGGGTGGTGGGAAGAGCTGAATTTATACAGGGAATTCATCATGCTGAACGACTTCCATTGAAGGAGAATCTTCACACTTCTCACTCTCGCCCAAGCTAAGGTACTCATGCGCTCACCTCGGTGTAAATTCACGTTTGCGTCCGCTTCTCCTTCCCCTTCACTTACTTCCAACGCGGACCATACAATCCCCACAGTTCGCCCAATAAGAACCCAGTCGCAAGAAGAAATGGTTCGAACCCTCAGCCTCCACCACGACGGCGATAGATTACCATTTTCTCATCATTTCTCTCCCGAGCAAATAACTTCCTATACTCTATCAACTCTCTCCAAAGTGGCCCTGCCGCAGCACCAGCGTATGGTCGAGTCAATGCAGTCGAATTGTAGAGATATAGTTGTGCCGTTGCTTGTATACAGGAGGGTATATTATAACTGCAGATCGGTGGAGGCATTGTAGGAAATCTGTGGGTATTGCCACCAAGGTGTAGAAGGTGGGTCTCTCGACAATGACGACTTCTTGGGCAATGCGTTGGTGCGTCGTGAAGGGTTCGGGGCTTATGAGTGGGCCTGAAGGGAGCTTGGGTGGGAGATTGATGTCAGGTATTTTTTGGGGTAATAGGAGGTGCGGGTGGAGAGGTTTGCTTATTATTGCGGCGCTTGAACTCCGAAGAAAGCTACCTCGATATCACGCGTGGATGCTGCTATTGTCTTTGAAACATGAGTCGATGATTGCTGCAAGTATGTGAGCGGAGACGCATTGCAGACTACCTTTTATGTTCAACAGGATTTCGACAAAAAAATTGAATTGAAGGAAACTCTGCGGACTATGGTTTTGATCTTCTTCATGATAAGAGAGGATTGAGACATGTGTTCATTTTTTACAAATGACATGTCTCGCTTGCTCGAGAATACCTATCTTTCGGATGGCACACGTACCTGTGAAGTATCCCAAGAGAAGTTTGTGAGTCCCTGTGTTTCAATGCTCCTTCCAGAAGGTCAGGACAGCAGTATGAATACATCGTGGTACATCTAAAACATGACGCTGAATGTTTTTCTCTATGCCCTAAGTCATCTACTTACTCATGTCCATGGTTCCATCCGCTTCCCTCCTAAGGACTTGCTCCAGCAGCCGCAGCTTGCTCTTTGTGCGAAGAATAGTTCCTATGTGGCGGTACACAGTCCACAATATGCCCAGTAGAAAGCCCATGAAACACCTTGTAGCAAAACCACATAAGATCCACGGCAAACTGCCCACCCGCCCATGCCCCATTGTGTTTGAAATGCGCGCCTCATAAATGATCTCCGGTGTTCTGTCGGAGTCTGACCGACGCCTGGGCCGCGTGAAGGGCCGCGTGCTGCGGCTCCCAGGGTGAGAAGGAGGAGGTGAGAGAACGTTCTGTGTTTGGCTTGCTGTGGAGGAAGATCATCTCGAGCGTTCTGCATCGCCAAGTTCGTGGGGTACGTTGTGGCGAGTCGTGAGGGCATCTGGCATTTGAGGAGGGACCGAAGGACCCTTGCGATGCAAGTTTGCATCAGGGGAGATTGGAAGGTTGACGTAGCTGGTGGAGAAGCTGTTCGTTGGGTCTTTGGGGAGCGAATTCGACGATGGCTGAAGAAGCATCATCTCTCTGTTCGTGCGAAGACTCTGCCATGATGGTTGCGGCACACCTTCGGCGTATCTGTGTGAGGGCCGAGCAAAGCTGTCGAGTGCTCTCGGATACATCAAAATAAGCTCAATGTAGAGAATGAGAGCGAGGAAAGTGGTATCTTTAGTATTGCTTCAGATGGGGAGAAATTGAGACATATATGAGGCTTTGACAAAGAGCATACCATCCACGGCCATGGACATCTTGTACGACATGGCGAACGTTCATCTTCATCGTTCGAAAAAAGTGAGACCTTGATACTCATGCATCGGATTTGCTTCAGGATGTAGAATATAGCTGCTGTCACTATGTAACAGGCCGAGACATGTACCACAAAGAAAAGCTGCAATAGGATAGCAAACCCCGCACACTTGGAACAATCGCACCAGTCTCACGTTAACAATTGCCCAACTTCCAAACCAAGCACACTATTAGAATGATCAGCATGACATTGGTAGAAGACCTTCATAGAAAGAGAAAGCGTCCCTAGAGAAGCCTGCGATGGCTTCTCATCGGCTCAGACCCTTCAGGTGGAATGATCGTTATCTCAAGCATGTGCCCATACCATTTCCAAGAAAAGAGAAGTCCTGCGCAGCAAATTGATGGCGTCGTGGGTACATGTCGAGGCAATGATACGGCGCAGTGGCATAGAAACAGCATGGTACAGTACCAGACCAGAGCCCTGGCGGTACCAGACTCGTTTCTCCTCCGAGAATCGAGTGCATGATTTACGCACGTAGATGGTGACTCTTCACTCAAAGCAGTGACCGGTGAGCAGGTCGAATGACGTCGTATAATCGAAGCTACGATTCGCTACTAAAAAGTATGTCGGCTCTCAGCACAGCCACAGCCACACTTTTAGCGCCTTCCGCAGTCTAGCATTCCCCCCCACACACAAATCTGCCTCGCTCTTCATCAGACATCATCTCAGCTTTCAAGAAGCAGCAGGAAGTCTCCCGTCTTCAGTATCAGCCATCGTCACAGAAGTTGCCCATGACTCGATGCCAAGCATGGCCACGCCCGCAGCGACGGCAGGTTTGATCCGATCCTTGTTGAGCTGAGACTCCGAAACAATGCTACTCCTGCACATCGAACATTACACATTACTTTACACATCGCAGATTATCGAGAAGAAACGGCAGGGGCCAGACGCAGAACTGGCCTCGCTGTGATTGGTATGGACAAGCCGAGCCGCAAAAAGATCTTCACCGGGCGCTTAGGAGGGGATTGGCCGGCTGGACATCCACGATACAACACAGTGGACGACGTTTCAAACACGGGATGGCCGCTGCCATCACTGCCATCGCACAGTGGGAGGAAGCAGCAGCCAATAGGAATATCACAAATTGATTGGCTTCAAAAGCCCTCATCATGCAAAAAGTCCTCTAATGCTACCCTAGAGGCCGAGCGCGACCAACGCAGGCAAAATCGGGCGTAAAAGGCGTCCATCCCGCATAACGCCTAGACCACGTTTGGTTGATACCCTCGACAGCAGAGCCTCAATTCCCTAATCGCCCGAATCACTGCGGATCATTGAACCCCCCTCACCGAAGATACACTACTCTGGAGAATTCGTGGTGGCATCGAACTAGGTAGGACTGGACGACACTTCGCGGAAGAATTTCCAGAAGCTGAGTCCTAGTTCGGCTTTCGACATGTCGGATGATCAAATTGACAAGAGCGAGCAACCAAGGCGTAAAGCCGGTGACCCACTCTCCCACTGAATAACCGTGGGGTTTGGGGTGCTCGCAGAATCTATGAACTACTTTGCTGGGGCTGAGAAGCTGCAGTTGGCACAACCCAAATAAAGATTCGCACATGAGAATGCCCTGCCGCGATTGTACAGCGTACTGCGGACGTTTGTCAGGGTGGGTGGCTATACGCTCCGCTTCATCAGGACCGTTCACTTTTTGTCAATCCTGTAGTCATCCTTCTAATATCAGAACTCCAATCGAAGAAGATCTGCAAGCCACCCACCTTTTCCTTGTGGGAAAAGGACGAATGTAACGCTTCGATCCCCGCTGTAGGTTGGAGCCTGGACGAACCGATTCGCTAAGTTTTAGCGGCTTTTGGCGTTGGGGTATGAATGTACAACGCAGGCACACTTAACGATTAAGCGGCTACCATGTTCCTAGATCACGCTTCCACCAAGATTTAGCGCGGCTCTTCGGGCGCTGCAATCTGGGACGAGTTTCGTGGACCATCCCCAGAATTTCTTTACCTCGCTTTTTGCTTAAGTACATGGTGTATGCCTCACGCGAAGCCATTGCTTCGCCTCCACATTGCCCATTCCCCATTCCCCACTGTCCATTAAATCTGATCCTCCTTGCTATGCTACGTCTTCGTGCTTCAACGCTAACCCTGCCAAAACCATTGACATTTACAGACAACTGACATTCAGCTTTCCGCCGGTTGGTTTTTGGGCTACTAATAACCGCTGGCTCACCGTGGACCTGCTGTTTACTTTGTTCGTCCTTCAACCCTTTCACCGCATAACCAAGCCGTCCGTGCAAACCTCGTTCGTTTCATCTGGAAATCCTAGAAATATCGTATTCAGTCCTTTGTTCCTTTCGAACTCTACACATTACAAAACCTGCGCCCAAGTCCATGGCGGTTGTTCAGCAATTCCCTGACATTCTTCGGGCCGACCAATACAACGACCAACGCAATCATCCCATCCTCCTGGGAGAAGAATTGGAACTCCCGTGGTCTCCTTCGTCTGAGTACTCGGAGACCCCGGTGGGGGCTTTCGCAAGATTCAGCATCAACTCAACGATGGAAGAGCCACATTACCCGGATACGAACCTGCAGCATTGCACCGAGTCCTCGGGACACTGCAGCATCATCGATGCACCCCACGCTTGGCAGGGAGGGTCTCCAGATTGGTACCAGAGTGATTGCCCCCCGGATCAGATCCTATACGATCTAAAGCATCCCCATGATTCCGCTGCCCGTGGTTGCTGGACACCAATTGACCAAGAAACCCTTTGTTCTGGCGGAGGGTCATGGAGTCCGCGAACGATCGATAGCCGCTCCGAGGCAGGCGCAAACTACGGCCAACGGCATTGGGATCATTCCATTTCATTGGGTCTTGTTTCCATTCCTTTCGGTGGCTCATCGGAATTCCAATCGAATGGCTCTTATCCGCGACCAGCGACTACGGCCGTAATCTCACCGCATGAGCTTCAGCAATATCCTGATACTTTTTCGGATGCGCCGTCTCCACGACCAGACCTGCACCATATCGGCGCAGGACAGGGATACTTTCCAGAGGATGCCAATTACTATCTAGCCCCCCGTGATCATGATCAATATAACCAAGAAGACGAAGGCCTGGGATCCTCTATCCATGATGGATCCAAAGCCCTTTCCAAGTCTGTTTCCGTCAAACTGGAGGAAGACTTGGAGGAGGGAGACGACGCTGAGCATGATGACGAAGATGTTGATGCCGATTGGAGTCCCAGACTTGAGAGCCATGGCCACGGGCGTCGGATTAGCCGAAGGTCGACATTGACAAGGAATCCAGCTGCAAGCAAGCCGAAAGGCAGCCAACCCACCAAAAGCCAAATCAACATAACAAGACAGCCCGCTAGGATCGCGAAGAAGCCTTCTACCAAGCCTTCCCAGATTCTTTCTTCTAAAAATGTACTACCCTGCCCACATTGCTCCTCTGCATTCCCCTCTGATTCCACTCTCAAGAAGCACGTCCTCGCCACCCACACCCGCCCCTTCATCTGCACCTTTCACCGCTACGGCTGCGACTCCACCGTCGGCAGTAAGAACGAATGGAAACGCCACATCAATGTCCAACACATGCGCCTTGAGACATGGCGATGTGACATCGGCGCTTGTGCTCCTGTGCCTGATGATCTGCCGCGTGGACGCAGCCATCTGTCGTCACAGATGTCCATTCCATCAGCGTGCGGACTGAGTCAGGATGCGCCATCTTACGCCCACGAATTCGATCGTAAGGATCTGTTCACGCAGCATATGAAGCGCATGCACGCTCCCCATAATAACGCATCGCGCACCGACAAACAAGCCTTTGAGGACGGGATCGAGGGTGCCCAATCGCGCTGCCACCGGGAGCTGCGGGATCCTCCAGCGGGTACCATATGTCCATACTGTCCCAATGTTACTTTCGACTGCTGGGATGAAAGGATCGAGCATGTGGGCAAACATTTGGAGAAAGAAGATCTGGATATCAGGCAAGGAGGGGAAGATGTGGCATTGAGACAGTGGATGGAAGACCAAGGATTCATATATTGGACGAGGACTGGGGGCTATAAGCTGGCTGAGACGGGGAAGAAGAAAAAACGCACACCCGCTATCAAGCTTGAGGATGGCGAAGAGGATGCCGAGGGTGAGGAAGATTTTTGACCTTTATGATTTCTCATGTTTCGGTACAGCATGTTATAACTTTTCTGGCGCACGAAGGGGGAGACGTGACGATACCCACGAACATCATACCATATGAATCCAGTGATTGCCTTTGCATCGGCGCTAATTGTGTATATACTGCTTTTACGTGGATTGCTTGTCTCTATCTGCACGCTCTCCACGCATCTGCGCGAATATCTTAGTGTATGATCTGAACAAAAGCTTTCGATGATTAACTCAATGCACAAACATTACTCCATATTTCAGGTCCAAGCCAAGGACTCGTACTATCTAAATGAGGCTCTCGCTTCCACACTGAGCAAACTCTGCACAATTACACGACCTGAAGCGTGCACCATTCACAGAGGAGAGGATGGGAGTGAAATCAAATCCATGGCACACTGCATACGGTCAAGCAGGTCAGCTTGCTACTAAAGCGGTCTCGAGCGCAGTCTTGCATGACGTGGCTGCTGTTCTTTGCCATTCACTACGTTCGTCGTGCCTGATTATGATGCATGAATATCGATCGAAATCGGAGACAGGCTATGTAGCTGAGCATTTCTTCTTCTCTGCGTTTGCTGAAGCGTTTGTTGATGTTCTCGCAAGGTAGGGCTGTCGTTGACATGTCACTATTTAAATCGAAAGAGGCTTCCATAAGAAACGATCAGAAAGGGGGCCGAGTAGGTCTGTCGTCCGCCCTTGTTGTGCGAAGGACGAGGTATCTGTTTTGTTTTGAAAGGAGTGCTTGGAGGAATGATCTCGATGAAGTTGCAAGAAGTGACTGTCAGACAGTTGAGTTGAAAGCTTCGTAGATTCTTCCTGCACGAGGTGTCACTGTGCACGCTCAAGCTCGCTCGGCTCAGACAGAATACTTGGAGACGTGAAGTACAACTTTTCGCTCTGGACATATCAGGCAGACTAGACGGAGTCTCAGTAAATCAGTAAAGGATGGATCTGTTCCCTGGTGATAGATGCAACGAATTCTTGTACTAAGGCTGGATGCGAGTAGGGATTTTGTATATGTTTTCGGGCAAACGTTGTGCAAGAATTATGAATTATCAGGTGCCAAGCATTGAGATAACGCACTTCACAAGTACCGCAGTAAGGTATGCTTCTGTTCCACAGAAATGACCCTTTTCAGCTATGGGCGTCCACGAGCTGTTCGTCGCCCTTGAGAGCAATTCCAATGGCCCTCGACGTCATCATCTGCCCAAACGTCATGACGGGCTAGGAGACCGCGTCTGCCATTGCAGGCTTCATCTCCCCAGCTAAGCTCGACCACAATGCTCAGACTCTTTACTCGCCCTTCATCAGGCTTCGCCAGCAAAACCGCAAGCAAAGCATTACTCGCACCCTCCACCGTCACAGTGACAAGAACCATGTCTTCAGATAACCCAGCAGCCAGAACAAATGAAGAGCTCAAGTCCTCCAATCTCTTCAACGTCTCCAACCTCACCTCGGTTGTCACAGGCGGCGGGTCAGGTATCGGACTCATGATAACACAAACCCTCGTGGCAAACGGCGCAAAAGTCCACATTACCGGCCGCCGCGAAGAAGCCCTGCAGAAAGTGGTCGAGACATACAATACCGGGCCTGGGAAGATTGTTGCCTTACCTGGAGACATAAGCAATAAGAGTGATTTTGGGAGGCTGGCAAAGGAGGTGGGCAGCAAAGAGCCCAAAGGCATCCATCTCCTCGTCAACAACGCGGGCGTAGCTGGAGATGACAACACGCGCTTCTCGAAAGCCGGGAAACCTGATTTTAGCTCTGCAGAGGCTATCAGCGAGCACTTGATGCAAAGCCAGCCTGAGCAGTGGGCAGAGACGTTTCAGACCAATATTACAGCTCAGTTCTTCATGGCGGCTGCATTGCTACCGCTGCTGGCCAAGGGCAGAGAAGTCATTCCAGGCTATACAACCTCAGTCGTATCGCTTCCATCTCAGGAGTGATGAAAGGGTCGAGTGCTGGGCAGTTCGCTTGTCCGCTCCCTCATCTCCCCCATTTTCGCGAGTAGGATCCTAACATTTAACAGGCTTCCTCTACCTAACCCGCATGATGACAACCACATTCGCCGAAGCTGAAATCCGCGTCAACTGCATCGCCCCAGGCATCTTTCCTAGCGAAATGACAGCGGGCAGCTCAGGGGATGATCAGAAAAGCAAACTCGAGATGGAGATGTCGAATCCAGCCAAGCGGACGGGTCATGATAGTGACATGGCGGCTTGCCTGTTGTTTTTGGCTGGACCGGGGGGTTTGTTCATGAACGGGCAGATATTGTATCCTGAAGGGGGAAATTTGCTCGTCCACCCTGCTGCGACGTGAAGTACAAACAGAATTAAGTCATGGCCAGCGTTTATTGAACTTGTACTTTGTACATGTTGCAATTTTCAAAAAAGTGATCGTCTATCCGACAGGCCATTTGACCACCAATTGAATCAACAAGGGGGAGACGAGACCTGATTTTGGCGGCTGTCCGGCGGGGATGGTCCCGAAAGTTGTGCCGAGGCTCTGGGCATTTCGGAGATGCTTTCGACCACAATTTTACAGCCATTCCGACCCATTGTTGCATTACACCTCTTCAGTCCATTCCATTCTTCATAGACCAGGGACATGATCTGGAAAAACCATCTACTACAGCCTTCCATTCCCTGTGCCGCGTGCGCTGTTCCCTGAACCATCCCAAAGATGGACGCAGTCAAGGTTCGCCCACATTTATCCAATAGTAACTATATATACTATGTCTCTGACAGCCAATAGAACACCGTAGACAGAATCGTCCTCAACCCCGACTATGCCGACTACCTCGCCCTCGTCAAATCCATGCGCAACGGCGCCGTCTACGGTGCCAAAGTCCGCTTTCCCCATGCCCTCGTCATGGTCTTCCTCTTCCGCTCCGGTCCTCTTCACGAGAAGCTCTACCTGATCTTCAAAGCCACCCGAACCCATGCTCGAAATCTAGCCATGTTCGCCCTGGCCTACAAATCCTCCATGGTCTTCCTTCGGCGAGCATCTCCCAATGGAAAAGAGCACCCCCTACATAGCTTTTTCGCCGGTCTGACGGGTGGGTATTTGGTATTTGGGAGGGGCATACAGAGTAGTGTCAACCAGCAGATAGTTATATACGTTTTTGCGAGGGCGATGCTTGCGCTGGCGAAGTTGTCGGTGCAGAGGAGGAGTGAGGGTGGTGTCGGCATGGGAAGGGATCTGAGAGAGAAGGTGCAGAGGAATGCGTGGCCTGTGTTTGCGAGCCTAAGTTGGGCGATGGTCATGTGGCTGTTTAGGTGGTATCCGGAGACAATTCAGCCGAGTTTGAGGAGTAGCATGAAGTACATGTGAGTGGCCCCACTGACCCTTTGTATGCCCCCATGAGCCTCTTCTTCAAGATGAAGACTTTGGGTGTAGTAGTCACAGAGACTGGCGAATTGGCTGGTTGATTTTTGCTGACATGTTGATTGCCAGATATGTGGACTCCGATCACTGGGACAGCTTTAGGAACTTCTTGATTTACAACAAATAAAATCTCTGGAAAGGCATTGGTAGCCTTGCATCGGCCTATGTAGATGGACCGGATCATGGAATGATCAATAGTATCTCCTTGCATCTGTATGTGGTGGAAAGACACTTATGGTTGATATTTGATGGCAAGTCTTTACTGCCCCTCTAGCACTTCAAATTCACTCCGGGAGACTTCTTCCACCAAAAATTGCCCACAGCACAGAATCTTTAGCGAGCAAATGTTCTAAAGCATATCTACCGTCCAAATATACATTCGTCAACACTTACATAACATAGCAACAAAGCAAGGTAAGCTCTTAGTACTTTAAGTAAATAACCGGACTCAAAAGCTAACCTCTCCTAAGATCACGAATATGGCATCACATGAAGACGCGTCGTGGACTGGCGGGACTCCTAAGCAACACCATGGAGTTATCCTGGCCTCAATAAAGAACCTAGCTATAGGGCACCGGTTGATTCTCTCCGAGCGATATCGAATTGCTGCTGGACAGACAACCGGAACCGTCGCCTTTCGTATTCTTTTCAGCCAAAAATGCAACAAATGTTCCTACCAAGACCTCCAGTACATCACAACAACACGTAAAGCAGGGCTAGAGATCACCAACGACTCAGATACCCAAGCAACCAGATGGACATATACCACTGAATGCAGCTGTCAGAACCCTTTCTGTGATGCCAAGTGGGAGGTATGTATCGATTCTTCGTCTTTCCGCCGCTGTGGATAGGAATGGCTGACCACAGTCTTCTGCAGTGTTACACCGATGCGGTCGCCATTTGGCGAATGAAAGATCCGTACCAGTCTTCGCTCAACTTCCGGACGCTATACGAGAGTCTAGGCGACACCGTTGTGCACGCTCCAGATGGTGCGCTCTTAGCACTGACTAATCTGGGAGCATACGACCTAGCCAGACACCAGCAGAGGCTGGTTTCCCTAGCACCATGTCCTGCACCAGCTTTGCTTGGTGCACATGCACGTACTTATGCGACGCAACAGGTGTCTCCAAATCAAGCCGGACTATCTCAGTATACTCCGGATACCACTATAGCTACAACAGGATTTCCGGTAACTTCCCGCTTGGACCAGCTAGAGATGGACCGGAGGGCATACTATGGGGAGGATGCTCCACCTATCTCCGAAAACAACTAGTCAAAACACACAGCAGGTTCGTCAATGACTGGGCCAGGACTCTCGTTTGCTACACCAAGATCCACGAATTTCCGGTTTCTACCCAAAGGCAAAAGTCACCTTCGCAATTTCCTCGCTCTTCATGAGCTAGGGCTCCCTGATACAAAAATGAGTCTAACGTCTTCCAAGGCCTTCTCTACACCATCATGAGCATGGACTCCCTAATACAACTAGGAGCCTACCGTCTCTCACGACGTTCTCTGCACCATCATGAGCATGGACTCCCTGATACAACTAGGAGACTACCGTCTCTCGAGGCCTTTTCTACACCATCATGAACATGACTCCCTAATACAACTAGAGCCTACCGTCTCTCACGGCGTTTTCTGCACCATCATGAGCATGGACACCCTAATACAACTAGGAGACTACCGTCTCTCGAGGCCTTTTCTACACCGTCATGAACAAGGACTCCCTAATACAACTATGAGTCTACCGATCTCATGGCCTTTCCCGCACCAAACTCCAAAATTCTTCACCGCTCAGAGATGTAATCAAAATAAGGCGTTCAGCGAACGATTTCTACCAACACGAACTGATGAGATAGGTATTCGCCATCAATACAAGCCAAATTGTTTTGCACTAGTCTCTCAGTCCAATGGTGAATATGCGTCAAGCCCTTGTTTTATTGTTATGTGCCTACCAGGGGTGGGTCTCCATGCTAAGGTATTGAAGTGACCTATTATGTATCACTGTGCAAGATTCTGTGCCCATGCGATATGATAATCTCTGTTTCACGAAGAGGTGGAGTGGAGCTCCTCTCGCCCGTTCGATGTGAAAGGCTTCTATCTCATGTGGGACACCTCGTCACATTTCGAGAGGAAAGTGGATCTGATTTTCAAAAATATTATTTGAAGGACCCAGCGCTAATCCGATCCGATGACCTGTGAATTCACTTTGACAGTGTGTTAAACACTTATTTCGAGGCCATGACAATTGCGCTGCGACATCAACACCACGAACAGTCTCTCAATCGCGATAATATCCAGATCCATCGCGCCCCAATATACAACACGAATCGTGATTGATAGATCCTACTAAGTTGACAATATAGCAACCAATCCAGAATTCAACGCTCTCTAACCTGTGAAGACTGCCGACCTAGCAACGCGCTGGACGCGAACCAAACATCAGCGCATCCTCAAAACCAAGCACAATGCCTAACCTCAAGCAATTGACCTGCACCGTCGAATGGACCGGCTCCAACCTCGCCCTCCAGGAGCACCAAACGACCTACGCAGACGGCTATGTCGAAACCTACATCGCCATTCCCTCAACACCAATTCCTTTCTCAGTCCACCTCAAATCCAATGGCTACATCGCACCTGGCCTTGCCATGTTCGTCTACATGGATGGTGTCTACCAGTGCAATCGCAATCGACACAACCTGAGGATACCAGATGAGAACACTACGAGGAGGCAGACTGAGGTTGACTTTCGTGTCAGGCAGAAGGAGGACTTGCTCGCTGATGGGACTTTTCAGGGGAAGCAGTGGAAGTTCGAGAAAGTGAATATTGGTAAGCCATTGCAGGTACTGCTATTGTGATGTCACTGATGGTAGGGTCCAGTACCAGATGCAAGTGTTGAAGACCGGCATCAAGCTCCTCATGATGGCGAGTATGTTGGCACCATAGAAGTCGTCGTGCTTCGCTGCGGCCCCTCCGATCCTGCGGGGTCGCCACCTACTCCTTTAAAATCTTCGAAGCATTCCAAGAAAATCAAATCGTCCTTCTTTGAACACGGATCCGACAGCGAAGACATCTCAACTTGGTTTGACGGAGCAGGCGACACCAAACCCAAGAAAACTATTGAGCGCAAACTCCTGCCCTTTAGCTTAGATGGATCTTATGACCCAGGTTCGCCGAAGAATACAGCTTGGGACAATTGGGACGCTCCATCTTCACCAGTCGAGAGGACCAAGGAGGATACAAAGGATTCGGCCCGGGACAACTGGGGCGCGGCGCCTTCAGCAGCTGAGCAGACTAAGTCGGCTTCAAAGGATGCCGCTTGGGGCAATTGGGACGCTCCGGCTTCGTCGGTGGGCAAAAATAAGGCTGGAGCTTCGGATAGCTGGGACAACCCACCACCTGCAAGAGAGGAGGAAAAGCCTACAGCTTGGGAAGCCTGGGACAATCCACCAGCAGCGAAAGCGGAATCGAAGACCGGCTCTTGGGGCGCTTGGGACAATCCGTCGTCACCAAAAGAAAAGCCAAAGATGGGAAAGATCAAGATGCTCAACGAGACCGAAGGCATCATGCACCCATCCACATCCAACGAGCCCATCAAGAACGCCAGGCACGGTAGCAAGCGCTCCGTATCCCGCGACAACTTTCGCTCTGACTGGAAAGTAGATGGCTCAGAACGAGGACGCTCTCGGCAGCCAAGAAGCAAGACGAATTCTCCGACCTCACCAACCATGAAGATCAGAGGCGGTGGACCGGGAAGTTACACTGTCGGCTCTCCAGGAGGTGGTCGCACGTCACCGACTGTGGTCATCAACATCGCCGCTGGACCGCCGCCGCCGAGAGACTGGATGGCTGAAGCGAAGGCTGAGAAGGAAGGGAAAGGGAAGGCTGGGACTTACAAGCCACCAACGCCGCCTGTCGCGAATGATCCGTGGACTATGAATATTCCTGTTGATGATTATTCCAAGGAAGCTGAGAATCATACCGCGGGAAGCAACTGGGATTGGGGCGCCGCAAACAATGAGCAGAAGAAGGATGAGAGCGGCAGCCAGGTGCCTGGAGGTTGGGAAGACTGGAACGAGCAGACAGAGGGGAAGGATGACCGGACCAACAGTAACGATAATTGGGGTACTACCAACGCACAGAACAAGAGCAATGAGGACTGGGGTGCTACCACCAACAAGAAGACGTATGATGATTGGGACAATACTGGTGGTGGAGATGATTGGAATGTTACAAATGACGATGCTCAGAAGAACGATGACAGCTGGGGGAATGACAATAAAGATACTCAGCAGAACGACAATTGGGGTAATGACAACAATGACACTGCCAAGCAAGATGATGCCTGGGACGCTGGCAAAGGAGACAATGACAAGAAGAACGACGACAATTGGGGCAACGAAAATCAGCAATTTGAAAGCTGGGACAACACTAATACCCGGGGCTTTGACGAGCCTAATAAAGAGAACGAGAAAGAAAAGGAAAAGGAAAAGGAGAAAGAGAAGAAGAAACCAGTCTTCAGCTTCGGCAGCCCCAAAGGGAAGAAGGAGAAAAAGCAATCAACCTTCGGCTTCGGCAACACGAAAGTCAAAAACCAAAGCCCAAAAGATTCCAAGGACGCAAAAGACGAAGTTAAAGCAGAGGCACAGACTAAGGCTGAGTCTGTCAAATCAAACAAACAAAACACCAACGCTGGCCGAGCAAAGTCGCCCTCCAAGAAAGGTTCCAGTGACACTCTCACACCAGACGGGAAGGCAGTACCTGGCTCCTGGAGCCCCAAAGCACAATCGAGGAAGGAAACGTCGAAGGCTGGTGGACCAACCACCGCAAAGCCCCCATCGGTCTTTTCCCTCTCCTCACCCCCTCAGCCGAAACCCTACTGGTCGATGTGGAAAGGTGTCGACAAGTTCGAGGAGCCTATCGAAGAGGAAGACCCGCCCGTCCACGAAACGCTCGATTCCCCACTCTACAGCGTTCCCTCCGAGGTAGCGAAGCGGAATAACACGTCGCACCAAGTACGGCCTGGAAAGCCTGCTGCGTACGCGCATAAGACTGGTACGCCGAAGTATATGGATACACAGGAGAATTCGTACGCGGCTTTTGTTTTCATGTACCGTGATAAAGAGATTATTGAAGCTATGCTTGAGACTACTATTGATGAGCCGGAGGAAGTAGAGAAGCAGAGGTTAGCTAGTTTGAGCAAGGACGAATTGGTGGAGGAGTTGATGAAGATGAAGGAGAAGGAGAAGCTAAGTGGTCAGGTATGTACATCTTGGAGCTGTGAACATCCAACACATGCTCCTCAACCAGGTCTCGAATCTGGCTTTTGACCCAAGCGTTGGCTGCATACAAGCATACTGACTTGGCTTTCTGCGCAGGAAAACGGACCTAAGAATTCGGGGAGTGATAAAGAATGGGAGAAGTCGAGCAAGAAGTCGAAGAAATTCGATAGTACTAAGGTAACTACGGCCGCGGTTGTCACTGAGTGGCTTAATAAGACTAACGCTGCTGAGAAGCGTGAGATCGACAACGCCGAGACCACAGACAAGGATCGGGGAGGAGAGGCGTGGGGTTTCGGTGGTAATGCGAATGACAATGGTAAGGGTAATGATGGTGGTTGGAGCTTCGGCGGTAATGGGAAGAAGAACAAGATGCAGAAGAAGAGGGAGGACGAGAAGAAAGATGACAACGACTGGGGTACTGATGGAAGGGGTGATATCTGGGGGAATGGTGGAGCTCGTGATGATTGGGGCAATGAGAAAAAGGACGACAAACAGGACGATGATAAGAAATACGACGACAAAAAGACCTCTGGAAACGACAAGGGCGGCGTTTTTAGCTCATGGTGGTGATGATTCATCGGGCATTGATACTGGTGGGAACGGTGCAGGCTGGGTGAAAGACTGTCTGTCTTGCATACGGGGCGGATATTGCTCATCGCAGCTCATCGAGTGGTCATTTCAGTTTCAAACCACATCATAGTATAGCAATGTGCATTCATAGCTTCGAGACAGCATAGCCTGCGTTGCAACATACATCACTGCTCTCCCAAAAAAATCTGTTCCATCAACAATAGTCCTGGGGGTTTCTCCTTTGAGAAGACCAGCTTCGGTTTGGTAGTCCAACATCCCATGTACCCCTTCCAATCCTTGCCTGCAAGGTATCATGTTTCATCATTCACAATGATAGTCTTGACTCATTCAATCCATCCAAGTATACCCACCTCCATGCCCCTCCTCCTCCGCCCGCGAATATGCATCCCTACCATATCTCCCCCTTGGTAGACACTCATAATTACCAGGTCCACACTCCATACCATCCACCTCCTCACCCCGATAAAAAGCGGGCTGACGATAGTCAGCAGACGGCGGCGGCGTATCCTCATACCGTCTTGACGCACAACCACGCGCGTACCGGATGTCTCGAAGGTTTCCTTGATCCCCCGGCGGTGTAATCTGGGCTTTAGCGAGCATCTCGCTTAGGTAATCTACGCGCGGGGAAGGTGAGCGAGGGGGTGGAGATGGTGGGTAGACGTAGCGGTAGGGTATTGGAGTATGGGGTCTTTCGGATTCGGAATCGGAGCTGATGGAGTCGGCGCGGTATCTGCGTCGTGGTTCTTGATGAGTGGGATGAGGCTCATAAGAGCCATCGTCCTGGCTGCTTGATCTGGACTTGACTCTTATGGTACCACTGTAATTACCGTCTGACTCTGGGATCTCAACAAAACTTTCTGGTCTGCGTGTGGAACGGGATTGAGAACGCGATCTAGCATCGTAATCAGATCGGTAGAAAGGGGTCCTTCGCTCGATGGTTGTCTTTTCAATAAGCCGAGCTTCTCTGTCAGGCTCTATCGCTCTCTGCAATGAGCGAGAGCGTGGTATGACCGTTTCTTCAATCAGCTGCACTCCACCAGACCTCGATCGGCTTAGAATTGGACGATTTGTAGATGGCGAGCGGCCACGAATTTCGTACTCCACGCTCTCCGTCTCGGCTGCTCCATCGAAACGCATCGAGCGCCGTCGGCTAAGGCGCCTTGGCCTGGATACCAAGACAGGCTCCTCGACCTCGTCGACGAACGTGACATGACTGTTGCTTCTAGGCCTCGAGCGATCTCGTGGCACTTCGAACTCGTCAACATATCGAGTTCGGCTCACGCGCCTTGGTGGCGTGTAGTATGTCCGCCGCTCAAGGTCTTCTATGTAGCGCCCGCCGTCCTCGATGTAAGAGTCACCGCTGAAGGTTCGTGCTCTAAATCTGGAGAGTCTTCTTCGCTCAGGCATGTCGACGAATTCTTCGCGGTGAATCACTCGCACTCCATCATCGATAGAAGAGCTTCGCGCCAAATCTCGTACTGGGATACGCGGACCTCCGTTTTGATTGGCGATCACAACTCGTATGCTGCCCCTGGAGCTCGATCTGTGTCTTCTGTAGTCTCGACTGTCTGTGTGGTTTATCCGGGTCCGGCGCCTTGGCTGCCTGTCGTAATAGCTGTCATCGGTCGAGTCGGTGTACAGCTGTGACCGACGATGATGGCGCTTTCTTCTGTGATGCCCTGGTTCGTAGTCGTCGCTTGAAGATCGTTTGTTTTGACATCTTCTGCAAAGAGGAGACAAGCCCGACTGCCCGGGCGCCAATGGATGGCGAGCCTGCCAAGCTGCAGACCTGTCGAGCATTTCCGAGTTAGCGTCTCCTTTCAAGAGCAGCAATGAATTTATGAGACACAATTCGAGAGCATCAAGAAGTGCGTTTAGCCCAATTCTGCTACCGGAACGCATGTCTCGCCTCCCATGACAGCCTTTGACAGGAATCCTAGCTCAGAATAACGTACCTATATCTTCCGCAACCCCCACACGTCTGATTTACGTTTGCAGCCACTGGACCAAGGGGCGTGTCATGAATGGTGCCAGGTCGAGCGAACGACACCTCGGGATTGTAGCGATTGGTGTATTGGTAACCGTAGGGGTAATAGCTGTATTCGCGGCGATCTCGCCATGTTGAACGACAGAACATCTTGCCAAATCGTGAGCCTTCGACAACGTACGCCCGGCGGGAGGAGCCGAAAATGTTCGTGAGAAACCACGGTGGTCGGCCTGAGTCGACAGCTCTCTTTCGAACGAATGCTGGTCGAGTATGTCCTGGGGGGATGCCGACGTACGTTTCCCCAGTTACCATCAACTCGCTGGGCGGAATACCTATTCGTCGTGGGCTAGGATGAATTAGAACACTGTCGATACAGGCATTAGATAGGGAAGCAGAGCAAAATACCCTTCAATTGTAGTGACCGGCCCATACATCTTGGTATTTGGAGCATTGACGCGCCGTTGTTCATGTCTTCGATGCTGAGCGTAGAGTCGTGTTGTGCTTCGCCTGAGGCGTTGACACTAGCAACCAGCGATACGTTGGAGAAGAACGGAAAGGGGCTAATAACGCTTGAAGATAGGTGGTGAAGGAAGAAGGGTACCTTGCTGTCTCGCGGCAGCAAGTTATGAGGATACAAGACGAGGATGTGATAGCAAAGAGTGAGAAGTTGAGGTGTTCAAGATTTAGTGCGAGCTGCCATGTGGCTTTTTGAAGCTAGCAGTCCTCTGTAAACGCTAGTGGCAAGCTTTGACGAATTATTTGTCATTTTCATATTTTTGAAGGTAGGAGCTACCACAAAATGAATTTCGGGATACAAGAAGTTGAACTTTGAGGGCTTTGTATGATCAGCATCTTACTCGAGTCTGGCCCAATAAAACGAGATAGGAGGCTGTGTGTTTTGTCATAAGAGAGCTGCTCAGTCCCTCCTAGAACACATGGAAGGCCCTGACCGAAGCCCTTCTTGGGATTGAATGTGTCCAATTGACTGAGGATGCCTAATTCCATCGCTAGATATTTGCTTTGCCTGATGAACTTTTCTTAATCATTTGCGACCTACTCTGTGACCTCGGTCGTCATCTCTAGGCATGGAGGTCTGATTCTCATATTTCAGGTGAAGAGATAAAGAGATAGATACCAACTCGGAGGATTGATAAAGAAAATTTTGGACTAGCAGATCTTCTTTTGGTCCTTCTTTACACATGACTACCTTTGGGTATGTAGATTCTGCATACCCAATGCTCCTCGCTCATCTATTATCTAACCGACGCGAAGACAGTGATTGATATGGGGAAGGAAGAAGTGGAGTTGAACATTGGCAGGGGTAAGGACAAGGATTATTGGCGGAAAAAAGCTTCTTCCTTACCGGCCGCTGTCAGCTTCCAGGGCTTCTGGACCCTGTCTGGTCGATGCGAATTGGCAGCATCAATCTAAAGCAACGCCTCAATGCTTGGCCAAGTGTTGACATTCGAGCTCAAGATGCAGCTACTTGTCTGTCTCACTTCTCTCATCAGACCGTTAGGCTTGTAGCTAATGGAAAAGCACTAATCCTGTATCCGAGTGAAACGTGATGACCTGCGTGCCTGCCTTGAGCCCCACCGACAACTGGATGCTCGTGTGCTTACAGAAATACGACTCTCACTTCACTTTGCCTTCCTTTCGAAGTCCTGTGAATCGGAATGTTATTCGGTTGTTGGCCTTAGGCTCGCTTGTACTAACTCTGGGGCGAACCGACGTCCACGCTAACGCTGACTGTGCTCTTCACGTCGTGCTCACTTCACTGTAACTGCACCTTTGGATGTCGGCCGCCCCTTCCTGAACCTACACCCACATTCATTCAAAAGAACAACGAAGCTCTCTACAATGTCTACTCCAGTCACAGTACCAATGGCTCCTCCGAATGAACCCTCCACTCTACAAAACCTTTCTCCAACGATCCTGTCCTACCTGGAGACTATCTCTTCTGGCAAGAGACCTCTCTCTCCTTTGCAACTCGAGGAACTCTCCAAACCTCCTCATGACAACAAGTTTCTAAAATACATGAGCTCTGCCTCCTCCGGCGCTTCAGACCCAACATCATTCATAGATCTCAGCTACCCACTGGCAAACTACTTTGTGAACAGTAGCCACAATACATACTTGACGGGAAACCAGGTGTATAGTGTTTCGAGTACCGATGCCTATTCGCATGTACGTCTTTGATTCCTTGGGAAAATATGTCGTTCGCCTGGTAGGATACATCTACCAAGATCGAGTCTAATATGTGAGGCACGTAAGGTCCTGCTGCACGGATGCCGATGCATCGAAATTGATGTCTGGGATGGCGAGCCAAGATCAGCATCAGATGAGGCAGAGAGAAAATCCAATGACGAGAAGAAGCACAGATTCAGACCACACATACCAGAAAAGCTCTCATCACATGGTCCCTTCAAGCATTTCCAGAAAGAAGATGCATGCACAGCATCTACAAGCTCCAATAGCAATGACAATCTGAGTCTTCCAGCGCCATGGACCTCAGCTTCTACGGAGATGAAGGCCGAGCCTAGAGTCTTGCATGGCTACACGCTTACGAAAGAGGTCCCTTTTAGAGATGTTTGCGTAGCTATACGAGACGCAGCATTTGTGAACAGGTAATTTATCTGGTAATAACTAGTACTTGGACGCTGACCATTCTCAGTGAACTACCCGTCATTGTGAGCCTCGAGATTCATGCCCGTGCCGATCAACAAGAAATCATGGTCGAGATTATGAAATCTACCTGGAAAGGTCTCCTCGCCCCTCCTCTCGATCCTGAAGCAACAGTACTCCCGAGCCCAGACTCTCTTCGCCACAAAATTCTCATCAAGGTCAAATACGTTGACCCAAAGAAGGCTGCAACAAGAGCGCAAGCAACAGACTCCCGTCCTCGCTCAAAGTCACCAAGGCCATCTTCCTCCTCGGCTTCTGAAGATGAAGACGACCAAACCCCGGCTGAGGTCAAGAAAAAGAAGAAGAAGTCTTCCATTATACCTTCGCTTTCTGCCCTGGGGATCTACACCCGTGCCTTCCACTTTTCCTCCCTCACCTCTCCGGAAGCCACCATGCCCACGCACGTTTTCTCCCTCTCCGAAAAGAAGCTTATGGACGTTCACTCTTCCTCAGGTCCAACCCTCTTCAGCCACAATCGTAACTATCTTATGCGCGCTTTCCCATCAGGCATGCGTGTAAGGAGCGACAATCTCGACCCTGCTGTCTTCTGGCGGAAAGGGGTGCAGATGGTAGCACTTAATTGGCAGCGCTGGGATGAGGGGATGATGCTGAACGAAGCAATGTTTGCCGGTAGCGGTGGCTACGTCCTGAAGCCCGATGGCTACCGCGGCAAGAATGTCAGCTCCTCAGCTCCTGGAATATCAACAGAATCACAGGCAGATGCTGTCGCGCACAAAACACTCACCCTCTCTATCGAGGTTTTGGCTGCGCAGGACATCCCTCTACCCCTTGGCGATACCAGACCATACGGCTTCCATCCATACGTGAAATGCGAGTTACATGTCGAAGAGCCCGCCGAGCGCACTGGTGCGCCCATCGAGGGGGGTGGGAAGAGTAAAGATGGTAGGTTCATGTGGAAGAGCAGAAGCATGAAAGGTACAGAGGTCGACTTTGGGGGCGAGAAGGTGGAATTTAAAGAGATACCTGAGGTCGTGGAAGAGTTGAGCTTTCTCAGGTATGTTTCTTCGTTCTCTCCGTCTGGAATCGGTATCTTCCGGTCTGTGTTCCCGAGACCTGGGCATCGACGATGAGCGCCCACCTGAGATGTGGTGAGACAATCTACATCATCGGCCGGCCTGGCTATACTTCTGGGAACTTGGCGACAACCACTTCCACAAGTAATCCCAGAACTACCAGTCTTTGCAGGGCTTGCTAGCTCCCTTTACACTGCATGGTACTTCGTATATTTCACTACTGCACTGTCTACGCAATGATCGCCGAAGCGTTATCAAGGCTCAATCTCTATTGTATTGTGCGTTTGGGCTACCGATGTGCGTCTGCTAATGAAATGTTGTGCAATGGCAGATTCAAAATTCAAGACGACGAAATCGGCAAAGATGACCTCGCTGCGTGGGCGTGTATCAGACTTGACAGGCTCAGGTCTGGCTTTCGTTTTGTTCATTTACTTGATGCGGCTGGAGCAGAGAGCAAAGGTGTGTTTTTAGTACGTATCGAGAAGAGCTTGGTTTGATGTTGCGATTTTGCGCTGAGCCTCGAGCCTAATCATATTTACGTTTACTCATGATAGGTCAAACCATGTTGGCCTCGAGCTGTCTACTGGGTATTCTCCTGCGAGCATGGATTGATTTTGCAGCTGGGCTCTGACTCATATGCGTGTCGTCTTTCTATTCAAAAGACTCCGACACAGAATTGAGCGCTGGCCGAAAGAGCTTGTCAGCTTCTGGGGTCTGACACTCGGATCTCAGCCATTCAATCTCGTGGACTGATCATTTCAATGCGGGACGTGGGAGCAAGTCCTGGTCTGGCCAGCAGCTCACCAACACTATTTCATAGGCCTCGGATCCTCCAGCAGTAAAGACCACGCCAACTGAGCTTCAGCTCTTACTTTGTGCCAAAGGAGAAGACAACAAAGGTGCATTCAAGGGACAAAGTATAGGACCACAGCGGCGGGTCACAATCTCTCCCCTGTCCCAAGCAAAAAGTCCCCGGAGCTGCCCAGGTTGTTTTGATAAGATAATAGAACGCGTGGCCTGAAGATTTGGGCCTTGATCCTGAGACACATTCGATACGTTCTCCACTTCCATTGAGGAAGTAAGTTTGTTAGCTCAGAAGACCTTACGCCGTGAAGTCAGTGAGAAAAAAGTAGCAAAGCGATGATTGGTTTCTTGCAGCAGCTTGCGATGAATCAGAAAATAGCCAAACTTAGATGATCGAGCTCTGGTCAGAAAGTTGGAAGAGCGGGATCGCTTGCTGAAGAGATCTCAGGTCGCTAGGGTAATTGGTAAAACGTTAAAGTGAGCTTATACATAGGTCTCGGCTACTTGGGTGATGATGCCCTGCAGTAGCTTTCGATGACAAGCTAGTTGACAAGTGATAAAGCAACAAGCTTTAGCGAGCAGCTAACCGATACAGCTGACCTCACATAAGGATCAAGTTGTTCTTTTAACGCGATAGTGTGAGTCAGCCAGGCTCTTACAGAGGTAGCTTTGCTATTTTTGTACTGCCATTATCGAATTTGCAATTGTAAATCACAAATTCAAGATGGTACCGATGGTAGGCCTCGCCCGAGCCACTGATCGCTCTCTCACCCCTCGGATTTGGTCTTTTGATATTACTTTTGGAAGCTACTCCAGAAAGTCTTGACCCAGGGCAGCGTCACGATGCAGAGCATGATTACCCTGCAGCGCCAAGCCACCGGCCGATACGCGTGTCTCATTCATACATCTATTCTGATGCATCATTAATGAAGACGTGGATAGCCGCTACGAACCTTGTGACTTCGTTTTACGAAAGCTACGCTCGGGTATCTGCTCAGCGACGGTGGTGGCAGCATTACATTTTTCGAATCTGCATCGGGTTTCCGCTTCTCCATCTGGTCTTTGACAGCAGAAACGAAAATGGTGGAGATTCCTACATCCTCTTTTCTCCTCGCAATCGGCTGCAAGCGCGTTCCCAAATGTACTGCCGGCGGTAAAACCACCTGGGTGTTATCCAGCACGTCGGTATGTACCCATTACACAATGTTGGCTATATCAAGCTAAGAGGCGTGGACCCTTGCCAGGCCCTGCAGCCTGACGAGCCCCGGTGATTAGTCTTAAATTTCGAGCTTATTTAGAGCGTTCGATCTCGGCCGGGTCTGGTGAGGTTTAAGATCCTAGGCTCGAAGTATCAAGCCTTCGTCTACCACTCTTTAGCTCAAACTTGTTTTCTTAGCCAGGACGTTGGCTTCTCTCCTGACCAGTATTTTCTCACTACTTCTAGAATTGGAGACCGTTAAGCTGCTAATGCTGCACTCTTCCGTAGCGCGAGCTGACCGCAATGGACAATGCTTCGAATCTTCTTGGAATTTCTGCCGGCCCAACAGGCGCAAATGCATCGGAAGTCACCAAGACATGCTCAGTCACAATTCTCAAAATGACTTCCGAAACTGTCTCTGACCATCGTTTCGGTAGGACATGGCTGTCTTTCCTGGGACCGTTGGAGTAGATCCTGAAGCTGCTATGCTGTGCTGTCGCCGCATTGAGCGGCGTCTTGTATGCAGAGGCGCTTTGTCTCTCGTCGAGGTGAAAGCTTGCGGTGAAGAAAGTGAAAATAGTATCAGATATTTGCTCGGAGTTTTGGGAATGTGATGGATGAGTTCAAACTCGTGAGGTGGATTTGCCTATAAAGTCAGGCAGGAATCCTCTTCTTTTTCTAAAGGCCATCAAAGATCAAGACAACAAAATCTTTACTCACCTACCTTCCAAAGCACCGTTCACAGAACGCCAACTGATACCACGCACTTTTAACCACCTTCACCAGATCAAGCAACTCTTTCAAGATGCCTTTCACCCTCAACGCCGTTCGATTCGAGGCCACCGAGGCCCTCGATGTGCCCTTCATCCATGACAACTTCGGAGAGCACAAGGTTGACTCATGCGACCAAGCTATTGACGAAATCAATATCCCTACCTTCAACCTTCACGCCGTTGAACCTCGCTCTCATTTGCCAGGAGCCGAGCCAGTAAGTCCTCCAGCTCTCCACCACATCACGACCTATTGCTGACTACCCTAGCGCGATGGCAAAATGCCAGGTGTTCGATGCCCACGTTGCGCCGAGCGTGGCATTGAGACTTGGGTGCTCAGTGGCAAGCATTGCCCCAAGTGCAACCACCCCTGCTAGGTCATCAAAGGTGAGAGTGGACGAAATTTTCTTTCGTAGGATAATGCTGACGACCAAGAAGACAAAATGCAAACAACAACCGACTTTCACACGAAAGGCAACTAAGTATCCTATGTTACCTCGAGGAAAGACTGCACTACATCTCGGTTTTTGTCTTCATTCTTGTCGTATATTATGCTGCGTGACTAGTCTTACAGACGCATCTTACCAGAGCATACAGAGTTTTGTTGCGAGGTGGAGGGGATTGTGTTTGCAAATGCTTGTTCTTTGAATTGCTTTCATTGTTTCTCTTCAACAGAGAAGTTCGGAGAGTATTTGGTAGCATAGATATGACTTCCAGTAACACACAGTAGAATGATCCTTTTCCACAATTGACCAGGGAATAGCCCTGAACATTGCAAACAGTGACAACTTTGGGCAAGTTTTCGGAGGAATCTCCGTTGATTTGGCCATTGACTGAGAGGCAGCTCTGGAAGGTGTACCTGAGCAGCCAGTTTCTCCGATAAACACGATTGGATGAGATTGAAGCGGGAAAGTGAAGCTGCATGGGACCTGATTTTGCTTCGCTAACCGGCAAGCCAGCATCGATATCTCGCCTTCATGTAGGGAGGGCAGTAATGCCTGCAGTATACCTCCATTTCCGTACACACGTATGTTGGATATTGTGAGAATGGCATGGCGATCATTTTAAGAAGTAGGTGTTTGGTGTGGAGGAAATAGAATGCCATGCGCGTGGATTAGTGATGTCAGGCTAGAACTACCCCAGGATCTGCTGACGAAACGACACGCTAGAACTAAGATGGGTTTGGTGTGGGGGAAAACTTCGTGTTTTAGGCGATCGACGCCTGCCCAGGAATCTCCCCGGGCCAATGATAGGGCTTCGTCAGCCGTAGCTTTCACGCTATGGCCAATTCAATAAAGAACCCCCTTGATGTTTATCCGATAATGTTTTCGCAATACTTGACACCTCCTCAACATCATTGCCGTCTGCCGTTTGGCAGGTGCTGAAGGTGCACAACATGGCCCCCCATTTTCCGCCCTGCCCACGAAGGCACTTGCCGCAACCCATCGAGCAGACGGCCAGCACCAATCGAGCTTCCGCCACAAAAGATCGCTCTTCGGAAGCCAGTGGATCCAAGCCACATAAGGTCCTACCGCAATCCGTTGAGACAACACTTTCGCATTCCAAGAATCCGATCAACGACGAGAACTCGCATGACCAACCCCCGAGTGCCATTACGTCAAAGGAAAGAGCTTTAGCGCAGCCAATGGAATTCAATTCCCCCTCCCAGAAAACCCGGAGGTTCGCTCCGCAGATAATCCATACTACAAAGCGATCAAGGAGAAATACTGACACGCGCCCTTGCGTGACACCGGCTGACAAGACTGACGACTCTCACGCTCCTCAAGACCATCTCCCTCATCATATGAGACCAAATCGACCCTCTGCAACCCCAATTCCTCCAGATAATTCCCCTGTCGTTAGCTCGGACCACCTACCCCAAGTGCCTGAGTCGAAGTTCTCCTCCTCGAAGCTCGCACAGAAAGCTGAACGTCGACACTCCTTCCGCGTACCTGAGCTCCCGGTCATCACATCCCAATCCGAGACAGAAGAGTCCAATGATTCAAGCGTATCCTCCCTTTCCACCTCACACTCGGGCGACTCGGACCGGACAGAGTCGAGCAGAAATAGGAAGAAGCGGCGGAAGAGCAAAGCTCAAAGGGAGAGTCAAGATGACCAATGGTCAGGATACCTGCTATCACTAGCAGCCAAGACGGCAGAGAAGCAATTGAGGGAGCAGGCAATGGCTGCGTACCCGAATGAGCAGGTCCATGAACCGGTGGATCACTACGCTATCGACCGAAACTCCGATGACTCGGATGTTGAGGTGGGCGTGGGTAAGCTTCAGGTGGACGGTCCTGGTGAGGAGGAGGCTGACCGGACGCCTGAGTGGCACAGGCACAGAGATTCAGATGCGGGATGGGGAATGGCCCAAATGCGGAAACACCAGGACAAATTGGAACAGCAAAAGCAAAACGAGTGGGCTAAAGGGGCAGAGATTGGCCGGCGGCGCTCTACAAGATCGGCCTTACGAGAAGGTCAGCAGAATGCTGCACAAATACCCGTTGAGATGGTTGGCGCTCCGCCCAAGGATATAATGGGCTGGCAAAAGGACAATGATATAAGACCCATGCAAAAGGCTGCCTCTCCACCCATGGCAGGCCAAAATTTGCGCTTCCCGAAATGCCAGTCTCCACGCGCAACCCGCCTCGATGTCTTCCAATACCCCGGCATAAAGAAGTCCTCTGGCACGCCGACCCGCCAACACACCGGTCTCTGGACACCTGGTTGCGGTGCAAGTCGCCAGAACTCTAAAAGTGGGCTGTGGATGGGTATTTGTCATGTCTCCAATGAAGACGGCCTTGCAGCACCCAAAGCCTTACCAACAGGCCTGATGACGCCGGCTCTAGAATGGGGCGACCCTATGGCAGATGTTGACGGCTACGCCAGATTTCACCAGCTTCCTCCTTCGCCGCCTGGCTCGCAGGAAGGGTGGCAGGGGGAGTGTCAGAAGCTGGATAATGTCCTGCGCGGGGAGCGGTCTATTGAGGAGGAATTCAACGACACCTTCGTCACACAAGTCTACAATTACCTCTCGCTCGGCTATCCCTCGCTTGCGCGGAAATTCGACGAGGAGCTGGCGAAGATCACGAAAGTATCTGTCGAAGACTTGCGAAAAGATGATGATAGATGCAATGCGAAAGGCTACGTTGGGGCGCCAGAGGGAACGGGCACTGACGCGAGAGTGGTCATGGATGGTGATGAGAAGTGTGAAAGGTGGTGCGCGTTACGAAAGTATGTGCGAGAATGGGGCAGACAGCAGTCTGAGATGGGCGCTATCGAGGAAATCGGGGGTGGTTGGGATGCAAGAGCTAGGAAGAGTAGTTGGGCTATTTGAGGATTTGGGCCGAGTGGGTAGTGTTGCATTGTAGGTGCGATTTCAGATTGATGCATAGAAGCATTGACGTTTCGCGAATTGTGCTGCCAATTACTTGCATTGATAATTTCGTTGAGCGAGCATTTGCGTTATTCAAGATAAACAATGGGAAGCAGGCGTCCGTATTTGCTGGCGCTGAGACGCACGCCCTTTCTTGAATCGAGCTATTCATAAGACTTTCTGCATTGGTTTGAAGAGACCTCAACCCTCTCTTTCGATCATTACTTGCGTAGATATATACGGGTCTGGTCAAACAAAATGGGAATATTGCAAGGTGGCGTGCAGACGAACTCTTCTGGCCTACCGTATTGCAACAATCTGGGCGGCATACACATAATCAGGCACTTTCAAACAAAATACTGCAAAGTTCTTTCAGCGATTGTTTTGAACTATGTGCGTGTGAGACTTTCATTGCCCCAATTCTTCCTTCTTTCTTTCTGCCTTTTGTCCAAGCACGCACCCGCATCAATGTCTAACCCCATCTCTCCTTTGCCTGACCATCTTATGTACAAAAGCATCTCACCTCTGCTATCCCTCCTTCTGCGTGCCCTACTACTTACTATTCCTCCCGGATCCTAGTCGCCTTCGCTGCTATGGCCTCCACATTCAACCTCAACGCACCACGCCAACCCTATTTCTCAGACGCGACTACCTTCGAGCCAGCACCTTGGAACAATTTCACACGGGTCTCGAGGGAGGCGGATGGTCCATGTGTCCTTCCCTGTTTGCGGGCGCTGCCATCACATCCCATCTCTGCAGAAGAGCGCAACGAGAGCCAGCCTATTCGGCCACCTACACCTATGCCAGGGTACACGGCTTTGCCACGACCGTCTCCTGAGTTGGAAAGGGTGTGGGGGAGGGTACCCAACATCAGCACCACGGGCTCAATTCGCGATGACTCGGCGCGATACCCATCACCACTCTCCCACTCATCCCCCGCGCGCTCCACCATTGACCACTCTCTCCACCAACCTTCGCTGCCAGAGCGAGCGATTACACCAGAGCAGACCACGAACCCTCGTTGGGAACCGAGCCCCAAACGCCCAATCGGCACGATCTACGACCCCACCCTCTCACGGACGCCATCGCCGGAAGCGAGGACGGAGAGATGGGTTGGAGAATTGCCCAGCATTAATCCCGATCATACTCATCTTCAGGACAGATCGACGGCCAATCTATCGAGGGTGTGTTCCATCGCGAGAGAACCCCTGCCTTCTGCTACTAGTGAAGCAGAGGCGGTCGTGGCTGAGGATTTTGCGAAACCAGAGCACGCTGGGGAACACCCTGGGGAGCTACACTCGCCTTCACAATCCACCCCTCCTTCACCGCCCTCACCCACGCACCTTGAAGTATCCACAAGCATGACGGAAGCAGACGAGGATGATTTTCGAGCCGGCCCCCGAAGGACGGGCGCAATCAGAGCGAGATATGCGCCCATTAGATCGGAGAGACTTCGCAAGGGTAGTGGGCATGCGGATGAGCATGGGGGTGAGGAAAGCGGGTGTGAAGGATGCAAGAGGAGGGAGGAGAAATGGGGACGCTGGGGGGCGAAGTGGTGGATTTGGGCATTGGTGGCGTTTGTGGGGTGTTGGGTTATGTTTGGGATTGGTGGGTGGTGGGGGTTGAAAAGGGGGGAGGGGTTTTGTAAGCCTGATGGGGGATGACCGTGGTGAAGGCTTTGGAGATGGTGGGTGGGGTGCGAGGCGATGAGGCGGGATCGTGGTGCTTGGTCGGACGTGCTGCTGCTATTGTTGTTGTGGTTGCAAAAGGAGCTTGGCTTAGATTTCTGGGGTGGTAGATACTGAGTGTACATCGATTTGGATTCCGATGATTTTTGTTGCCTTGTTGTTGAAGCTCAAGTAACGATGGATTGTACAAGCAGTCCTTTTTCGTGATGCAAGACGCCTAAGTGTGACTTTTGGTCAATATACGCCAAGCAAGCCTTAGCCCTATGCTCAGGAACCTTGCTTTAGCTGCAGTCCGAAGAATCGGGGCCGCAACAAACGGGGCGTAAAATACAAATGCACCTATGCGTCTTTAGGGTTTGGGATCATCGAGGCTTTCCTCCAATTAGGAGACTTATGGAGCACAAAGATTCTCAACGTTGCGAGGGGCTCAGAACTCAAATGCAATGGGCATTTAATGAGAGTCAGAGACCATGCCAAATTACACTAGCTTGGGGTAAGATTTCTGCACGTATGTTCAATAGTTGGTGATGCGATAATGGAAATGGATACGAGGTCTTGACTACGTATTTACGAGCATGGAAATGGTAAGCAGCTATGAAACGCACCGAATCCCGGCACACACGTGTAGATTCCTCCGAGGTTCGGGGTCCTTGGTTAGACGACCGTGATGTATAACTGGCAGATGTTGGATAACCAAATCTAGCGTGGCTCACAAGGCGCATGCAGGTAGCATGCAAAGTAGCACCGCAGATCATCGTTTTAGAGAGCAGTCGCAGGCTCAAAAACAAGGGAGGTGCTACAGAGACACCCCCTTTGCCTACATAGACACCCCCCCGATCGCTACATAAACACCCCCCCCTATGTTTGGTTAGTGGCCATGGTTGCCGTAACCATTAGTATGTCTACCGCAGGCTGGCCCAAGCCCGGCTCCAGGTCCGGCTCCAGGGCCCCGCTCCAGGGTCCGGCTCCAGGGTCCGGCTCCAGGGTACCGGCTCCAGGGTCCGGCTCCAGCGTTGCCAGGCCCTTAAGGCCAGCCCCGATAATACGATTTAAGGCGTTTCTACCATGGGCGCGTTTTTCGGCCAAGAAAACAACGAAAATCCTGTCTATACTTACTCCATAGCGATTCTATTCTTAAACGCTCGCTATGGTACCTAGCTATACACTATATTTGAAGATCTGCCTATTCAGAATGCTAACATATGTGACGTCGTCGTCGCTGACGGTATTGGGGATGAGGCAGCAGCCTCACTACTATGCGCCCGCGTCGCCTGACCAATTTTGCAATGTTTTGTTACGGCAACTGCGGCCACTAACCCAATATGGGGGGGGTGTCTATGTAGCGATCGGGGGGGTGTCTATGTAGGCAAAGGGGGTGTCTCTGTAGCACGTCCCAAAAACAATGAATTGGATTCCCAGAATACTTTGCACCAACATCACTTCTTCTGCGCAGCTTCAGGAAAGAGGGGTCTATCGCTTGGAATACTTTGCAGTATTCCCCGAAGGATTCGTATCCTTGACTCGCCAAGACGCAGCAGAGAAACGGTGACGAGTCCGCAACTTTGCGCACTTTGCCGCAAGCACCGAGGCCCTTTCAGTGTGATAGACCATTCACAGGAAAGAAATGATGGTGGGGGGATACTGCTTATGGCCCATTCGAAAGAGAATACGCAAGCGCCAAGACAGAGAAATGCGGGATGGTGTTCTCGTACACGTACTCCTCACACCCGAATGAGGGGAGTAAGATTGCGGAGACTGGTTGCACAGCATGATTGGGATAGACATTGATACGATTAGCGGTGTTTCATTCCCTGTCGTCGTTTGGTTGTTACTTTGAGGCAATGAAGTTTGAGGGAATTCTCAATTGGTAGATTTGGTAGGCACGGTAGGGCAGAGCAGACGCATGTCGATCCAACGGCTTGAACCTTGTAGTATAGGGCTCGTTCTTAACCGTGCGGGCACCTCACTAACGAGTTAGTGAGGTGCCCGCAGGGTTACCCGATCAGCAGGCAGCAACATCCATTTACTAATCACTGTCATCCCGACAGCTTACCCTCTCAAAACCACATCCCATCGCTACTCTTCGTCTTCACCTCAAGCAAAACAAAAGTGAAAATCGTGGGTATGATCTTGTCTTCTTGAACGCTTCAATTCAACCCATCAGTATGTTGCACTGAGCGCATTTGCCCCCACATTACCTCGCAAGGCTTTCACGCCTGCACAGCCCACCACGACAACATCCTTTGCGGACTGAGCCCCCTCACTCAAGCTACACACTGCTTCAACTGCTATACATTATCTGCTTATCGACTCGTTCATCTATTTCAATTCCAAAACTTGGCTGTGGTTTCGTCGTTCACTCAGCCATTACTCCTGCATCGGCCGCAAACATCGCCGCGAGAGTCGCAGACCTCCCAAAGTTGACAGATACACCCATTTCAGAGCTGCAAGACTATTGGAATTGGGTTCTGGAAATATCCAGGGTCTGAGAGCTCTCCAATTCACTAAGAAACGAACAGCCAACATTGTGAGTCATACCTCTGAAAGAAAGCAGTGGTTCCAAATGTTGATACATCATTCCCAGCAGACGAGTCATTCTGATTTTACCCGCCTGACCACTAAGGATGACTACCACTCAACCACATCCCCGCCGATGCTACAAAACCAGAGGCCACCCCACCTATGCCTCGTTCCAACCTACATCTACCCTAGATGCCTGCCTACCAGATCGTTCGGCCGATTCGAATCTCGCGCTAAGGAAGAGCGCTACCTTCCATTCCCCCAAGTCCCTCCCCTCCGATGACGATCCCATCCTCAGCATACCTCTCCTGTCTAGGAGGTCGCCAACCAGTCACAAAGACCTTGAGGATGCTGTCGCTGCTGGCGAACAGCGCATTGCTCAGCTTCTAGGCTCCGTCGACCGCAGTCTATCAGGTCTCGAATCCTTCTCGTCTGACAGCCAAGATACCCTTCGACAAGAAGAGACTCCTGTCCCTCGCTTCATGCTCGGCCCCTACACCAACGAGTCTGACCGCATGGACGTTGACGACTCTTTCGACGTCCATACTGCTCCTCCCAAGGTACCACAGCGAGCTGACCATAATCGACATACCTCCGACAGTGGTCTTGGATCTTCGATTAGCAGCACCGAGGAGTCATTGTTGGGAGAGCATGCAGGTATGCGCTATAGCTATTACCCCACGTCAATGACGCTAACAAAGGCTCACCCCAACACAGTCCACATCTTGACAGACTATAAGAACGTCGCCTCATCCACCATCACCGAAATTCGTTCTGGCATCAACGGGTCTACTGCCGAGGCCCATGCCAGAACACAAAATCTATTGAGCAAGTACGCTTGCAAGCAGATTCAAGACCACATCATCATCCCCATCCTGAAAGAGAAGCACCTACAACCCTTTCATCAGCTAATCAAGACCATACCATATCGGGTATCGCGGAAGGATATCACATGCTTGAGAGATTTAGAAAAAGTCATTCTATGGCTGGCGCCTGTAAGTGGATCCTATTATGTTTGGGCAAGGAGTTTGGCTCATCGTTTGGGTTCTGGCGTTAAGAAATACTGCGGTCTATCTGGGTCCTCGTTCCTCAAATTCGCCGAGACTTCGATACAGTGCCTACACACGACTGTCGACCATCTCCCTAACGAATCAGACAAACAACGACCATCCGACAGACCTTATACTAACGGCTACTTCCTCGATCTTACCGCACAGGTCCGTCAATACGCAGCCATGATCAACGAAACAAGGGCGAGGCTCGCCGCCGGGCGAGCAAGTGGGAATAACGACTACATCCCGTATGACTCCAACCCCAATCATGAGAAGTCAACTCTAATAGACCCTAGTGGCGAGAGGCTTAGCCTTCGTGGTGGCTTAGGGAAGACTGGCTACCCTGCTGAGCTTGTGAGGATAAAGGACGGGCAGGCAATTTCCCTCCGCACTGGCCAAGTCATCCAACCAGACGCTGAACGACGATCGAGCAGCGAGGATGAGGACCTGGAAATGTCTATGGCGCGCCGCAAGAAGTCAGGGCAAGCCGCCGTGAAGCAGTCTCAGCGATGCAGCGAGTGTGACAAAGAATTCAAGCGTCCTTGTGACCTGACCAAGCACGAGAAGACCCACTCTCGGCCCTGGAAGTGCAACGAACCTAGCTGCAAGTACTCACAGTACGGGTGGCCCACTGAGAAGGAGCGCGACCGTCACGTTAACGACAAGCATTCCGTGACTCCTAACATGTATAAGTGTCAATACCACCCTTGTCCCTACGAGAGCAAGCGTGAGAGCAATTGCAAACAACACATGGAGAAGGCTCATGGCTGGGCGTATGTTCGATCTAAGAACAATGGCAAGATTGGCAACAAGAAGGCCCCCAGGAATGGCAGCGGCAAAACACCTCCAACACCCCAGATGACTACGCCAGGCTCCAACATATTCGACAATGGCTCAGAATTTGGGGAGTCGACCAGCCCTTACATGCACAGCGGCTACGGTGCCCCATCGATTGGCAGGTCCTCGAGGGCATCAACCAGCCCATACATGACCCAAAATGGGTACCTCACCCACTCGCGCTACGTGTCGTCTCGTGAAGACTCCAGGACGTCAGAGTCACCCTACCTGGGTATGAGCGAAAACTTCGGACCTTACAACGACAAGTATGGGTGGGACGAGTCATTCAATAGGCTTACCCCCCAAACATCCTACACCCCAGACTCCCACCGCCATTCAATCGACTCCTTCACCAACACTGCCACCATCCCCTCGACTTATGACATGCAGGCTGATCCTCCATTGTTCGGCGGAGACGTTGATTGGAGCAACATGGATTTCACTTCCATGAATATTACGCTCGACAACATCACCCCGCTAAGCTCTATCGAGACTCGCCCACTTGATGCCTACAGCAGCCGCAACCCATCCATCTCCGTGGAGCATCCTAAGAACCCCAACCTCTCTCCCGGCGCCCAGGGCAATCAAATGCTCTATACGCCCTCCCCCTACTCCAACGATGTCGATGAGGGCTACAGCGAGTTCACTACGAACGTTGGCAAAGCTGGCGGCGACTTTGAATTGTTCGGCGATTCCCACCCAACCTCGAGCATGGGCCCCTCGAACATGTCGCTTTTCTCGGATCTGCCTCCCTTCCAGCCAACTACATGGTCTGGTCGAGGCACCGATCTTGCGCAGCAGCTTGGCATCAACGACATGCAGCTAGAAGAAGATTAGACTAGAGTTCGATAAGGGCGGCAGTGGCTATTCCTCTTCTTCGTTATTATGAACCTTACTGGCGTTTTGCCCCAGCGGGCTTGTGGGTATTTCGACGTTATCACTCAGCACAGTGTTGCAAGGAAACGAACCCAGCTTTCGATGTATGTAATATAGAGAAGGATTGGAATTGAAGGAGGATATGAGTTACGATTGTTGGACACGAAGTCTAGGAAATTCAAACAGCTCATCAAACATTCCCTTGCCAATTGCTTCAGTTTTGTTCTTGCACAATATGCTTCACCCGGATACTGAGTGCGAAGATGCTGTCGCAGCATCGGATGCCAGGCCATTGAAGGTTGAAACGTCGTCGCAGGCTACGCGCCAAACCCCGCGTTCTTCGCTCTGATTGGCTGCGGATTTCTCTCATATGAACGCATTCCCTTATTGTTCACCCTCCATTCACAAGGCCATCAAGATTCACGCAACCTCCAAACTCCCTAGGGAGATGGACAATACTAATAGATGTCTATCAATACTTTTTGTTTCCCCATTCATCTTCCTTTGTCAATATGGATCCAAAACCAATTGTTAAACACTCTTTGAGGCACAATACAACCTCGAGGCGACAGTCTTGTGACATCGCTCTTTGATATTTTTAGACCCAGCCTCGTCTTTGTCTGTTTCACATTTATAGCTTGAATCGCTTTCCCAACCACAAATAATCCTATACAACATATACCACAAAACAAAACAACCGGATCAACCACTACCACAACCATTCGCCATAACGAAAATGCACTTCGCAGTCCTCTCCCCAGCGCTGGTCGCTGTCCTACCCACCATCCTAGCCGCACCCCTAATTTCCCGAGCCCCCATCACCGTCACCGCGGCCCAACTCACCGCCATCTCACCAAAATCCGCCTCCTGCCCCTCCGGCGGGCAATACGCAAGCGAATGCCAAACCGCAGCTAAGGCCGCAGCGCCCATCTCAGCTTCCTTTGCCACATACGGAATCACATCTCCAGGCGCCGCGGCCGCCGTCATCGCGACCATGGCGTTCGAAAGTGGGGATTTCAAGTATGCGATTCACCACTTCCCCGGCCCGGTGCCGGGGCAGGGAACGAGGAATATGCAGAGTGCAGCTTATAATCTGAAGTATGCGCAATCGATACCGGCGTTGGCGGGGTTGTTGCCGGCCGCTAAGGCTGCAGGGGAAAATGCGGTGTTGAATATGTTGGTGCAGTATAGTAATATTGATTTTGGGAGCGCGGCGTGGCTTTTGACGTCGCAGTGTGAGCCCGGTGTCGTAAGTGGGTTGGCAGCGGGGACGCCGGCGGCGTTTGCCGCGTATGTGAAGTGTTATGGAGGGACTCTTAGCGACGAGCTGAAGGCTTACTATACGAGGGGATTGGCGGCGCTGGGCGGAAAGGCGTCTGGTTGAACCAGCGATCCAGGAGGCCAATGGTCCAATCTTGATACTTTCGTGCGGATTGGGGGAGGATGGTGCTGCTTGCTTGTAATTTTGTTTGCAGTTCTTTCAATGCATATTTTGGAAGCTGGAGCTCTTCGACCTTTGTGCCATTCCTTGTGTATTTTAGGGGGTCTGAAACTGTCTTATAAAAGACTTTCATGGCTCGTTGTGGGGGCTTCGTTGATGTTGAATACACTAGGTCTGGTGTAAATACCCAAAGCTTGCACCTGGTCAACATCCATAGTATACTTAATATCATAGATCCAATTACTCACGAACAAAGCCTCCTTAAGATCTTCGATATTCTCGCTGCAAACAATGAACCTGTAGACTGCTTGTTCTTCGATCAAAGCCAAGAGCTGCGTACTGACTATTTCCTGCACGGAGTAAGTTTCCCAATCAGCGCCTGGCGTTCGTTGCACGGCAAGGCTCCACTTGTAAAGCCGGATGCTGTCATCTTTCTCGTCTGCAACGCCGACAGGCTCGCGACAGGTAACACATATGACAGAGCCTTTTTCTGGAACATTCTGTGTAGGTGTCAGTAGGTGTACCTAAGTGATGATCTCGTGAAGCTCGTGATCTCGAGAGCTACTCAATGAAATACAAAGGTTTTCCAAAGGTACGGCAAATTCGAATACGCATGGACCCATCATGCATCATGGAGGCAGAGGGTAGCATGGGATTAGATGACTTGCTTTGTTTGGTATTCTTCTGGGGTAATTGTATCGGCGGCTTGGCTATGGGACCCGAGGGGGAGCTGGCCTCCTTCTTATTGCCCGTTACGAGAAAGAAACAAGATCTTTTGTGAATTTGGAACAAAGTCATGAGAAGACTAGAAAACATACCTGAATACCTCTGCACTGACTAACAGCAAACCAGAAATAGCTAGTATCCACAAGTCCAGTACCCAACACAGGACCCATCACATTGGACGCTGAATAGCCCTTGTTGTTGCCAGCAGATAAGTTATCTCCGTTATCGGTACTCGGCTTATGGCAATGCCAGAAATCCATCATGTCAGCCCAACCTCCACTAGGGAGATCTTTCCATACTGTGATATCCCCAGCTTCGATTAGCAAGTTTCCGCACGACTGGCAATTGACTCGTGTCTGAAATGAAAGCTTGGTCGCGGGCCATGATAATTCGCTATCGGTAGCAAGCCCAGATTGTACGGAGGACTTTGCATCACTGTCCACGGCAAATCGGTAGGAAAGTTCTCGAGTAGGAAGTGTAGGTGACCTCAAATTTGCGTTATCTACGACGGTCGAGGGTAGCTCAATCCTAGCCTGCTCATCTTCATGTGTCAGCTGCAGAGTTCTCTGATCATCACACAGCTCAATTGCAGTCCAATTATTACGATTAGAAGGCAGTATCGCGAAGACAGTCACTTGGCGTATGTTAAGCAGAAGCTCAGCATAAAGGTATGTGTTCGCCATGAACAGATGGACGAATCATTCTGTTGTATTATCTGACAATTCCCACCGCACGCATCGGAGAATAACACATGCTCGGTATAGACTTGTGGAGGAGAGAAATCGTTGCGAAGCGGCTAGAAGGGTTAGCGCCATAGATGCAGCCCTATCGTCGATCTCCCGCGCAAAGTGATGAAAGGCGGGCACGGCGGGGAAAGCTCCAAACTCTCAACAGTCTTTAGAACGCTATTGTTCTTTCTCCCAAGAGCTTCTGCTTCGTCTTGCTTGAAACCACCCTCGTCTCGGCCTCAGTAATAAGCAGGAAACCAACAACCATGTTTTCCTCCTTCTCATCCTTCTCTCTCCCTGGTCTACCCCGCATCTTCGGAGGTAACCCCGGCTCAGCAATCAACATCAAATCAGTCGACATCCACGATGTCGAAACTCAACACGAGAAGCGAGCTCGAACACTCAAGCATCTGTTGAAGCTCAACCACGCCACCCATGCCATCGTCTATCACAACCTTCATTTCCACAACCATATGCCCCACGTAGGCATTCCTATTCGGCTGCGCCTTGCATTGACCGAGCTTATACAGTAACAGATCCTCGGATCAGCATACCTACTAGGGGCAAGCTCAGAACATTTGGATGACATCTATGAGAAAGAGCATAAAGAACTAGAGCCATGGAAAGATTCACCTGGAGAGATATCGACGTTCGATTGGCGAGACTACCTTGGGGATCGACATTATCAGAGAGCTTATGTCGATTTTTTTGAGGATCAGACGGTGTTGAGCGGATACGACTGGAAAGCGGTGCTAAGCAAGTATTTATTTGAAGGAAAGCAACCCCTCATCAACTGCTTGATCGCGGGGTTGGGGCATCCGCTCATACATCTAGGCTACGCCTATGAGCTGTCTTCGAGGGAGCTGGCTATGGAAGCGCTTGGCTTGGCCACGACCTCGTATAACTTCCTGCATAGATACCTCGACGACCCTTCCTATACCAAGCCTTCTACCTACTCCAACTCATCCCCAATCGAGATACTACAGAAGGTGGCAGAAGACAAACGCTTCGACAATCTTTTCGACCACCAAGGTGCAGACAATATTGAGCCACTCCTCGAAAACCATGAAGCAGCCATACTAGAGCACTGGAATGCATGGCAATTGCCTAATCCCAAGAAGAACTTTGAAGAGAGTCAATACGCGGCAGTGGCGCTGCTGGTTGCTACACATGATCAGAACGCATTCGACTTTTTCCTCGTGCATCTACTGACTACAACACATGCCGTGCGAATATTGCTGCCAATGATACCTGCGAAGTTTCACGTGCCACTCGTGAGACAATGGTGGCTGCTTACGCTGGTGGTGTACATTGCGCAAATACGGCCGAAAATTGATGTGAAGAGGATCATGGATTATGATGTGAAGGGCAAGGATTGGAATTGCGTGATCAAGCAAGCTGTAGAGGGTAAGTGGGCGCAAGATGCCCATTATGTGAAAGGATTAAGGGCTATGGAGGAGGCCGCGAAGACATGGGGGGATGGTGAACAGTATTATCTGAAAGCTGCTTGTAAGTTGGGGCAAGAGTTCGATGGGTGGGGTGGGTTTGGGCCTTTGGAGGCAGGGGCGAGGAGAGGGAGTGCGACTGGTCATTGACAGTATTCTAATGAGATAATGAGACTTACTAATGATTCATCTTTGCTCAAGTGTCCAAATTGTGGTTGTGAATATGCTTGAAAGTGCTGGCAGAGAGCGAGTCCGACTTCTCATTGATGATGTCTTGATGTATATGAAATCTATTGGTGACCTGGTTTTGCTTGCGTGTCCGAATAGTAGTTTTGAGCACGTTGTACAGTCCTGGTGGAATATTAGCATCCATACTCTGTACTGGTCGTACTGGCAGCTTTATGGAAAGAGTAAGACCTGACAAATGATAGTCGTGAGCAGAATCACCTTAGCCTTCCACTCGATTCGGATATGTCGCGCCTTCCCCAGCTACCTCCCCGCGACGAAGTCCGGATCGTCCTTGTAGCTTCCTGAATCGCGAAATCTACCCTCTTGAGCTCAGGGGAGAATCCCAGAATATCTTGCACATTGTTCGTTGAAAACCATTCTGCGTTGCGAACGGTAAGTATCTCAAGATGGGGCATACGGATCAAATGCTGGATGAGTGAATTATTGTAAATGGACTCGATATCCTTGCTGCGCTCGGTCCAGGAGTGAGGAACGTCAGAAGCGAAAATCATCAACGAAAGAGCTTTTCGAAGAAAGGCAGGGGAATGAATGAGATAGTCTTGGGAAGGGTTCTCGATGTGTAGATTAATCTTCCTAAGAATGTTCAGCACACAGAAGAGCTAGATACGGGCTACATCCACAGACCTAATGTTCTTGCATGCCGCGCGCAAATGTATCAGTGTGCCAAACGGCATATCCTTGCTCGAGTCCTGTAACACGCGATTGGGCCCTGGATGCCTCCCAGGTTACTTGTTGTATCCAGGCTTGTCGATATCCTTTGGAGGAGGCCCAACAGCGTAGAACGAGACGCTTCTGTACTTCCACTCTCTCTACCCTGCGAACGCATTCCTCTTATTGTCAACCCATCTCCGGTCATCGATTTTCAAAGTTCGGGCCATATCCGCACAGTGCCTTGGGTGCGAGACTGTTGTCACGAATTGAGCAAGGCGGTAAGTGCCGAGATATTTTGGACATCGGTAGAGACTGATGGCTGCTGCTTCAGATAATGCTGGACTTGTTTATATGAATTGGTTTATTGTATCCTGTGGTAGATTAGGGTTGATGTTGTCTTGGATTTCGGGAGGCATGGCCTCGAAGGTGAGTTTTGCTGGAGTCCCCATGATCCTTGAGGCACTTGAACGGGCCTTGGACCAAGCTGTGAGGGACATGTTGAAGGAGAGTATAGAAGAGTAGCAGCGGTACAGTAGAGTCCTGATTAGTTCACAAGCAACCAAAGCAATTCGCAGAGGGCAGTCAAGCTACAGAGATTACGCGCACACGCACCGCAACGGACAAGAGGCTCTATGCCAGCACAATATGTGAGCTTTGAAATTTGTGCTACCCGAATCTTTGTAAACGGAAGCAGGGTCTTCAGCAGATCGCGCCTACTTTTAGTCTAGGAAGCCTTTGACTGCCAGGGTACAAGAAGACTGTAAGCTTTGTTTCCAATTCCGATCAAGGATTGGAGTGAAGAACTGCAAAATCATCATCCGTGGAATAGAGGCGGGTCAGGTGTTAGAATATATGGCAGTCTTTGGGCACTAGTGCAATTGCTTTGAATTTAGAGACAGACTCAAGCCCGCCAAAATCCCCTTCAGCTGCTCTTCTGTACACCCTTTTTCGACTTTTACCCTCATGCTCTGCGACTGCCGATCAGTACCTCGGACGCCTCGAGGTTTTCCTTAGCTCGATCTCTCACTGAAGGGCTGAAGCTTGGCATTTATATCGCCGATCTTCCGCAGGCCGCTTTCACTCATTCCTCTTTCCTTTATGCATCCATCACACTCTCTCTGAGTGAACACGAGAGAGGTCGCGTTCGTAGAGGCGCAAACGTATACGGAGAAGAGGGCTACCACGAGCCTTTTCGAAGCTGTCAACCACAAGGATGAACAGCACGTACGGTATCGGCAGCGGCCAAGAGCCTCAGATCAAGCCCGATCCTGACTCACTAGGTGCATCGCCTGCAGCTCAAGATGACGATGTCTATGAGGACGCTGGGGATCTGGACTTTTCGGAATCGGAGCCTGGCCTGTACCTCACAAGGATTCCGAAGTTCCTATGGGACAAGTGGTCGAAGCTCGACGACAACCAAGAGATTCAGATAGGCACGGTTAGAGTCGAAGGCAAACTGAGCGATATCAAGAGGGTACGCTCGAACCTTCGTGTTCATCACAGATACTACTCGTTGCTGAGTGGTTTTCACCGTAGATGAGTCTCATATTATCGCCCGACCTTGCACAAAACCGAGAAGTACCAAAGGAGTATAATATGGATGTCACGAACCCAGGGGTCATCAACACCTTTGTCTTTACGGAGAAAGATCTACCGGGCTACAGGAAATACACGTATGACAGGGCACCACCTCGGTTCAAAGATCGCAAGAGGATAGAGAAGACCAGGAAACCCGGTCAGCAGGAGACCAACAACTTTCGTAGAGCTATACCAAGTATGTGGCTCACATAGCCACCGGCCTCTCCCGTAGCTAGATTGCTGATCCTTTGTGCTACAGAAAAGACCAACCTGGCAGGCCAAGTCCAAACCGAGATCAATTGCCTCCCTGTCGAGAACGCAGAGTACCAGCATTATATGGACACGAAGACAATGGATGATCCTAAGAAGCCCAAGCTTCGACAGGTCAATGACACCACGGACGTAGTCGAGATAAAGCCTAGAAATTTCGGTAACTTCACAGTACGGCGTTCTTCTCCACGATTACGAGCGAAAGCTAATTCAAGCAGATGAACAACGCACCCACCAAAGCTAAGAGACAGGAGAACAAGGCCATCAGGATGCCTCAGAATGAACTCTTGGACCGCATCTTCGACATTTATAAAGGTGATTATGAGTACATCCCACTTGGTGTATTCAAATCCACGCTCCATCAGCCGGAGGCCTGGCTCAAAGAGACACTTGATAAAGTCGCGGTGCTTGTCAAGGGTGGTCCATTCAATTTGACATACAAATTGAGAGACGAAGCCAAAGTAGGGCGCAATGTCGAGGCTTTCAACAACGCTAAGGGGGGAGTGGCGCCCATGCCAAATTTCGGTCTAGACGGAGCTGATGATTATGAGGATGACGAGGACAGTGTGAAGATGGAGGACGTGTTGTGACAGCTCTCAGCGATTGATTTGCCTTCCATAGGTAACTTGTACATGCAAGTAATATGTCTTCAGCATAGCGATGGAGTTGGGACATGATACCAAGAGCGCGCATTGCTCTAACCCAAATTCAAGAAATCAAAAATGGTCCATGACTGCTAGATATACCAAATCCCTCTTGATTTCACATAGGATGACACGCAATTTCCACGTCAATAAACACAGCAAAAGTCTAAGAATTCGTAGAGGCTAAGTCCTTGTGGCCACATTTAAGCTGAAGTCGTATTAGGACTAGCGCATAACGGCAGACTGATCGATCTCTTTGTCCCACGAACTCTATCAGTCTCACCAATAGATTCTGCTCTCTCTCACTTGAACACTGCCTTGGTGTTCTCTACTATACAAGAGCGACCAAGCCACACTGACTAGATCATAAGCTAAGATGGATGAAGACCAGGCTTTAAAGGATCGTATAGCGAAGATTGCTGGTAAGAGTCCTGCTGCAGCAGGCACTCACATCTACTAATAAGCAAAGGCGACATCAACCTTCATAAGGCCCAGACACTCTCTCAACCACCTCAACACTGGAACAAATACAAGCCAGGCGTTCCCCGCACGAGCACGCCCGCTTGGAGACAAACTCGAACCGCTCCGTATAGTCGAGGTCGTGGGCGTGCTGGGAGAGTCATGGCCAACCCTCATCGAAATCGTACTCTAGTGATAAACAACAAATCCGGAGCACTACCTACGACTCAAACGCCTACGGAAGCTATCAAGTCCGAGGCCGAGGATGGAAATGATACTACGAATACCGCAAATGGATGGGTCACCAAACGTGATCGACACATGCAACTCATCAACACCTCTATCTACGACAAGGAGACTCAGGTCCGTAACAAAGCGATAGAAGACACTCGAAAGCAAAAGGCTCTGAGAAGGGATCATCAGGAAAAGCAAAAGATTGAGAGGCACTTGACTGCTGTCACCCCTCACTCGAGCTACGGTGCGGCAAAACCCTCTGTTCACGAGATTACTCTCAATGGACTACGCTTCCAGGTCATCGACGGTGGAAGCAAGCTTGCACGAATCCGCGGTGAGGACAACAATGAAGGCGAATTCATGGTCTCAAGCTCACATTTCTAGACGCAGCCGACTCTGCTAGCACGACTCCCAAGCAGGCCAATATTGGAGGCGTGACTTTCCTGCGAAGCAAAAATGGAAACCTCTACCGTTCAGGTATCGTCAAAGCCAAGAGGTATGTCTACACTATCTGTAGAATATGCTAACGATGAGCAAAATTTCGCTCAATAAATCGCAGCCTCGCTAACAAATGCAGGGCTGCGGGGAAACTCGGGAAGATTGCCGAACCATGCAAACGATTCACTTCAACCGGTACCCTTTTCTTCACCCCCTATATCAAGCCTGGAAGACGGAACGTTGAGGCAAACCAACCAACACTTCCTTTGGTTCACGTTTTGCGCAGCACTGACACACAAGCTATTACTTCTAGGACAATGCCCAAAAGGCCCCCTTTGCCCTTACATCCACGACCCGACCAAAGTCGCCATGTGCAAAGACTACCTCCAGACTGGGAGTTGTCCTGCGGGTGACTCCTGCGACCTATCTCACGATCCTACAGCAGAACGAGTCCCTGCCTGTGTGCATTTCGTTCGAGGCAAATGCTCCAATTCTTCTTGTCGCTATGCGCATGTCCGTGTCAATCCATCGGCTCCAGTCTGTAGAGACTTTGCTGTCCTTGGCTACTGTAGCAAGGGGGCGGGTTGCGCTGAGCGTCATGTTCACGAATGTCCAGATTACGCTAACACTGGTGTCTGTCGCAAGTCGAAGTGTCATTTGCCACACGTTGATAGGGCTGGACAAATCAGGAAACATGCTGCTAACATTATAGGTCCTACTAGTGGCTCCGGGGAGGAGGAGGATAGTGACATAGTAAGTGATGACGAATATGATGAGATAGACAGCGACGATGTCGACTCCGACGGCCTGGAAATGGATCCAACGGAAATTGAGACGGCGGGCCATGAGCTATTTCAACAGCAAGATTTCGTAGGCTTCTCACGGAAGTCAAAAGCCGTGAAAGAAGGCAGCAGAGATTTTGACACGGTGTAGTCCATTTGGTCATCGGCAACTCTCAGGGGATTTTGCTTGCCTTTCTAGGTCGTAGCACGGCGCATGCAAAGCAAGGAGTGTCTCAGTGAGCGTTCATGAATTCCGGCAGGCGTTCCCTAATTCTTTCACACATGCGGCCATGGTCTTCTCATTAGCTGATGGTTCTCGTATCGCTACATTATCAATTAGGGATATCCTAGATAGCGGACAAGAAAGAAACATCAAATTTGATGAACGAAAACCTCTCTTCGTTTGTTTCTTGGGCTCTACTTGATATACATGAGGCCGTTAGAGAGCAACGGAAGACCTAGTTTGACGTTTGTAACGGCATCAAGGCTTCCCCCGAAGATCTCTTTACAACCACATTGTTTTGATGGCTGTACACATTGTGAAGGATGAACCTTCCGATATCGTTCATGATACTGGACTGTCACCAAACGACTGTTGCTGGCTACTAAACTCATCTGAAAGCGCATGAAAAGTTCAACCGTCTCATAGAGCAATTTCATATCGAGGTTTTCACTGCTTTGGCTCAAGCTTTAGGACGACGAACGTTGACGTCCAAGATTTGTACTAGGAAAAAGACGAAGCATCATCACTTGACAGGCACTAGTCTTGGACTTTGGGAGGCAAAACGTCACACGGTCACCAGTCAAGAGCAACCACGGACGAAAATACAAATATGTGGCCGGCCCGGCAGCAAACCAGGTGCGAAGTCTAAGAAGTCATGCTAACATGCTGAGATCTGTTTAAGGTGCTCGGATCTGGTCACGAAAAGTATCTCCATCTGTCAAAGTGCAGATCTTGGGTCTAGCTTGCTTAGCCAAAGTGTTCTCGTCTCTGGTTTGCGCCTTGTTCTTCGCCACCACATGCTGTCACCAGCTGAATGCAAGGATACGAGCAAATTCCAATATTGACAATGAGCAGTCCTCAAAGAGCGAAAGAATCATGCTTGGGTAGCTATCTCGGTCGTGTGTCCAAATAGAGATTATAGATGGCCTCAGGGCGATTTAATGGAATATTTTCATTGACGAAAAGTCACTGAATACCTTATTTCCGCACGTGGTTGGGTGTGGCAGCCTTGGAAATCTCGATGGGATCCATCGGGAGACAAAGTCCAGTCCAAACAATTTGAAAAAGCGACACTCTCGACCAAGCATTCCACGATCAATGATTCTGACCTTGCTTGTGGTGCATCTACTCTGTACTCAGGTTCGCTCACCCCACGAAAGTATCAGGTCATGTTTGCGGGTCATGCTGCTTCCCTTGAATGCATGATCCGCAGACGCGGGGTCAAGACTGCTCAGCTGCTTTCTTCCCGATACGCTGCCTTCCTTCGCTTCAACATTAACCCACCGCGGCCTTATGCAGGTGTACCCAACCTAACAAGAACCTATCCCCAATTAGTTCCAGCCCCTGGAGCAGTATAGTACCTCGCTGCCAATAGCGAGACTGCCATGACCTACAATCCATCACAGTAACAACAATATTCTGCCCAACCTTGCCTCTCTCCAGCCACTACGCCATCATCCTTGGGTCATTCCCTTCAAACTCTTCCCTTACCGCACACCAAACCCATACAAATCTCCCCACACTAAGCAAAGACCACACGCCCAAGTTTGGACTGGTCGACCCAGAATCGATCACACAACAATCGCCTCAGCTTGATCTTCAATACGCCGGTACGGATCGCGCTCAATAAGTTCCCATCGTCGGCTCAGGTGGGAGAGGCTTCCTTCCCACACGGACGGGTGCATTGCGACTCAGCGACTAAGATAGTCATAAAGATGGTGCTATCTGCTTGACTTTCTTCCCCTCTACTCTCCTTTTGGTATTGCGACCGTCAATCCTTTCCATCATTATCTTTTGCCATCATACACTATTAAATAACCAGGTCTATTTCAAGCAACCCACTACTCCTCAAGCTTTGGTGTCGGTCAACTTGATCTGGAACCTGGGACTGGCGATCATCGACATCCCGGCCTCTCTCACCGCCTATTCTAGAAATTCCGAACTTCAACCAAAGCAATGGCCGCTCTGGCCCACCACAACCAAACTTATTCAAATGAGCCTCAAGACTCCCTCCACTGGAACAGAAAAGTTTTTGAAGGAGAAGACGTCCTTGACGAGCACATTCTAGACTCAAATACCTTCGACATGGCCGCAGTCGAACATCACCAACGGCGCGAGTCTTTCGCCAGCAGCGCATCCATGATTTCGCCCACACAACAAACATGGTCGGACTATGCATATAGTGCTGACACTGTACACTATCCTCTCACCAACGCACCGAGCCTTTTCCCGGAACACAGCGGCAGTCATATGTCGCATCCTGATGCTTCTCAATACGCAAACTACGACAATCATATGACACAATGGCAGCCTCAGGGCAACATGGGCCCAGAAACGGCGGGCGCGCACTTCCAGTCATTCGCTTCCGAAGTCGATATTATCAAGCCAGAAGTATCCTACAGCAACGAGCCGATGCCTCCGCAACACCCCAATGTCTACGGAGGATTACCTGTTCAGATGGACTCCGAATACCCACCGTACGCTGCATCGGCCGCCTCTCCCCAGTGGTCTACCTCTTCTTCAGACGCGCTTGAGAAGATCCCAAGAAGTGGACATTTTCAGAGTCCGATGTACAAACACAACATACCACATCTCCCGCGCGATGGTGTCCGAAAGAAGAACGCTCGTTTTGACATACCAGAAGGCCACAACCTCCAAACTATCGATGAGCTGATCAATCGTACCGACCCGAACAACGAGCAAACACTCAAGGAGCTGAAGCAGCAGAAGCGCCTACTGAGGAACCGACAAGCAGCGTAAGTTTCTTATCACGATAAGCACGCATGTATATAATACTGACCGTTAAAATAGTCTTGACTCTCGATGCCGCAAAAAGCACCACACCGAGAAATTAGAGGAGGAGAAGAAGCAGTTCCTCTCGATCATTGACAGATTAGAGGACGAAGTTTCAAGCATGAGGATTAATGAGCAAAGATGGCTTTCCGAACGCCAGCAGTGGCATCAATACTCGGAGAACCTCAACAGAGAGAAGGAGGAACTTGTTCGGCAACACACGCTTGAGACCGCGGATCTACGGAAGAAAAATACAATTCTTAAAGAGGAGGCACAAAGGCTTGAGAGTATCTCGATGTCCACCCAATCAAGCTCTACCGGAGTGTCAGCTGGCTTCCCCAGTTTCGAGCACCTCACTATGGACAGCAGTCCGTTCGAGGACTTCTCCTTCATCGACAACCACATCATGGATACCGAGCCCAAGTCAGAGACGTCGCTCATAGTACAGCCAAAGAGAGAAAGCCCAACCCCAACGAACAGCGAAGACAAAACCGCCGCTCCAGGTCTCCTCTTAATGCTCCTCCTTTGTGGCGCCTGGGTCGCATCAAAGAGCAGCACCTCAACGCCTGCGGCCATGCCACGCATGCCGGACGACGTTCGAGTCGCCTCTTCCGCCATTCTCGAAAACATCTACAGAGACGCAGGACTCCAGCCCAACACCGCAACCGCCACCGTACCTTCCATCAACAAAGCCTCCCTCCCCCGTGTCGCGTCTTCAACTACCATCGTCCACTCCGCATCTCCCCTCTCATCCCTCCACCACGACCTCACCCAACCAACCCAGCAACAGCAGCGCGACCAGTACTTCTCCCTTACCTCAGACCAATACAACCACATAACCACAGACGATTGCACCGACGAATCCAACCACAGCCAACCACCCCGCCGCCGAAACCTTGGCGAAGCTCTCGCCGCCATCCGCGCTGAGAAAAAAGGACCGGCTGCTGAAGTCTATACGAGAAGTTTAATGATGAATGAAGTGCCCGCGGACGTGGTGCGGGACTTTGCGAGAATGATGTCAGGGAATATGAATGTAGCGCTAGACCAGGAACTACTCTCCTAAAGATCCTAAAGGAGACGAAGAAGAAGAAACAGAAGAAAGCGAAAGAGTAATCTACCTACCTTCCAACGATCACAACGACCATTTATCACGATTTTCCTTTTACCAAACAACGTTATTTATGACAATTATGAACACGAACAAGAGAAAGACACCGCGTTCAGCACGCACAGAACCCTGCGAGGGGGCAATACTCGTCGGCTTTTCGGACAAACCTTGCACATGAGCGAACAGGCGAGCGAGTTTTGTTTTTTCTACCGTTCTACGACCACGAGCAACGATTTACCGATTTTACTTTTGGTGCTGCTATTTGAGCGAGCGGTTTTTGGGATGAGCACTTTACGACTTCATGGGTTAGGAAAGCTTTGGCAGTCTCGAGGACTTTGAGCCCAGACGTTTCTCGTTTGATGGGGTGGTTGAGTGTCAACCGCGACGTTGTTGACTTCAAGGTGTGTGGAACGAGCAAGGTTCGAGGGACTCGAGGATAAAGGATGGTGTGGATGTTGGGTAAATAGTCATACATCCTTTCTCAATTTTACATACTTCATCCCTCACTCTCATAACCTCCTTTGCACATTCAGCAAGCATTCAATTTTCTCCAAACCAAAGGCTGCTTCACCCCCCTACTTTCCCGACCGCTCGAAACCCGCACATCCCAAGAGTGAGGCAGTGCCCAATAGCCAAGCCCAGGGCCAAACTATCCAAACCCTCAAAGCCCACCTTGCTCCCCAGCCCCAGCCTAAAGCGGTACCTGCGTCCAAATCTAAAACCAGAACCAGAACCAGGCCCACCACACCCTCAAAACCGGCGTCTGACATCTGACAGCCGAAGCCAAATATGCTTCACGCCCCAACTCAACTTCAACTCGTATCCTTCGCTTTCGGGTTATATTTGTCCTTCCAGATCCTGCGCAGTAAAAATAGAACACAGCGTTAGCCTGAAATCCAGAATCCCAAACGGTTTTGTCGATCACTCTCCATCAACCTCACGCGAGGAAAGATACGCGAGGGCTGGAGTGTTCGTGTTGATCGCTCGATTTTTTCGTCTCTTTTCCAAGCTTGACGGAGGGGAGGGAGGAGGGAAGAGGTCTACACCGCCAGATGCTAGACCCGGAGATGGTTTAATTGAGTTTTGGAAGAAGCTGAGCCAATCATCCAACTTTGCACGAAGAGGATGAAACAGGGTCGCCCGACAAGCCCAGCACCATCATAAGCACCAGGACAGGCACGTCAAATAGGAACCAAAGCCAAGCGAGACCGAATTTGGCTCAAAAAGGCATGGGGAAAGGAAAGCTTTTAGGCCAAGAAAGGGTTGCGAACGAGAGGTGGCGGTGACTCACCAAGAGTTTCCCAGGGTTTTGCTTCCGTTTTGTTCGGCCAGGCGATAGTATTGCGCTGCTGTGTACTAGATGGGAAAATGGTATTAGTGAGATGCGTTGATGCCTAACGTGATCGGAGGAGGTGTGATGGGTGGTGATGAGGCTGTGGGGAGGGATTGTTGGGGATAGAGGCAACTTTAGAGGAGTCGAAAGGGGGAGTGCTGGCCGGAAGCTGAAGATGATGCAACCGCCATCTTCACAGCAAGTCGAACATGTTCTTGAATTTTCAACGATCAACATGGAGGACATCATACTCGCTCGCGGCGCAATGACATCGAACCTGTCACAGCTTGTTGCTTGTGCACTCAACAAAAAGCTTTGACTCACCCTATCCTTCTTCCCCCCATTACCCATCTCATAGCACCTCGCAACCTCGTTCATCGCATCCGTGTCGCCCAAATTCGCAGCCGTCTCGTAATACTTCCGCGCAGCAACGGCATCCTTCTGCACACCCCACCCATGCCGAAAGCTGTTCGCCAGCTCGTAAATCGAAAGCACCAATTCTCCTTTCGCAGCCCCTCCCTTCTTCATACCCGATTCAAGCGCAGCTGCCTCGATGCTTGCGGAATTTGACGCTGCTGCGGAGAGATACTGTATAGCTACGAGAGCATCCTGGGGAATGCCCCAGCCGTGGCGGAGAGCAAGTCCGAACATGATTTGAGCCATGGCGTTACCCTCTGCTAGGCGTCCAAACATGGCTGTAGAGCGGGCGAGGTCTCCTGCCTCATGAAGGCGGATGGCTTCTTGGATATTCTCATCGCCTTTAGCAGAGCTGATGCTGCGAGTGCCCACACCTGGCCGGTCACCGAGTTTTGCCGCTTTTGGGCTTCCTTGTAACCTTTCCCTCAGTGCCTGATCAGGGGTTGTTGGTCTAGGCTTGAGTTCTTGAAAGTAGGGTCTAGAATTCGGCTTCTGCTTCCCGAGTAACGTAGCACGCTCTTCCCATTTGGCTTCCTTCTCCTCACCCTCAATGGAAAGGTCTTGGATATCTGGTAGGTCTCTAGGTAGATTAATTGAGCTTTGACTTGAGGCTCGGGAGCCCGAGCGTAGATGTAGTCGTTGTGAGAGCCTTCTTTCGCTTTTGTCGCCCTGATTCGATGTCTTAGAAGTTGTAGATACATTTGAGGAGCTCCTCAAACGCGACAGTCGTTTCGTAATCGAATTCTCCTCTGGAGGAGCAGGTGTGTCGTCGCTGGCGAATGTTGGGGGCCTAATCACCTCCTGCGTATTGGTATCGGAGCGCATGATCATAACCTCCGTAGAAGGATCGCACGAAGGCATTGGAACCACTGAAGGTGTGATATCTTTTTTGATCTTGTCGTTCTTTTTAAGGAGGTCTTTGAGCGTCATGTTGGCTGTTTTGAGAGGAGCGTTGACGGATGGCAAAGTCAATGGGTTCCGGGATATGTGTGTGAAGAATCTCGTGAGTCTTTCAGGTCGCAGAATGTTCACTTTGTTCGCCGGGTCTCAGTGTAGCTCCGAAGACGCACTTTGGCGAGATTCATAGACATTGAGGCAGAGCTGAATGATGGATGGCTAAGCCAACGTCAGACAAACGGTCGTCTTGGCGCTTAGCCGCCTTTCAGCCTCGTCTGAACCCTTGTTCGTTTGCAGTGGGGTTGGCCCAACAACAATTTACCTAAAACACGTTCACAGCTCACACATCAAGCCAACTCTGCAGTACCTGGCCACCAGTAGCCACGATGGCGAAAAGCTCCATAGCTTACGTGATGGATCAAATTGGTGGATCACCTACTATTGCCGAGAAAGCGTGAGTATTCTCCCAGGCATGAGTGCGCCTGTCAAGGCATTATCCTAGTCCCAGGTGCCTCTCATAAGCTAAGAACCATAGAGAACCAGCTTCCGCTTCCTCGATCTCCCAGCAGAGATACGCAATCGAGTGTACAGACTCCTGCTTGTCGATGAAGACTCGGTTCACAAATTGAACAATGGCACCGTTGTCGACAAGAAGTGCGGTGGCATACTTATAGAAGAGCTCTATCCAGGCAACTACAACCCCAAATGGATTCGCTCCTCCTATTTAACACCGGACTGGCACACAGATCAACGAGAAAGACGAACAACATATAACATGGACCATCCAGATATACAAGCGAGTTTGGACCTATTCTACGTCTGTCACCAGATATACCGAGAAGCGTCGTATATCTTCTATTCTAAGAATCGTTTCTATGTCAAGATCATCGACACATTGATTCCATTCCTTCAGGATAGGCCAGGCAGCTCCATCGAGACCATTTCCATTCCCGTGCCTTATGGACAGCAAAAAGACCAAAACAATGAATGGATTGAGAGATTCTACTGTGTCAAACCCTCAACGTTCTCATGCCATTGCCTCTGTCTATCAACAAGGCCAAACCTCTTACCGAATCTGAGACAATTGGACCTACGGATAAGGTGCTTCGGTGCGGAATCGGTTGGCGAGGGCGACGGCTTGAAGATCGACCGTGTTCAGATATCTGCGAAGATGGCGAAGCGATTGGCTTCAGTTGCAGATCCCAGTGCCATGACTCTGTCTCTCCTGGACTGGCATCCTAAGGTTGTTGCCGGTATTGAAGGACTGCCGATTTTCCAGCAGCTGCCGGAGCATGTTCACGGTATGATTCAGATATTTCGAGATGACCCAGAATTCGACGATAGCAACACATCGGATTCAGACGATACCGATGATGAGTACGAATAAATTTACTAAACACAACCATTAATTATGCTCGGTCCCAAAGACGTTGTACCGTGATGAGATCGGCCTGTCTCTATCTTCTTTGCCAGCCTTTGCCTCCCATTGTTTGCGGGTCGCTCTACTCTATTTAAGGGGCCAATGGACCGAAGCCACTAGGATAGAAATCTGCAAAATCAGGTCAAGGCCTTTTTAATCACAATTGAACGGCAAGCTTAGGTCCATCAGCTTCCAAAAGAGAATACAAAACCTAGAGTACCCTGCTCCATTATCTTGAGGAATCTAGAAAGTGTCTCACAAAAAGGTAAATTTGCATGACAAAGCTCCAATGGTTAACGAGCAGAACGTTTTCCTAGCCACAATTCATTCACATTCTTCACTCGCCCTTCTCACATAGGTTGCTGACCAGAACACCAAAGAACCAAAGTATTGGATCACATTTGCTAGATCTGACATCGTGCATATTCACAACCCTCCAGGTGTATCTCTTGATAGGTCCACAATCTGCACTAACTCAGCCTTCTTGGTCGGACTCTTGCAGTGGGTGTAGAAGCCCTAAAGTCTGAATATACTAAGCTTCTCGACGTTTCTTCGATGTCAATTTCATTCGCCAGTCATATGTCTACATTCGCCAAAACTAGATACCAAGAACGTCACCTGAGAGGCGATTCCCCAAACCTCAAGCTCTATTACATTTGGGAAATCAATAGTCATACATGAGAAAGGCGAGTCTTTACCCTAGCCATGACTGAGTGACTCTTGCAAGATGGACCATGCATATACTGAAGTTACGACAACCAGCAATGGCCTTCCCTTCCTGAACTTTCCTTCCAAAATCCGCAACCGTATCTACACACATCTTCTCGTAGACTCAGACACTTTCTGTGGGGGAAGGGATGGGATGAGGGTTCTTGATACATACGGCGGCATCCTCATGAGGGAGGGTTTTCCCGGGAATCACGACCCAGAATGACAAGGACATCGTATGCTACTTTCGTTTGGGACGATATCAAGCACAATTTGCAACGAACGACTTATTACCCCGATTCGAAAGACCGCTATGGACTTAAAATCAAAATCCCTCTCAAGCTCTTCTACATCTGCCGTCCAATATATAAGGATGCTTCGTATATCTTCTGATTTAAAAATGGCTTCTATGTAGATACTATCGATACGTTGATCCCTTTCCTGCAAGACGGACCTCACGTGCAAGACTTCATGGCAACCATCTCGACCCCCGTACCTTTTGGGCGGGTTGTAAATCTGGCTGGAGATTATATCCCCAGACACAGCAAGGTCAAAGAGTTCAGTTTCGCGAAGATACGCGCTCACATGCCCGCCGAGACCGGGCTCTTGAAGAACGTGAAGCAACTGTACCTTCGTATGTGGGACCATCAGGGGATGGAAGAGTATAGTGTGATGGGTACACCATGCCTTCATATTGTGAGAATATCCACAAAACGTGCGAAAGAGTCGGCTTCGATTGCTGGAACCTGAGGTCATGACCCGTTCGTTTTGGGACTGGCATCTTCACGCAATGGCTGGGACTGAAAGGCCGGGAGTCTTACGCAATTACCACATTACATTCAGAGAACGATCAAGCGACTTCGCAAGGACCGTCCGTCTGGAGCGCGTGATGTTGTACTTGATGATAACGATGAGGAAAATGGTGCTAGCGTTTTGGACGATGACGAAGATCGCGATGGAAGCGACGACGGAGGCGATGGGTTTCGGCAAGGGATGATGGCTGCTATGTTTGGTCATCGGCCATATTGAAGCTTCTACATGTTCTCTATTATAGAAAAGACTCCAGACCCTGAGTCTCTCAGCTTGGGCATCGCCCCTATTGAAGCCCTTACGTGCTCTTCAATTCAGGTGAAACGTCAGACCTTGAGTCTCTCAGCTTGAGGCTTGTGTTGCTCCGACGGTCAGTGTGGGCTCAACAAGACCTTTTGTGCGGTTTTTGGACTGGAAACAAAGCTTCGTTGATAGATGCTCTGTATGACGTGCTAGCTAAACGCCCAAAGCTTAACAAGTAGACTGTCTTCCTTGCCAGAGTCTCCATCATGCTTCATAAAGATCTTCTTTGGAATTTCGTATTCGGTTTCAGGGGGTTTTCTAATATCCTTTGAGAGTTCTGCATCAAGCATCTAGACTCCTTTAGATACGTCCGAGTAGATCCATCAGAAACAAAGACTTACAGTTGCATACGAGTGATTAACAAAATCCTCTAGGTTATACGCCTGCTTCGTGAACTGCTCAGATATAATCTTTGCTATCGACGCCACGTTGGGATGGTAATGCGTTTGCAAAGTATGGATCTCCCATAGACTGCTTTCAAGTCCATCAGTCTCCATATGATCAGGCTCCTCCATTCGGAACGGGTCTCCCCATTTGTCCTCGTCTTTTTCATATTCATTTTCCCTGTGGATCATAAATGTACAAGCCGGATGGTTCTTTAATAGATTGTAAATCCAAGGGACGACGACGACAATGCCCGATGGCGGAGCGTGAAGAGTCAGTCTTGACAGCCGCTTGATAAAGCTTGCCACCAAAGCAGCAGGTAAATGAGTCGAAGCCAGGAAGTTGTCAAGTAAGCGAAAGAAACGGGAGCGGTGTTTTGAGTGTAGGATATTTGAATCAAGGAGAGAATAAAGTTTCTGATAGAATTGAGGGTAGTCCAGATTCTTGTCTTGGATCAAATAGAAGAGCCCAGCTAGCGCCATTAGCGAGATAGAGCCACCAATATTGAAAGAGTCCGTCAAGAAGTCCATCAATAGCTCCACTTTGAGAAACCAAGGAGCTATTTGACTAGCCATCAGGCTCAAGATGGTCTTGCGCTGTGCTTTAGTAAGATTTTGCCTTAGTATTGCCATCCACATCTTTTGAGCCTGCTTTTTGTGGGCCGACAGAGAGTATAACTCATTCTTCGCTTTGCCTGGAGGACCAATGTAGAAGTCTTCAAGTTGTCCATCCTGATCTGGTAAGATTTCCAATTCGCCTAGGATGGAGAGCGCATTTGATACCACTGGTTGTGATTGCGCGTTTGCAAACAAGTCGCTGGGTTTCGTCAATACAATATCCCTGAAGTTTGAGGGGGCACTCACGCCAGACGAGCAAATGTGTAGTGTCGTACATCAGCATTCTCTTCGAGGTATTTTCCTGCGAACTCGAGCCTGATCTGCATGGCCACATTTTCTTCCAATAGTCTCTGAATTATCTTGGGAAAAATCCCATCACGCCAGATCGCTTCTTCAGACTTGTTCAAGTGTAAGGCTTCCTCTTTGACTAGGCGCATGAGAAGCGTCAATGCTGTATTATTCCTTCCGACTTCCACACAGCACAACATTCTTAGTAAATTATTTTCGTATTCTTTCAATCGCTCCTTCAGCCATTGCACAATAGTAACCTCGTTATCCGAACTTTGTTGGGACTTGGCCAGGCTTCCAGCAACCATCAGTCTGCAGAACACTCGGCACAAAGCCACTGCAGCAAGCACATCATTGTTTTCAGCGGAAACAGATGACGACCGCATGTATTCTAAAAGGGTCTGTATGCTGTTGTAATTGGATCGCGACTCAAGTATTTTTCCTTCAAGTCCAAGAATACCATCTTCTATGTCCAGTTCCTGGGAAGAGTCTTGGCCCGAATCCTGGACGACTTTTCGCCGTTTCTTCTTAGCATCTGAGATTTCCGCTCCATTTCTCCTCTTTCTGATGATCTCACATCCGTTGACTGTTGCAGGCATCGCATTAAAGTCGTTTGGAGCTTGACAACCAAAGCTCGGAGTTCTGAACTTTTATATTGCCAAGCGAGCTATTCCGCAAATGGCATAGAGAATTCTTTGGAGAAACAGGTCACTTCCTTCAAAGCTGTTCTCCCTTTCTAAACCAGCAACAATGGCATCTCGAATGGCACGGAGCGCTGCCGGTAAGCTTCAAACTTCCGAAGATATCCTCGATTTTTCGCATTGAGTACTAATCTAATCCATTGAAGGCGCCGCCCGACTCCGACAAGCTCTTCCACTCCGCACCCTCCCTGCTCTCTCCACATCCCTCACCTCACACCGATATGCATCCAACGTGCCAGCGGAAGAACCAGCCAAAAAGGCTCAATCGCTCCTCGACGCCCTACCAGGTTCCAGCCTGGTCTCCAAGACTGCCATCGCATCTTCCTTCGCCGGTCTCTCTGTCTTCGCAATTGGCAATGAGTACTACATTGTCAATGAGGAATCAATTGTTATGCTGGCTACTCTCAGCGTTTTCTGGGCCGTGTTTCATTACGGAGGGCCTATGTACAAGGGATGGGCAGAAGGTCAGGTGAACAAGATCAAGGGGATTTTGAATGCTGCGAGGGAAGATCATACAAATGCGGTCAAGGCAAGGATTGACAATGTGAAAGAGCTGGGCGGTGTCATCGATGTTACAAAACAGCTGTTTGAAGTCTCAAAGGTAATACATCTATGTTGGATGCTACATCCTTTATCCTTTGGTGCTAAATCATACCAGGAGACGGCCAAGCTCGAAGCCCAGGCATACGAGCTAGAGCAGAAGACTGCGCTAGCTGCTGAAGCGAAATCAGTGTTAGACTCATGGGTGAGATATGAGGGTCAGGTCAAGCAAAGACAGCAGAAGGAACTCGCCGAAAGCATCATAAACAAGATCACAAAGGAGCTGGAGAACCCAAAGACGTTGCAGCAGATCCTCAACCAAAGCGTTGCGGATGTTGAAAGTAAGCTCCCCTACCTGCGAATAGACCGCGCACTAATCACGTTACACAGAGATCGTATCATCCAAAGCGCAGTAGATACCGTTCTGTATATTAGGCACCCAAGACAATAGAAATTCAACCAACCGTTGTGGCCAGTTGTCGTCTCTTTCTGATCAGGCAATTGTGTTCTAAACACTGCTATTCACTAAGTAACAGGTCTAGATACTCCGTACTTTCGAAATACTCGGGTAATCTCGTAGAAGTTAGCACCGGCCATTTGCGTCACCAGCCTTCTTTAACTCCGATCTCAAGAACACAAACAAACCCCTTCCAGCACACCATCCACTTGACGGACTTTGGTATTCAAGCTGGCCGAGTTATTAAAGAAACGAGTTGATGGTACACCTAAACCTGAGATACTCTTGACCTCCCTAGCAGCAGAGAACACAACATTCATCACCATGGCATCCTCAAACATAACCCAAGCTCTCACCAAGCTCGAAGACCCCTCCACTTCAGACCGCTCCAGCGGCTACCGCAACCTCCTCCAACAAATCATTTCCTCTCCAAACCCCTCTGAAATCCCGCCCAACCTCTCCGCCTTCATCGACTCCATCCTCAGCGATTCCCTCTCGATAGTCGCAGCCCGGCCCCTCCTCGGCTCAGCCGTCGAAGCCATCAGCTCCCTTCAAAGCACCGAGGCCAAGATTTCCGTTGGCACACAAGCTCTTCAGACTCTAGCATCTAGAGTCGTGTCCTTCGAAGAGCAAGATGCCATGATACGCGAGATCATGGCGGATGCCTATCAGGAGCAGGAAGACTTCATTGAAGCGGCCAAGATGCTTGAGGGTATACAGCTGGAGTCGTCGCAGAGGAGGATCTCGGATGATTCGAAGGTTAGGACGTGGATTAGGATCTGTAGGCTTTATATTGAGGAGGACGATACTACGACTGCGGAGAAGTATTTGAATCGGGCGAAGAATCTACTTTACAAGGTCGAGGACCCGGAGCTGAACCTCACATTCAATCTGTCTCAGGCCCGTATTCTGGATTCTAACAGAAAATTCTTGGATGCGAGCTCAGCATACCACGGCGTTAGCTTTACGGCTTCGCTCGATGAGCAAGAATGCTTACACACCCTTTCCGCTGCTATCAAATGTGCTGTCCTAGCTCCAGCAGGGCCTCAACGGTCTCGTTCTCTGGCGAAGCTGTACAAAGACGAGCGAGCACCTCAGGTGGACGAATTTGGGATACTGGAGAAGATGTTCTTGGACCGACTACTGTCTAAGGAGGAAGTGGATAAGTTCGCCGCGGACCTTATGCCTCACCAACTTGCGAAGACTGCCGATGGGAGTACCGTGTTGGCCAAAGCTGTGGTGGAACACAATCTGCTTAGCGCATCCAGGCTGTACAATAACGTTGGGGTAAAAGAGCTGGGCGGGCTGCTAGGTTTAGATGCGGAAAAAGCGGAGCAGTATGCCGCTCAGATGCTTGAGCAAGGGCGTCTGACCGGGAGGATAGACCAAATAGACGGTGTTATATTCTTCGATGGGGTTGAGGGGAGTGGTGAGAAGACCGCTGCGGGGAAGGGCAACAATGTGGTTGGGCATGACCTGAGAAACTGGGACGCAAAAGTGCAGGGCTTGAGTGAGGAAGTTGAGCGGGTTGCTTCGATGCTCCAGACGGAGTATCCAGATTTCGCAGCTGCGACAATGGTCAAATAGCCGACAACTTGAACATTCGTCATTGCATTGAAGGGGCTTGCATCAGCGACTGCATAGATCGTGGGTATCGATGAACTACCCTGAATGGCGTTGTGACAAGAAGATACCAATTAGCTACATGGTGGTGCGATATGACTTCATGGCGTATGCAATATCAAATGAGCCTAAGAACTTCCCCTCCATTTTGAGACGCTTCAAAAATATCAGATGTGCCAAACCAAACGTCAGGCGAAGTGTCAACAATAATGAGCATTTGCGGAGGCAAAAAGCAAAGTATGCGCAAAATCTACAGGGAAACGGGCAAAGACTAAGCCTTCAGCGCTCTCGATGAGCTGCTCTGGGTATTTGTTGCTTCGGGAATAGATTGGACAGCGCAATATGGTGCTCACATTGAGTGTGCTCACGCTTACATCGATCGAACACAGACGATAGGCTTCACTTATCTCGAATCCAAGCCTGGCGCTAATGTGCAAAGATTTCCCTGTGAAGTACACTTTGAGTACAGAATCCTAGCTATCGTACTCAATCCTCAGTGTCCCTCAGTTCCCTCTCCGGCAGCAGAACGTTTTTCGGCACGCCCTCAAAGCTTCGGTCCCAACCCCTGCGCACATCTCGGAGTCAGCATTACTTCTTTGGGCGAATTTTACGTAATAAACATGTCTCGGGAGTAATTTTGAGGTGTGAACCCACAATCCCACCCCACAGACTGTGTTAAAACTTCGAAAAGTATCAAAGGGAGGAAAATACACCGAAAAATGCCTTACCATCTCTTCGTCATTTCCTCAGGCAGTTCTCCCTTAAGCATCTGCACGACATACTCACCAATGATCGGTAGAAACTTCCAGCCATGAAATGAGCCCGCTGTAGCAATATACAGATTCTCACATCGTGGATGTGGGCAGATGTACCAGTTGTTGTCTTGCGTGATACCATCCCTATGAAATTAGTAAGCCAGCAAAGCAGGAGTATCTTGTGCCGGAGGAGGCAAAAATTACCAGCAGAGCCTGTAATGGCTTGGTTGTAAGCCTTCGACTCCCTTGCCATAGCAGCCCTTGATCACTGTGTCAATCTCGTTGACAAGCTGAGTAGGCATATTGTCCCGTGACGTCCACTGGGATCTGTTCTTCTCGGTCAAAGGGACAGATATCTTCTGGTCAGAAGATGCGTGATAGACTGTATTTTCCAGTGGCATGTCGCGAATAAATTTAAGTTGGTGGTCTGGAGTAGGTGGCATCGTCTCGCCTGTGACTAGTCTCAGCTTTCATCTTGACATGAAGGGCGTGCGATATGGGCGCGAGTGTACCTTGAGTCTCATTTGCATCAAGCACAAAAGCTGGACCGTGCTTAAATCCTTCGGCCTGTTCTGGGCTGAGATCTACAGCTGCCTCGCAGACTGAACAGGCTGTGATTCGGTCTCCCACTTGTACTTCTGGTTGCTTTGGGGCGCTATCAGCCATCAGCTTTGCGGTGTTAGCGCCAGTTGATACAACGATCTTTTCTGCGGTGAAGGTCCTGCCATCTTCGGTCTGGATACCCGCGCAAGCTCCATCTTTAATAATCAGATTTGCTACGGGGGCAGTTACGTAGTGAGCGCCATTATCGATTGCGGCTTTTACCGTGGCTTCAAGTGCTCTTGCGGCTTCAGCCCAACCAGAAGATGGCGTCCAGAGTAAATCTTCCACACCACTGAAATCTGTGTCTGCAAACAACCCTTGGAACCTACTACGCGCTTCGCCCGGCTTGATCAACTCGGCTCCAACTTCAACCCCAAGTCTCTTGTAGTTCTCAAAGATCTTGCCGACTAGATCTGCGGAATGGTCTGTTGCCTTTAGTAAACCGCTTTGGTGGTACCATTTCTTGAACAGAGGGTCCGTCCTCCACCGTTCAAGCGTCTTCAAGCCAAGTTCACAGTAGAAAATGTCACCATAGTCGGAGCGGACAATTTTGTTGATATCATGTGAGGCGGCGATTGGGCAAGGGTAAGGGGTTCTGTCTACCAGAATTATCGTTGGCGCTGGGATTTGCCTGGACAGATGCAAGGCTGATGACGCTCCAAAGACACCAGCGCCAACGATAATATAGGATGAGGCTAGTGGTGACATGGTGAACTCTAATCAGCTGGTATACGGTTGGAAGGAAAAGAGCGATATGGTGCAACTGAGAAAAGTGCAGCGGGGTTCGACGTCATTCCGCATAAGCTCCCACCTCTTTGTATTGCGTTGTAATTCTTGAAATATCCTCTCTGTTGTTTGGTTCTGACGTGGATGTCTTGACGTGCTTCAAAGGATAGAAACACCACGCTCAAAAGCGTGAAGCATTGAGAGTTCACGATCCGACAGACGCTTGTTCTGCTCCACGTCTTGGGCTTCCTTTCAAGATGTACTCCTGTATTCTGGGGCTTTCCTCCAGTAGTTGCAACTCTATACGCCACAGCGGGCTCTCCGGCAAATCTTTCAGTCTGCTACCCTTTCGGCGATTTCGAGGTTGCCACAAGACGATAGGCGATCCGCCGGCTGGCTCATCCGTCATTTTCAGCTTATAAGGATCCAGTGGGTGGCCGTCGTAAGCCTCGATGTCTTCTACACCAGGGCCTTTGAGCTTAATGCGCGATCGAACTGATGGGTGGATATATTGGTTCGTCTGCCGCAGAGGCTTGCCAGTTGATCGGCCAGTATCTGGATTAACCCTCGTGTATGCTCCTGGTGTTCGAGTGGTCCTCCCAGCTAGCATGTAGAAGCCTGTGAAAGACCTATAGATCTTACCGAAACTCCACGGCCTTGGAGTTTGTTCCGTCTCTTCGTAGTGTTGTAAGGTCTCGTCGTACTGGTCAAGTATGTAGTGCTCGTCAAAATCAATAAAGCCTGCTACCTGGGACATCATCCAGGCTAGGGTAATATTCGCCTGTCCTTGATCGGCATAGCCCCCGCCGATGTTACTGTGTACACCTGAGAACCAAACTTGTCTCAAATTAGTCTCATTTCCTCGGGGCTTCTCCCAGACAGCAGGCGAGAAAGCAGCTCTGTGTTCATCTAGTGCTAAAGCCTGGAATGCGTTCTCAATGTGGTCATTCAGGGCAGTATCATAGAACAGATATTCCTTTGTAGACTTAGTTTGCAAATGAAGCCTTTCAAGCCACTCGATGCGCGGGATTCCCAGGGATCCAACAGTATCGAAGACTCCAATAGCTTTGATAGCTATGCTCAGCCTAGAGAGACCCTTCCTCACGAGCTCGTTTCTATATCTTGGATCCAAAGCACTCGGCTTTTCAAAGATCGGTGTGTTCGGATAGGCCGGCTTGTAATTTGGATTCTCTCGATTTTCGAAATCCTTGAAAACTTCCGCAAGATACTCCAACCCTTGTTTCGTCAAGAGACCAACGCCGTCAATGAGACCTGCAATGGATCTCGCAGTGAAAGCGCCGCGTGAAAAGCCGAAGAGATATATCTCGTCGCCCGTGGAATAATTCAAGGCAATGAACGTATAAGCACTCCGGATATTCTCGCTGAGACCCTCTGCGGTGGCACCACCAACGATCTTGTTAATGAAGTTGCCAGTAGATCCTATTCCAGCCTGGTAAAAGACCACTTGCTGTACGCCATCGCTGCTCGTAGGCTTGATAGCTTGCGAAATACGTGTGATGTTGCTCGGAATTGGCAGCTTGTTTTTCATCAGACCGCCGGTCGAATCCAGCCACGTCCCATCACAACAGACGATGATCCTTTTCTTTTTGACGCGAGGTTCTTGACGCTGTCCTTCCATCATATAGCACAAGGCACGAAAGACGGCATACGGCCTTCAAGTCTGAACAATATACAAAGTGAAACTCGAAGTACACCAGGTGACTCTTGGTCTCCTACTCGATCTTGACATGGTGGGACGTTTCCCTTCGGTTGATGGATTGTGGCTGGTCAAGTGCTCATGAAAGTGTGATCAATAATCGCATGCGTTCTCCAGCACGGCAGCCTTGGACAAAAGAGACCCGAGTAGTTCCGCAGATTGTTAAGCGGTAGGGAGCTATGGTTATAGACATACCAAGAGTACGATATTGACAGTATAGAAATGAAGCACTGATGTTGATCGAAGATGTCAACAATGCTATTTACAGGCGCTGCATTAGCCCCGGCAGCCACGCGAACAAACGCCCCATGAGGCCAAGTTTCGGGGCAGCTCGGGCCAAGCCGCCAAGGCTCGGGGCGTTTTTTCTGGAGTCCACAGCCTCACGGGGTCAGTTGTCAAAGGGATTGAGGTTATGCGGGAGAATTTATGGTTATGATGATACACTTTTTTCGCACATTCTACAGCTGGTGGACATTACTTCAAGCGCTTGTGCCACTCCAGACTAATAAAGCGTTTCTACAATTCGCGAAATATCAGTCGCATCTGCCTCGTCAACTTATTGTTTCTTGTTTTGAGAATAGAAGAAGTTGGCTCCTAATTACGATTAGTGTCATTTTAATCAAAATCACAACCAGAGGGTAAAGCAATGTCTTACCAACAGGCACCAGGTCGTTTTCCTCTGCCCATTCTCTGACTCCTGCACCAATCTTCCCGTAGCCCCAATGTGGCCTGTCTTTTGGCTTCTTCAAGTTTTTCGATATTACATCCTCATCGGCAGGTGCCAGCAACACGAAAACGTAGCGGTGGTACCCCGTCTTTGGTGGAGGGGCTGGTGGAAAGTAAGGCATAAGATCCAGGATGTCACTGCCTTCAGATTTTGCATCGAATAGGAGAGGCGAAAGTGCCTTGCGAACATCCATTGAAAGGGACGGAAGCGTAATGTTGGTAGCTATCCAGTGGCACATTTGGGCTTTGACAGGTTCGGAGCGAGATGTTGCATCTGGATCAGTAAGAACTATGGTATACGTGATATTGCTCTTGGAAGTCCGAGTCGGAGTAATATCTGAAGAGTAAATGTTGAAGACGGGCTCGGACTTGACAGCCTTGGGCTTCAGAGTGTTGCCTAGGGTCACAGACTTGTGTTTCGACGGGTAGGAAAGGAGAATGGAAACAGATGGCTCGAAGTCGTCGAGCACTTAAGCAGCAGTGTCAGTAAAGGAGCGGCAAAAAGAACAGGAGTCGTGCATGGAGGACATCTCCGTGCATACAAAGTAGAGAGACGAGATGGTGTAAAGAGCCTTTGAGTAGGCACGTAGAGTACGACATTCGTTGCAAGCCAGGAAAAGGATCTGGCAACAGATGGCAGCATTGCGAGTTTGATATTTACCATCTGGAATGATATTGGCCTCCTTGAACCTATGACGAGTCAGCAGTGATCTTTGGTTGCCCATTTCCAGAGGCTTCATACACATCACGGGTATTCTTGCTCGCTTGCTTCTCATGAGTGAACGAGACTTGAAGGGCTTTGAGCCATGAAGGAAGGGCATCACAAGGCTGCAAGCTAACGCAGAGAAAGAGGAGCAAGTGCAAAATCAGGAAATGCATTGTACAGTAATTCTCAACAGCGACACAGCCCTTAGCTCGCTAGTCACAGTCTCGCAGCGAAAGTTCACTTGAACCTAGCCGATCAGAGAGAAACAATAAACCTATCCACCACTTTATGTATGCAATTGTTTTGACATCTAACGCGGGGAAGAGGGACGTCATTGCGGCTGCTTCGCTCAAATGCGCATGCCCTGCGTAGATCTCAGGCTAATGAGCAGTTGAGAGTAAACAATCCGAGCTTTGCTTGGCAGAGTCGATTCTTGGATTTTGAGCAGTAGCTTTCTCCGCACGAGACAGACAGTGCGCTGCCATCCGCTTTTTCGAGTGCTGAACATCGTCGGCTACTCTGTTCCACAGACCTATCCTAGGTGCACCTCATATAGGGTCACTCTCAACGACGCAGCTTGTGACGAAAAGGCGTGACGCGAATTTCCTACCTCCTCAACCAGGCTCTCTGAGTGGCTTCTATTGAATTAGGACAATCAAGATGGCATCTCTAGGGGAGGATCTCCTCGGCGTGGTCAATAAGCTACAAGACTTGGTCTTCAATACTATTGGCAATGACTCGCTAGATCTACCTCAAATTGTGATTTCCATTCCATCCTAGGGGCATTGCTTATGAGCTTCGACTTACTTAACGATAGGTCGTGGTAGGCTCACAGTCGTCTGGGAAATCCTCTGTGCTCGAGAACATTGTGGGAAGGGATTTTCTTCCCCGGGGTAGCGGCATCGTAACAAGGCGGCCCCTCATCTTACAACTTATCAATGTCCCAAGCGAACGAGATGACAAGCCTGAGACTGACGAGGTCCATGTCCCTCATACTTCTGCAAGCGTGGCCGGGCAGGGTGAATGGGCTGAATTCCACCACCTGCCGAGCCAAAAGTTCCGTGACTTTGGGGAGGTCAAGAGGGAGATCGAGAACGAGACAGCAAGGATAGCAGGGAGCAACAAGGGCATCAACAGGCAGCCGATAAATCTCAAGATCTATTCACCACATGTCCTGAGTTTAACCTTGGTCGATCTTCCCGGTTTGACAAAAGTACCCATTGGCGACCAGCCGTCAGATATTGAAAGGCAGACGAGAAACCTGATCTCCGAATATATCGCAAAGCCGAACAGCATCATATTGGCAGTTTCCCCTGCAAATGTCGATATCGTTAACTCTGAAGCTCTCAAGCTTGCCCGCCATGTGGATCCCATAGGACGACGGACTATAGGCGTGCTCACCAAGATCGATCTCATGGACCATGGAACCAACGCATTGGACATACTCTCGGGGCGAGTATACCCCCTTAAGCTTGGATTCATTGGTGTAGTCAACCGGTCGCAGCAGGATATCCAGGGCAACAAATCTTTGGCAGATGCTCTTAAGGACGAAGCAGACTTCTTCAGACACAACCCTGCATATCGAAACATGGCAAATCGCTGTGGGACGCAATTCCTTGCAAAAAGCCTAAACACTACCCTGATGGCACATATTCGAGATCGGCTGCCAGACATCAAGGCGCGATTGAACACTTTGATGGGTCAGACGCAACAGGAACTCGCCAGCTATGGAAATATGCAGTTCAGCGGAAAGGAGCACCGGGGCTCTTTAATACTGCAACTAATGACCCGATTTGCTTCCTCGTTTATCTCCTCGATAGACGGTACTTCTATGGAGATTTCAACAAAGGAGCTTTGTGGTGGTGCAAGGATATACTACATCTTCAACTCTGTATTTGGCAACTCCTTGGAAACCATTGACCCTACGACCAACCTCTCCGTCCTTGACATCCGAACAGCAATCCGCAACTCAACGGGTCCCCGTCCCAGTCTTTTCGTCCCCGAACTGGCCTTCGACCTCCTAGTGAAGCCTCAGATCAAGATGCTGGAAATACCCAGCCAGCGCTGTGTCGAGCTTGTATATGAAGAGCTCATCAAAATCTGCCACACCTGTGGCTCAACAGAACTCTCCCGTTTCCCTCGCCTCCAAGCCAAACTTATTGAAGTGGTCTCGGACCTGCTTCGAGAAAGATTAGGTCCAGCGTCGAACTACGTCGAATCACTAATTTCCATTCAACGCGCATATATCAATACTAATCACCCCAATTTCCTTGGAGCAGCAGCAGCAATGGAGTCAGTCGTCTCCAATAAGCGGGAGAAGGAGAAGAAAGCAGCCGCAGTAGAGGAGCGAAGAAAACGAGAAAAGCGGCGGATGAAGGAGCTGGGAGGGGGTGTCAATGGTACCGAAACCCCTGAGGATGAGGAGGAAGCTTTAGACGATGTTAGAAGCATACAATCCCTCCCCCATCGAGGCCATACGGTCAAGAACAGCAGAAGTATGTCTCCTGCGGTGGGTCGGAACCCCGAGAATGGTCACAATAGCATCGCTTCCACCATGAATGGACGATCTAGCTCACCGCCTCGGTTTGGCGGTACAGGAAACACTCGCGACTCATTCCTCAACTACTTTTTCGGCAAAGAAGGTGGCCTACCATCAGCCGGTGGCATGAATGCAGTAGGTGGTACAGCCGCCGCAGCAGCTGCAGGTAATCGTCACGTCAGCCACAACCAAGAGCCTAGCTTCAGCCAAAGCATACGAAGAGGGGACAACAGACACACGGAACGAGCACCTGACATGCGAGCTTCGTACGCTCAGGACGACTATGAGGTTGTGCGGCCTGGCAGAGACAGGGACTACAACGACTACGATTCGCAATATTCACAATTTCCTCCCACTGATGGGCAAGGCGACCCTGAACTCACCGAACGCGAAGCACTGGAGACGGAATTAATTCGCCGCCTTATCTCCTCGTATTTCAATATTGTACGGGAAAGCATTGCTGATCAGGTGCCTAAAGCTGTCATGCATTTGCTTGTTAATCACAGCAAGGAAGCGGTGCAGAATCGGTTGGTGAGTGAGTTGTACAAGGAGGACCTCTTCGGCGATTTACTGTATGAGGACGATGGGATCAAGGCTGAGAGGGAAAAGTGTGAGAAGTTGCTTGGTATGTTGTCTAATGTCCTTTCTTTTACGAGGATCGATTACTAACAGTGAATAGGTACTTACCGGGAAGCTGCCAAGATCGTGGGAGAGGTGCTGTAGGGCGCTGTCATGAGAGAAAAAGGGGGATGATGTATTCTACTTGGTCTGTTGCTCTCATAGAATCTGGTTCAGACGTTGGTCTCCGCTTGTTATTGCGATGGCCGCTAGCATTACCTGGGTCGTCCATCGCTGCTTCTGTATCTTATAGTCCACTTCGACTTACTCTTGGCCCAGAATTACAATAAGAAGACTTATACATGTCGTTTTGGTCCACCTTGGAGACGATGGACTATTTTTTGCGCTTGACTCTGCCCAGTACAGCGTCCCACGTCAAGGGGGCGGGATCAGTCTCTTCTCCAGTCGGCGAGGGGATAGATTGCACAGTTGCAAAGCGTCGAACGGTTATCAAAACTTTCTATACTTTCTTCTTCCCCTTCTCTAACCCTCTACCCCCTCTCCCAATCCTCCTATCCTCCCAAGCCCAAATCGCCGCACTCCCAAACACAACCACCGCTCCCATCGCCACGCCCGGCGGCAATTTGTTTCCAAACAACCAAATACTAGCAAACAAACTGACCAATTTCCGTACATTGAGCGCAATCGATACGCCGAGTGCTGATGTCCGAGCGCCGAGGAGGTTGACGCCCCGGATGCAGGCGTATTGCGTAAGGGCGTTCAATCCGAGGGTGATGATGTGTTTTGGGATTCGGATGTTTAGGAAGGAGGAGAGGGAGGGGGCGAGGAGGATCGGTGGAAATTGGCCAGATTGGGTGGGGGTGCCGGCTTTGGGTAATAGTAATGTTGGCTGGTCTAGTAAACTTGAAAGATCGAAGGATGTCGAGGAGACTAGCTGCTTGAATTGGTTGAGAAGAGATGGAAAGAAGGGGAGGAAAAGAGGGATTGAGAGGAAGTGGCTGTAGAAAAGGTTTTCGTGCCAGTAAGAGCCGTATTTGGCGTAGGTGAGTTGGGTGTAGAGGCCCATTATTGCGGATAAGAGCTGTGCGATGAAGAGGATGGCGAGGCCAGTGAGAAGTTGAGGGTCGAATTTGGATGAGGAGTTGGACGGGGAGGTTTTGCCCTGTATGGAATAAGTGAGCTGTTTGTGATAGATGCAGGCTTTAAGATAGGCCATCCTTACCTTTGACTGAGCATCTGCCATTGCAGCTATGATGACGCCTATAGTGAGCATTGCAATACTGAAGACTACGCTATGTCAGGAATGTGACTTGATGGATGGAGTCTACAGCAGACTCACTTTGCACGCTCGTATATCGCTTTCCCCAAACATAGCCCACAAGCATGGTCATGATGCTACCTCCACTACGCAAAATGATATGTACCGGCACGGAGATATTGTAGCCAAAAGCGAAGTTGTTCAGCAAATTGACGGCAAAGAACATGGAGATATTTGGTAGCCATAGAGTCAATGGCACATTTCGAGACTTGAGGAAGAAGGGTGGTCGTTTGATGGAAAAGTGGGTTGGCCATGCAAAGAGTGCCGTGACGACGAATTGGACGAAGGTGATAAGGAGGCCTTATGGTATATGTAAGCAGACTTCTTTTCTCCAGGGCAATCGGTAGAGACGTACCACTATCAGGCTCTTCCCTATAGTAATGTAATTAGCATACGTATACACGAAGCCTGCGTGCTTCGCAGACTCACTTTATGATCGTCTCCAGCGCAAATACCTGCAATTCGTCAGAAATACTCTCTACCTTTTCGCCGCCCATCCTGCTCAGGCGAAATACGAACATTCGAGCAACATCCCCCAAATATCAAGCCCATCATGATCCCCCAATTGATGTAAGGCGGCACCGTCATGTGTAACCAAGCTGCTCCAACGCCAATCATTTTTGCTAGTGACCACCTTCCAGTCTGGACTCCTTCGAGGGGATTGATGTGCTTAATTCTCGGAGGAGTCGAGCTACCGTTCGGGGTCGCGGGGACATTACGCTGACGAGGCCCGTTGGCTTGAGGTGAGTTACCCATGTTGGAAGCAGAGCCTGCATGATCGTGAGCTTTCTTGGGTTTCTTGTGGTTGGCCATGTTTACTATGTTTCGAGGCTTGCGGTGTGTTTCATTTAAGGCATGACAGAAACATGCAGAGATACTTACACTTTGAACTTTGGAAGGGGTGAAGACCTATTACACAGCAGGCACTTTACCGAAGAAAAGCGGCAGGCATTGTCAGTCGATCGGGAAGGTGCGATTGGAAATGTTGGTGAAGCCCAAGGAAGATACCCACGTAGCCTGGAGTTCGGGTCACAGTGGGTGGCTCGGGTGGCTTTTCGGGTGGACTGGCGATCTGCCGGTACCTGACGGGCCCTAAAAGTTCGGCTTGCATGCCTGACATCTGGCCAAAAGCAAGGGCTGCAGGGAAATAGAAGGATGAGAAACCGTGAGTATTGAGCAGAGGCAATACTGCCCGCTGGGGGGAATCTCAATGAATGGTGCTTTATCTACGAAGTCTTGATTCTACCACCACTCACAGCCAGCGCTTCCAATGCATCATTACCACTGTGAAAACTTGACCACCTGGAAATGCATTCAATCATCCTCAAGCAAGCTCATTCGTCCCGTCATTGTCCATGCTTCAAGAACGCCGCCGCCTTCTATCCCGAGTGGTTCACCTCGCGTCTATCAGTCCTGAGACTGTTCGTGCCTGCCCGATCTGAAGTTCAGTGGTTCATCCAGTAGAAGGATGTAATGCTAGCACTGTGTGAAGGCAGATGAAAGGTCACCAGCCACCTGACCATGTGACTTGAGACCACGCTATATGAACGCGCTGGTTGCTTACAATGCCGAAAAAACGAATAGCTGAAGTAGACTTGTTAGCAAGAATTTATTGGAGAGCTTATAGAGGTTGACATACATTGTTCGTAGCCGCGATCGCTATGCTGTCTTCAAATGGATGCCAGCTCATATGCAAGATTTTCTTGTTGAAGTCGATTTGGTCAGCATCAGTCTCCTTCTTCATTCGCCCGCCTTGGCCTCCTGCTCCGGCTGCTGGGCTGCCAGCTCGAGAGTTGCCTTTCTTATTTGCGGGTCCGTTCGTAGGGCTCGTAGAGGAATTGATCGGAGTAGGAACCCCAATCTTCTTCTGCTTGAACGCTGACTTATCAGCTTGAAGCACAACCTCCGTCTCTTTCTCGGGATCCGAGGGGTAGATCATGAAGTTGTTGTTATAGCTGCCAGTCATGACGTTCTTGGCATCCCCGGAGAAGACGACCTCAAACTTGTCGAAGATGCTGTCGTTCTCATATGTATCGCAAAGTCGAGGTCGGAGGTGTTCGTGAATCGGTATGGTCTTGACAGGCGTTCGCTCCATATTAACATCCCAGATCTTGACTGTCAGGTAGTCGCGTGATAGAATGTACCGGCCATCGTGGGAGAATCGGACGTCGGAGATAGAGGATATGATTTCGGAAAAGAAAGAACGCGCTGAAGGATCTTCTTCTTGTTCGAATTCTGTGTAGCTAAATATCAGTTCCTAACTCGTGTACGATTGAGAGGGCAAGACTTACGTTTCGCATGCTGGTCGCAAAGGGCATTCTCTCGCATGTCGGCGAGCTTGATTGTGCCTTTTGAGCTTGCGTACATGAACCAATTACAGCTTTGTGGGTGAAACTCGGCTGCGGTGATCACCTCTGTCAGCTCCTCCATGTTTGTAGGTTTTATGTCGACAATGTTGAAGCTCTGGTCTTGTATGTTGAGGTTCCATAGATTAATCCGTAAATCATCACTGCTGATAAACGTCTCTCCATCGCTGTTGACGGAGATACTGTTAATGTGGTAGGCGTGGGCATTAGCGTAATTTCGACGAGGGACAGCGGCGACGACCGTATCATGATGTGTTAGGCGAGGCAGTTTTAGCGACGAGGCATCTGTAAATGTTCCAGCAGGGTGTGATCGTGGAGGTCCTCCACCGCCACCAAGGGCACCACCAGGGGTTAGGTCGTGTGAGAGGTTGTTTTCGGCTACCACTTTCAGAGACTTCTCGAAGACTTTCCAGAGCTTGATGGTCTTGTCATTCGTCGAAAGAAGGTAGTGAGAGGCATTCTGTCTTCGACACCATTTGATCTTATTAATCTTCTCTTCGATCTCCAAGGATTTCAGGTAGTCGAATTCTGGTTCGTGGGACTGGAACTCAGTGTGGAATTTATATTCGCATGTTTTCTTCTACCAACGGTCAGTCTCGAATACTCAAGGGTATGCAAGCTTGCTGGAAGCTTGGAATCAACTCTTTACTGACCGACTCATTCCTCTCGAAAAGCACCACTCTACCTCCTTTGTCGCCAGTAGCTAGGTAATTGCCCGTATGGTCGAACTCGACTGTTGATATTATGTCCGCTGGTAGCGAGATCCATGTCAGTGACCATTTTGTACGTGTTGGGACAACACGATCAACACCCACCTTCTGTGATGTCTTCAACATCGCCTTTATCACCAAAGCACCTGGATTCACAATTTAGCCAATTCCCATATGCTGTTGCGAGTGCGGCATCTAGCGCTGCTGTATCTAGCTGAGACGCCTCTATTCCGGGCGCCTCCATTGTTATATGGATAGTTGTGGATACCGGGTGAAGAAATGTCTTCCAGTAATAGGGACAAGATGCGGCCCAGGGTAACCTCCTTCACTTTCTCAAACACAACATTGGGCAGAACTTACTGTGTGAATTTCCATGTTGGCTGGGTGGGCTCATCAGGAGCTACCATCTTCGCGAGTCCACCTCAAGGCACCACCACAAATGCAATGCCTGATATGACCTCCTGCAATGCAATGACCAAGACCTTGTCGCTCTCAGATGATGTGCTCGTCTCCAGAGATGCACGACTATCTCAGAGTTCGAGTTGTCTATTGGCGACCGCAACAGGGTGCTTTTGAGGAGCGGCGTAGGAGGACGCTGTATGAAGGCGGAAGGTAAGCGCGTGTGTATCTGGCGGATGCCTAACTCGATGGGCTGGTCGAATAGTATCCTCAGGGTATATGGTGTGTCAGTATCATAATCTCTTGCAAAGCCTTCTGAGTTCTTCAATTATAGAATTAGTAAGAATAGTGGACTTGGTAAGGATGAAGTTGGTTTCAATGGGAAGAGCGCCAAGGATTAGAGAGCTCCATAGTGCGTCACTTGCTGCAGAGCCTCTCTCTTTTCTGGAACACCAAACATACCTTATATCACAATATTCCTCATCGTCTAAATTTATGATTTAATCGGCAGCTAAGCAATCTGTTTGGCGTTCCTAATACATGCCGGGCTTTGACTCTGGTTTGGCTTTGACTCTGGTGTACTCTACATATTACGGAGTTACTACGTTCCTTTGGTCCATCAACAACTATCTATGCCTGGGCAGACAAGGCCTATTTGTATTCTGTTTAACATCATCCGACTAGATGAACTCTCGTTAGTCTAATCCGCTATCAACTATACTTCTCTCTATCGCTCTCTAAACATTCAGGGTGTACTCGTCGCGAGCTCTAGACGACGATGAGCAAAAAGGCAAAAAGTAAAGAAGATAACCACTCTGAGATTCAAGGACCCGAGACGGTCATGCATAAAACAGCCTCTCTTCCTGGAACAATTAGAGCATCTACTTCAGGGCTGTTGCAGTCTTCCTTCCGACGGCCATCACCAGGTAGCGTTACTAATAGCCTCGCGTCGCTAAACGCGGACGCACGCAAAGTAGCTTCAGCTTCCAGCTCCGCAAATCCCGGTGAAGCTTCCTCTTCGTCGCAGGCTTCGACAGTCTGTGGAGACGATGCTATATTAGAAAGGTCTTTAGCAGGAGAGTCGTTCAGATCGGAACGGGCCATCAGCACACAAGAAGGCCAGGTCGAGTTCGACGAATTTATGGCAAGGTCCCAAGGGGTTGAGCCTGACTCTGAATCCATGGGCTATGATTTGCCAGCGATGAGAGAGTTAGCAGCCCGTTCTCTGAAAGATGACGAGTATGACAATCCATTCCCTTTTCAGGTCGAAGCGAACAGCCAGAGCGTCATAAATCCAGAGGATGAAACACTTATCCAAAACAGCGATGGCGCGGCTGTCGTAGCCCTTCTCTCCAAGACTGACTTCACCATCGAAACTGAAGCAGACGATTCTGATGATCTTCTAGCCCTCGAGTATGGTTCAGGGAGAAATGAGGAATTACTAGGGAATCAGCGACAAGACAAGTCCACTGACCCCTTAGCTCCAATGAATCCGCTAGATCTCATGCCTGATTTCGGTACTTCATGGGAGCCGGTCCACCCTTCCAACTATTTCCATGGAGACAGCTTCTCGGACGCAAAATTTGATGATATTCAGCCTTGGGCCAATATTCTGAACAGGTACCATGACGAAGTTTGGGGTGACATGTTGCCCTTGGTGAAGGAAGCTCGCGAAGAGGTGAAGGCTGCAAAAGCTAGTCCAGACGGAGCGCTTCAAGAACGGCCAGCGATTCGAAGGTTGGGGATGCTGTTGAAGCACCTGGAATACCCGATGGGATAAGTGCATCCAGCATTGAGACCTCCAGCCTCGACATATGTGAGCCTATGATCAGGAGCGCACGCTTATAGATGTCATTTCGAAATGAAACCCCAGTGCGAGAAAATCAGCTTGAAGACTTCTTCCTATTGATGCATTGGCAACGTCAAATCTCAACACCCGGCTCTTTCAGCTCCTTCATCACCCTGATCGCCCTCTCATAAGTCCACATAGTGATAGCACTAGCCGGCGCAGACTTGACTAATCCGACCCCCATACCTCTATACAACCCTCTCCATCCCTCGCGCCGAACGATACTGTTGCCAGTGTTCCAAACGCCCGTTCCATACACGGGTATCGTCCCTCCAACATATCGCGCCCTCGTCGGTCCCTGAACCTGCAATCGCTTCCTAATCAAATCCAAAGGGAAAACACCCGTTTTAGCCACCACACTCGCCGTAACACCAGCCATCGCATCTCCAGATCCGAAAGGAAGATGAATAGGCGCCAGCAGCGGGCGTAGAGTCTCATAACCAGCAAAGAATAACCCCATGTAAGGCACGACTTGGCCCACTCCAGCACCAACACCCCGAAAATACCCCTTCAAACCCTCATCTCGCCAAATATCCCTGATGGCGCCTCTGAAGCTAGTATACACCCTCTCCGGACCCTGCGCAGCAAATCGAGTACGAAGCAGATCGAAAGGATACGTGACGGTAGTAGCCGATGCTCCAGCAACGGCGCCAGAGACGAAAGCTTCAGCGCCATTAGGAAGTTTGAGGGGTTTCAGAGATTGGCTAATGAAGCGGTATGAGGAGAACTGAATGGCGCCGTAGTTTACGTAGAGCAATTCGGCACTTAGGTTGCCTTTCCAGAATGCTCTGATCCCTTCATCACGTAGTATGTTTTTACACGTATCGATGGCGCTGTAACGTGCTTTCCCGGTCTTAGACCTTCTGGAGAGCGAGTCGGCGAGTGAGTGGATTTGGAGCTGGAGGCGAATTTTGAGGACGTCGAGGGGGGCTATGCAAAATCTTCTCCGCTATTAGCTATAGACACTTCAATGATATTATCACAGTTAATGTACACCTTGACACCAAGCCAGCAATAGCTCCAGCCGTCACTACCTGTAGCTTCGAGCCCTGGTAGAGCACATTAGCTGTAATAAGCCGGATATTGAGGATGATTTTGGCTGCCAACTTCATCCTTGAGATGCTCCCCACCTCCAGACATCCATCCACGCACCTCAAGTGCCCAATTTCATTGCATCAATGTTGATGTTGTGAGCTTGCAGTGTTGACAATTGAGCTCCGAGTTTGAAACAATTCGGGAAGGTTTGCCGTTGGCGCGCTAGCACACGGGCACCGAGACTTTTGACACACAACGTCTGTTTGAGCTCTGCATACTGTGACCCTGTGATTGTCGAGCCAACCTGGTTCTTTCGGAACTGCCGAGACAGCAATGGATGCGTCTCTAAGATATCAATGCATTACCAGACATTGATAACCTAGTAAAATGACTATCTGCCTTACACCGTTCGTAGGAGCGATACTCCAGAGCGCCTCGCTAAATAGGACACACGTGACAAGCCACAATCAGGCCAATCTGGGTCTCTTCACCTCGACACCACCGTCAGAATTAGAGTCGCCATCATCCACGCTAATCACATCTTCATCCTCTTCTTCCGCTTTGTCAACATCGGTATCTCTTCCCCGTTTCAGACCCTTCATCTTCCTGGTCTGCAGCTCACTCAGATCCTGCCTGCCGAGGTGTATTCTCCCGATCTTGTCACCAACAATATCGGTCTCCACATTCTTCTTAGGTTTCGCCTACACATGCACCATCAGCACAACCACCATCATTCCAGAACAGTAGACAACCCACATCATGACCCTTTGCTCTCTTCATACTCTCCTTCCATACCCCATTCTCCGCCTCCCTAACCCTTCCAACCCTAAAGTCCATTCTCGGCCCCATCTCCTCCACCTCAACCCTAGGAACTTTCTGTCCACTCCTCTTCGTAACTATTCTCCAACAGCGCATCTGGATCTTCGCCTTCTCCCCGCCTTCCGCATCCTCACCAGCGAAAAAACTAATCAGCAATTGCAACCCCTCCACATCTACCTCCTTCGTTTCGCCACCGCGGAAGAAATCTGTAAAGATATTTTTTGCGAGCGTGTAGGCATTTGGAGAAGGAGAGTCGAATTGGGTGCCAGAGAAGGACAGGAGGGGCTTGACGCCGATTTTGCACTTTTGGCTTTTGAATTGCTGTAATGTCCTTGCAGTCTCCTGTATGACATGCAGCTCCAGCATATCCAGCACGGCGCCGCCAAAACATCTCACCCAAGTTAGCGTGTGTGGTCGCTTCTTGGTATGGCTGCCGAAAACCAGCAAGCTTGCATCGTTCTTCTGCGAGAAAAATTCCAGTGACGACGGGTCTTCGAAGGGGTGTATTGAGTTCTTCTTTGTGAAGCGCACTGAGTGGGGGCGTTTGAGAGAGTGAAGATCTGTGAGGAGGGTGTTTATCAGATCGGAAGAGGAGGTGCCGCGGAGCAGGAGGGTGGTTTTTGTGTTTTCAATGAGGAGGGCCTCCTGTTTTGCAAGGGCGCGCTTTGAGCGGGCGTTCTTGGGTTTGCTGGGGTTTTTAATTTGGTGTACATGTAGGCTAGGGAGGTATAGAGGCAGCTTCGCAATGACTTACATTTGTCGCAGCATTGTGATAGGCAACGTAATAGTTCGCAGTTGGGTTAATAAAAGGTCTGCGCACAAGTTGAAGTTTCTTGGGCGAAGAATCTTGGCATCCTCGGCTATCTAATCTTAGGGGCTGTCTGGTTAAAAGTCTCTGCATCAGCGGATGAACCAGATTTCATGTTCGAACCGCTCAGGCGGGTCGAGGGGCGTACTCGGACTACATGATTATCGATGAAATCGTTTGTAAATCATATATGCTATACTGCTCTGCAGCTCACACCTGCTTTATATACTCCCAATATATTTCAATCCTCATTAAACCCTTTGTGATTGGTACATAGATCCCACATGTATGATTTGCCTCTGGGAGTCACGCAATACGAAAAGACAAAACATTAATAGATCCGATCCTTATAGTCCCATGCTTCCGAGGTGACAGTGATCACATTCTTAACCTTGATCCCGCGATTTGGCACATTCATCTCCCCAAGATTGATCTCGTCCTCGCCAGTCTGGCCCTTGTTCTTGCCTCCATGGATATTGGCATTATGGCCCCATCGATCTTGACCGTCCTCTAACCGCGTAAAGCCTCCAGCAGGCTCCTCAACATTGGTCCGCACAGGCCAAATCATTCGAGATGAGCCACTGCTGGTGGTTGCTTGTGCGCTCTTTGGCGCCATTGTTGGACCACCAGGCTTCCCCTTGAAGACCATAGAGAAGAGTGGGCGCAGAGAAGGTATACAAGCAGCGATGACGCCCATGCTGGGTTCAGCTGCCGACCATATGGCTGCGTCTACGTAATTCCCTGTAAGAGCGCTATTAGTCGATGATCCGCTGCGCTGGATCCGAGACGAGGCTTACATGTGACATCGTATGCTTCTAATCTGGCTAGCACGATAAGACGGATGATGCTGATAATACAGACACTGGTTGATAGTATTAGCAAGGATGTGGTGAGTGGGAGCGCCTGGAGCATTAGAGTGAAAACTCACAATCCACCGCAAGAGAAGATACCTGTCAAGGTGAGCTTTTGCTTTTGGGTAGTCCGAAGACGCCAGAGCAAGGGTAGAGGCTGCAAGAACATTGTTAGTGATAGATGAATTGCGTGCTTGTTCGGCGACCTACCAGCAGAATTACATATCCATCGAGAACAGCATTGATCGCACCAGGAACAACGAGGATATCATCGCCCGAGACACAGTGCGAAGGAATACTTTTGTCCCAAAATCCATGTATCGGTTGACTTCATGCCTTGTCAGCCATGCGCCTTGGAATGGTCTAAGTGAGAAGCCCACCATTGGAATATTGTGGAACAAAGTGTTGCTATAGCATAGCAGCCCACTAGCCCATATCCGATGTACAGCCATATTCTGATCTCTGTGACTGGAAAGATTCGACGGTAGAACGTGAGTCTAAAGGTTGACTTCTGGTCAGCTTGTCGCATTGCAGCTGCTTACTCGAACAGCCATTCTCACATGCAAAACTTAATCGCCACCACGGCGGAGTAGTAGAAGATAATGTAGATGTAAAGGATGTGCAGAAATTGACCAGTATTATGAGTTGGGTCTGGAAGAGCCCATAGATGTCTTCCGAAGCCGTTCGTTCGCGCCGCTGAAACACCTATCAGCCCCACTTGCACTGCTCCAAGCACGCAGTCGATAAGACTCACATATCATCATCGCCGCATTGGGTCCATAATTGAGGAGGAGTGATACCACGACCAGCAGGTCATCCCACCAAAGGCCAGCGCGCGCGATCCCTCTCGAGACGAAGCGCAATATAACGAACACAGTAGGCAATATTATCAGGGTAATCCCAGCGCCTACCACATGTGGTCCTTTGTCGGCTTTCAGATTAATATCTGGTGGAGGACTGAGAGCAGACATGGCCGTGTTGTCGTGTACTTCTCAGGGACGCGACCTGTCGGAGGCCTTGCTGTTGTCGAATCTGTCCGTGGCTGGGTCCGCCTCCGATCCAATGTGGAGAAACGAAAGAAGAGCAAAGCATTTGGGTGAAAGGTACCGGTGTGTCCGATTAATAGTTTAGTGCTAGCCAGGAAGGAATACTCCCGAGTCTGCTGTGCCTGAAAGTAAGACATCCACGCCTGCAGCAAAGTATGTCAGAATGAAGATGATCGCCGGCCAGAGTGCCACACACATGATGCTGGTCCTTTCTATTTCCAAGCGGCGCTAAAGAAGCTCGCTACATATCACGATAAACTACGCGTTACTCTCGCTGTCGTAAACTGGATTGCCTAGTAGTAAGCCTACTATAGGAACGGACAGCGACGTAGATAGGTAGGGAGCTGGTGACAGCAACGTTTGTTTACTACATCGCGTCCCTGAAAGCACTATCATAATGCGGTATTAAGGATCGGAGATAGCCCGTAGAATGTACGATATGTTGGGTCTAGTAGCTAGCTACATTAGCGCCGCTTGGAAGTAGAAGACACCGGGATGCTGAGCTAAAGTGGGAGCGAAATGTGGTTATCAGGGTCTGCTTGCCTGAAGACCAGACGCTTGTTTGATCCTCGACCAAGGATTGGTGCCAAAAGACGGGCCACCAACGTTGGCGGCAATCTCCTTCGAGATGGATTGATCAATTGAACCCACGTGACGCGACAAAGTACCAAGGGAATCAGCTGGGTGCCGCACTCTACCGAGAACAGTACTGCTGTGTCATCAGTCATTGAAAGTCTCACTATCTCACGTCACTTGGAACATCTTTCAAGTGGTCGGGCGCCTAGAATGTGAGGGGGGGCTCAGATGTGCAAGAGTTGATTTTGGGAGGAAGGATTGCCAATAAGGTGTTGGCAATCTTGGCAACTTCTTTTCGTGGGTCTCGCCTTCAAGAGCCAAAGCTAGTTGCATGCGCCGGAGAGATGCGCCGGGAGGCTCGTTGTCTGAAACCTAGCACGGTTAATACCGGCAAATATTCCCTTACATGTTGGTTATACTTATAGTAATTCGTGAGCGTGCAAGCCTCTAGCGGTTGGGGACACTGGTGTAAATGTTCGGCCGGGTCAACTTGTGTCCAAGAATCGTTCGTTTTATGAACATGATGTCTTTAGAACGATGCTGGAATGCGCTCCTACTCGCGGTAACCCTTGGAGACATGTCTGTATGATTTGCTTCTTGGGGTCTCCGGACCGTTAGCTGTGGTCAGAGAGCTCTGCCTGCCTATTATGAACAAGTCTCTGTCTGGAGATCAGTAAGAGTTCATGGCCGCCGTCAGTATTCACTCACCAAGAGATTCCGAAGCAATACCACAATGGTCACCTTCCCTATGGCTGGGACATACATCGAGGCTTTGTCCTTGACATCCTTATCGAAATTCTAGCATTCAAGAAGATGAATCAGTAGCCTAGTCTCAATCACATAGGGAGCCACCCACCTTTTCCGTAGAGAAATTGATGCACACAACTCCTTCCCTCAAGAGTTTTGTAGGAATCTTGAAGCTTCTCCGGGCACTCCGCCTATTACTACATCGCTGAGTGGTAGGCAATCCTCCAAACCCCATCCCGTCTTCTCAACGACATTGTGCCTGATATTCTTGATCCCTTCTCCTCTGGCGAATTGCTGGACCCCAGTGGCGTCCACACTGTAGACACATGCTCCATCGTTTGCCAGTAAGGCGGCCAGTGGTCGCCCTACAGTCTCAGATCTGTTGACTACAGTGATCGACCTGCCGAATAGTCTGTTCCCGTATGGTAGTATGCTGTTGTAGACTCTCAAATAGTCTAAGATCTTTAGAACAGCCAGTGGGGTACAAGGTAGAAGGCTCTTCTGCGTCATTTCTTTGTCAAGGAAACGCTCGTTGTGGTACAACTTGAAGATATAACGATGACTGAGACCCTTGACATCTTTACTGACACCTGTCACCTGTTGGAGGTACTGGTCTTGACGATTGCCAAAAATCGGGTAGTAGACGATGACGCCGTTCACTCCTTCATCTTCATTCGCGCCGATGATTCTTGACTCCAATTCTTCGCGATCAACTTCGCGTAGATCAAACTTGAAACCGCTGAACATGAAGTGTCAGAAGAATACACTCCGAAATAATCGATAAAACACGTAGATAAGCAAATGGAGACAAACGTGCATTCTCACTTTTCATGGCAGGTCCGCTCAGTCCATTCCGCATATTTGCGTGCAGCTGGATCTTTATGTGCAAGAAACTCAACCAGGAGAGGAGGCTTTTCTAGCTTCGAAAGGCCTTGCGATACTTCGGCCAGGAGGTCTTTGGCCACAGTGGCAGCCAGAACAACTTTGACCGTCATTCATCTGCGCTGCCATACTTGACAATTTGGGATGAGAATCTAGGGGAAAGCCGAGGCGGAAAGACGTGCTGGTAGGATTCACCCTAGAGATAGAGCCCGGAGAAAGAAAACCAAGGATTCCCGGGTACCTAGCCCTACAGGGTGGCCGACCGAGGGGTGTGGCCGGTTGAGGGGTGAATCCTTCTAAGGCGAATCTAGCCTAAGATTATGTTTCTCGAAATCCTGGACTGCAACAACACAATCAACACTGACGATGTCCGAGGTCCAGAGATACCTGCTTACAGTGAACACTGACAAGCCAAAAGCCTTGGAGATTGCAAAGAATACCGCCAATCGTACGTACTGTGTCCCACAGCTGCGATTAGTCACCAGTGCTAACCAACATCCAGGGCTTGAATCAAAGCAGTCAACTTTGATTGAGGTCGTCCAATCTTTGGGCGAGAATATCAATGATGAGGATGCTACGATTCGTGCCAGGACGATCGACTATCTCTCTCAAATAATCGGTCAATTACAATCAACGTTTCTTTCGCGGCAGCAGATACAAGTACTGTGTCAATTCCTCTGCGATCGTGTTGAGGATGGAGGAGCTATTGGGGGACTTAGAAAGCTGCAGGAGCTGGGAAGGTTCAACAAGGAGATGGCGACTATGACGTTCAGAGCGTGAGTAAGTGAATCAGCATGTCTTCCTGGAAGCCCGACAACAAGAGAGCGATTTCACGAAATAATTTTTGCCGGACCTTGGGACCGAAAAACTTTCTTGCTTTATGTATGTACTCCATGCAAGCCCCGAGGCTGATATCGTCTCAGGATGCTCGAGCACTTCCAAGACCTGCAAATACGCCCTCAAGCACGAAGACTAGAGATCATCGAGCTACTCAATGACTTGATGTCAAAGCACCGTGCTGCGCTCAAAGAGATGGGAAATGAATCTATCATAGGCGTCACAGATCTCGTCAGTGGAGAGAAAGATCCGAGAAACCTGATGGTCATCTTCTCCATACTGAAGGTCGTCATGGTAGAATGGGAAATCTCTGCTCATGCTGAGGTCTGCCCTATCCTTCACTCCAGCCGAGAAGGCTGCTCACAAATTCTAGACCTTGTTCGACTCAGTTTTCTGCTATTTTCCAATCACTTTCCGACCTCCACCAGATGATCCATTTGGGATTACCGCACACGATCTAAAAAATCGTCTCAGAGATTGTATAGCCGCATCCGGGCATTTTGCACCTTATGCATTCCCCCAACTTATCGACAAGCTTGACTCTACATCGCCAAACGTCAAGGTGAGAGTGTGCCATGACCATCCGTGAGAACCCTATCTAACATAGTGTAGAAAGATGTTCTGCAGACTATTGCTGCTTGTGCGTCTTCGTACGGTATCACAACAGTCTCAAATTATTCCGTCACTCTTTGGGATTCCTTGAAGTTCGAGATTCTCAATGTCCAGGAAGAAGACCTGGCCGAGGAGACACTTGTTGCGTTGCAATCTATTGCGATCCGGCTTAGTCGAGGTTTAAGTTCGACGGATCCGAAGACGCATCTTGCTAGGTACTTACGGCCAATCACGAAAGAGTGCAATGAGCAACTTCAGGAGCCACAGCACAAGCAGGCAAAGCCAGCCGGTCAGATACTCAGCGCACTTGGCATAGCCTCTCCTGTTGCATTCTACCTCATCGTCAAAGCCGTCGTGCCACCTCTGAATACATTGTACCAAGACGCCGAGAGCATAGCACAGCAGAGAGCACTTTTAGAAGTTCTAGTGCTGTTGCTCGATTCAGCCATTGCGGTGTACGGCACACCAAGCATACCAGCTCCAACAACGACCGTCGAAAACCCCCTTGAGCCCTTCAAGGACCGACTCTTCGAGTTGATAACCCAGGCTTTGATGAGTACCACAGCAGACGAGATTTCATTTCGCGTGGTCGCTTTGAAGGCACTACTTCGGTTGTGCCTGCTTCGAAAGTACCTTCAGGACAATGAGATTGGCATGGCTGTGCAGTATTTCGACGAAATTGTACTGATTGATGACCCGAGTGGAAAAGACGACTTAAAACAGGAAGCAGTCCGAGCTTTAGTTGAGGTGTCTAGGATCAAGCCCGACCTGATCATGCACATAACGTTCCCGGCTTTCATGGCCAAACTACCAGAGTCTAGCCCGTTCGACAGCCAAGATTATCTGATCACGTTGGAAGGTCTAGCACAGCTCAGTGTGGAGAAATTTGTTTCGGACACACTCGTTCGTCGACTATTGAACAGACTGGATGTGGTATTACAGAACGAAGGATCCTCGAATTACCCTCGAGCGATCCTCTCCACCTTACATTACGTACTAAGTCAGCGAGATCTTTCCCATGACTCCAATTTGAGCAGCTATCACGAGAAGATAGTGGTTGGCCTTACTAATAAAGTAGTTCTCGCAGCTACAGGTAAGGCACCTGTCACTGCTCTAAACGAAGACGCCACCTTAGAGATACTTGGACGACTGCTAACCATGATTGTTCGCGCTCTTGATGACCACAAGCAGAATTCGGTAGCAATTCAGGTCTATTCTCTTTTTGCAGATGAGGCTACTCCTTTTACACCAGCGCTATTCAACAAGAACACATCAAAATTGGAGAGATCAACAATGATCCTCTCGACGGCTTTGATGGCAGGCGTTGGAAAGACCGTAAGAGATCCCGTGCAAATCTAGGGTCTAATATACTGATGAAGTTCAGTCTGCCCTGCAATACACCGATGTTGACAACAGCTCGATACAGAGACTGCTTGCAGAGTTGGTCAGGCTCGCTCTAGTCGAAGATGTGCCTGCAGTCCGACAGACTATCCTGCAACAGATCGGGCTGTTGACCAACAAATTTCTACCCCCAACGGAGACCGATGATATCACCAACTATCTTCGTAATCTCATCTCTTTTTTACTAGAGACGACTACCGTCTCTCAAATTGCTGTCCGTGTCATCTTCTGGGAAGCCAAGGGGCTGGTCCTTCGACTTGTGCACACAGAGGAAGTGCTCGAGCGTCTCCTATCTCTCCTACCAAACAGCCACTGTGGCCTCGCGAGTGCTCGCGGCTTTGGACTACTTCTCGCGCCAGACGAGATCCTGTCCAAGGAGAACGGTGCTGTGATCCGATTGCTCGCGAAGCAGAAGGTGTTCAACATCTGCGTTCCAACAATTGCTAAAGACTTTCGGAGTGCTGAAACTTCGATCAAACCCAACTACTTAATAGCATTGTCCGGCATACTTAAGCACATGCCTACAGAGGTGATTATGTCTGAAATCGACACACTCCTACCACTATTATTGCAGAGCCTTGATTTAGAGGAGGCCGATGTCAAAGCCGCCACCATTCAAAGTCTTACCGTCGTAAGCCAAGAAAGCCCCAAGGCTGTAGAAGGACACATGGGAAGCTTGGTTAGCAGGCTACTGAAATCTGCCGCTAAGACCAAGGCCAATGTAACCAGCGTTCGCCACAACGCATTGAGATGCTTGCGGATCTTTCCTGGGAGAGTAAAGGATAGTACGCTTTTACCGTATAGGAATACTGTGACAAGGGGGCTGCTGAACGTGTTGGACGATCCGAAGCGACATGTCAGGAAAGAGGGAGTAGAGTGTAGAGCTGCTTGGCTCAATATGGATGAGCCTCAGAGCGATTGATGTATCTAGGCGCTTATGAACATCATTATTCCATGCTGTATAATTCTGGAATGGAAAATGGATCACTGTCAACGAGCCATATTTGACCGGTGAGACCATGCACAATTGTGAATTCAATCAAATCAGTGAATGTAGATTTGAATTTGCAGTGAATGTTGAAACGAAAGCTAATGGTTGTTGACTGACAGAGTCAATATACGCTAATGCGAGCCGCTAGCATGGTGTGTTGTAAGGTCCCGGCACCGGTGTGCCGGTTCCGGGGTCTGGAACCTGGCGTCATCGATGCGTGATATTCGATGTTTTCTTTTCTAAAAGTTCACTGATTACTTAGCAGGTAGATAGTCACTTTTCAAACGACAACAAACAATCTCACCAATAGTACTGTAACTCTACAACCCGAACAAACCAATCTACCAGCAATTGTCGCAAAGAGCGTGATCAACGAGCCAGCGATTGCTTCGTTCAATACTTTAACCGCCTTTCTCTCAACTTTCGACCTCTCCACCTTAACCACAACACCGCCACCATGTCCTCATTAACAGACATAACCACCGACACTTCCTTCCACACCCACCTCTCCTCCCTCTCCCCCACCTCCCTCGCCATAATCTCCTTCCACACCCCCTGGGCCGCCCCCTGCAAACAAACGCGCCTAATTCTCGAAACCCTCGCCTCTTCCTACCCCTCACAGTCACCTCCTACAATTACCTTCCTCAGCCTGGACGCCGAAGCTCTGCCCGACATTTCCGAATCCTACGACGTCTCCGCCGTGCCCTTTCTCGTGCTGCAGCGCGATGGAAAAGTTCTTGAGAGCGTGAGTGGGAGTGATGCGAGCAAGATTAGAGTTGCGGTGGAGAGGCATGCGGGGAAGGGTGGAAATGCGGGGAAGCTTGGGCTACCGCCGGCCTTGGATGTGGTGCCCAGGGAGAACGGGAAGGAGGATGGTGGACAGCAGACGGAGAAGACGAATGATCTGAGTAATTATGCGCCTGAGAGTGGAGATGTGGCTACAGCACCCGATATGTCGTCTACACAAGGTCAAAAAGAAGAATTGGACAAGCGGTTGAGCGAGCTGGTGAAGGCAGCGCCTGTTATGTTATTCATGAAGGGCACGCCGAGTATGCCACAGTGTGGATTTAGTAGGCAATTGGTGGGCTTATTGAGGGAGAAGGGCGTGCGGTATGGGTTTTTTAATATTCTGGCGGATGAGGAGGTGAGGCAGGGCTTGAAGGATTGGAGTGATTGGCCTACATTTCCGCAGCTTTATTTGAAGGGGGAGTTGGTGGGGGGACTGGATATCGTTAAGGAAGAGTTGGAGAACGATGAGGAGTTCTTTTCTGAGTTTCAGGCGGCGCCGAAGGGGGAGGGGGGAATGGCAGGGGCGGAGGCTCAGAAGGAGCCGGTCAGTACTTAGGTATGGCGGCGGATGGAGTGCTTGCTTTGAGCGCCAGACGTGTGATGAGAACGAAGCCTTATGTTATTACTAGACGACAACATATGATACGTGCTACCTATACTCCCTCATACTTGATAGATTCTCTATCACATGATATAATTTTCGCCTGCAAATCAGGCATTACGAAGCATCTGTTCTGCAATACTCGGAAAATGCCTCGTCGGTCCAAATTTTTAGATCAGGCTCCGATCAGCTGATGGTACGAGCAAATCCTCATTTTGTGCCGATCTTTATACACGTAGGCGTCATGTTCACGCTAGCGTTGAACCAAGGATTATGCCCCTTAAAGGCTACGTGGAGGAACCAAGTTTATTCGGTAGAAAAGCTCTCTTTATCGGCTTATGATGGTACCGAGATCATGATTCAAGATTGTACCTGTCGTGTTTAGCTGGACCTGGAGCGCTATGGCCGTAACTTATAGGTAGTCTGTTGTTCAACGCTGGCATTAGAGAAAGGGAGGAAGCGACGTTTTATAGACCTACCTTGACAATTTTAAAGACTTCAAGAAACCCACAAAGCTGGAGATGGATCCCGCTCGAAAGGAGATCGGTGTTGCGGTCAATACGGAAGTCCAAGAGAAGGAGGAGATGGAAAAGAAGGTGTATCCGCAGATCCGCAAGATGTTTGAGGTGGAAAGCAAAGGAGAGAGACGAGGATACTGGCTTTCAAGCGTGATGGATCCATTCATGCTATTTCACTTGCAACTTTATAGATCGTCTCGTCTTGGCATGTTCAGATGTCGGACGGGCGAAGATGATTAGGGAGGACTCGTGTTTTGGCTTGCTGGATTTTGATACCTGTTTTATCGTCCGTAGACTTAGCCTCTGTTGCTCTTCATGGCGGCTGGCTCCAGACATCTCCGATCTTATCACTCGTCCGTGCTTTGCATCGGTAATCGAGGCTTTTCTTCCACGAGTTGAGCGAAGAGGGGTCGAAATCAAAGACTCTGGTTTTTTTTGGAGAGCGAAGATCGCCGCTTTTTAGCTCAGGTTAGCGAACTCAACAAGGCGGTTCCCAATACGATGTCACAAACAACGTAAGGATGATAATGGAAGAAACCGTTCCGAAGAGGGAGTCGAGTTTCAAGGCTTAATTCCAGCGCCAGAGCAAATTACAACAAGTCCAGTTGATAAGGAGAAGATATATTCTTGGGGTAAAATTCTATATGAGACCCCTCGGACGTTTCAAGAATGATCGGCAACAGGGTTCACGCGTACCTGAAACTTGGCAATCTTGGCATTCCCTTATCGGATCATGTCGGTACCAATCGCTTTTCATTGGTTGGACAAGCTTGACCACAATTTTGCCGGTAGATCTCTTTTAATAGTAGCATTGACCAGAACTCAGTTATCAAGCAGTCAAGCAGTCCTTTTCTTTTTCCTTCTCCTTTTCTCTTCTACTCACGCCCATCCATCTCTTCTCAATCGTAAATGTCTATGACCCCACATTCGCTTTGTTTGTCATATCCTTTTCACGTCACACTGCCAAACCCGCGTTCCGCCCCTCCGAGCCTTTCCCCATCCCGTCGTACCACATCCCTTCGTAGCACATCAACACTCGCTACAATTCTACCCCTGGGCTCTTTGTACCTCCCAAACAACATTCGCTATCTCAACCAACAGCACATACCTTAGGACTGAAAGAAAGGATGACTACCCCTGTGGAAGAGATCCGAGACCCTCAATTTACCCGTCCGCAGTACACAAACAATGGACGGTCACGCTCGAGTAACTCCGACGATGAAGGGACATTGTCCAACGAGTTCGAGCGCCCTGAGAGGTCATACACAAACGGATATGACCGTCCCGGAGGGACGAGTACAATGGAACAGAATTTACTCGGAGGAAAGTCGACGCAGTTTCAGTCTCGCGAGGAGGAGCAGAAATTGGAAGATGATCTGGCAATGCTACAAGCGGAGCGAAACGTGTCGAGAACTGAGAGCCATGAACTTGGGGAGCTGTCCAGATCGAGAACTCTCCACCGCTCGAGGTCCAGGCAGGAACCTGTCGACCAATTCGACGTCAACACCAATCCCATACATGAGAAGGCTTCTGGCTTCAAGTCGCCGGAGCATCCCCAAGGCAGCTTTGGCAGAGCATTCAAACGAATCCATGATTCCAACTTCCTCGTTCGGTACTTCATGTACATTGTGCCGCTGGTACTGATCATCCTCATTCCTCTGCTCATTGGTGGCTTCCTGTTTGAGAGAGCCACAGTTGGTGGTGTACGGCTTCTCTGGTTCTGTGTCTGGCTTGAGATTGTCTGGCTTACACTCTGGGGCGGAAGGCTCGTTGCCAAGGCTTTACCATGGCCCGCGGGGCTCGTCTCGAGCGTCTTCACTAATAATAGCAAGAAATGGAGGGACATGTGCAAGCAGCTCGAAATACCAGCGACGCTGTTTTTCTGGCTCCTCGCAGTGTTGATATCTTTCTTACCATGCATGATTCACAACCACTTGGAAGGAGGCCCGGGCACTAAGCCTTGGGAGACTGCAATGAACAAGGTCATCATCTCATTCTTTACCGGAGCAACACTGAACTTTGCCGAGAAAATCATCATTCAATTAATTGCCATCAGCTTCCATCTGCGGACTTACGCCGACCGAATCGATATCAACAAATTCCAGATTGGTAGCTTGACCAAGCTATATCAGTACTCGAAGGACAAGATTGCTATGGAGGACTCTGATTTCGAAGAGACTACTCCATCTGGCCCGGGTTCAGGAGCACGCACTCCGATGCAGTATCTGAACGAAGCCCAAAAGAAGACTCAAAGCGTTTTCGGGAAGGTTGGAGACGTGGCTGGCAAGGTCGCCGGAGACTTCACCGGCAAAGCACACACCAAAAGCACACACCCACGCCAGCTCGTTCTGACTTTGCTGTCTTCTCCGTCACAATCCCAGGTACTTGCTCGAAGATTATATCGCACATTTGTTAGAGAGGACGCAGAAACTGTCAATCAAGAGGACTTGAAGCATGCTTTCGACAACGACGAAGAGGCGGAGAGCGCTTTTGCCATGTTTGACAAAGATTTGAATGGCGATATCTCCATGGCTGAACTTGAAGCTGTCTGCGTTGACATCGGAAAAGAGCGCAAATCGATCACCGCGTCTCTCAAGGATCTGGACTCAGTTGTGGCCAAGCTCGACGCGGTTCTACTCTTCTTCGTGCTAATAGCCACGGTCTTGGTCTTCTTGTCGCTTATCTCGACTTCGGCTGCTGGCGTTTTGACGAGTGCTGGATCTGCTGTTCTGGCGCTATCCTGGCTGTTTTCCACAACGGCACAAGAATTCTTAGCTTCTTGCATATTCGTACTGGTCAAACACCCCTTCGATGTTGGAGATCGAGTGACCATTTATGGCAATACTGGAGCTGCGATGAAGGGAGACGATTATCTCGTGAAAGAGATCTCACTACTCTACACCGAATTCAAGAAGATGGAAGGCCACATTGTGCAGGCGCCGAACAGCTACCTGAACACACTGTTCATCCTCAATATGCGTCGTTCTGGTGGTCTTGCGGAAGCAGTCCCACTGACCGTCAAGTTCGGAACGACCCTCGACCAGATCGACGAGCTGCGGTCGCGTCTTCTGGAGTACGTGAAAGCAGAGAAGAGGGAGTATCAACCCAACATTCTGACAGAGATTCGCGATATTGTCGAGGCACACTCGGTCAATCTCAACGTTGTGTTCTTCTACAAATCCAATTGGCAGAACGAGCTGCTCCGCCTTCAACGTCGTAACAAATTCATTTGTGCAATGATGATTTCGATGCAAGAGATTGGCATCGAAGGGCCTCGGAGACGCATTCCTGGTGCAGAGGAGGATACGCCATTCTACTATCAAGCAGCTGGAGGTCGTCTTCTTGATGGCCAAAACGGCCCCAGCAATGATAGCAATGATGACAAAAGAGGCCCTGGTCCACAGTCAGGCTCGCTTGCTAGATCGCCTAGCCATGACAGCCCCAGCGTAAATCGCCACCAATCCATACTTCGCAACGGTTCCCACAGATCTCGCGCTCGAGGCGAATCCATCTCTGCCATGGGCAGGCGCGTCGACTTCTCCCTAGGTATAAAAGATGTCAGCTCTGCTGATCTGATGGGCGGTCTGGACGACAATCGCAGCCAAGTCCGCGTGCCCGACATACGGACAACCTCAGCCTCCCGCTCTCGAGAAGCCCGTGCCCGAATCGTAGAAGAAGATGAAGCCGAACGACGAAGAGAGGAAGACGAAGACGCCATTCGACGTATAGAGTCTCGGACTGGCACTAGTCGCTCCCACTTCGGCTTCAAGCGCACCGCAACAACCGAGTCCTCAAAGATGCGACAGGGGCCCTCAATCGTCCATCGCAATCGCTTCTTCTCTCGCGGCAAGCAGGGCAACGATGGAGACGATGAGAGAGAAGACTTGATGGAGCAGGGCATGGCAGATATCCCCGAAGTGGCCGGGCAATTATCTGACAGAATGGATCCGCGGACTGGGCTTGTTAGTCCGCAGGCTGTGAGGCCTAGCACGGAGTCTGGATACTCGGGCAGAGGAGTTGCAACGGCTGGACCGACGGCTAGTGGCGCGTCGCCTAGTTTTGAGGAGAGGATAAGGTTGGAGCATCCGGCGAGCAATCAGACCCAGTTGGAGGGTTTTGAGATGAGGAATATGGCTCAGTACCAGGGTACCTAGAGCATGAGAGATGATCGATGTCGTTGAAGCATCTAGCGAAGGTGGCATAAACATAGACATAGACATAGACTTGCATTTGGAAGGTGGGTTGGATCTGCATGGCGAGGTTGGATAGGCATGCAGCTCGAAATTTGCGTGCAAATAGAATTCGTAGCAATTTTCCAGAGTTGCTAGCTGATTTTGCACTATAATCCCCGTCCTTATCTTGCTTCTGTGATTGAAGCGGACGCTTTTATCCTCCAGCGGCACTATCAAGGGGTGCGCAGTAGCTTCCTGCATGGCCCCAGGCTAGGCATCTCCCGAAATTAGTACGTGTCGCCTATAGTAACAGCCGGAGATGCGTTACTATGGAGCATGCGCGTCGCCATAAGGGTTTGCGCGTCGCTATAGGGCAGATCCGTCATGGGGTAAAAGTTCAGTTGAAAACTAAAAATAAAGTGAAACAGGGGCTCTAGAATATTATTTTCGTTATTAATTATATATAGTTATCGCCTAATCCTAGGCCTAACGCTATAATTATTTACTTTATTATTAGTTTACTTTATTATTAATTTACTTTATTATCGATTTATTTTATTATCGGTTTACTTTTATCTCTTTATATCTTAGTCCCCGCTTTTTACTCTTTTATTAAATTACGTTATCGTCGTCTTTAATATCCCGATACTTCTCGCCGTCGGTATCTTTATATTAGGGTAGTTAATCGGGATAACTTTTAATTAATAAAAATTATATATAATTCTTTCCCTTCGCCTACTCCCTCTTTATTAGGAGATCCTTATAAATATAGTCCTACTTTTATATATAGTCCTACTTTTATATATAGACCTACCTTTATATATAGTCCTTCTCTTTTATAGTTATCGTTAAGGGTATTATTACTATAATTTCCGTTATTAACTCCGATATAACTACGTTAACGACTTTTTATTTAATTAGTATAATAACGAGGTTAAGGTTATTAATCTAGGAGGATATAACGGTATTTCTAGTTTTAAAAGTAGAGGATAAATATTTCTCTTTTAATTTATAATATTTATTTTTAATATTTTCTAGAACCTCTCGTATCTTTAGACGGTATTTTATATCGACGCCGTCTTTAATATTATTATATTATTTTAATATAAGAATCTTTTAAGTATTTTTATAAATAATAAATTTATAATTTTTAAATATAGTTACTTATTCTACTTATTACTCTAAGGGAATAATATTAAATAAAATATATTATTATTAAATATAGCGATAAGATAGCTAGTACTAACGGTGAAATAAATAAATATATATAAATTTATCCTCGTCGAGTTTACTTTAAATAGGCTCGTTATATTCTATTATTTTTTTCGTTAATTAAAATTATTTAACGAGTAACTCTTGAACCGTATTTAGGAATAAAAATAAATTAAGATATTTAATATACTTAATACTCCTAAATAAATATACTTTTATAAACCGGTTTCGCGTACGCGTTTCCTAGTCTTAAGCGACGATAGCGATATAACTAGTTATTCTAGTTAGATTAAACTAGAATTAATTACCGCCGGTATATTTTTTAAGAGAATTATACTAGGATTCAACCCTATTAATTAATATATATTATAGGAGAAAGTAGGAGTACTAACGGGCGTAATATACTTATTTTTCGCGTATATCCTACTATTCTTTCTAGATATATCTTTATTTTTTTAAAGATATAGCGCGGAGAGCCGTTTTAATCTCGTCCTTATAATTAATTATAATATAATATATATATAAAGTTTTATAGAGGTATTTAAAACTTTCAATATATTTTTTAGGATTTAGAACTCGCCGTAGAGTATATTCTAAATAAATATAGTAAAGGAAATAGTCTACCTCCGTCTCGCCGTCGATAAAGCCTTGGAAAGTAAATTTAACTACGTGTTACTTTATTACCGAGTCGTCGGTAATAAAATAACGCAGTTTCTAACTTTTATAAAAGTAATATTATTCTTTAATTTACCTTAAAGTAATAACTATAATATTACTATCTTTATATTTATTTAAAAAATTAATATATAAAATCCTACGAGTTACCCTCGTTATATATTATAATAGTAAATAAATACTAGCCTAGCTTATTCGTTTTATAAATAGAATCTATATTAATAAAATAACCGCGGCGCGTTAAGGTTTATAAATATTACGGGGTAAACTCTAGTATAAATATTACTAAATTAAACCTCGGTACTTCTATAATAAAACTGGCGCCTTAGTTAGATTTTAGTATATTAGGGCCAAATCCTCTATAGATAATTAATATCTTTTATACTATTAATAATTTACTACTAAAGTAACTATATTTTAATAAATAGTAGTAACGGTATATACCGATTACTTTATTTATTAAGATGTTTCCGTATATATACTAGTCTATTTATAACTCCCTTTAAGACTTTAATATAATTTAATATTCAAAACCACGTATTTATAGTATTAAATACGTTATTTATTTAGGCCCTTTTACTACTCTTTACTTCCGACTCTTTTAATAGGCCCGTCGATTTCACTATTAATATATTAAGTAACTCGAATAAACTAACTAGTACTCGCTCCTAGAAAAATCCTTTAATAATATTAAAATACTTTAAAATAAATATAACTACTCTTAAGAATATAATAGGAGATCTTTTAAAGTATTTATATTAAATATAAATTTAATAGAGCCAAATATAGTAGTAGTTTAATATTTAATAATAGTAGTAATAGAAATCTACTTTATTTTACTCGTTAATATAAAAAATACCTAAACTTTAAACTAACTCTAATATTAATAAAAATATTAATAGTAAAAGTAATAAATTAAAAGTAGAAGACGTTAGTTTCTTTAACTCTTAATATAAACCTAGAAATAACACCCTAGTTCTAAATAGCGGTAAGTACGTTTATTATTAAAATATCTACGTTTTTATAAATAGACTCAAGGATATAGTAAATATTAAGTTTAATATTTACGTTATTATTAAAAATATTATTCCTGCGTACCTATATAACTTAGTCTTAATATAGTATTTAATCGAGTTAATAAAACTTAAAAAGAACTTACTACGTAATACTATTATTAATTTATAGTAGTAGTATACGATATTAATTAACTAATTCAAAATCCGAATATTAATAATAATAACCAAGATCGCTACTAATATATATATACCCTAGGATATCCGAAAGGGTATTTATCCTCGTATATTTATTCAAAATATACTCTACCTCGTTAAATTTATAAATATTACCTTAATATACTCCTAGCTTTTAACTATTTAGAACGTATTCTATATAAATATATATTAGGATATTTTTAAATCTAAAGTAAATATAAGTCTAAGTTAATTCCTAGAAGATATCGATAGTAAATTATTAATTTAGGAGGAATTCGTAATACGCGGTCTTATACCCCTTTAAAAACTACTTTACTTTCAACTTTAATAGAAGTAAATTAATAATAAATTATTTAAAAATAAACTATCTAATAATAAATCTTATAAGTTTTATAATCTTTATAATTATAATAGCCGGCCAGCCGTCTACGTAGTTACGCCGCGGAATAAGGAAGGGAAGGGATAAAACTGACCCCTATTCCCTTCCCTGGAGTAGGGAAGGGAATGGACAGGGAAGGGAAGGGAATGCCAAGAGAAAACAGGGAAGGGAAGGGATTACCTGTTATTCCCTGTCCCTGCCCTCCCTATAGGGCTGGCTATGTATGCGCGCATGCATGCCCCATTGCTGCTCCCGTGTGGCCCATATATGCGCGCATGCATGCCCCATTGCTGCCCCCATATATGGCTATGTATGGGCGTATGCATGCCCCATTGCTGCTCCCGTGTGGCCCATGTATGCGCGCATGCATGCCCCATTGCTGCCCCCATATATGGCTATGTATACGCGTATGCATGCCCCATTGCTGCTCCCATGTGGCCCATATATACCCCATATATGGCCCATATATGCGCGCATACATGCCCCATTGCTGCCCCTATATATGGCCATATAGGCGCCCATGCATGCCCCATTGACACTCTTATATATGGCCTATGTATATACCTATTACTGCTCCCAAATATGGCCTATTACTGCTCTAAAATATGGCCCATATATGCCCCCATATATGGCCTATTGCTCCGCGTATTACTGCGCTAGTCCAAATTAGGTATAAGGCTTGGCGTTTCTTAACCGCTTTCCGAATTGTCCTAATCTTTGTACCACTTAATGGAGCATATATGCGCGCATATATGGGCCACACGGGAGCAGCAATGGGGCATGCATGCGCGCATACATGGCCATATATGGGGGCAGCAATGGGGCATGCATGCGCGCATACATGGGCCACACGGGAGCAGCAATGGGGCATGCATACGCGCATACATGGCCATATATGGGGGCAGCAATGGGGCATGCGTGCGCGCATACATGGGCCATGTATGGGGCAGCCCTATAGGGAGAGCAGGGAAGGGATTCCCTGTTATTCCCTTCCCTGCCCTGTTCCGCAGCGTATACGTAGTAGACCCCGTTATTTAAGAGAAGGAAAACGATCTGGAATACTAAAAACTACGACGATAATAGTAGGCGAAGAAACTATATAATATAATATACCTAGTTAACCCTACCCTTAAAGATAAAGACGTATACTAGTATTTCTTAAGAGTAGACTACTAGCCCGATTCGGACTAGCTTCACGCTAAAATAGTTTCAACTTTTAAATATCGGTAAACGATTACTTTTAAAAATCGCTAATTATTTAAAAACTACACTAAGGTCATAGATTTACGCCAAGGCCTTACTTTTATATATAAAAAAGTCGACTATTTAATACCTCCCTATTAATACTCTTATAACGCTAAATATATACACTTTTATTTTATTAATATTATAATTATTAATATTATTCGCCTACGTTACCTCTATACCTTTTTATCGTTTTACTTTACTATCGCTAGAATTAATATTTAAAAGTATATTAAGTAAAATTATTAAGACTTTACGTTAAGTTTTAAAGTTTTATAGTACTTTTATAATTACCCCGCACCGACTCTTTAAGAGCTAGGGACATACTATATATATTTATTTACTCTATTATTTCTATATATAGATACTATTTATATTATTATTTACGATACCCTATATCTACGTATTAACGAGGGCGTTAACGTCTTTCTTTAAAAAGGGCGATTTATTACGGGGTAGACTCTAGTATAAATATTACTAAACTAAATCTCGGTATTTCTATAATAAAACTAACGCCTTAACTAGATTCTAGTATATTAGGGCCAAATCCTTTATAGATAATTAATATCTTTTATACTATTAATAATTTACTACTAAAGTAACTATACTTTAATAATAGGCGTTCTAAGGGAATTAATATAAATAATAATTAAAAAGTAAAATAAGATTTTTATTTAAATTTATTTAAATAATAATAAAAAATATTATTTTATTATATTTATACTAAGTCGTAATATTAATAGTAATATTACTAATTTATTACTTTTTATATAAATAGTTTCGTTATTATTATATCTATTTAAATCTATTACTTTAAATTCTAATATCGAGATTTACCCTCTTCTAGCTAGTATTAATATTATAAATATAATTTAATATAATATAAAAGCCGCTAGTATTTATAAAAACTTAATAATTAGTAATAAACTTTATATTTTTTAAATTATTCTTAATCGTATAGATTTAGTAGCCTCGTACTACTTTAGTAATAAAAGTATTTATAACGATAGTATTAATTTTAACTAAATCTAAATAATCGAGAGTATAGTTATACTCTTTATAAACGTCGCTATCGCTCCCTCGAGGTTTATAAATAACTATTTAAATACGATAAAAGAAGAGTTCTAATATTTTAAAAAGATAAAAATCGTAATATTTAATTAATTTTAATTTTAATTTATAAATACCTAGAGTATAGATTTATTTATTACGAATATTTTAACTTTTACTCTCTTTCGGGGTAAGAGGCGCTAGTAAGTATTAATAATACTCTATAAAAATATACTCTTTATAGTTATAATAACGCGAGTATTTATATTATATATTATCGATATATAATTAATACCTAAGGAATTCCGCCCGGCTCTACTCGATTAACTCGGTAATAAAAACGAAAAAATATTATCACTAAACGGCGATATAGTTAGGTATTTAAAAAATAGTAGGTAGAGGTTTTTTATTTTAACGGGGGCGTTTTATTAACCGGGCGTAATCCGCGGGGATAATAATAAAGGCGATAACGACGTTATTAAATTTAAAAAAAGACTCTATAATAATAATAATATAAATAGTAGCGACGTTAGTAGAGAGGGAGGGAGGGGTAGAGCTAGCGATAGCGATATATATAGGTATATAGGAACGCGACGGTCGCAATATTTTATTTTCAACTAAATTTAATAGATTAGTTTGTTTATTTACTCCTCGCGTCTCTGATTCCTACTACTACAGAACAGTACTAGGGCATGGAGATGAGCGGAAGGGCTGATCCGGATGACCTAGTACTAGCTACAGTACTAGCTCTAGGAGTGCCGCTGGAGGATAAAAGGTACCATTGAAGCTGTTGACTCTAGTCAGCTTACGCAACTCAGCCCCCAATTGCAACCAATACAATTTCTGAAGCCTGCTTTAAATCCTTCCACAAAAGTGCAGACATTTGACTGGCGAGCAAAGGTTCGTCTTTGCAATCCTTGCAGCGATGTTCGAATGATCAACGGGCTTCTTTCCGACGTGTGATTATCGTTCTATACGGTGCTATGCTATACTAGCAATTAATCTATCCTCAACCCCCTTCAGTATATACTCATGCTCTACAACCTCCAAATTCTCCACCTCGCCCTGAAACATCTTATCCGGATCCTGCCCCGGCTGGAACATACCACCGGCGCCTGCTCCAGGGTTCATTTGCTGCATCTGCTGCTGCATTTGACTCGCAGCTATCAAATAATCAGCTCTACGTTTGTAAATTGTAGTGGATGGGAAACATACCGTTGTCGTTGCCTAGTATGAATATGAAGACGGACTGTAGTCCGAACAGGTTTAGGAAATACCACGATAGACTAGACACCCATCGCACATCTAGATCTCGTGTAGCGACGCCAGATTGTAGCATAGACTTGAACCGTATCGTCAATGGGAACGGCAGTTTCACTATCCACCACCCATGGTATTAGCACAATGAATCCTGCATAATCTACGCAGACTAGCCCAATCCCCCTCCCCAGTCCCACCCGGAAGCGAAGGGGAAACACACTAATAACAAACCCAGCAAAAAACGCATTAATCCACCCCATAATCAACGTTTGCGGTATCATCATCGCCATATTCCCCTTCATCATCCCCATCATGCCCTCCATCGCCGCGGGATCCGTCATCGGATTCGCCGCTGGCTTTCCCCTCGCATCCGGATCCTTCAGGAAAATACCGTCCTTGTATGCGGAGACGAGGTAGTTTTTGCGACTGGTAAATGAGGAGGGGGAAATGGCGGAGGAGTTGGAGCGTAGGTTTATGCCGCGTAGGAGAGAGCGTTGTTCGCGCAGGGCTGGAAGGGAGAGGGGTTTAGGAGTGGTGGCGAGGAGGATGGTTGCGTAGTGGCGGAGAACGCCAGTTAGGATCATTACGACGGAGATGGGGAATAGGATCCAGTAGCTGCGTGGAGAGGTCAGTTAAGATGATGTAGGATTGCTCTTAGATCAACGTACAACAAGGCTGGATCCCGGTGGATTGTTTGGATCGTGAGTTCTGCCATATTGGCTTTGTAGCTTCCGTCTGGAAGCACGTCGCGGCAGCGTCGTCGAGTAGAGAGTGGCAGATGCTGATGATGGAGCTACAGTATCAATTTCGCCCGAAGCTCAATGGCGTGCCAAGGCTGTATGTTTATAGGCGCGAGAAGCGATCAGGTAACTCGTACACATCTCCACAGGTCTTCCAAGGTCCTCAGTCTTGTGCTCTGCGACATAGGATTCATAATTTTGCAATATGGCTACCAATAAGATCGCTGTCTATTCTTTGTCAGGTACTCAACCCCCATGCCCAAAAGTATATAAGGCTGACAATGGACAGATCTCAAAAATACGACCGACGATGCCCTCCCCAATTATCTCACGTCCCTCAAATTCAAGCAGTCACATTTCTTGACAGATGTCCGATTGACCCTCGGTTACAGTGCTGTGATTATAGCTGCTGCCACTTTTGCTGCCGACTACAGATTAGGTTGGGACGCAACGAAATACTGGACCTTCTGGGCTGTACTTGTGTACTTTACGCTGAATGGGGCTTTGACATTTTGGATATGGGGTGTAGAGAAGGGGAGAGTATTTACAGGAGATATCGAGCACCCAGCGACAGGATGGCAAATTGTAAGACGTCGCCATCTATTCGCAAACGAGCCTCATCACTAACGATTCGCCCAGCTCTCAATAGCCTCACACGTCTCAAAGCACACTTCAATCTACAATCTCACAGTCCGCCACTCCAATAATAAAGGCGAAGAAAAGAAACTAGAACTCTCATCACCCTTCACCCGCTGGTTTGACGTTGACGGCTTCTTCATCGCCAAACCATTCCAGCAATGGCTGGCGTCTGAAATACCGCTTATTGGGCAGGTGGATCCTTCGAATAAGAAGAAAATGTTTGCGGATGGGGAGACGGAGGTGACGGCTGTGGTCGTGGAGCAGAAGTATGATACGCCGAGGAAGGGGAAGGGAAAGAAATCCGATCGATAGCGTCCCTGGTATGGTTCTTATCGGCGTTTGGAGCAGTGCAAAAGCTGTACTGGCTGTGTGATAAAAAGTCTGTCGCGAAACTCCCGCAGACTGATAAATTATGTGCTTGGTATTAGTACCGGGAATATAACCACGATACGTTTGAGCCATGCTGCAATGTGCGATTTCACACTAAGCTTTTGCCAGTCTTGCTGGTCAATCTTACTGATTATCATGATTTGAAAGATTTCGGGCCTCAATTTCGAGCCGATCACAAGTTCGGTGGCTGCTGCCGTACTGGATGAATGTTCTGTATCGTAGAACCTTGAATGAGCAGGATTTCGAACAGCCAGCAAGGGAACGCGTGGTTCAGCGTCTTCGCCCTATTTTTCTCTGAACCGAAGTTATTTCCTATGTACGCCAGCTCTATGTCTTGATTTGCTTTTACTTAGCTTCCCTGTATACCACCTTGCTGTTCTGATATTTCCCAGGGAATCTCGGACGTACTGCCATCCGAACCATCTGGATCTGGCTTTGTGAAGATCAATGCTCTCATCTCAATGCTTTGACGTGGTGAAGCTCCTTCGGGAATTTTTATGTGGTGAAATGCTGTGTGCGGGCCGCCTGTCGCAATAAGTTGTGTCGTTCGCAACATCGCAAGAGACAATGACATACAACTAGCCACAACCGAGTCGAAAATCTTGATGATAGTGACGTCGTCCCTTCCACGACGATTCAGATAACATAAATTCGCATCTGGACTATACAGTGGCAGAAGCGTTTCGCCAAGACGCGTTTTTTGGACGTTACTGCAGATGACAAGATCTGATTGCCGGAATGTGCTGCCATCGCAAAGTGCGAGTGGGCAGTCTTCTACAGTGTGGCCGTAGGGGCGCCATGTGCTGCTCAAGCGTTTAGTGAGTGTTTCCGAGTAAATCAGAATACGGTCGTGACCACCCAGATGAATATCCTGACTCGTCCTGGAAGCCAATACTCTGCTTCGTCTTCTTTCATCTTCTCGTATACATACTGTATCGTGATTGCAAGACTTTGTTAAAGGTGGGCGCTGTGCGCTAGTACCAGGCGAACTAGAGGATCGTTCAGGTCGGCAGGTCTATCTCTTGCGACATTGAGACGGAGCTTAGGTTCAGTATAATGTTAGTATGATTCTCAATACATGCTTGGATACAGACCGAGGAGGAAGTCTATGAAAGCAGGAATTGAATAGTATTGTTAGATAAGGTTTTCAGATGACTGCATTACTCGCCAATTTTAAAAAAGACAACTTTGTCGACGCCGGGGATACTCTTCTTCGGTAGGCGTTCAACTTCATTCTTGCAAGTTTTCTCCACGTCGTTTTTACTCTGGTAATCGATGATTGGAAGCTTGTATTTCAAGTTTTGAAGACCACTATTATCGAGAGTAAATAACTCCTCCTTTCCTCTAATATCTTCAATGAGCTCCTCTAGTCCTTCAACCGTCCGGATGTTTGAACGTGCGAGATAACGAAGTTCGGAGATATTCGCTAACAATCTGATCAGGGTTCTCTTTCTTGAACCAATCTTCCTATTGAAGGTACATAAGTCTCCTGCGTTCCTGTTTAAGCTCCATCGAGTTAGCAGTCCGAACAAGCACTAGAGAAAAGGAAGGGTGGGGTCAATATGGCACTGTAGCACTATCCAATACACATAGAATAAGTTGATTGATCACTGGTAGCTATCTATGGGCCAGCTATACATGATATCCAGGATACTAGAATAATAACAAACAAACGGCGGAGAAAAGCACGCCGCCCAGGCACTAATTACATAAGGATTTTCCACCAATGGGATATTTCCCCTCTTGACAACTAGCGCTTAATCACCGGGAGTGAGCATTCCAGTGTGTAGCCAAAACCCTGAGTGGTGCCGAACGTTTACAGATGGCATGATATGAGAGACCTCGAGCTATGAATTTGGACCTTTGAGGCTTGTTCACGCCCAGCGAAGACGTATGGCATCAAAAGCGACTGGAACCAGCACGAGACGGATATTTATTAAATCGAAACAACATGAGTACGCGGACCGTGCGCCAAATCATTCTTGTCTCGTAGAGCTTTTAGTGACCCTGTGCGAGAGTAATATTCTGAGCTTAATATATCATTTCGGAGATGTGCTAACAGATCTCTGAGAAGCTACAAAGTAGGGCATAATTTCCTCTGTGCCTTGAGGAATTCCGTAACGACAGAAAACTGCGGAGGCACATCAAATCTATTATACTTCATTACAAGACATTTGTCTTTCTTTTCTTGCGCAAACCGCGAATCATTCCGTTCCCACTCAGGAAGAACTCAAATTTGTCCTACCTCCGTCTGGTTTGAGGTCAAAATAAGTGGTAGTCTATTATCTCGCTCGGTCGATTTGAGCCACAAGTATACTCGATTCTAGTACCGAAATACGCTTTCTAACCTATTCTAGAGGTACTTAATACCCGAGAGTAACTTGTTAAAAGCGCTGAAGTATTTTATCTATATTTATTTCTATATTTATATTATATATTCTAGGCTCTATACCTTCGTAATTATCGTTTATTTTAATACTAGATTTATCGTTCTATTAATTTACTAAAGATATTTGTCCTAGTAAAATACTAAATAGATATATTTAATTTTTACTTAATAAATCCTCTAAATATTACTTAATTTATCTATTAAATAGAATTTATTATTATTTACTAATAATCTTTAAAGATATAATATTTACTCTATAATTTATATATATAATTAATCGACTATATTAATAACTCTAGAAACCCGGATTTTTATATATTATATCGAAAATACGTAAAATACTAGAAATACTTATTTATTTATATCGAGTATTCTAAATATATTATATACTAATTAAATAATAATTAAATAGCGATTAAATAAGTTTTTTTTTAATTTTAACTCTTAATAATATCTAGACTAGTATCTTTATATAAAAATATATTAATTTAACTAAATCGATTTTTAGTCTAGATTCCGAATTCTTAATTAAATTTTTATTAACGTTATTCTATAAAGTTATAAAGTTACTTTAGAATTAAATTTAACTCTCTAGTAATAGACTTTAATTCTAATCTTTATAATCTTAGCGCGAAGACTTACTAAAACTATAAAATACGTAAAATATAGTAACTAAGTAACGATTAAGTAATAATAATTTTCCAAATTTATTAATATACTTTGAGTAGATTACTCTCTTTTTAATTAATAAGAAATTAATATAATAATATATAATATATCTATAAAAGTATAAACGACTCTAAGGATTATCGGTAAATTTTAAAAATAAATATTAATATACTCTAAATACTATTAACTCTATTAGAAAGTCGTTTATAAATTTATATTAAAACTCTATATTAAATACCGACTCGAGGTTTAATAGGATTAATAAATCGGGGTCTAGATAAAGTCCTATCAATAAATAGTATTTATTATTAATAGTTTCAATAATTTGATAAATCGTTAATAATTTAAATATTAAACGAATAAGTCTATTATATACTCTATAATATACGTAATAATATACGTAATAATATATACTATAGTATAGTTTATAGTATAGATTATAGTAAACTCTATAATATATATAATAACGTACGTAATTTATATATATTATTAAATAATATACGAATAGTATACGTAGAGATATTTTAAATAATATATAATATTTATTTCTTATAATAGTTTTTAAAATATTAAACGAAAGCCCTCTATAGTATATTTAATAATATACACTAAGGTATACACTATAATATATAATATATTATAGTATTTATATACGCGCTTTTTTGAAATATATTTAAGTAATACTCTTACGAGAATTTTTATTAAAACTTATTATTCCGGGCCTAGTAAATCGCTAGCGTTAATAATTATTATTAAGAATAGTTACCGTTAATAATATTAATTATAAAACTTTATTTATTTTAACTTTATAATAAAGTTAAGTTATTATTAATATATTAATAATATATACGAGTTATTAAAATTATTAAAGTTATTAATCCTATTAAAATTAAATTAAAATTATTAATAAGATATTACCCGGACTTTTAATTAATTAAATTTATTATAAATAATCTATCTAGACTCCCGATTTATTAAATTTAATAATAGGACGCTAGTAATTTTATTTATAAATTAAGATTATTAATATTTTTCTATTAATAATTTTTATTTAGAAAAATTATTAGTAAGATATTATTAGTTTTATTCGCGCGGGCGGTAATTTAGATTTTAATAAAAGTTTTTAAAATTTACCAATAATTTTAATTTCCTTAAAGTATTTAAACTCGCTCGCGAGCGATAAAATAATTTAAAATTAATTATAAATTTTTAAACCCGTTTAGGTTTATTTAGACTCGTTAAAAGTCGTCTAAGAATTTTAAAACCCGAGAGTATAAAATATAAATTTTAATTAAATAAAATCTACTATTTATATTTATTAATTTAAACGGCGTAGAAAAATCTTTAGAAAATTCCTAGATTTAGAATAAAGTTTAAGGATAAATTTTAATAAACTTTAAATTCTTCTTCCTATTATATAATTAAGAATAAATTATTTCAAATTTATATTTTTTAATAGTTTAGTCGTCGATTATATTTTTATATAATTAAAATTTATATTTTATACCCTCGACTATTTAGGATTCTTTATTTATAAAAATTTCCGAAATTATTAAATTTACGCGCTAAACCGATAACCCGTATATTATATCTAGGTAAAGTAATTACTAAACTTAAATAAATATATATATAATAAATTATTCGTATAATAAGTTTATAGTAGTATTTTAATTAAATAAATTTAAAGTTAAATTAAGACCTAGTTATAATATAGTATATAATCCGCTCTTTTATAATTTTTATAAAAATATAATTATTATTATTATTTCTAAAATATCTTTAAAGAACTTTAGAAATAATAATAATAAAAAGTTATTATTAAAGAAACCCCCTCCTAGGAAACGATATTTATTTATATTATTAAAAAGTATTATTACCTCCGATAAAGTCGCTTTTATAACTTTTTTATTTATTTAATAAATAAAATTATCTTAAACCTCGCCTAAAATAAACTCCGAGTTATTTAAAAATTTATAATTTAGTTTTAATTTTTTTTAAAACTTTAATATATTTAAAGTTTATTATTAAAAAGCTAGATAATAACCCTAGGCGGCGAGTCGTGAATAAATAAAATAATTTTTAATTTAAATCGAATTAATTTATACCTCTATTATTTTTAAAAGTTTTTAGAACTCCCTCTTTTATTATTTAAAAAACTTTAATAAATTTATAGGCTAGATTAAAAATTAGGTTAAATATACTTTTATTTTTATATCGTTATTACCGTCGAGGCGTGGATTCCTACGGAGGAAATTATTCGGTAATAAAAATAAAAATAGAGATTCCGGGCGAGAAATTTTAATAATAATAATAAAAGTAATAATTAAATTTATTATTATTAAAATTATTAAAATTACTACTATTAAAATTATTAAATTAATTATTATTAAAGTTATTATTAAGGTTATTATTATTTAAATTATAATTAAAATTATTAAAATTATTATTAAAATTATTAAAATTATTATTAAAATTAACGCCTTAATATTTTAAAATAGAAATAAATTTATTAAATTTATTAAATTTATTAAAGAGTTTATAATACGGGTAGTACTTTATTAAATATATATTTTATTATATTAAATAAAGAAACCGACTATATTCTTTAATAAAATAAAGAGTTATAATATTAATAATTTAAATTTATTCTTATTAAAACGAGTTTTTAGAGAGTATTAAAAGAAGGTTTTTAAATATATTTTAACCGTAAATTACCTAATTTTCGAGTCTTTATAACGGCGATATTATTATATAAGAAACTATTAACGACGAGATAATATCCGTAGTCTATAAATAATAATAATAATTAATATTATAAATAATAAAAATAAATTTAAGGTAGAATTATTATTATATTAAACTCTTACTTTTATAGAGGAAATATTTATTATTATATTTACTTTATTATAACTAGTCGCCGTTACTTTTTTTATTATTAACTCTAGTACCGGAGTTAATATTAATAATTTTACTTCTACTTTATTTAAGGTAATTAAAGGGAATAATATTATAAATTACTAGTTTATTATTTTAGAGTACTCGAATACTTTAGATTCTAATATTATTTTAATTTAAAAATATTATTAACCGTTAAATATATAAAAATTATAAATATTAAATTAATAAAGATAAAATATATTATATATCATTAAATAAAGATATTATAGTTTAATAAAAAGTTATTAAACTAGATATCTTAAAATAATTAAATAAATAAATATCGCCGGCGAGAATAAAAAAGAGGTAAAAGGATAAAAAAAAATAAAGAAAAAAATAAAAAACGAAAATAAAAGAATAAATCTATATTATTTAAATTAATATTACCGTTAATAAATTACCTATATCCGTCGTTTATTTATATATATATATATATATTTTTATCTAACTAGTAGTCCCCTCTCTAGTAAATATTCGAATCTTTATATTAAAAGTTAAGATATAAATTAAAAGGGGCTTAGAAAGAATAAAAAATCTTTTTATTATTAATTTTATTATTTTATTATACGCGGTTTTATTATTTTATCTCCCTACGAAAGTAACTCTATTAACGGCGATATAATTAAATTAATAATTAAACTAAATCTAGATTATAGCCCCGCGATAAATTTAATTTAAAGAATATAAAGAATAAGTTACTAGATAATAACTATAGTATAAAAGATATTTAAAGGTAGAAAAATAATAAATTCGAATATAAATAAAAAAAACTAGAGATTGTATCTAAAATAAAATATTTATTTATTTATATTACTAGTTAATTTAGGCGTAAAAAGAGTAAATATTAAATAAGAAATATTATAAACTTTAAATATCTTTCGAATCTTTTTATAAAAGAGTCGCTAGTCTTAATTAATTATATTTTAAATATATTATTTAATACCTTTATTAAAAGACCTATATTAGTAACTAAAAATCATATTATCAATTTAATTAAATATATTAACGACGATGGTTAAGATTACGGAGCGGACGAGGATCTAAATAATTTATATATTTTTATTAATAATTAAACTACCGAGGGGTAGATAAATTAGAATTATTAATTTCTATAAATTATTTATAAATTTATATATATAAATTATTCTTTTATTTTATATTATTAAGAATATTATTATCGTCTTCCTTTTCTTTTTCCCTAAATATTTATTTTATCTTTATAATTAATATTTAATTATTAGAAAATATAATTAAGATCTTTATAACTAGTTTATAATTTTATTATTAAATCTAGGAGATAACTAAATCGCCCCTTATTTATATATATTTAAATAATTTAAGAGTATTATTTTATCTAGTTCTTTAAAACCGAGAACGATATCTTAATAAAATTAAAATCGGGTAAATAAGAAAGGAGGTATTCGAATAAAATATTAATATTAATATATAACCTAGCTAGAACTAAATTATAATAAATATTATTATTATTATAAATTATTACTAAAATTATATTATCGTCTTCGAAACGGTTATAGCGAGAGAGTATATTATATTTAATAGAATAATTAAATATCGCCGTTATTAATTTATATACCTACTTAAATAAAACTACTTCGCTTATAAGAGAGTTTTATAGAATACGTATAATACCCGATAGCGTTATTAAATAACCGTTAAAGAAACTTTTTAAGAGGATAAAAACTTTAATTTATCTTTAATCTCGGTTCTAGATATTTTAATATATTAATTAATAATTTTTTTTATATACTACTAGTTCTTCTTTTAAGTTTCTTCTTCGCGTAAATTTTTAAAATTAATAATTTTATATTAACTTTAGTTAACCTCGTTATCTTATCCTTTATATTTACCCGTCTTTTTAAAATTTATTATTTATCTTTATTACGGGCCTAAGCTCTTATAGTATATTTAAATATAACCGTAGTTAAATATTATATATTTTATTATACCGGTACGCTAGCTTTATTATTCCTCTTTATTATTATTCTATACTCTTTCGCCTTTATTCTTCACCGTATACGTGTAGTTATTTCTTCGTTATAGTAGATTTTATATCCCGCCGGTACCTTAATATAATTACCCGGTTATTAGAATTACGACTCCTATATAAATATTAATATTTAAGAGTATAAATAAGGGTCCTTTTATTTACGCGAGTTTCACTTTATATATTTATACTTTATTTATTTATTAACGGCGGAGGAAAATATTTAGTTTTATAGAGCTTTATATAATAGTTATTTTATAATTTTTAGGGTAGAGGAAGCTCTTTATAATTCGAATATTATTAGTATTTAATGGGTAGCTAGACGAGAGCCTTTATTTAAACCTAAAGTTTCGGTTTCGTATATATATATTTATTTTATACTCTTTCTTATACGTAGGTATAATAGACGCGTTTTTTTCGTACTTTCTTTTTTTTAATATATCGGGCCGCGATTACGGTTATTTTTCTAATTAATTATATTATAAAGGGTTCGTTCTTTATCGCTTTAATTTATTAAGAGAGAGAGAGAGAGGAGGAGGAGGGAAAAAAAAACCCTCTTTATTAATATTATAGTCGTATTAAGAATATAAATACTACTACGAGATAAATTTAACGCGTCGCGATATAAGATCTTTTAATTCTCTAGACTACTATAAATAATAATTAAAAGTTCGTAATTAATAGAACGTATACCTAGATCTCGTTACTAATTTATCGCCGTTATAATTAACCTTTAATAAATAATCTAGTCAAAGTAATTATAAATAATATATATAAATAAAAGATTTTATCTCCTACTCTTATATAGGCTTTAGATAATGAACGATATAATATTAATAAAAGTTTAGTTATACCTCCTATTATTTATTAAAATCAATTATATCGACGTTATATATAAGAGTTTAGAATATACTAGTATATTTATAAATAATACTTTTATCTAGAAAGATTAATTAATTTATTTATTACTTTATTAATTTTATAAATTAAATAATTCTTAAAGTTTAATTATATTTATAAATAACTTTATATTAGAGTTTTTGATTTTAATTTAAATAGTAAAATTACTATTAAATAATACTTTTATTAATAATAATATTATACTCGTTTAATAAGAAGTAATTTATTTCGTCTAAATAAACTATTAATTGTTTAAAAAAAAAAAATATATCTTAAAAACTCGCTAATCTTCCTAGGCCGCTCCTCTATATTTTTACTCGGTATAAAAATAATATTATAAAGTCTTTATATTATATTTATCCTTTAAAGTATATTTAGATTTATATTATAAAGGCCGGCGGCGATATTATTAATATTATATCCTAGCTCGAATTCTTATTAGATTAGAGCGCGAATAAACTTTAGAATAATAATAATTATAAAGGCGATAAAGGGGGAGTAATAAAATAAAACTTTATAATATTTAAATAATTTTGAATTTGATTATTTAGGATAAATCTATAATATATTCATATTTTATTTAAATTTAGTAGTTAGTTTATTTAAATATAATATCCGGGTATTAAGGCTCTGTATTTAATATCTTAATATAATATCGATAAAACCTAGGTTAATTCTTTTAAAGAGGAGTATTAAGAATTAATAAATAATAATCTTTATATAAATAATTAATATATCTATATAGGTTCTATAAATTTAATTAATACTTTAATAAATATCTATATTTATAATTTATAATTAAAAGTTTTAAGAGAAGTTAGATATAAAGTTTATATTTATTAAGAAAGTACGTTATTTATATAATAAAAGGAAATCGTATTAAAAGATATATACTCGTTATATTTATAAAAATAAATATAACGAGTATAATTTATATTTATAATATTTATTATTATAAATAAAGTAAGTATCCTATATAATATTATTAATCCGTATATATTTTATTACGATAATAAGTCGTAATATTATTTTTCTCCCCGTTAAGTTTTTATCCCGAAAGTATTCTACTTTTTTATTATACTACCCCGTCGAGTTAATTTTTATAATTTAATAACTCGTCGTAAAGAATTATTAAATAACTTAAAAAAATATTAATTTTATAATATATTTTTATTAATATTATATAAAGAGTTCGAAGAGCTACCTAGTTAAAGAATCGTCGGAGAAATATATAAAATATATTTATTTAAGACGGGATTACGATCTCGTTATTTTATTAATAATATTACGAAGAATTCGTAATAAATATTTAAAGATAAAGAAAAAGATTTATAAAACCCGTTTAAAGTTAACCGAATAATACGCGAAAATAAATCGCTTTAAATAATAACTAGAATTTCTTAAAAATAAAGAAGAAGGGTTAATAGTAATAAAATAAATAAATATTATAAAGTTAGAGGAGGAGGAGAGGATAATATTTATTATTAATTTAGATCTTTTTTTTAATATTTTCTATAAATAGTTTTAATTACCCGCCGATTTTAATTAATCGAGTATTATTTATTTTCTCTCCGATTTTAATAAAACTTCTTAAGGATTTACCGGTAATTTATAAAATTTATATTTAATTTTTATATATTCTCCGAGCTATCGTACCCTTCTTATTTAATAAAGTATTTCTAATTTTTATAATTAAATTTTAAAATCTTTTTAACCTCGAATTCCGTTTTTTCTTCGATATAAAAATAAAAAGTATTTTATAAAGGTATTAAAAAGTCTATTGATTTTAATAAAAAAATATAAAATATTAAATATACTTTAGCGTCGGCTAGAAGATTTAATTTATAATTAATTAATTCTTTACTCTTCTTAATTAAAAATAATCTAATTTTATAAAATAATTTCATTTCTTACTCGGTTTTTTACTCTTTATAATTTTTATTAAAAGATATATTTTATCCCTCTTCTTTAATCAAGGATACTTTTTTCGATACTCGTTTACTTTTCTTTTTATTCGAGTATTCGTTAATTCAATTTAGGTTTATATCTCTTTATATAAAATCTATATATTAATTATATAAATTAACGCCCTTTATATACTTAATCCCTATTTAGGTTTAAGAAATATATTTATATATTTATTATAATTTACGAAGAACGATATAAATTTTATATTATTAAACTACGCGTTATTAAATACTAGTTAAGTTATAGGTAAAAGTCTTACCTAATTATTTTATTTCTTATTAATATAATATCGTAAATATATTTTTATTATTTAGTTTATTCGTTCCGTTTATTTATTAATCTATAAATAACACGTAGTTAATATTCGTAATTTAGTTTTAATAATACTAATTAATATTTTCTAATAATTAGAGGTAAACTATTTATCTTTATTAAATATAATTAATTTAAGAATATTATAATCTCGAATTAGTTTATTAAATAATATAAAGATAATTTATTCTACTTTATAAATTTCTTTAATCGGTATTATTATATTATATTTAATAAATTTATTATAAATAATTATTATGAAGTTAAAGGCCTTTATTATAATAAGGTCTTTTAATTTTAATAATTTAATAACGAAGTTTATAATAACGTTATTTTATAGTATCTTTAATACTAAAGCGAACTAGATTTAACTATATTTAATATATTTTATAAACTTACTTTATCGAGGCTACGTAAACGTTTAACTAGTAATTAAATTACTCTTAATTAGGATTTAAACTTATTTAAATAAAATTATTAATTTAAATTAATTATATTCTAACTACTTAATGAGATTAACTATATATTACGACGAATAATTTAAAATATAGTAGTTTTCCTAAACGCGTATATTAACCTTATTAAATTTAAATTATAAAGTTATTTAACTTGAATAGCCTATTAATAGTCTATTAAACGACGGTTAATAAATTATTAACTAGGTATTTAATAAATTTCCTTTTTAAAATATTAATTAGCGCTAGGATTATTATTGATAATTTATTAATATAAAATTTACTACGCCTTAAGCCTAGGTTAAAATCTAATTTTATATTTATATAATTTTAATAGACTATAGTAAAGCTATTAAAAAGTTCTTTAATATAACTATAATAATTTATTACTCTATAATAATTTATATTAAAGTCTATATCGCTACTACGCGTATACTAGAGATAATTATATTATTTAAATTCGTATACTATTTAAGAAGAAGAAGCGATAGAGTAAAACTTAATAAAATACTATATAATATAGTAAACGTAATATTAGGATAAAGAATATAATTAACTATAAAGATAAAAGGGGCGAATTCTTAATAGTAATATTATACTCCGTAACGTAGTAAATAATATAGAGAAAATAATATATATAGATAAAAAGAATAGCTATCTTAAACACTAGCTAGATTATATAATATTTAATTATTTATAAATATATCTCGGTTTCTAGCTCCGTCTTTTATTATCGAGTTTAATATATATAGTAGTAAATAAATAGGAGACTTTATAACGAAATACTCGGTATTTAAAAGAAGTTATCTATATAGGAGTTATATTTAAAGTAATTACGATTAAATTAATCGCGGTCGAGGGTATTCTAGTATTCCGTTTATAATAATAATTTAATTAGCGCTTACTTTAAGTTTTTAATAAAAGTCTTTTATTTACTAGAATCGAATCGAATCCTAAATATTATAATAGTAGAATAGCGCCTAGTTATATATATTTACTAGTCGACTTAGCCCCTCTATTAAACTATAAACTAAATTATTTAATAAAAACTCGAGAAGAGAAGGGAGAACTAGTACTTTAAAAATACTAAAATATAAATATTTATTTAATAATCCTCGGAAAGTATTAGTTTGAAATATTATTAATATAGTAATTAAAAAAGGGGGGAGAGAGACTAATATAGAAAGTAATTTCATATAAGAAATTATTGATTCTTAGTCCTATAACTTTATTTAAATAGTCGGCTCATAATTATAAAATTATAATTATACTTATTTTTTATTTTAGATTGAACTCTAGTAATATAATTTCTTCGGGCCTTATTCTTTTTAAAGGAGTATATATCTCCGCTTTTATTTTATTTATATTATAGCCGTGACTATTATAGGTTATCGATAAGTTATACTCGTTAATAGGAGGTTATTACGTAGTAGTAGAAGAGGAAAAAAACTCCTAGTATAGTTAGTAGGATTAGATTTTTAGAGGAGTTTAGGGTAGTATTTAAATTACTTATTTAATATATAATTTTAATTTATATAGAAAAGGTTTAATAATATTTAGTAAAGATATTAGATAGTTAGATAGCCTTTTCTATATAACTAAATTAATTATTAAATAATTACTATCGCTGTTTTACGGGTAGTAGAGGAATTATAATATTTAAATCTTAAATAATTAATTATTTCTATATACTACTAGATTATCTCGCTATTAGGGTTATATATATCTATATATATTCTAGTAAATATATTTTTCTAGAACTTTTTTTCGTTTATAGTTTATTATTTTATAATAATTAAATTTAATAGAGTTAAAGAAACTTCTCTCTAATTTCCTTTATTAATATAAATATTTATTCGTTATTATAAATACTTAGGTATAATTAATTAAAGCGGTCGGGGGAGGCTTAAATTAAGATTAATAAATTTATACTTTCAATATATAATAATTACATACTATATACTAATACTTTCTAACTATAATATACTAGTATAATTATATATAAAATACTCTAGTATATTTATAATATTAGGATATCGGCTAGGTATTAAAGAGATAGATTTTTTTTATATTAAAACTCTACGAAATTAGAGTTAAGGCTCTACGGCGCTACCCGTAGAGCCTAGGTTTAATATTCAATCTAGTATCTAGTATAACTTTACTAAATACCTTTAATATAATATTATTTCGATATATAATATGAATCCTACGACGTTAAAATCTAATAACGAAAGTTCACGAAATTAAAAATAAGATTTAAATATACCGCGGCTATAATATTATTAAGTTATATAAATTAGATATTATATTTTTGATATAATAGTAGAATTACCCCTCCCCGCTCTAACCTCTTTTTATTATTATCTCGTAAGATCCGATTAACGAGTAAGATATAATATTTCTTATAATCGATATAAAGAAACTTAATAATCCTTTCTTTATTTAATATTTAAAATAAAGGTATTTATAAAATATTATTAAATTTACGTTCTTTAAAGTCTTTTATAAAGATAATATATACGAAAAATCGAGGTCTCTTTTTCTTTAATTTATATAAAAAAATACTATCTAGACGAGCTAACTAGGTATCGTTAATATTATTATAAACTAGTTATATATCCTTAGATTTAAAATTAATAAAATCGTTTATTTTAAAAATGATTCGATACTTTAATACTTTATAATAGAGATAAACTAATATAAATAACGGTATAAATTTAATAAGAGTAGAAAAATAAGAATATTAGAAAAATAAATTATAAAGGAAGATAAGTTAGAAGAGATATTAAACGAAAGAATTAAATTAAATAGAAAAGACTTATAATAAATACTAAATAAAGGAATAAAATAAGAATAAATTATAAAAGTCTAATTTAATAAAACTATTATAATATTATAGAAAATCGTAATTTACTTATCTATAAAGGCTAACTTCTAATATTATTATATACTACGATTACGAAGAAAGATTGTACTCGGTTCGTTATAATTATTTTTATACACCTTTTATAGTATTAAATAAAAAGAATTACTAAAGACTAGTCGCCCTAGTTATAAAAGTTATTATAGTTTAATACGTATATAAAAGTAATCTAAATATAATAGGCCGACTAGATTCTTATATACGTTATCTCTAGGTACTATAAATCGCGATTTATTTTATTTATCTTCTCGCGAATTATACCTCTCGGAGTATAGTAGTAATATATTAAATAGTACTAGGTATTTCTAATTAATTTCGTATATTATCGATATAATATTAGGCTCGGTATAGATAAAAGCCCTAATAAAGATAAATTTTAATAATTTAATATATAACCTCTTTAGCTATAAGTACTTTAGTAATATCGCGATAATTAATATAAAGAATATTAACTTTAAAACGTCTAGATAAAAATTAATAATTAAAGATATAGAAAATCTTAAATAAAGTTTAAACCTATATTTATCTTTATTAATAAACGTAACTAGATTATTTAAAATAGTATATTTAAAAGCGACGTCCTCGAAATATAGGCTAGTATATATATTCGGACGATTTATAAAGCTACGATATATACGCGCCTTTTTCGAAATTTTATTTTTACGTATTTTAAAAGTTTCTTTTAAGGCGTTATATTTGTTTCTTTTTAATTATCGTAACTTAATATACCCGTAGCCTATACCGGTCTCTAAAGTTTTATCTTTATTAATAATTAATACCGCGCGAGAAGAGATTAGTACTTCGCTGTTCTTAAAATCTAATAACGATACTAGCGCTACGTATTAAAATAATCTTTAAAATACTTTTCGCGCCTTAATTATAGAAATATATAATTAATCTTTTTAATCTAATATTATACTTAAGAATAATATTCTTATATTTAATTATACTATTAACGCGAAGTAGTAAATTATATAATTAACTACTCGAAGTTTATAGGCGGGGACTATCGTCTTTTTAATAACTTTAATAAATAGCGGCTAAACCTATTAACTTTATAACTAGGTATAGAGAAGAATAGGCGTAAATATTAAAAGTCGCGTAGAATCTTATATACGATAGTTTTATAGATATTTTATTAATAATTATAGCCGACCCTAGTTAAGTAGGAACGAGAAATATTTAAACTCTATAATATATATAGTTGTTCCGTTATTAGTTAAAATAGTATCGACTAGATAATATTATATTTATTTAGCGATACTAGTTAACTTAAAGTATACTATATTAATTAACCGAGATCTAATAATATTTAATACTAGTAAGATATTAATTAACGGTATTTATTCTACCGTTATACCTAGTCCCTTAAGGTATATAATACCGCGAGATAAATCTCCGGCTATAACTCGCTCGCGAATAACTCTATAATAATAACGTATATTAATAACTATATTAAAAGTAAGGTCTTCTTTCTATACTTTCGTAACTAAATATTTCCTATAACTACGATTAGATAATACGCTACCGAATCTAGAATTTTCCTACTATTACTTTATATTACCGATATATATAAGAGTGAATATATAAAGTTATATCTATATATTATTAATATCGATAATTATTTCTTTTTCTAGTATTAATAGACTAGGCTCTAAGACTTTAATTACGTCTTTAAATTTAGTTATATATAACTCTAAATATAAGAGTAAAATATTTATATAGTATTTTCGTTCTCGCTAAAATATCTTTATTATAGTTATATAAATTCCTAGAATCGATTTATATATATTACGAAAAAGGCTAAAAGTATCGATGAAATTTAATAATAATATCGAAATAAAAATATCTTTAAATAATTGAATAAAATATTAATATTTATAGATTATTAATTCTAAATACTCTTTATAAGTTATTAAGAGTTATAGCGCGCGAGTTAACTTATTCCGGTAATTATAAATATTTCGTATAATAAATTACTCTATATATTTAACTAATTAACTCTTCTTTATAAAATCTAGTCTTTAGTATTTATAGTCGAATTAAATATTCTTCTTAAGTAATAGAATCTACTCTTTATATAACTATTTAAACTTTTTATTAAATAAAAAGTATTCTTCGCTCTAAGTACTTAATATTAATAAATAATTACTATTTATAAATTTAAAGTCTACGATATTAATTAAAGAATTAACTACGAATTAGATCGCTTCTTATTTAGTAACTTTACTAGTATAGTTCTTTCTAATAATAAAGATACGATTAAAATACTTTTTATTAAAACGATATCGGTATTTCTCCTTTTTATAGATATAATAAACGTAATTTAAAGAGAAAATAATAGTCGAGTAATCGCTAGTTATAGTATATTTATTAAAGTAGGCTCGAATAGGATAAATTTATATATATAAATACGTTTCGGATTAGCGTAGGGATCCTTAAAGGGAATACTAGTATAAAGTATTATAGGGTAGGGTATAGAGTAAAGATCGCGGTTCGATCCCCACTCTAAATTAAAATAGAGTAGGGTAGAGATCCTTTAAAAATCCTTAATAATAAATATATAATTAATTAACTTTAGGAATATACTCGATATAATAAGATTTTAAAAAATAACTTATAATAAGAAAACTTTAATTCGTACTAGAAAATAATATTCTTATTTATTTAAATTTTATAATTTTCTTTTTTTAATCCTAATTAAGAAGCTAGGCTCGTAAGTCGTTAATTATTACAAATACTCTTTTTTACTCTAACCAAATAACTAGGTAGATTAGGTTTAGATTATTTATTATTTTTATTATATTTATCTACCTCCGAATCGATCTTTATACGATTACTCTTTTTCCGAGCTAAGTTTTGGGTATCGATTATAAAATTATATTATTAATATAAATATTTCTTTTATATTTCTAACGGCTAGAGATTAATTATTAATATAATTATTATAATTATAATCTTAATTAAAACTTATATAAATAGGTTTATCTTCGTTATCGTTATTAAATACTTTTTATTTATCGCTATATTATCGCTTTTCCTTTAGGTCCTTTTTACGAATAATTTCTTCCTATTTTATATCTTCCTAAGAAAGATTCTTTATTTGATCGTTAAATAAATAGAATAGGATATCTTAAGACCGGTCTTCCTCTATTCTTCTATCGTATTTATATAAAATAATTATAATTTAGAAAATTACTAGTGATTATAATTTCTAAATATTATATAACCTCGTAGCGATAAAGAATAAACACTTTATATTAATACTCGTAATCGGTACGGCTAATATATTACGAGTAATTATACTAAGAATTAAAAACCGAAAGGCGAGTTACTTCTATAATATTAAAATATTTTATTCTATAAATTAATTAAAGAACGGTACTAAAAAGATTAATAGAATTAATTATTAAAAAGATTATTAGAATTTACTAATATTCTTATATCTTTAGAATTTATTATTTTCTCCGTCTTTATTATTAGAATCTGCGTCTAATATTTAGGCGAGCCTATTATTTAAATCGTATTTATAACTTCGTACGAAATTAAATAATTTACTCGAAGTTAGTATATTCGTTTAATATTCCTTATACTCTTCTTCGAGAGCGGATTAATAAATTAATAATTATAATAATTACTTAATATTAGTCTCTTACTCCGAGGTCTCGAATATTTTCCCGCCTTTTATAAGGTTTAATAAGGCCGTTTTATTATAAAAATACCCTAAACCGCCTTTAATCTTAGCGTAATACTAGTTTAACTTTTCGGTCGCTTAATATAATATAGTCTTTATTTTAGGCTTTTATAATATTTATTTAAAACGGAGTTACTCTATAGTCTTTTCTAGATAATTAAAGAGTTTATTATAAATTATAAAAGTATAGTAACTAGTAATAGTCTTCGTTATACCGATAGTATTTATTATTTTCGCGAACTCTCTTATAATATTAATTAGGTAAATAATATAACTTTATTCTTTTATTTTTAATTTAAGGTAAGAAATCTTAACCTATATAAAATAACTTTTAATATTATAGTATAATTTAAATACGCGGATTATTATATAATATATCGAGTCCTATCGTATTTTAATATCTTAAATAAACTTTATTAACTTTAGTTTAATAAATTTATTAATTTTATTCGGTATACTTTTCCCTATAATATCGAGTCTCTTCTATTAAATATCTCGGAAGTAGGTTCTACGCTAGTTATTCGTATTAATAAATACTATAATCTTCCGTATCTAATAGGGTTAGATTATTATAAAGATTATTAAAATTCTTTTACCTTAGTTAGTATTAATAGTAAACTCTTTTATACGTTAATTTAGAAATTATAAAAGTCTTATTATTTATCCTAACCCCTTTAAAGTTATTCGTTTATAAATAAAAAGTGAATCGTACCTAATAATATCTTAACGGTAAATTAAATTATATATATAAAGTATAGTATATATTTAGATAATTATTTAATAAATATCCGTTTAACCTTTTTATTCCTCTATATAAATATAAGAATAATATTATCGAATATATTTATATATTACTAGTATTATCATTTATAATAGTATAGATCCGATACTCGATTTTATATTTACGGATAACTTTAGTTAAAACGTCTATTAGTTTTTTATCGGTATATTTCCCTTTAATATATTTAAAGTTAATAATAACTTCATAATATTTCTACTCGGCGTTAATAAAGTAGGTAATAATAACTATATATAAAGATATATCGTAGAGTAATTATTTATCTAAAGTAAGGGATACCTTTAATTTATCGTTAAATAAAATATTAAATAATTTCTTTTTAATCTTCTTAAATCGTTATAGGAGTTTATTTTTAATCGTTAAAGAACTCGGTAATATAGCGGTAGAGTCTAAATAAAGAAACGTTCCGGTCCATAGTTCTTCTACCGAATTAAATCTTATATAGTTATATTCTTTATTCTCCCGAATCGATACTAATATTTCCGAACTAGTCTCTCTATTTCCTATTCCTCTTTATTATTAACGATAATTGACGGTAGCGCTATAGTATATTTATTATAAAAATCCGTATTAAGAGTCGTAGTAGATTCGAGGTATATAACTAAAATAATATTATAAATAACTATTATAAATAGTAATTTTAGGCGGTATATTAATCTTCTTATATATTTAGTAATTTAAAAAGGGTCGACGAATTATTAACTAGTTTTCCTAGACTAGATACTAACTATCTAGTAACCGCGGTATAAATATAAATAAACTATATCTTTAACGTTAAAGAATATCGGTTTATAGCGAGAGTCGTATTATTTTTTTATTCTAATAGACGTAAAGGTAATAATATCTTAGATATTAATATATTTAGGCCGGTAGACCGCGGGAAAAGTTTTTATTTCGTTATTAATAAAATACCTATTACGTAAGACTTTATATACTCTAATATTAAAGAGATTAGTATAGTAGAAAGTTTCGGTATTCGCTACTTCCGTAGTATCTTTAAAATCTATAATATTATTGAGGTTTATAGTATTATTAAGGTCTACTAGCCGAAAGTTATCGACTTTTAATAAATTTAATAATTCCTTAACTTTAAAGCTATATAATATTTAAGTCGGTATTAAATATATATTATTATATTTCGTTAAATTATTTAGTGCCGCTAAAAGTTATAGTAGAACGATAAGTTATTTATTAATATTTACTATAAATAGGAAGTAGCGAAGGGTAATCTTAATAATCTCGTTTAACTTTTCCAACTACCCGTCCGTCTATAAATAATATACGGTTGAATAAAGTATATCGATTTTAAATTTAATTATAATATACTTTTATAATTAATTAATAAAGCGACGGTCTTTATTAGAGATAATAACTTCTAGTAAACCCTAATTTAGAAGAAAAAGACGAGTTAATAAATAATATATTTATTATATATTTTTCTACGTTATTTAACTAGTTATTAAAGTAATTATCTTATTAAATTTATTAGTTATAAATATAATATAGTCCTCTCTTATAGAAGCCTTCGGTAGAGTTAAGATAAAGTTAATTATTAGAGTATAAAATAACTTTAAGAGACTATAAATAAGTTATAAAAATCTATAAAATTAATACCTAGAAATCTAGTATAGTTAATAATATAGATAGTATCTAAGATATTTATAGAGCTTAATGGATATATTAAAGATATAGATATAAATTACTAGTTTTTTATAAATTCTAATATAACTAGGGTACCCTAAATTATTATAAACTTTCTAAAATACTTTATATTCTAGACTAGTCGGTAAATATAGATATAGAATACTATATTCGATATCGTCGAAATATAATAAATTATTAATAAGTTTATAAAGAAGCTTTACGGCGTTATCTCTTAATATTATATTCCGTTCTACTATAGTTATAATTCTAGTCTATTATACTTCCGCTTTATAATTATCCTATACGCGCCTTTTAAAGTCTTCGTTAATAGCGATAATATTAATAGAGAAAACTATAGATAATATATCTAAAATTAACTCTTCTATTTTAGGGCGGTATAAGCGACTAGTAAAGTATAATAAAGTATTAAGAACTATATTAACTTTACTAGGTTTATATTTTAATTTAATTCTAAACCTCTATAAGTATTCCGATATATATATTAATTTAAAATTTAGTTTCTTAATAGACGTAGTATTTATAAATATCTAGCGAATAATTCCGATAATAATAAAATAATCGGTATAAATAATCGTTATCTTAATAACTACTTCGATAAAATAACGGATCTTCTTTATTATTTATACGATACTAGTTATTTCTAGTTCGGTAGGTTAGTATTTAGTTTCTATTAACGTAAACTACCTAGAGAAGAATAGAATAAATAATATGAATTTCTATCTAGGGTATTCCGTAGGTAGTATTAAAGAATATTCCGAGTTAACGACTATATTCTTTATATAATATATATAGGCGCCGAAACCCTATTCTTTAGATATATTAAAGTCGATAAAAAATTACTTCCTAGGATTTATATAATAGAGTATTATCGGTCTAGCGAATATATTTAATAGTTATTAATAGGCCTCTAGCTTAAACGGTAAAAGAGTATTAATTAAAGTTTTTTTAATCGTAGATTTATAGGTATTACCCCGAATACCCTTAATACTAATTATACTTTTATAATTCTAATTTGATAATGTTTTACGGTCTTATAGCGGCTTAATAATTACTACGTAATATAGGATATATTATTTTAGGTAGTTTATTATACCTAAATATTACTTAAGTATTTAAAGGAATTTAGGGAATTCTAGGTTTCTAATAATAACTAGTTTATTCTTAATTATAGTAAATCCTAGGGCGTCGATATACTACCCTAGTAACTACGTAGATAAATAACCGAGAAAGAACTTTTTAATAGAAATATAAATATTTATATCTAAAAGTACTTAGAAGATTTAGGTAAGATAATCGATATACTTCGTTAAAGATTTTAAATAAATAACGATATCGTCGATATAGGCTCTATAAAACTTTCGGTATAGTCGTAGAATATAGTTAATTATCCGCTATATATAGGCCGGTGAGTTACGATAATTTATTATAAAAACGTTAAACGTTTCCTACCCTCTATAGAATATTTTAATTAAATAGTAATAATAATACCATTTTACCCACTACTAGTAGAAGAATATAACGGCGTCGATAATCGAGATATATATAATATAAAGGAGTTCTACTAGGATATTTATTTAAAACGGGACTAGATATATATTAAATATAGTAATTTTATTTAAAGCCCGAATATTAATAATTATATAATCTTTATAGTCATCGGGAGTATCTTTCTATATAACGAAATAAAGAAAAGAGAATAGTATAAATTTAGAAATCTATTTTATTCGACTTTATTTATAGAGTTTATTAAACGCTTCGTTAATTATATCTCTATCTCGCTTTCTTAACGGATATACTCGTATTTAACCTACTTTATAGATTTCTCTCTAGTTATTAATAAATAATATATTTATTTATTTAGATTTTAGGATATTAATTACGTTTCCTATATCTTTCTAAAACTCTAAAAACGAATCGATAACGTCGGAAATAAGATTAATAGAAGTATCGCTTCTATAGATCGTAATACTAGTAGGGTATAATATCTCTATAAAGATATAATCTATAAATAATACTTTTATAATAGGATTCCTTATTATTATAATACCCTCTACGGAAGGTTTCTACGGTATCGTAATAATATTAAATATTATTATTAATACTAGGGATACTTTAAAATACTAAAAGATAAATAATAAATAAGATTTTAGTAATCTACGAGTTATCTTTATATATAATACGTTAACGGGGAAGTATTTTATAGTTTTATATTTAATAACTTTACCGAGCCTAAAGTACTTTCCTAGTACTATAAGTTTATCTATATCGTTATATACTATAACGTAGTCCGTATTATAATTAATAATATAGGCGGAGACTATAAAGGAGTTATATTATATAGGTTTAAAAAGAAAATCGCGGTTTTTAGGAAACGAAATAAATTTGAATAAAACTACTATCTCTATATATAATAGTATAGTCTACCTACTTTTGTTAATAACGATAATATCGGTCCTAGTACTCTTAGTAATTATAGATACCGGAATCTTTAAATTACTATATAAAGTAATAATAATTAAATTCTTTCTAGTATCGAGGATAATATTTTTAGATTTTATAATATCTACGCCTATAAATACTTTTACCGAAAGATTATTAACGATATATAGTTCTTTAATAATTAATATAACGCCGTCCTTACTAGAGATATATATAGATACGATAGTATATTTATCCGCGTCGTATTTATTAGAGCCTAGGCCGCGAATCTTTATCGTAATAAATATTTTACGAATTTCGATCTTTAAACCGAGCTCTATTAGTTTCTTTAAAAACGCGCGGTCGATAAGATTTATAATATATTTAATATCGAAGTAGAAATCGTATAAGATATTATTTATATTAAAGGAGATTTTAATTATAGTATAACGGTAACCCCGAAAGATATAACCTTATATAGGGTCATCCTTCGTCGTAGATATAATAATATTCTAGGAGGCGGAATATTAAATATTTATCGAGATAAAGTAGATTTAAATAGTACTAGGGGCGGTTATACTAGACTAATTAATATTAAAGCGATATTATTATATATATTTATAAAATTTATTATTTAATAAGAATAATTATTTATATAGCCAGTATACCGCTTTAATAATAAACTATATACTAACGAAAAGACCTTCGATTAATTCGTCGAAAGGTTTCTCCGAATTAATAGTATCTTTATTATCGCTAGTCTATATAGTACTTTAGAAGTTATTATATTAATTATAATAATTACCCGGTTTTTCTTCGTCGTAATAGAAATCTCTTTAGTCTTCTTCTACTAGATTCTCTTAATTATTAATAATATAGTATACTTTTATAAAAGATTTCCTAAATAGGTTTCTATTAAAACGTTAATTTCTTTCTTACTTTTAAGATTTAATAGGGAATATCCGTTACCTAAATAATAAATTTAAATTTCTATTTATAATTTAAAATTACCTTCTAGGAGGCGGTAAACGAGGATACTATTACTACTATTATTAATTAATATTATTCTATTAAGTTTAATAAGAAGGAAAAAGTCTATACGAGTTATTTCCATAAAAAGTACTACTATTTCTATAAGAAGTATTACTACTTTTATATATAGAAGGTCTAATCCCGCTACCGAAGACTTCGATAGACCTATACGGAATAAAAAACTAACGAAAGTTTTAATATTAATTATATTATTGAGGCTAACGCTATTTATAGTTATTATTATTATAGTTTAATTAAATTAGTCTATGAAACTACTTATCTAATTTCTTTACTACTAGTATTTATTATTCGTATTTTCGGTTATCTAGCTATACTAGGAAAGAATCGATAATAAATTATTCTATAGGATATTAAATATATATCCTAAAATCTAAATCGATACTATTATAAATTATATCGAGTTAGGGTCGTAACTCTATAATCTTAATATTTTTAATTATACGATGTATTTTTTAAGCGAACTCTTTAGGTTCTTATCTAATAATAATATCTCTAAAAATACATATTTCGCGTAATAAAGAATTAATAATAATATTTAACGGTTATTTAAACTACTTAATTAATAACTTGAATTATTTATCGATATTATTACTATAGTTAATAATCCGTTACTCGGTTTTTAATAATTTATTTATTTACTAGGCTAGTACTATTCCTCTAAAATTTATTTATATATTTATTCTAATAGTTTTAACTCCTTTAATAGGTATAAATTATTTAATATAATCTAGGAATAAATAAATATCGCGAAAGTAGGTATTCTTATCGGTATATTCTATAGAAATACTATTATATAAGGATTTATCGTTATAGTTAAAATTAAAAAAACCTAGGTTAATTATATTTTATTTCGATTTTATTATAGTAAAATCTTTAGTTTAAGGTCTTTATAGACTAGTAAAACCTAGTAGTTTTAATAGTCCTATAGTAGCGAATTTAACTACCTCTATTTTAATAGTATTAATAATAATATTATCGATTATTCGTTAGATTACGGTTTTGTTTATAACGAATAATTATTTTAATAGATATTCGTTTAGTCCGATAAGGCTCCCAAAGATAATTTTTTCTATTAAAATTTATCTAGTAAATTAACTACTACCTATAAACGAGGGTATTAATTATAGTAGTAAAGAAAAGAGTATAATCCCGGCTAACGCTAGTACCTCGAGTAGTTAGCGAATTACTTAAATACCTATTTAAAAATATATAATAACGGAGCGAATTATAGTAATATTAATAACCTAATCGCTTAACTAGTTTTAAGTTTCGGTAGACTATAATCGAGCCTATTATTCTCGTAAATTAAAGTTACGTAGGGGCTAAGTAGGCCGGAAGTTCTAACGAATAAAGTAATTAATAATATAACGAGTAATATCGTTAATATTATTAACGAAAGTGTAATTTAAATTTATAAACTCGTTAAGCTAGAATATTAAAACTATAATTTCGCGGCTTATTATATTAATAGGCGCTATAGTACTAGCTTCTATAAAAGTAGGAGAAATTAAAGTCGTTGATTTAAATATATTTATTAAAGGCTTCCGCGGGGTACTTTTCAATATAGTAGAATTCTTATAAACGGAAAACTTTAATCGATAATTAATTCTTTTAGCTAGATTAAATTATTTATTTTTATAATAAACGTAACGAAGTTAATCTAAATAGTAATTACCTTTAAATTAAAAGTAGAATTATTTTAATAATAAGGTACTTCGTTTAGTTCGTTATAAATAAATAAATTCTATTTAATTTCTTTTAGAGATAGAGAATTTAGTACTCCTATAAATAAAATAATTATGAAATTATTATTATATAAACTTAAGAACGGTAGTGAAGAGGATTAATATAAAAGATTTAACGAAATCTAAAATAAAAGATTTAAATTCTACTTAGTAGATTTCGTTCGGGCCGCGGAGATAAAATAAGAATCTAATTTAAATTTAGATAATAGAGGCGAAGTTTCTCCCCTCTAGGTAAATTTAGATCTTAACCGATTTATAGAGAAAATCTAATAAATTAAGAGTTATAAAGAGTTATATAAGTAAAAGATAGAGTAAATTCGTTAAAATTAAAAATATAATCGAAACTAAAAGTAGTAGTACCTATTTCCGTAAGTTAGTATATTATAACTACTTTAGTAACTAGACTAGCCGGCTAGGTATAATACTTTAAAGTATAATATTCCTAATCGGCGTAATAGACCCTATATAACGGAGTTACTATAGTATAATATTAATATAATTAAGTAGAGCTCGAAAGGATTTATTATATTTTATATTATTATATAGAACTCGATAGGTAGGTAGAGTATAGTACGGAAGAAAAAACGTTATCGAATATTTTTAATTCGACGAACTAGTGCCGCTAGAGTAGTTAATGAATCGAGATATTTATCTAGTAATATATAGTACTTAATAAGATATATAAAAGCCGTTACTATTAATTAATAAAGTTATATTTTATAAAGTAGTAATAATTAATTAATTAGTTAGGATTCGTCTACGACGAATTAGAATAGTAGGTAGCCTTCGTTATTAAGGGACTAACCTAGTATAATAAAACTAGTATAACCGTATTAATAGACTATAAAATACGAGTAGTAATAATAATTAGGAGAATCCGGCCTATAATAATAATAGTTTAATATATAAGAATAGAGATATTAACCTAGATTAAGAAGAATTCGAGAGCGATTACGACTCCGAGTTAAATAAAGTCTTATAAGTAATAGTTAGTATAAAGATTATTAAATTTAAATCTAAATTTAAATCTAGTACTCGATAATTTAGTAAGGAAAAACGGGTTAATAATATCGCCGCTAGAATTAAGAATCGAGTATCGAAATATATAATAAATATAAAAACTAATCTCGTAGGATTATAAAAAAATCAGCGGTTAGAGATACTTTATAGATTTAATATTTAGTTATATAAGTATTTAATTAAGTAATTTTAGGGCGGTAACTTTAGTATTAAAGAATAAAAATAAATTACTTTAATATTATAATTATTATAGAATATATCGAATTAGAAGACTAGGTTTATTAATTATATAATTATAAATTTCTCTTTATTTATTAGAGTTATTCGTTAATACTTTGAAGAATAAAATAAAAAAGTAGATCGAGAAGGATACTATAGGCTTATTTAGACTTTATTATAATATAAAGATATTAACTAATATTATAAAAGTATATTACTCTCCGTTAAATTTCGATTATATATTTAATCTTACTCGATAATACGCCGATATTATAGAGATAAATAAAGATAAATATTAATATTTCTATTTTAAATATTTGTACCCTTCTTCTATTTATTTAATAGTTATTATTAATCATATAAGAAACCGTTTTTATTATATTTACTATAAAAATAAAATTATATCTAGATTAGAAAGCCGACCTTAACGCGCTAGCGAAGTTATATTATACTCGGGATAAATTAATAACCTAGTTTAATAAAATAATTAAATTACCTTAATATAAATATACTTTTAATTAACTCGTATATATAATACTTAAAGGCCGTCGTCGTAGTATAGATACTACTAGTAATATAATTCTTAATCTAGATAAGGACGAATATTTTTTCGTTAATATACCTCTATCTTTTTCTCTACCGCCTCCTTAGCTAGTTTAAAGATTAAAAAAATCTTCGGTATATTACTAATCGATCTCGACGGGCTATATAAAATTATATTTATAATCTATAAAAATAGTTAGAACTAGTACTTTCAGATTTATATAAGTCGTATAATTTTATATATATAATTTACGAGTAGATAATACTTTTATATATATATATAATTCTAAGCTTCGATACCTTTTTAATATTTATTTATATAAATTTAATTATAGATTAAGATTTTATACCTAAGGGAGGCCTTTATACTATTTATTAAAATATCTATATTATACCCTATATAGTAAATCGAATTAATTCTAATATTATTTATTATAATCTACTATTTACTACTAATAATAATATAATATTAAAATATAGTATTAATAATATAATATTCAAGTATAGAACTATATTATAGTACCGATTTATATAGTTAGAAAATATAGTAGAGGATTAGTTAAAATCGATAATAAAGTATTAAAAATAGTTATTAATCTTACAGAGCTTGAGATATAATACTAGAAATAATAGAGAATAAAGTACTACGAGAATAAAGTACTAAGGAACGAAGTACGGAAGACTAGAGTATTAAAAATAAAGTACTATATACCGCTAATAGTAAACTATTAAAAAAGTTCTATTTATATATAGTACTATCCTCTACTATTTACTATTAACGATATATATCTAGAAATATAATACTAGAAATATACTAGGTCCTAATAATATTCTTAAATATATATCGCTAAAATCGTAGTCTTTAAATCCTATCCTTAGAATCGTATTATTAAAATTATATTCTTATATCTAGTAAAAGACGTAGTATTAATAATATTTTTATTATTTCTTATTAATACTTTATTAATAAGTTTTTAATAACTTATTAACTAATTTTTAATATAAATCGACTATATTATTTCTTATAAAGGCTTTATATAAGTTAACTAGAAATTAAATAAAAGTTAAATCAAAAAAAGGAGGGCGAAATTTTAATATTTTATTAATAATCTATTAACCTCCTATTATCTTTATATTAATATAAGTTCAATCTCTAATTTTTAGTAATAACTAAGTATTAATTAATAATAAATCTAGTCGTAGTTATAGAATATAAGAGCGACGCTAAGGTATTCTACTAGTATTCGATATATTCCTTAATATATTTCTCGATATATAACCGTAGTCCTAGTACGTTATATTCTCTATAAATTAATTCTATAATTTTATTAACTTTAAAGTATCCTTAAATTAAGTTATTATAATAATTATAGATAATTTCCTTAAGGTATTCTTTAGGAAGATAAGTTTTTCTATTATATTTTAATAGTTTAGTTTATAGTTACTAATTTCTTAACGTTCTAGTTAAGGTATTATTTTTATATTTCTTCTAAATACTATTAATAATTCCGGGAATAGAGATATATAACGTCGTTACTAGATATTATATTAGGACTAGCGATTTATCCTATTATTATATAAGGGCTAGTTATAATACTACGTTTTTATTTTCTATATAGTCTTCTCGTTTATTAAATATATCGGCGCGGCCGTTATTTTTTCTTAGGGTATAGAAGATCTTAAATTTATATTATTCAAATAATTCTAATTATCTAATTTATCTCCTATTTAATTATTTAATAGTAATAAAATTAAGAAGATTCTTATAATTTATAAAGATAATAAGATTTAAATAACTTTCTACGTAAACCCTCTATTATTTTAATATTAATACTACTACTAGTAATTCTTTATTATAAATATTATAGTTCTATTCTATTAATAATATCTTCCGTAAATAGTATATAATAAAGTACTATTTATTATTTCTTTATTAGAGTATATAAACTCCTATTATAAAATCGAAAATATTAATCTCGATTCGAGTTAATTTATTATTTCGAAAGGAATATAATACTAGTAGTTTCTCGTAGGCCTCTTTAAATACTTTAAAAGATTATTATTATTTCTTTTATTATTAAAAAGTAATATCTTTCTTTATAATATTTATTAATAATAAAGTCTTTTTAGAGTAATTTTTAATAAACTTTTTATTAAAGTTCGCGAATCCTAAAAAGCTTTATACCGTTTTAATATTATATAATATAGGTTATTCTTTAATACTCTTAATCTTTTTAGGGTTTATATAAATATCTTTAATATTAATTATAAATTTAAGGAATTCGAGTAACTCTTTATAAAATTTATATTTCTCTAGTTTAAAGAGAAGTCTAGTTAATAATAAATAAATTAGGATATTCTATATATATTAAATATACTCTTCTTTATTAGTAGAGTAGATTAAAATATTATTAAAATATATAATTATCGTTATATCTAGGTATATTTATATAATATTATTAATTAATATTTAGTAGGTTACTAGTACGTTAATAAATCCGAAGGGTATTATTAAATATTTGTAATAATCGTATTTAGTTTTAAAAGTAGTTTTCTACTCTTCGCCTTCTTTTATTCGAATTGGGTTATACGCGCCTCGAAGATTTAATTATATAAAGATTTTTATTATTATAAACTAATCCTATAACTTATTAATATTTAATAAAAAATACCGATTCTTTATTATAATATTATTTAATTTTCGGTAATTTATATATAGTTATAAACTTTTATCCTTTTTTATTATAAAAAGGATTAGATAATTTATTAATAATTTAAATTCTCGAATAAATTCTTTTTTAAGATTCTCGTCGATATACCCGCGAAATACTCCGAGTTCTTTTTCTAATAAAATATAAATAGATTTAAATATCGGTTATTTATTTAATTCGAATTCCATTTTATAATTTTATAATTAATATTTAAATAATACTTTTATAGTTATTTCTTCCTAAAAAAGATACTTTTATTATTAATACTTTTTAGAGATATTAGGAGGTTCGTTTTTATTTTTAGAAATTTTAATTTATTCGCTCTATTAATCTCTTTAGTTAATATATATTAAGTCGGATCTTTATATAAAGTTATTTTTATTCGAAGATAAAATATTATAGGCTTCGACCGGGTTATAATTCGACTTTTTATTTATAATTATTCTTTATAAGTATATAGGTATTATATTAATAACGTCTTTAATATACGGAAATATAAATACTCCTCTTTTTTAATCGATTATTAAATTATATTTCTTTAATTAAAGTATCCCTAGAATAATATAATAAATAATTATTTTTATTATATCGAAGGTAATTTCCTTATAATAGTGTTGAATAATAATTAATAACGGGTTTATTTCCTTATTTACTTTTTTTATTAATAGTTTTAACCCGTCGATTAATTAAAGTTTATATTATTCTTTCTTTTTTTAAATTAATAAGTTAGTCGCCTAAATTATTATTCGAGATATAAAGTTACTAGTTACTCTTAAATCTATTATGATAACGATTTTATATCGGTTAACTTTTATTAATATTCGTATATATATACTATATTAAATTAAATATAAATATTATTCTAAAGTTAATATATTAATGTCTTTATATTTCTCTTTAATATAAGGGACTAGTCTTTTCCTAATGAAAATAAAAATCCGTAGTACTCTTTAAACTCGAAATATCTTTTATATTCTTCGGTTAAATAATAATATTATTCGCTTTAATTATAACTTTTTAGTTCTTTATTATAATTTATTTAATTCCGTAAATATAATTATTATTCTTTATTATAACCCGGGAAGATTTAGTTTTTCCTTTTTTTAATTAAATATTATAAATAATTATCTCTAAAGTAATTATTCTATTAATTATAATTATATCCTAGTTTTACGATATAATTTCGCTCTCTTAAACCGTTATAATAGTATTTATAATATTCGTTTAAATATATTAATTAGTATATCTCCCCGTATCGCGGGTAATATTTATTATAGGTATAATTAATTCTAGATAATTATCTTTTCTCCTTTTTCTTTTCTTCGGGTTTCTCTTTTAATATAATAAATTAGATTTTAAAATTATCGAGGTAGTCTACTACCTAAAATTATTCTTTAGAATTTATTATACTTTATTCTTATTTTTATTTTTATTCTTCCTCCGAGTCCTTTTTTAGAGTTTTATCGTTATTATTATTTAATTTTTCGAGTTCTTGAATTCTTTAAACGATCTTTTTTTCGATATTCTCCTATTTCTTTAATAGATCGTTAAGTCGAGTATTATCTTATATTAAATCTTTAAAGAATTTAATTATACTATCCGGTATCTCCTTCTTAAATGTATTTAATTATTATCGATTTATTATATTTTTCGAATAATAATTCCTAGCGATATAGCCCGGTTTATTATAATTATAATAATTTATTATTTTCTTTCCTTTATATTATTATTTACTCTTTTTCTAAAATTCTTTTATAGGTCCCTTTTAAGTAAAATCGAGTTTTATTAATATATAATTATATAGGTTAAGTTTTTTACGGCGGTAATAATTAATCGAACTATATTTATTATTATAAATTTTTAAATATCTTTATCCGTTAATTTCTCCCTTATAATACTTCTTTATTATATATTTATATAATTTATCGTCTATCGTAATTATTTATTCTATAAATATATCGAGGTTTTGGATATCGGCTTTTATTCGTATAAACTCGTTTTTAATATTATTTTTTAATCCTCGTCGATATATTATTATAAAAGTAGTATCGTCCTAGTCCGTTAATATTATATAATATTAAAATTATACCGAGTAATCGGACGTAGATCGTCGCTATATTAAATATTAAATAATACGAATTATTATATTACTCTTATTAGAAAGTTTAAATATATAACGAATTTTAATTTTAAATCGAGAAAAGTTCTTTATTTAAAACTTTATATCCGAATTATTAATATCATTTAATCTTTCTATATAGTGTTTTAAAAATAGTTTAACTTATTTCTATATATTACCTTTTATATAAATAATAGTAAAAGTCGTTTATTTATTAATTAATATAATACTCTCGTTAAATATAAAAAATAACTAAAGTTAAATAAGTTAATTATTAAATTTCTTATACTCTTTATAATACTAGTTTAGGCGGGAGACTTTAATACGGTCTTTATTTTTTATAATATTACGTCTTTTAATATTATTTAAGGTATTTAAGGCTAGGGCTTTTTATAATTTTAAAATACTTATCTTAAAAATATTTAAAGTATTAAGGCTCTCCGTTTAATATTTTAATATAATATCGATAAGACCTAGATTAGTTCTTTTAGAGAGGAGTATTAAGAATTAATAAATAATAGTTTTTATATAAATAATTAAATATAACTAGATAGGTTCTATAAATTTAATTCATAAACTAATAAATATTTATATTTAGAATCTATAATTAAAAGTTTTAAGACAAGTTAAATACGAAGCTTTTATTTATTAAGAAAATATATTATTTATATAATAGAAGGAAATCGTGTTAAGAGATATATACTCTATATATTTACTCCTACGAGTATAGCGAGTATAGTTTATATTTATAATATTTACTACTATAAGTAAAGTAAATATCCTACGTAGTACTATTAGTCCGTATATATCCTATTACGATAGTGGGTCGTAATAAGGGGTTATTTATTTAACGCGTAAATTTAATAATTTCGTAAAATCCTATATTACTACTACTCTTATAAATATATATATTTATAGTTATTACTATCTTTATAAATACGCGTTATTATAGCTATTTATAACCTATATATATATATATATAAAATATTCTATAATTACTTTTATCGACGGTAGCGACCCCCCTAGAACTATCTTTAACGCTAGTAACTTTTAATTCCCGGATTTAATTAATTCGCGCGAAATCCTCGCCGAGGTAACGCCTAGGTATACGATAATATATATATAATAATAATTCTAGAGGTACGATAACGATATATATATAAAGATTTAAATTATAAATATAATAAAACTATAATTATAAATAAGAGTTATAATTATAAATAAAGATATAAATAGAAATTATAACTAGGAGTATAAATTAATAATATATATTTAAATTTAAAGATTCTTATAAGAAATTTAAATTTTCAAAGATATTTATAATACTCTAAAATTAAAATATAATATTACCTAGTTTAAATTAATTTAACTAGTTTATAAATATTTAAATATTTAAAACCTACTCTATATTTTTATTAATATATAAAGATTATTAAATAACTTATAGAATTACTAGTCTAAATATATTAATATTAAATTATATTACTAGATTAATACGAGTTAAACGTACCTAAATTCTAAACTAAATTCTAGTAATTATTAATATATAATTAATATAATAATTCTATTTCGTAATAAATTATTTATTTTTAAAAAGAAAGAAGTTAATTATTATTATTAAATTATAATACCTAGGGTATATATAGTAATATAAAAGTAAATATATAAAGTTAGTAAAGATCTTTATTATTTAATAAAAGAATTAATCTTTAAGGAACTCTAGGAACTAGGAGTAATTAACTAGTTATATAATAATATATCTAATTATAATATTAATAACTTATCGATTATATTATTAATTGATAAGGTTAATATAAAGATTATATATTATATACGTAGTCTTTAGCCCGAATATTAACTATTAAGATTTAGTTTTAATATAATATAATAATTATCTCTCTTATTAAGGAATTCGCCCCGAATCTAAATACTAGAATATATAAAAAAATCTTCCAAACCCGTAGAGGAAATAAGAGAAAGAATAATAAATAAATAATATAAATAAAATATATATTTCCCGATAAATATTAATATAGAAAAATAATAACCTCCCGTAGATATTCTTTTTCATTAATAATATTTATTCGTAAAACTCTCTAAACTTAATAGAATAAATAAGAGAAAGAATATTATAAAATTAATATATATACCTTAAAGATAAAGTATAAATATACTACTTTTATATTCCTATAAAGAAATATAGTAGTATATATTCGTATAAACTAGTAGTTATTAATATATATATTAATAAATACTCGATAAAACCCTTTAAAATTATTAGGCGAATAAAGGAAAAAATAGTTCCAAAATAAATATTATTAATATATATATATAACGCGAGTTTATTTACTCGGCGCGTTTATAACGAATTAAGCGAAATATATTTATATAACTTTATAAAAGGACTTTTATTTAGATTTAAAAATTTATTAAATAATTTATAAACTCGTTAAATATCCTAGTTTATTTTATTTATAGAAAAGTATATCTCGTTTATAATAAATAAAATATTCTTTTATAATACTCGATAAACGATAAATAAATTATCGACTAATAAGAATTCAAGGAAATTCTAAATTTTATAAAATAATTCCGAAAAGGGTCTACTAGTAAATCGTATAACAATAATAAATCTTAATATTAATTGTAATTTCGGCCTCCGCCCTTAATATTTTATATCTTTAATATTATTATATTAATTTTATATATATAACTTTACGTATTTCTAATATTTAAGTTTATTATTTATTTAATAATATAACTTCTATAAATTTATTTATAATATAAATACAAATTTATTATTTATACTTCGATATAAGACTTTAAATTAATATATTCTAGTTTCTCTTTTAAAATTTTCTTTTTAATAATCTTTAATATAAATATAAATATAATAATTTCTTTTCTTTATTAATATTAATCTCGTCTATATATATCTTATTTAAAAAGAGTTATATATATATATAGTTATTATTTATTATTAATTTCTGAAATTTTTACCTTATTTTATTTAATAAAGTATATATATTATAATAATAACTCGTTATTATAATTTAATATTTTAATAATATTAATTCTTTAGATATTCATTATAATTTTTTATTTAAAGATCGTTAAGTATTTATAATTTTCCGCGACTTTTTTAGAAACCTATTATTTATATTATTTAAACTATATCGGCTATAATTATTTCTCCTATAATAACCGCGTATATATAGTATATAATTATTATTATATATTATACTAACTTTACCTACCGATTCGTCATACTTTATTTTATAGAGATATATAATTAATATTATTAAATTCTATTATTATACTATAGGCGTATTAACGCTTTATTTATTTATTATTAATTATATAACTCTTTATATATACTTCGCCGTCGAATTATATATTATAAAAAGTCTATTAAAATTTATATATATATAATAGAATTTAATAAATTCGATCCCGCTAATATAATATAAATAGGTCTTTAGTTTCTAGCTCGTATTATTATATTTATAAAAAAAATTAGAGATATAATCTATTATAATATAAATAATATATAAGGATAATACTCGTTATATATTAAAGTTTAATCTATTATTTAAAGATATTATCGAGTCTTTCTTTAAATTAGATTATAATTTTAACGACTTTAACTCGAGTTTTAATATAAAGTTTAAAGTCGTTATTAATTTTATTATTAATCCCGTTATTAATCTAGCCCTTAATTATAATATATCGCGTATAATATTATAGTCTCTTAAACTCGACTTTATAATTTCTTTTAATATATCTTCTAGTACGTTTTTTAATATAAATTCGAAAAAAGAAAAGATTATATATAAGAGTCCTAATATTAATATTTAAAAAGAGGATACTCGTATATCTAGTTTAAAGAAAAAGGTAAAGGGTTTTATATTATTTATATCTCTTATATTATTTATAAATTAAAAGAAGAAATAGTATAGAAAACTCGCTATAATTAAAGTTAAAAATATAAATTACTCGTAATACTCGTGAATACTAATAACTAGTTATAACTAATAATTAATAATATTTTTACTTCTTATTTAATTTTTTCTCTACTTTTACTTTTTAATTATATACTTTACGTAGTTTTTCCGTATATACAATAGTGTCTCTATTCTTTTATTAATTAAAATTATTTAGATAATCAATTTACTTTACTAGGTATTAGGTTACACTCTTTATTTTCATTTTCTTTAAAATCTCTTCTACCTCCTATTTTTTAATATTATCTATTAATTCTAGTAGAGAGATATTTAATATAAATATATCGTTCTATTTACGATAATATAGTTCTAGTAATAATATATAAAAAATATTATAAATATAATAATTCGTTAATAATACTAGGCGATATACCTACGACCTAATTATATCGAGGACTTTAAATAATTTAATTAACCTATAAAAAAGTTTTTATATAATCGCTTTTATATAAAATTCTTTATTTAATAATAATACTAAGTTATTTATATTAAATAATTATAACTTATACTTTTTATTATAATTATATTTTTATACTTTTATTATAATTTCATAATATCTTTTTAAGTATTCTTTAGAACTTTTTATTTTCTTAAAATATTTTTTTATCGACGGTACTTCTCCTTTAAACGACTCGTCCTCGAGAAATATCTTAATTAATAAATTATAACTATATAATATTTTAAATAATATTAAACGCGTCGTTATATATTATATATTATTATTTATTTATTTATTTATTTATTTATTTATTTATATATAAAATATAGTATTTAGGCGCCGTTTAATCTTTAGATAATAATATATTTTTAATCAAAAAATATTTATAAAAACGGATCTTTTATCGGATATAATACTCTTTAATACTCCGAATTTAAGGATAATTTCTTTATATATTAACTCTACTAATTTTATAGCGTCGAATAATAAAGGTATATTTTAATATTTTAATATATTAATTTATTACTATAAATACCGAGTTATAAACGCGTTCTTTATATTTATTAAACGGTAATTTTATAATAAAATTTATTGTAATTTCTTTCTACGGGCTAGTTAAATAAAGTAAAGAATTAATTTTATTATAAAAATAATATCTATATACCTTAACCCGTTAATAAAGATTATATATTTCGATATATTTTTATATATTAGTTTTTAGAGTATCCTAGTAATATTTTTTTTATAATAACTTTATTATTTTCTTAATACTAAAATACTTTATTATAATATTATTATAATATTTTAATAATAACTCTTCGCGGATTAATCTCTTTATAAATATTTAAATTTTATTATTATATTTAAAAAATATTATTAAATTAAGAGTTTATTAATAAATTTTAAAAATTGTTATTAAAACCCTAGTTACCGACCGCGCGGATAGGGCTACTAGCGTTTTATTAATAATTTTTCTTAATAAAAGTTATTAATAGAATATTACTAGTAATACTAATTTACGGATAAAGTTACTAGTATCTTATTAATAAATTTAATAAATTAAGAGTCCGGGTAAATTACTTTTAATAAATTTAATAACTCTAGGTTAATTTTAACCGGATTAGTAATTTTAGTAATTTCTATATATTATTAATATATTAATAATAGCTCAGCTCTATAATAGGGTTGAAATAAATAAAGTTCTATAATCGTCGCTATTAACGGTAGCGACTCTTAGCGACGATTATTAACGCTAGCGACCTACCGGGCCCGGAATAATAAGTTTTAATAAAAATTCTCGCGAGGGCGTCACCTAAATATATCCGGGGAGTATATATATATAAATACTATATTATATCGTATATTATGGCGTATACCTTAATGTATATTTTAGTATATATAATGATTAAATATACTATAGGGGGCTTTCGTCTAATATTTTAAAAACTACTACGGGGGGCGTATATTATATATTATTCAAAATACCTTTACGTATATTATTCGTATATTATTCTATAGCGTGCGCAAGCTGCGTATACTATTTATATATATTATAGGGTATACTATAACCTATACTATAACCTATACTATAACGTATATTAATACGTATATAAATACGTATACTATAGGGTATATAATAGGCCTATTCGTCTAATACTTAAATTACTAACGATTTATCGAGTTACTAAATTTACTAAATTTATTAATAGTAAATACTATTCATTGATAGGACCCCTAACTTACTAATCCTACTAAACCTCGAGTTAGTATTTAATATAGAGTTTTAATATAAACCCGTAGACGGCTTTCTAATAGAGTTGATAGTATTTAGAGTATATTAATATTTACTTTTAAAATTTACCGATATCTAAACTCCGGCGGAATATATAATATTCATTTATTAATAAGTAGCGATTTTATTTTACGAGAAATAATTATCTTTTTATAATATACGAGTTAACTCGATTATTAATAGATTTTTTATATTATAAACTATTTCGTACCTAGTTATTAATTTAGTAATTATATATAAAATAAAAAATTATAATTTATAACTTTAGCGATAAAATTAAGCGGTTTATTTATTATAATATAATTTATTTAAATAAATAAATATCTCGCTTAAACTCTTTAGAATTTCCTATTTAAATTTAGATTTTTTAAATTTAAATAAATATATTCTCTCTAATAACTAATATTAAAGATCCTAATAATATATTTTTTATATTTATTAAACTTTATAATATATCTACGATTAATCGGTTAAATATAGGCGAATTACTATTTATTTCTAAATCTTCTATATTTATAAACGCGTTTCGTATTATAGTAATAATAGAACTAGAATTAACTTTTCCTAAATTTAATAACTTCTATTATAATATAAGTAATATTTAATTTAGTAAATTATTTTAGTCTTTATAATCTAAACGTGGCGATAATTTATTAATTAAATTATTTCTACTAAAGCGATATATAATCGTAAAATTAAAAGATATAAATTTTATAATTTATTTTATTTAACGGTTATTTAATTAATTAATATTTATAAATCCTCTTTTTAATTATTATAATTTATTAAGATCTTAACTTTATATAAATTATCTTTAAGATAATACTATTATTATTTAAATATCGCGATAATTACGAGGAGCTCTTTATTATAAATCTTATATCTTTCTTTTAAACCTTATTTTTTACGCGATTAAAATATAATAAAATACTACTTTATATCCTATTATAACTATAAGAGTATTATAAATATTATAAAATTAAAGATATTTATCTCGACTCGAATTTATAATTTTAGGTTAAAATATATTAATATTAATATTTAAAAGAAAATATCTCGTAATATATAAAACGCGTATTTAGCCTCTTCTAGTTATATAAAAGGCCTAAACTTTTATTATTTTAACTTCTCTTTAACAGGCCTATTAAAGGCCCTACTATTTATAGATATTAATATATAAATCGACGATAGAAATTAATAAAGCCGAGGAAAACCTGAATATTATAATAAGATTTTAGTTTCGGCTAGGATAAAATTATCTTAATTTTATATTTATCTATTAATATACCTTCGGTATTTATAATAAATTCTAGAAATTTAACTAACTAGGTAAAAAAGTTATATTTTTTTAAACTCGTAAATAAAGAATATTTTTATAAATACTCTAGTATTTACTATATATAAATTATATACTCCTCTTTTAAATTTAAATAAATTAGAATATTAAATATAAACTACGTAGAATATATTAATTAATTCTTATTAATAACTTATTAATTTAAGTTTAAAAGATAGTAAATATATTCGTTAATTTAAAAAGTATTATTATATATTTAAAATAATTATATTATATACAGTATATCGTTTTTTATTTATTATTTACTTTAATTTTAAAACGATAATATTTATTCTTTAAATTAAGTTTAATAAAGACGTATTTTATTAATTAACGGTAAAGAATAACTATTTTTAATAATAACTCTATTTAAGCCCCGATAATCGATATTTAATTATAGACCGCCGTTCTTTTTAGGAACGAAAAGGATAAGGGCCTTTATTAAATTTAAAAAATATTTAATCTAACTCTTCGTTAAGGCGTTGTCTAAATATCTCTTTACTCTTATTAATTTAATATTAAATAAATTATAGAGAGATTTATAAAGTAGATCCCCTTCGATTTTAATAATATAATCGTTATCTTTATATAAAAATAACTAGTCTACTTTCTTATTTAAAAAGATATTAACGAAACTACTAAATTCTACTAGGAGTACTAGCGATACACCGGTATTACGATTAATAAATATTATATTTACTACCGCGTTACTTTAATATTTAGTTATTATTTTATTTTCTTATTCCGAGTTAAATAAGTTTTTTATATATATTAATATATAGACTACTAGCTTAGTCCTTAAAGATTTAATAAAGTCTTTAGATTTTTCTAAACTAAATATACTCCTAATAATATTAAATCGTTAAGTTCGTATATTAAAAATTAAATTAAATTCTTTCCCTTTTTAGGGTCGGTGTATTTAAAGTAATAAATAATCTCTTTTTATTAATAATATAACAAGTATTATTATATATCTTAAAACGTCTCTATTAATTTATAAAATAATAATCTATATAGTAAATATTATAATAGTAAACTATCTATCTATTTATTTATTTCCGATACGAGAGCGGTATATTTTTTATATATTCGAGGTTATACTACTTCGTAAAACTTTTATTAATAATATTTATCTTTACTCTAGGATTTATATCTCTTATAGTTATATATTTTATAAACTTTATATTCTTAGGATTAAGTAGTACGTAATAATCGATATGAATATTTTATAAAATAACTACTTTTTATTATCTCCTCGAGACGGAGATTACCTTGAGGGTTAATTATTTTCCGTAACTTTATAATTACTTATATGGCCGATTATTCTAGACTTCTTCTTAAAGTAGTTAAGGGATATATAATTATAATATTTAATTTTAATTAATTAATTATATATTTACTCTAGTAAAACTACTTTACTAATAAAGGAGTTCCGCGAATACTTTTTTAATAGAGTTACTAGTAGCGCCTACTACCTTAGTCGCTAAAGAAACCTCGTTAGTTAAAAACTTTAATTTATCGATAACTTATTTCCTCTTTTTACTAGTTAGTAGCCGATAGTTATAATTATTCTAAAATATTATTTATTACTTCTCTTTATTTCTCTTTTATTTCGGTTTCTTTATTTTTATTTATTTATCTCGTAAGCCTATAGGCCGCTTTATTAAAAATTAATTAAATAATTAATATCTACGACTCTTTAGCCGGCGGTTTCTTTCTTTTCTTTCTTTTCTTTATAAAACTAGATATATCGCTAGGGACTAATAATAGTTTAGATTATATTAATTATTATTTAATAAAAGACAATTAACCTAGTTACCTCGGTTTTATTATTTACCACGCGGTTATATATATATTATAGACCTATATTAATATCTTCTTAAAGTTATATATATTTATTTATTTTACGAGTTTTATTTTATTCCTAACTAGTTCCGAGTAAAATAATAATATATACTTTATACTTTACTTCCTTTATATATACTAGTAATTAACGCTACGGACGATAAATACCTTTATTCGGTATAAGAATTTATTTAATCTAATTTTACTATATTTTAATTATATCGTTATAAAGTTTTTAGCCTTTTTTAATTAATTATAATAATCGAATTAATTATTAAATAAATCTCCTTTTTAAGCCGGGTTAATATAATAAATTATATAAAAATTATTATCTTATAATTCTTCTATTTATTCAGTTATTATTAGCGAGTCTAATCTTTTATTTTTTAATTAATAACTTTAATTTCCTAGTATTCTTTAATATTTTCGGTCGGGTTTATTTAGTCTTTTTTCCTCCTTATAATTATAACTACCTTATATTATTCTTTAAATCTTAAAGCGCGAAGTAGTTAGACTTCCTTTTCAATTATTAGTATCGAAGATATTTATTATTATTTATCTCCTTTACGCTAAAGCTTATTCTAAATCCGCGTATTTCTTATAAATATAATTAAATAAATTCCCCGATTTACTTAATATTATATTATTAAGTAATTTATCTAGAGGTAGATTAACGCGATTATTAATTTAATTTCTAATTACTAAAAAAAAAGGTAGTTTTAAATACTTTTAGAATTATCTTAAAATAATTATTTTAGATAATTACTAGTTTTTTCGTATATCTCTTTATAACCTCCGTCGTTTTTTTTAATTAATATTATATCGTCGGCAAATCGAAAACCGGCTCCAGCGGCTCGGGGCCTAAAGGTAAGCTGCCTCGGGCGCCCGAAGTAGGCTCGGGGCGCTCGAGCGGCCCCGAGCGTACGTCGAGCGCCCCTTCGAGCGCTTTAGCGCTCGATAGGTACTCGACGGGCGCCCGAGGCCGTTATAAGATTAACGTCGGGCTCCCTACAAGCGCCTTTTAAGCCCGTAGCTTCAGGGGCCCTAACCTTAGAGGATCACGTGATTTACTACCTAAAATTTTCAAAAGTCTTGATGTTCTATGATCGCCCCTATCGACGGTAGCGACCCCCCGGAACGACCCCCAACGCCAGCAAATTTTGATGCCCGGAATCGATCGATTCAGGCGAAATCCTCGC